>SKEH01000040.1_pt1 | contig 87808 bp, 80 predicted proteins | sample 4826571 | NCBI WGS metagenome assembly SKEH01 (sample SAMN11008814, study PRJNA524170) | human gut metagenome | biome: Human fecal sample; material: Feces; isolation source: fecal sample from pouch patient p29 | host: Homo sapiens | place: Israel: Tel-Aviv | collected 2016-09-14 | reverse complement strand
ATTGTTTCAGCAACAGAAAAACAAACACTTGATGTTTCAAAACGATTTAATCCTCAAAGCAAATTATTTACTATTCCTGTTGGAGTTGTTCCAAATGAAGTTTTTTCAGAAAAGCGAATTGATATGAAGGAGCATAAAGTGCATAGCGTTTTAGTTACTGCACGTGTTGCTCCTGAAAAACGAATTGATCATATCATTAGGGCGATAGGGATTGCAAGACAAACTGTTCCAGATATTACGCTAGATTTTTATGGCTATGTTGATCATCGAGATGATGATTCAGCACAAAAGGCCATTAATGCTGCGATAAAAGAATATCATATGGAAGAAGCAGTGCATCAATTTGAGTATGCTAATAATGTTGGGGAGCTGCAAAAAGAGTTCCAAGTCTATGCCCTAGCTTCAATCATGGAAGGGTTTAATTTATCTCTCATGGAGGCAATAAGCCATGGGATGGTTGGGGTCACTTATGATGTAAACTATGGACCAAATGAGTTGATAGTGGATGGAGAAAATGGTTTTGTTGTTCCTTATGAGGGAATTCAAGAAATGGCTGACCGTTTAGTTGAACTGTTTACTCAGGAAGATAAACTACAAAAAATGTCTACTCAGTCTTATGAATTAGCTAGACGTTATTCTGAAGAAAATGTCTGGAAAGCTTGGCAAGCTCTCATTAACGATGCAAACAAAAAGAATATTGCTTATCGTTCTCCGATTACAGAGGGAATAGGGGATCAAAGGATTTACTCTACAAAAAAATCTAAGTAGAAAAGGAAAAGTTATAACAATTGTTGTTATAGCTTCTTTTTGTTAAAAATTTCAGCTAAAAAAGGGTTATGAAATATATATTTGGCTTAGGAGTTTGAGAAAACTTACTAAATGGTATAGATTGAAAAATAAATGATAAAGCGCTATAATATGAAAGAATTTCATTTTGTTCAGGTAAAAATAGATTTTTAATGACTTGTGATGAGGAGAATTAGATGCGCATAGCGAGACAACCAAGATATCAGCAGATTGCATTACAAATTGCTGAAAGAATTGTACGTAATGAACTTAAAGTTGGACAAAAAATATACGCTCGTTCAACTCTTGCAACAACTTTTGCTGTCTCACCCGAAACGGCACGTAAAGCAATCAATGTTCTAAGTGACTTGGGAATAGTTGACCCTGTTCATGGGAGCGGTGTGAATATTGCTTCAAAGCAAAAGGCACAGGAATATCTGGCTCAATATCAAGAAGTGGAAACAATGCAAGATTTACGGACACAAATCATGCAGAGTGTGGAGAGTCAGAGGAGAGAATTAGCTAATTTTTCATCCATCTTGGATAAATTGGTTGACCAAACTGAGCATTTTCAAAAAATAAACCCTTTAACTCCTATTGAATTTGAACTGGAAAAAGACTCTGAAAAGTTCGGACTGAGCCTAGGAGAAATGAATCTTTGGCAAAATACAGGGGCGACAGTTGTTGCCATTTTACAAAATGCAGAATTAATTGTTTCGCCAGGACCATACGCAACATTAAATCAAGGAGATACCTTATATTTTGTGGGTGCTTCTGATACAGGACAAATTGTCCAAAATTTCTTTTATGGCAACTAAGACATCGTTTACAAAATGATGCCTTTTTTTTAAGCTTAAGTTTAGTTATTTGACATAGTGACTACATATTGTTATTATTGAGTGGTCACTTTAAATGAGAAAATCACTTGCGTAACTTAAAACTTCTAATTATTAATTAACCTATTTATTTAGAATTTATACTTCTAAAAATGTTTTAAGCTTCCTTGTGTTAGAGTAAAGGAGAGTTATTTTGCCAGTAAAAATAAAAATTGAACATTTAACTAAAATTTTTGGCAAACGGATTAAAACCGCATTAACAATGGTTGAAAAAGGTGAGCCCAAAAATGAAATTTTGAAAAAAACCGGTGCAACTGTAGGGGTTTATGATACAAATTTTGAAATCAATGAGGGTGAGATTTTTGTAATCATGGGTCTATCTGGTTCAGGTAAATCAACTTTGTTGCGTTTGCTTAATCGATTGATTGAACCAACGAGCGGAAAAATATTTATTGACAACCAAGATGTTGCTACATTGAATAAAGAAGATTTGCTTCAAGTTCGCCGTAAAACAATGAGTATGGTTTTCCAAAATTTTGGTCTATTTCCGCATCGAACAATTTTAGAAAATACCGAGTATGGTTTGGAAGTTCAAAATGTACCAAAGGACGAACGTCGCAAACGCGCGGAGAAGGCCTTAGATAATGCAAACTTGTTAGACTTTAAAGATCAGTATCCTAAACAATTATCTGGTGGGATGCAACAACGGGTTGGGCTTGCGCGTGCCTTAGCTAATGACCCAGAGATTTTGCTTATGGATGAAGCTTTCTCTGCTCTTGACCCTTTGATTCGTCGCGAAATGCAAGATGAGCTACTTGAACTTCAAGCAAAATTTCAAAAAACAATTATCTTTGTTTCTCATGATTTGAACGAAGCCCTTCGTATTGGTGACCGCATCGCAATCATGAAAGATGGTAAAATCATGCAAATTGGTACTGGTGAGGAAATCTTGACCAATCCAGCAAATGATTATGTTAAAACTTTCGTAGAAGATGTAGATCGTGCAAAAGTTATTACAGCAGAAAACATCATGATTCCAGCTTTAACTACTAATATTGATGTTGACGGACCAAGCGTTGCCTTGAAGAAGATGAAGACTGAAGAGGTCAGCTCTCTAATGGCTGTTGACAAAAAGCGTCAATTCCGTGGTGTTGTTACGAGTGAACAAGCTATTGCTGCTAGAAAAAATAATCAACCATTAAAAGATGTGATGACTACAGATGTTGGAACAGTTTCTAAAGAAATTCTTGTAAGAGATATCTTGCCAATTATCTATGATGCCCCAACGCCTTTAGCAGTTGTTGATGATAATGGATTCCTTAAGGGTGTATTGATTCGAGGAAGTGTTTTAGAGGCCTTAGCTGATATTCCTGATGAGGACGAAGTAGAGGAGATTGAAAAAGAGGAGGAGAATAAATGATTGATTTAGCTATTGGACAAGTCCCCTTAGCAAACTGGGTGTCATCGGCAACAGATTGGATTACTAGTACTTTTAGTTCAGGATTTGATGTGATTCAAAAATCAGGAACGGTATTGATGAATGGTATTACAGGTGCTTTAACTGCTGTTCCATTCTGGCTGATGATTGTTGTTGTTACTATTCTTGCCATTTTGGTTTCAGGAAAAAAAATTGCCTTTCCTTTATTCACTTTCATTGGTCTTTCTTTAATTGCTAATCAGGGCTTATGGTCAGATCTAATGAGTACAATCACACTTGTCTTACTTTCAAGTTTATTGTCAATCATCATTGGAGTTCCTTTAGGGATTTGGATGGCCAAATCTGATTTAGTGGCTAAGATCGTTCAACCGATTTTGGACTTTATGCAAACAATGCCCGGTTTCGTTTATTTGATTCCAGCGGTTGCATTCTTTGGAATTGGAGTTGTTCCTGGGGTATTTGCCTCTGTTATCTTTGCACTCCCACCAACAGTCAGAATGACTAACTTGGGAATTCGTCAAGTTTCAACGGAATTAGTTGAAGCGGCAGATTCATTTGGTTCAACTGCCCGTCAAAAGCTCTTTAAATTGGAATTTCCTTTGGCTAAAGGAACGATTATGGCCGGCGTTAACCAAACGATTATGTTAGCTCTTTCTATGGTCGTTATCGCTTCTATGATTGGGGCGCCTGGCTTAGGTCGTGGTGTACTTGCAGCCGTTCAATCAGCTGATATTGGTAAAGGGTTTGTAAGTGGGATTTCATTAGTTATTTTGGCTATTATTATTGACCGCTTTACACAAAAACTTAATGTTTCTCCTCTTGAAAAACAGGGAAATCCTACAGTTAAAAAATGGAAACGTGGAATTGCCTTAGTTTCATTGTTAGCTTTAATTATTGGTGCCTTTTCAGGAATGTCTTTTGGGAAAACAGCCTCTGATAAAAAAGTTGACTTAGTTTATATGAACTGGGATTCAGAAGTTGCATCAATCAATGTTTTGACTCAAGCGATGAAAGAACACGGCTTTGATGTTAAAACGACAGCTTTAGATAATGCGGTGGCTTGGCAAACAGTAGCCAATGGTCAAGCAGATGGAATGGTTTCTGCTTGGTTACCAAACACGCATAAAACACAATGGCAAAAATATGGTAAATCTGTTGATTTGTTAGGTCCTAACCTTAAAGGGGCTAAAGTTGGGTTTGTTGTTCCAAGTTATATGAATGTTAATTCAATTGAAGATTTAACAAATCAAGCGAATAAAACAATCACAGGTATTGAACCAGGTGCAGGTGTAATGGCTGCTAGTGAAAAAACGCTTAATAGCTATGATAATCTTAAAGATTGGAAACTTGTTCCTTCATCATCAGGTGCAATGACTGTAGCTCTTGGTGAAGCAATCAAACAACATAAAGATATTGTCATTACTGGTTGGTCTCCTCATTGGATGTTTAACAAATATGATTTGAAATATTTGGCTGATCCAAAAGGAACAATGGGAACTTCAGAAAATATTAATACCATTGTTCGTAAAGGTTTGAAGAAAGAAAATCCAGAAGCTTATAAAGTTTTAGATAAATTTAATTGGACAACTAAGGATATGGAAGCTGTCATGCTTGATATTCAAAATGGTAAAACACCAGAAGAAGCTGCCAAAAATTGGATTAAAGATCATCAAAAAGAAGTTGATAAATGGTTTAAATAATCAACGAAGATTTAGATTTAATGAAAACTTTCTAGCATTATAGTTAGAAGGTTTTTTATTATTTCATTCTAAGTTTATTATTTTTAGATTTATAACATTTATGTTAAAATGATTTTGTAGAGTCGAATGAGGAAATTTTACTAAAGTTTTATTATTTGGCTGTTTATCTATAAAACTAGGAGGAGAGACAAATGAATCGTACATTTATTAAAGGCTTTTTGGCAGGGAATGCACTTTTGATAGCTGGACTTGCTGCCACTGCTATTGGCATTAAAACAAAAGTTATCAATCCTATCAAGAAAAAAGAAGAACAAATTGAAATGGGTAGAAAACGAGCAGCTAGAAAACGAATAGCTCCTTAGGCAAACAATATGATAATAAAAACGTAAATCTGTGGATTTACGTTTTTTATTTTATTCCTTTAAAAATAAGTTGATTGATAGAAGCATTCATGAAAAACATGAATTTTGGCCAGAATTTGTCTAAATGGATTGGAATGTCGGCTTCTAGCCAAAGGGTTAGAACGGTAATGAGTTGAGCATTAAAATATTTTAGAAGTTCTTGAGCTGTAAAATAATTTGCTAAACCATGTTCTTTTATAAGAAAGTTAAAACGTTTTTCAGCCCATTTCCAAGTTCTGTCACTTACTGGTTCAATTAAACGAAAAGGAAGTTGAGAGCTGTAGATAATATGTGCTTCTTCTTTATGTTGCCAAAGAACTGGGAGTAAAATATCGGCAAGAAGTTCAAGAGAAACCTCTTCACATTTATATTGGAGTAAGCGTTCATTGACCTCATCGACAATATTTAGGTAGATATATTCGACAATAGCGGGAACCCCTGCTTTAAAATTCCGTTTGATGGTTGCTCGAGTGATATGTGACCGTTTTGAAATTTCCTCAATAGTCAATTTTTCGTTTTCTGAGGCGATATTTAAGAGAGTGCGAATAATGATTTCTTTCGTATCTTTTGTCATGATGCTTCTATTTATACTTGGAGGAGTATAAAATCCTTTCTCTTTGAAATTATTCTTTAAAAAGTCAATAATTAAAAATAATCTATTTTGGATAATTATTTTACTATTTTCAATAGTATATCATTATTTTATTAAGAAATTAATTGTTTTGATTGCTTTTTAGTTTGATAAAAACTTTTACAAAGTCTTTGCTTTTTTGTAATATATAATTGTTGATAGTTTTGACATAGCGCTGTGAAAAATAAAATCAATAATGGAAAGGAAAGACGAGGTGAAAGTTTATCAAAATGAAAATGTTTACGAAGCATTTAATCATAGATTAGAATATATTTGTAGTTATTTTGACCATCTGCTTATTTCCTTTTCTGGTGGTAAGGATTCGGGTTTGATGTTGGAATTGGTTCATCTTTATTATGAGAGTCATGATTGGATGAAAAAAGGGATAAAAGTTTCTGTTTTTTACCTGGATTATGAAGGAAATTATCAAGAAACTAAAGATTATATCGAGCGTTCAATGGGAAAATATCCAGAATTTGATTATTATCACGTCTGTCTTCCTGTATCGGCTTCTTGTGGAATTTCGATGTCCCAATCTACTTGGTTGCCTTGGGACCCAGAATATCAAGAACTTTGGTTGAATTCAATTCCTCCAGAAGCTATTTGTTTAGAAAATCAAGAATTTCCATTTTTTAAAGTTGGAATGTCTGATTATGAGTTTCAAAGTAAGTTTTGCCAATGGCTTCATCGAGAAAAAGAGGCCGTACGAACGGCTGTTTTGGTGGGGATTCGTGCTCAGGAAAGTTTAAATCGTTATAATGCGGTGACGCGCGAGGAAACTTTTTCTCGTTTTGGAACGACTAATTATAGTCATCGTATTAGTCAAGATGTCTTTAATTTTTATCCAATGTATGATTGGCTATTTGAAGATATCTGGCGAGCTAATGCTAAATTTGAGCTTGATTATAATCATCTTTATGATTTGTATTATCAGGCGGGAGTTCCTTATAAATCAATGAGGGTTGCTAATCCTTTCCATCAGTGTGGGGTGCATTCATTAAAACTCTATCAGGCTTTAGAACCAGCAACTTGGGGGAAATTAGTTGGTCGTGTTAATGGAGCCAATTTTGCAGCGCTTTATGGTGGAACTGCAGCAATGGGCTACCGGGGAGCTGTGCTACCTAAAGGACATACTTGGAAATCTTACGTTGAATTTTTACTTGAGACATTGCCAGAGGAAACTCGAAAAGTTTATCTTAAAAAATTTAAATCTTCAATGGATTATTGGATGAAAACTGGGGGAGCTTTACCAGAAAATGTGATTGATGAGTTAGAGGAGCTTGGCTCGGACTTTGAACGTTTGGGTCCACCAAGAAATAAGCGCAAATATAAGCAAAGATACGAAGTGATTCGCTTTAAAGATTATCCGGACGATGTGCCAATTAAAAATTTTAGGTTGGTTCCTTCATACAAACGCATGTGTATCACGATTTTAAAGAATGATACTTCTTGTCAGTATATGGGGTTTGGTCAAACAAAGGATGAATTACAGAAAAAACAAGAGGCAATGGAAAAATGGGAGACATTTTTATAAGTCCAGCTTATGATATCAGGCGAGTACCAATTGAGAAGATTAGAGCAAATGCTTATAATCCAAACCGAACAGCACCTCCTGAATTTCAACTACTTGAACGGTCGATTTTGGAAGATGGTTATACAATGCCTATCGTTTGTTATTACGATAAAGAACAGGATTTTTATGAAATTGTGGATGGTTTTCATCGTTATCTTGTTATGAAAAACTCTGAAGAAATTGCTAAACGAGAAGGCAATTGTTTACCTGTTTCGATTATTGATCGTCCACTTGAAGATAGAATTGCTAGTACCATTCGACATAATCGTGCTAGAGGCACACATTCAATCGAATTGATGACGGAAATTGTTCAACAATTGGTAGAATCGGGGTTGAGTGACCAGTGGATTATGAAACATATTGGAATGGATAAAGAAGAGTTGCTTCGTTTAAAACAGTTGAGTGGTTTGGCTTCACTTTTCCAAAATCAGGAATTTTCTCGGGCTTGGAATTGGGAAGAGGATGAAGAAATCAGTGAAGAGTGAATTTGAATGTTTCTTTGAATTTATTTTATTCACTAATTGAAAACTTATCTATAAAAAATTAAAAAAGAAGGATTATTATTATGGAACATGAATATTTGTTTGTTTACTCAAGATTAAAGTTGTTGATTAAAGATGCTCATAAATCTTTTAATCAAGTAGAGCGGGAACTTGGTTATCCTCGGAATACTTTGAAAAATTATAAGTATAAGAAAAAACCGAGTGTTGGTCGTGTTTTTGAGCTGGCAAATTATTTTAATGTGTCAATTGAATTTTTGTTAGGAATGGAAGAAAAAGACAATAAAAATAGTTTAGCTTATCGTTTAGAAAAATTGAATCGTGAGAAAAAAGAACTTGAAATTTTGATTTTAGAAGGTCAAAAATAATAAGAAACGTTTAGATTAATTTTTCACTAAAATATTTACGTTAATGGATTGACACTTTTTTGTAAATGTTGTATTATTGTTTTAGTTAAATGAATCTTCATTAGTGAAATTTATTTGACGTCTTTTCTTACATAGTATTAGGGAATGGATTTTGATAATTTATTCTCTTAGAGGTTCTTTCTTTGTAGGAAGAGCCTTTTAGTTTTCTTTATTTTTGACTTAAAAGTTACAAATTAAATCTTAAATAAGGGCTTATGTTATAATTAAGATATATTGAATAGGAAATGAGAGAGTTATGGAAGAGAAAAAATCTTCAGGGATGTTTGCGGTTTTTGCGGCACTTGGGGCTAATGTTCTGGTTGCAATCAGTAAGTTTATTGGATTTGGTTTATCTGGCTCAGCAGCGATGCTTAATGAAAGTATTCACTCAGTGGTGGATTGTGGGAATCAGATTTTACTTTTGTTTGGCGACCGTCGTTCAAGACAAGCGAGCACTAATCTCCATCAATTTGGCGAAGCTAGGGCAAAATATTTTTTTAGTATGATAGTGGCAACATTCCTCTTTTTTGGTGGGGGTGTCATTGGTGTAATGGAGGCTTATGATAAGTTGGTTCACCCAGCACACAGTGTTGAAAATGCGGGCATTGTTATTGGAATCTTGTTGATTGGGATGGCAATTGAAGGTTCATCATTAAGAGTGGCTTTTAAAGAAATTAGCGAATTGAATACAGAAAAATTACCAATCTTTAAGTTTTTGCATGAAAGTCGTCACAGTGAAATTTTAGTTATTTTTGCTGAGGATTTATGCGCAATTATTGGTTTGCTTTTAGCGCTTTTAGGAACTGTCCTGACGATGGTGACGGGCAATCCTGTTTTTGATGCAATTAGTGGGTTATTGATTGGTTTCTTGCTTATGGCAGCAGCGATTTTCTTGACAAGAGAATTTTATAGTTTAATTGTTGGTGAACGTGTGACAGATAGTGATTTAGAAAAGATTTTGACAGCTTTTGATCGTTCTGAAGTGGAACGAGTAATCAATGTTAAAACAGTTCACCTTGGCCCAACAGAGATTTTGATTGCTGCAAAAATTGATTTGGTGAGTCAACTTGTCTTAGAAGATTATGAAATCATTAATCAAATTGAAGCGGAAATCAGAAAAAAAATTAGTGATAAGAAGTGCTATATTTATATTGAAATTGACGAATTCGTTCAGGGCTATGTCCAATCTTCAGATTTATAAGCCTAATTTACTGACAGAAATATTTTAAAGATGAGACAAGAAGGAGAGCGCCTATGAAAAATTTTTTTAATCATATTGAACTGAAATTTGCTAATCTATTATCGAAAATTAGTTTTATGTTGCTTATGGTAGTAGGGCTTTTGATGGTTTATTTTCTATTTAGAGAAGTTTATAATCTTGTTTTACTTGCTTTTCTTTCTGAGAGTGAGGTTCATTATTATGATATTTTGGAAAGTATTCTCTCCTTCTTTATCTTCTTTGAATTTTTAACTTTGATTATCACTTCATTGAGAAATAAAGGACATGTGTCATTAATTTTCCTCTTATCACTCGGGATTACTTCACTGATTCGACTGTTGTTAACCTATCATGAGCGATTGGTTGGAGTATTATTGATTGCTAGTGCTATTCTGATATTAATTATTGGTGTCTTTGTCTTAAAGAAATTTGTTTTTCCAAATGATGATACAGCAGATTATTTCTAATCTTGCCTGACAGTTCTGTCAGTAAAATTGAAGACAAAAAAATACTGACAGATTTGTCAGTATTTTTTTTAGAATTTTTTCAGGTAAATTTTGTCAATATAGTGATTTTCTGTTTTGTGAAGAATAATTTCTGCCCGATTTCTTGTGGGCTCAATATATTCTCTGAGATTGACACGATTGACACGTGCCCATGTTTCACGGGCTAGATTGATTACTTTATCTTCTGGCATTTTTGTAAATTGATGATAGAAGTTTGTCTGGTCATATTTAGCTAATTTTAAAAGGCTGTCAAAACGTTCGAGGTACCATTTTTCAATGAGTTTTTCGTCAGCATCGACATAAATTGAAAAATCGTAAAAATCACTGATATAAAGCAGTTGATTTTGTGGATTTTGAAGCACATTAATTCCTTCTACAATAATAATATCAGGGCTGTCAATGATTTGACTTTGGTTAGGCAAAATATCGTAAGTTTCATGTGAGTAAATCGGAACTTCAAATTTTTCACCATTTTTGACGTGATAAAGAAAACTTGTTAATTTTTCCATATCATAGCTTTCAGGAAAACCTTTGCGGTCGAGAATCCCCATATTTTTTAAATCATTAGTCGTGTACAAAAATCCGTCGGTTGTCACTAAATCAACGGTTAATTTTGGAAAGGCACGTGAAAGGAGAAGCTGGAGAAGCCTTGCGGTCGTTGATTTTCCAACGGCAACCGAGCCAGAAATCCCAATGATGAGTGGGGGAGTTTTGACAATTTTTTGTAGGAAAAGTCCTTTAGAGTAACTCATGTCTTCTAAGTTTTTTTTATATAAGCGAAGAAGATGAATCAGTGGTAAATAGACGTCCTCCACATCTTGTAAGCTGATTTCATCATTGAGTGAGCGGATTGACTCTAACTCATCATGAGTTAAGGGAGCAATCGAAGTATTATAAAGATTTTGCCATGTTTTTCGGCTAATTTCGTCAAAATTAATGAATTCATTCATGACAAATATTTTATCATATTTTTGGCTTATCAAGGTAAAAAAACTAATAAATCTGTAAGCGTATTAAATAAGTTACTGACAAGATTTTTACACTTCTGTCAGTAAAAGTGTAAGAGATTACAAAATAAGTAGAAGTTCTAAAAATTTTTTTAAGATAAAAAAGGGCTTTTATGTTAAAATAAAATTAATGGTTAAAACAAATATGTATTATGAAGACAATCAAGATTTATCGCATGACTTCCAGACCTTAACAGTTGAATTATTAGGTCAGTCAATGCGTTTTAAAACGGATCGTGGTGTCTTTTCAAAAAATGGAATTGATTATGGTTCTCGTGTTTTATTAGAAAACTATCAACCTGAAAGTGCAAAAAGTCTTTTAGATGTTGGGTGTGGTTATGGAACATTAGGGTTAACCTTAGCTAAAAAGTTTGATTTAGATGTGACAATGGTTGATGTCAATAGTCGGGCACTTGATTTATGCCGTCAAAACGCAATTGACAATGCTGTCAGTAATAGTAAAATTGAACTTTCAAATATTTATGAGTCTGTCAGTGAAAAATATGATGCGATTATCTCAAATCCGCCAATTAGGGCCGGTAAAGAAGTGGTCCATGAAATTTTAGCTGGTGCTTTTGGTCACTTAAATGATGGAGGGCATTTGACGATTGTTATCCAAAAGAAACAGGGTGCCCCGTCTGCTCAAAAGAAAATGGAAGAAGTATTTGGTAATTGTCAGCTTGTAGCCAGAGACAAAGGATACTTTATTTTAAGAAGTTATAAAAATATATAATTATTGATAAGATAAAACGAGGAGGAGCCTATGACCTATCGGATGGTTGATCTCATTCAAAAGAAAAGAGATGGCGGTGAATTTAGACAAGCTGAAATCGATTGGATGATTGAAAATTATGTCAAAGGAATCGTGCCAGACTATCAAATGTCAGCACTTGCGATGGCAATTTATTTTAAAGGGATGACAACAGAAGAAACTGCTCATCTCACGATGGCAATGGTTCATTCAGGAAAAGAATTCGATTTGACTGATATTGCCGGAATCAAGGTTGATAAACATTCTACTGGTGGAGTGGGTGATAAAGTAACACTTATTTTAGCTCCGCTTGTAGCGTCATTTGGGGTTCCTGTTGCGAAAATGTCTGGTCGTGGGCTTGGACATACGGGAGGAACTTTGGACAAATTGGAGTCAATTCCTGGCTTCAAATTTGAAAAAACGGAAAAAGAATTTATTGATCAGGTCAAAGAAACAGGAATTGCCATAATTGGGCAATCCGATGAACTTGTTAAAGCCGATAAATTACTCTACGCTCTTCGAGACGTCACAGCAACTGTTGATATTATTCCTTTAATTGCTAGTTCTGTCATGTCCAAAAAAATTGCCGCGGGCTCTGATGCCATTCTACTAGATGTAACTGTAGGGGATGGGGCTTTTATGAAGTCGGTTGAAGATGCTCGCCTTCTCGCTCAAACAATGGTTGACCTTGGTAAATCTGTAGGACGAGAAACCGTCGCTGTCATCACAAATATGAGTCAGCCTCTTGGTTTTGCTATCGGAAATCGAAATGAAATGACTGAAGCAGTTCATACTCTACAAGGAAAAGCGCCAAAGGAATTCCAAGAATTTATTGCGGAACTTGCCCAAATTATGCTGCAACTTGCGGGACTTGAAAAATCAATTCCTGAAATTTTAGAACATTTTACTAATGGCTTAGCTTACGGAAAATTTGTTGAAATGGTCAAGGCCCAAGGTGGTGACCCAACTGCCTTTGACTATTTGACAGCTCCTCTTCAAGTAAAATATCAAGTGGAAATTAAAGCAGATAAATCAGGATTTATTAGTGAAGAAAAAGCCTTAGGAATTGGTCTTCTTGCTATGAAATTAGGAGCAGGACGTGCAACTAAGACTGATGATATTGATTTTGAAGCAGGTGTTACTCTGACGAAAAAGGTAGGAGATAAAGTGAATGCCGGTGAAGTCATTGCTCAGCTTTATTCTAACCGCGAAATTACTGACGAATTAGCTGCTGAATTTAATGACAGTTTGGTCATTAGTGATCAACAAGTTCATCAAAAAGAAATTCTAGAAATTATCAGATAAGATGAAAAATGATTTAAAAATCCCAACACCTGTCATGGCCCTGCAAGTCATCTTGTCAGCTTTGGCTGGAGCAGCGACCAAATTGTACTTACAAAATTTGGGTTGGCTTATTCAACTTATTGCTTTTATCATTATCTTCGTTGTAGTCTATCTCATCGTTGGAATAATTTACTTAAGATTAAAAAAATAGAAAGAACATAAAATGCAAATTAATAAATATATTGACCATACTATTCTTAAAGCCGATGCTCCAAAATCTAAAGTTCAACAAATAATTGATGAAGCAAAAAAATATGATTTCATGAGCGTTTGTATTAACCCAACATGGGTAAATTATGCCAGCCAAGAACTTAAAGACTCCGACGTTAAAGTATGTACAGTTATTGGTTTTCCTTTAGGTGCTAATACTTCTGAACTCAAAGCTTTTGAAGCTAAAAACGCTATTGAAAATGGTGCTGATGAAATTGACATGGTCATTAATATTGGTGCAGCCAAATCTAAGGATTGGGATCTTGTTGAGTCAGATATTGCAGCTGTCAACGCAGTAAAAGGTGATAAACTTCTTAAAGTTATCATTGAAACAAGCCTCTTGACTGACGATGAAAAGATTAAAGCTTGCCAAATTGCTAAAGCAGTTGGTGCTGATTTTGTCAAAACTTCAACAGGCTTCTCAACAGGTGGAGCAACTGTTCAGGATGTAAAATTAATGCGTCAAACGGTTGGCCCAGATATGGGAGTTAAGGCTTCTGGTGGAGTTCATAATCTTGAAGAAGCAAAAGCAATGATTGATGCTGGTGCAACACGTCTTGGTGTTTCGGCTGGTGTTGCAATTATGGAAGGTCTGACTTCAAATGACAACTACTAAAAAAATGATTGCTGCCGCACGCGAAGCGGCGAGTTTGGCATATGTTCCTTACTCTCATTTTCCTGTAGGAGCAGCTTTTCATACAACTGATGGTCGAATTATCACAGGTTGTAATATTGAAAATGCTAGTTTTGGACTTTCTAATTGTGCTGAACGAACAGCTATTTTTAAAGCAATATCAGAAGGCCTGAAAGATTTTGATGCTCTTTATGTATTCGGAGAAACAGAAGAACCTATTAGTCCTTGTGGTGCTTGTAGACAAGTTATTGCAGAATTTTGTCCAGCAGATATGCCAGTTTTTTTGATTTCTAAAAATGATAATGTAAAAGAAACTTCAGTTGAGGAACTTTTACCATATTCTTTCAAAAATCTTGATTAAAATAAAATTGATATGCTATCAACAGGTAGCATATTAATTTGTAACTAAAGTAAGCGCTTTAACTTTTTTCTTTTAAAAAACGTAAAAATGGTAATTACTGATAAATATGAATAATTCTTAGTAATTGATAGGTTATTTCCGAACATTTAGCGAGAAAAAGGGACATTCAGCTTATTTGGACTTGCAAAAAGACTAAATATATCTTAAAATAGTCTTAAGCTATATTTAGCCAAACAAAACTCGGAGGATACCCTTTCCATGAAAAAACGTGTAATCGCAGTTAGTGCTCTCGCACTTGCATCAGTCGCAGTCCTTGCAGGATGCCGTTCACATGACGCAGCCGGATCAGGTAAAGCAAAAACTGACCTTAAAGCAGCAATCGTCACCGATACTGGTGGTGTAAACGACCGTTCATTTAACCAATCCGCTTGGGAAGGTCTTCAAAGCTGGGGGAAAGAAAATAACCTGAAAAAAGGTACAGGATACACTTATTTCCAATCTAACTCTGCTTCAGATTATACAACTAACTATAACTCTGCGGAACAACAAGGCTACAAACTTTTGTTTGGTATCGGATTCTCTTTACAAGATGCAACATCAGCTGCAGCAAAAAATAATCCTAAATCTAACTTTGTAATCGTTGACTCAGTCATCAAAGACCAAAAAAATGTGGCATCAGCAACTTTTGCTGATAACGAAAGTGCCTACCTTGCTGGTGTAGCTGCCGCAAAAGCAACTAAGACTAACAAAATTGGTTTCATCGGTGGAATGCAATCAGATGTTATTACACGTTTTGAAAAAGGTTATGAAGCTGGAGCTAAATCTGTAAACCCAGATATTAAAGTTGATGTTCAATATGCGGGATCTTTCTCTGACGCGGCTAAGGGTAAAACAATTGCTGCAGCTATGTACGGTGCTGGTGATGACGTAGTTTATCAATGTGCTGGTGGTGTAGGGACTGGTGTCTTCAGTGAAGCTAAAGCATTGAACTCAACTAAAAATGAGGCTGACAAAGTTTGGGTTATCGGTGTTGACCAAGACCAAGAATATCTTGGAAAATACAAATCTAAAGACGGTAAAGATTCTAACTTTGTACTTGTATCAACAATCAAAGAAGTTGGTAATGTTGTAAAAGATATCGCTGACAAGACTAAAGATGGTAAATTCCCTGGTGGAACAATCGTTACTTATGACCTTAAAAATGGTGGGGTTAACTTAGGACTTGACAGTGCAAATTCAGAAATCAAAGATGCAGTTGCTAAAGCAAAAGCAGATATTATTGATGGAAAAATCACTGTTCCTTCAAAATAATTGAATACTGATTAAAGATAAAAAAGAGTTAGTCATATTAACTAATTCTTTTTTTATAAATTAAAAGCTAATAGAAGATAAGATTTGCGATTATTTTAAATGTTCTTTATTTGTAAGTCATATGAACTGTGATATAATGGTAGACAGATATTAAAGTGGTATATATTGTTATTATTTAGTTAGGGGGAACTATGGCAAGAAAATCAGTACCGAATTATGTAAAAATACATGATGCCTTAAAAGATGAAGTTGAAAAAGGCATCTGGAAAATTGGACAACGTCTTCCAAGCGAACGTGATTTGGCCGAGCGCTTTACTGTCAGTCGAATGACAGCAAGACAAGCGGTAACAGCTTTGGTTGATGAAGGAATTCTTGACCGTCGTGTGGGTTCTGGAACTTATGTTGCTAGCCGACGTGTTCGTGAAAAAATGCGTGGCACAACTTCCTTTACAGAAATTATCAGCTCACAAGGTAAAGTTCCTTCAACAGAAGTTTTGAGTTATATTAGAACGGCGCCAAATGAGGTTGAATGTGAAAAACTAAATATCACCAAAAAGGATTCCATCATCCGAATGGAGCGGATTCGTTATGCGGATAATGTTCCAATTTGTTATGAAGTGGCAAGTATTCCTTTCAAATTGGTCAAATCTTTTGATAAAAAAGAAATTACGAGTAACTTCTTTAAAACTTTAGAAAGTCACGGACATGTGATTGGTCGTAGTGAACAGATTGTTTCAGCTAAAAGAGTCAGTACAGAGGTTTCAGAGTATTTAAAAACAAGAGTTGGAGCTGCTATTCTTGGCTTAACTCAGGTTTCTTATTTAACAGATGGTACAGCTTTTGAATATGTCTTATCTCAATATGTCGGTGACCGTTTTGAGTTTTATTTGGAAAGATAAAAAGGACTTAGTGAAGTCCTTTTTTTACTTGCCGACGATATTTGTACTGACGAAGTTGAAAATGAATCCAACATCCTATACAAAAACCACTTAAAGCAATAGAAGCGGCTAGAAAAACAAATGCTGCAAAGATTATTGCTAAGATAGGAAGATTAGTGACTGAGGAAATCAAACTAGCACTTAATAGAACAGTAGCAATAATTTGATTGAAGCGAAGGTCTGATTTATCTTCTAGCACGTATTCTGAAGTTTTCTTTTTTAGAAATCTTTTGGCGATTAAAATAATAAAATTTTTCTCGAAAAGAATGCCAGATAGTCCAGCGAGAATAGGAAGTAGGAGAATCCAATAGAAGTGGGTGACAACTGACAAAATAACGCTGAGAACAATAAAAGTTTGATTAGTACGAACGAGTGGGCGAGGAATGCCCTGAAATGTATATTTAGCCATAAAAACTCTCCAATCTTGATAAATTGATTTTATCTCAATTGGAGAGCTTTGGTTATAAGATTTTTTTAATTTGATAAGTAAATTTGTTGAAGGCTTCGATTAAAGACTGACGGTGAAAGTTGTTCCTTTTCCAAGAATGGATACAACGTCAATTGTTCCGTGAAGCTCTTGAACATTTTTCTCAACGATAGCAAGTCCTAAACCTGTTCCACTAACTTCTGCACGACTTTCATCAACCCGGTAGAAGCGGTCGAAAATTCGCTCTTTTTGAATTTCACTAAGACCAGGACCATTGTCAGTTACACTGAAGATGACTTTATTTTGTTCGAGATATAAGCTTACAAAAATTTGTCCATTTGCTGGAGTATATTTAATTGCATTTTCAATCAAATTCTCAAAAATGCTGTGAACCATTGGTTCGTTGGTTTTAAAAGTGATTTCTTCAATTTGAGATTCTAAATGAAGTGATTTTTCATTAATTTGTGGTCCTGAGCTTTGGAGAATATTTTGTATCAAAGCTGTAAGATTAATTTTCTTTTTATCAATTCGATGATTTTGTTTGGTCAAAAGCAGTGTATCCTGAACTAAATTCATCAGGCGTGAACTTTCCTTATTGATAATAGATGCGAAATTTTTTGTGTCAGAACTTGAAATTGAATCTGTTTCCAGAAGTTCAGCGAAGCCTTTGATAGAAGTAAGGGGAGTTTTTAATTCATGAGAAACGTTAGCAATAAAAGCATTGTGGGCATCCACTGTTCGACGATAAGAGCTAACATCCATCATAGTCACCATAAATCGACTATCCAAATCAGGTAAAGGAGTGATACGGACTTGATAATAAGCCCCAAGTTTTTCAAAATAGAAAAGTTTTTCTTGAATATCAGGATGTAAAATTTTATCAACAAGAAAATTTAAGAAATCAGCATAGGGGCTGAAAATATCTAGATTTTCAGTATCTGAAAATTCATTTTTGAAAGAAGCATTGGTCCGACGAATTTTTCCTTTATTATTATAAATGAAAATCGGAAATTGGAAAAATTCAATAAATTCGTAGAGATTTTCTTTCTTTTCAGTATGAGAAAGTGCTTGTTTCTGAATTTTTTCGCCCAGTTTATTGAGCTCAGTTGTAATTTTATCGTCGTTCTCATTCATCAAATAGCTTTGAGTTAATGGGCTGCGCTCGATATTTTTAATTTTAGCAACGGTATTCTCTCGAAAAACATAAGCTCTCTGAGCAGAACGTAAAACTTGGATGGCGACAGCCAAGTAAAATAAAATTGCAAAAATGATAATGGCAAAATCTGTAAAGAAAGTAGAGGTACGATTTTCTGTAACCTTTAGATAACCGTTAATTTGACCCTCGCTAAATATGGGACTGGTCACGGTTATTTCTTGAGAATCTAAACTACGTGCGTAAGTCGCACCCTTTTTAATTTTTTTAGTATCCGAATTTATTGTATTCTTTGGAAGATGTTCAAAATTATCTGGCAGAGGATTATCAGGATGTTTTTCTAAAAAGAGTTGTATTTTATCTATTGTTTTTAATACTCGATTTGTATCATTTTCTAAGATATTTTGGTTCGATAGAATCACCAAACTTAAGGTCGCAATAATATATAGGACCGTCATAAGCATGATGTGTTTAAGTTTCATTTTCTTCAAAATAGTATCCGAATCCTCGTTTTGTTTTGATATAATGATTATTTAATTTTTTACGAATTTTAGAAATGAGCACATCAATGGTACGGGTTTCAGCAGTGTCTGAAATTCCCCAAAAATGTTGTAGGAGTTCTTCACGACTGACAATTTTTCCCTCTCTTTTAGCTAAGAGTTCAAGGATTTCAAATTCTCGTTTGGTTAAATCTAAAACTTTTTCGTCAAAAGTGACTTCTTTTTTTATAAAATCAATGACCAATCTGTCAGTAACTAATGATGAAGGACTTTCATCTAAAGCTTCACTGACAGTTTCGGAGGGCGCTTGGTTATACATTTGATTTCTGCGAATGAGCGCATCGGCTCTGACAATGATTTCTTTCATTGGAGTCGTTTTATCTAAATACTCATCAGAACCTGCTGACAGCCCTGTCAGTTTCATTTCATCATCATCTCGAGCAGTTAAAATTAAAATTGGTGTAAAATTACCTTCTTTACGAAGTTTTTGGGTGACTTCAATTCCGGAATATTCGGGCATCATTAAATCAAGTAGAAGTAAATCAAAGGGATTTTTACGAGCTTTGTCATAAGCTTTTTTCCCGTCTGATACAATAGTTACTTCGTAATCATTTTGCCGAAAATTATAAGATAAAAGGGTCAAAATTGCCCGATCATCATCAGCAATTAAAATTTTTTTCATACTTTTAATTATAACGAAAACAGGGAGTTTTGTATAGAATAAATTATTATTTTTAGCTAAAAAAATAATGGATACTTAGACTTTGATAAAGATAAAAAAATTACATTTTATTATTTTAAATCATCAATTAGATAATAATGAATAAACATAAAAAATGATATAAATTTTGTTATAATAGAGCTTATGGAAATCGAAAAAACGAATCGAATGAATACTCTTTTTGAGTTTTATGCGACACTCTTGACTGATAAACAAATGAATTACATTGAACTTTATTATGCCGATGATTATAGTTTGGCAGAGATTGCTGAAGAATTTAATATCAGTCGTCAAGCTGTCTATGACAATATCAAAAGAACAGAAAAAGTACTTGAAAGCTACGAAGAAAAATTACATCTTTTTAGTAATTATGTGGTTCGTAATCAATTATTAGAAGAGCTAATGAAAAAATATTCTACTGATCAATATTTAATCACTAAACTACAAGAAATTCAACAAATTGATGAAGAAGAGTTTTAAAGAATTTACTGACAGAAATTTTTTTATTACTGACAGCTTTGAATCAAATGATAAAGGATTCTGTCAGCTCACCTTTCTCATAGAAAATACATACTTTAATGAAATTTTACTGACAGAAAAGTTAAAATATGCTATAATTAGACTTCAAGGTTCAAAGAATTACTGACAGAATAATCAGTAACTCTCTCCTTAAATTTGGGGGCGTTACGGATTCGACAGGCATTGTCGCGCATGAACTGCAACTGCTGAGGGATCAGGATAATCATCCGCAGATAAATATAACTGCTAAAAATAATACACAAACTTACGCAATGGCAGCCTAAACAGCACCATGCGTGCCTGATTTTTGCTCACTGATGGCAATTTGATGGCCTAAACTTTTAGTCAGATACGTTGTTGTGGAGGCTTGACGCAGCAAAAGAGATTTAAAGCCCCGCAAAATGTCGCTGTTTGAGACTGGCTTTGGCATTTTGTTAAATTTGAGAAAGTCCTATGGTTGTAGACGTTTATGTAGCAAGGTGTTTGGACAGGGGTTCGACTCCCCTCGCCTCCATTGAATGGATTTTATAGAATCCAATAGTATTAGAAATCGCTCAATAGAGCGATTTTTCTTTTTACCAAATTGATTATGATTTAAATAAAAAAACTCCTACTAGACAACAAAATAGTAGAAGAAATAATTTCAAAATTGGCCGGATTTTGCTTATGAAAAGATAATGTGTAAATAAATTGCAAATATAGTCAATAAAATGGTTTTCTTTGGCCATAATTATTATATCACCATATATCAGAGTTTTTCGTTAACAAATGATAGCAAAAAGTTCCAATTAGCAAATGGGATTTGAGGGATACTTAGGCTAACGAAAAGACAAGTCAATACAGAAGCCCGGCAACTGAGTATGTAGTCAATTAATAAATGTTTATGAGTGACTTGTTAAATCTGGATTAAGATCTCAAGTAATCTATTTATATCGTGACTTAAGAAATTAAGTTAATATTATATTATTCACTGAGTGATAAATATTTTATAAACTCTTATTTTTTTCATAAATAATAAAAAATATAAAAAAATGTTCATAAGTAACGATGAATATAGTTAATACAATTTACGTATACATCATAAAGTTTAATATGTCATAATATAAACATGAAATTAAAAATAAAAATTAATTAAGATTTATTTGATTCTAAGTGTGGACAAAAAAAGTCGGTCCGACTCCGGCATAGGATCTTTCCTAATTTAAATGTAGATACACAATAACATTAGGAGTAGTATTTTATAGATTGACGAATCTATTTAAATGAAGTTAATAGAAAAGGAGAAATTATGGCTAATGAATGGGGATGGCCCTTTTCGGGTGGTTACAATGGCTATGAAGAAGGGCAACAGTTTGGGATGACAAGTTTTGAGAGACCACCTGGAAGCGGACTTTATTTTCATGATGGTTTTGATTTTGGCTCAGCGAAATATCCAGATTCTCAGATTAAAGCAATTCATGCCGGAACTGTAGTTTATGCAAATTTTGCACCCGCTGGTTATGAGGCATTAGGAACAGTAATTGTAATTAAAACAACAGGTGGATATAATATTGTTTATCAAGAGTTTGGAACAAGTACATCTAATATCAATGTCACTGTAGGTCAATCCGTAACGCTTGGACAAGTGATAGGTACACGTAATAGTTCTCATTTACATTTAGGAATTACAAAAAAAGATTGGCTTGAAGCACAGTCATCAGCATATACAGATGACGGAACTTGGTTGAACCCAATAACAATTATACAAAATGGAGATGGGAATCCTGATCCAGACTTAGAGGAGGAAGAAATGATTTACGCATATTCAGCAGATGGAGAGTCAGCAACATTTTTATTTGACGGTATTAATACAATTGTTTTTGCGGGGCCTAAAGCGCAAGCAGCATATAATCACTACGTAGGAACTTACGAAGAAATAAAAGGTAAGAAATTGCTAAATCAACATAAAACTGCGGCACAACACGCGTTGTGGATACAACAGTATTCATTAAAATTTATTAATTTTAAATAAAAATATTAGTGAGTATTAGTTGAAGACAGATCACAATAATAGTTAGGAGTTAACCCTGCTTTATTGTTACTAATGATATTCCTAAAACTGATGCACAAAAAATATCGCTATCATTTAATAGTCAGTTATGCTGGCTATTTTTATATATTCGCCTGGCTATCTTCTATTTTTGTACATTTAATATATTGAAAAATGAAGTTGACATCGTTTCAAGTCTGGCTGAAGGGAGTGGTCTTGAAAACAGTCTGGTGGGTAATAGAGTGCGTGAGTGAGTTTGAAACCTAATCAATATTTTGATTGTCTTATCCATCATCTTCCCGTATAAAGACTTCTTTAGATGCCCGCCAATGGTGGGTTTCGTTTCAATTTTTTTAAAATTTGAAAACAAATACTAGACACATATAAAAAATTAAAATAGTATATAATTAGTTAATAAAAAAGGAAGTGGAGTATTATTATGAAAAAAGTATATTTTCTTTGTACAGGTAACTCTTGTCGTTCTCAAATTGCTGAAGGTTATGGGCATAAAATTTTGGAAGGGTGGGAGGTTCGGTCCGCAGGGATAGAAACGCATGGTTTAAATCCCCGTGCAGTTAAAGTAATGGCAGAAGAGGGAATAGATATTTCTTCTCAGAAATCTGAGCTAATTGATTTAGATTATTTTAATGAATGTGATTTGATAATTACTTTATGTGGAGATGCTCTTGATAAATGTCCAATGATTCCTAAAGGAGTTAATCACGAACACTGGGACTTACAAGACCCTGCTTGTGCGATAGGGACAGAAACAGAAATTTTAACAGAATTTAAAAAAACGAGAGATTTAATAAAAATCTATGTTCAAAAAATAGCTGATAATTTTATTTAAAAAATAATAGGAGAATAAATGAAAAAAAGTAGAATAGAAGCCTTCACTGATGCAATTGTTGCTATTATATTAACCATCATGGTTTTGGAAATTAAAGTTCCAGAGGAGACTAGTGGATTTTCGGCATTGTTAGAAAAAACTCCTTATTTCATAGCATTTATCATCAGTTTTATATTTATTTGTGCTGCTTGGTATCATCACCATTATTTATTAGCAAAAACAAAATGGTTTTCGCGCCGGGCTTTTTGGGCCAATAATTTGTGGCTTTTAACAATGGCACTTATTCCACTATCTACTGCTTGGGTAAGTGAATTTCCACTAGATCGAGCTCCAGAATATTTCTATTTTATTGTTTATGCTCTGTGGGCTGGAGCCTATTATTTGTTAAATTGGGTATTGTATTTAGATAACCGTCAGTTTGATGAGGCCCAAGCTCTCTCTTTTAATACGGCACACCGGAAAGTTCATCAATTTATTGATATTTTCCTATTAATAGTTGGCTTGGTAAGTATTTATTTTATTCCCGTGATGGGCTTAATTGTTGCCTCCTTACAAGTTGTAACATGGATAATTTATTCACCTTTGGGTTCAGATAAAATAGAAATTGATGAGTAGGAATTTTTTAGATCAGACGGAATGTGTTCGTCTGCTATATATTCCTACTTTGGGTTGATAATAATGATTAGATTAATTGGATAATGAAAGAGTATGAAGTACAAAATTGGTGAATTAGTAAGACTATCAGAAACAAAATATGCGGAAGTTGTAGGAACAGTAATCGCTGAAAATAAAGTGGGTATCTTAGTGAGATTTAATGGGATACAAGAGTTGTATTTTAAAGAAGAAGAACTTAAAGTATATAAAAAATAAATAAGTTTTAACTGATTTCGGTCAGTTTTTTATTTTCATTTATTATATAATGTTTGTCGCTTTCATTTTGTTAGTGATAGTATTATAATAAAATTATAAGAATAGGTGGAGGTATTATTATGGCGAAACAGTATAAAAAAATATTAGTTCCTGTCGATGGTTCTGACAAAGCTTATAATGCGGTTCGAGAAGGAGTAATGTTAGCGCAATGGTCTGAAGCGGAGTTAATTGTACTGACCGTTAAAGATTTAGTGCGATATTATGGCATTGCTAACTATGGTATTGTTGAGACTCCAGGATTGGATAAGTTGGCAAATGATATTTTACTCAAAGTAGGCTCTATTATTCCAGCAGAATCTAAATTTAAAACGCAAATTTTATCGGGTTCTCCAAAACGAGAAATTGTTCAATATGCTAAGGAAAATGATATTGATTTAATTGTCATGGGGGCAACAGGAGCAGGAGCGTTTGATAGATTACTTGCAGGATCTACGACGAATTATGTTGTCAATCATGCACCTTGTGGTGTAACTATCGTTCAAGGATAAGAATCAGTTTATAATAAAAAGACCTATCATTAGTGATAGTTCTTTTTATTTTTTATATCTAATTTATACTGATATAATCTAGTTGAGGAGAAATTTATGATATCACTTATTTTAATAATTATTGTAGGAATAGAGCATTTATTGTTTGGATTTATTGAGATGTTTGGAGGAACAAAGTTACAAGCTGATGCTTTTGGTTTTGATGAATCTGAATTAGAAAATAAGACATTGCAGGTTGCGCTCTCCAATCAAGGAATTTATAATCTTGGTTTTGGTTTGATGATTATAGTACTAGCCATAATGAATGCAGCTACTTCCGTTTTTATTATTGCGATGCTTTTTGTCATCTTAGTTGGAATCTATGGTGCTTTGACAGTGACGAAAAAAATATTATTTGTCCAAGCTTTACCGGCACTTGCAACTTTAATAGTTCTTTTGCTATCGCTTTGAACCTAAAATTAACTTCTTTAAGGATAAAAAAACGCTTCGATTAGCGTTTTTTTATTTCAAATTTATTTAGTGGTTTAGTAAGTGACCAATAATAAATAAAATCCAGATATGAATTGGATAAAAACCATAGAAAAAATATTTTTCAAAGGTTGAAGAGCGACCACCCTTTTTGCCATTGTATAGGTAAATAAAAGGAAGAACGGTGATGATTAGGAATTCTGGGTTAAGAGAAATACTTTGCCAAAGCGACATGGAAGTGTCAAAAGAAAAGGCCTGTAGAAGAAATAAGATTGATAAAAGTAGTGTACCAATATAAAGAATCCAATCTTTTCCACTTTTACGTGATGCGTACATTAAATATGGAAGGATTAGAGCAACTAAACTTGCTTCTGTAAATATTGAAAGAGCTGAAACGAAAATGAGCGGAAAAATCAGCAATATTTTCTTCTTTTCTATAATAGTATCAAGGAGCCATACAGCACCAAAACCACAGGCTAAACTCAGAAAGATATTTGGATTAAGGATGGTAAAAAAGCTTATGGAGACATTCATGAGATAATGTATGACTAAATTTCCGAGAGCCATGACTGCTCCAGCAACTAGAAGGCGTGTTAGATATTTTTTTCGACTTCGGGTATAAAAGAACCCTTCAATCATTAGAAAAAAGAAGAGAGGAGAGACGAATCGGGATGCCATATCTAAGATAGAAAAATCGGGTATCCCAGGAAGTCCTAGAAGAACTTCTAGGTAAATATGGTCAAGTAGCATGAAGATGATTGCTATTATTTTAAGTTGATAGCCAGATAAACCAAAACGTTGTTTCAAAAAAGTACCTCACAAAAATATATTTTACTTATCTATTTTAATATGGAAAATAGAAGGTATAACTTACGTTTATGTAAGGTCAGTTTTTAGGAAATTCTCATTCATATTTCAGAAATAAATTGTTTGGAGTCAAGAAATCTATAAATCGCAAAACGGTAATAAAAAAAGCGTTGTTTAGACGCTTAATCAAAATTGCTATGTCTTCCCCAATTTATTGCCATTAAAATAGTCACTATTGGCAGAGCGTACAACCAAACAAGTGATATCAGAGCTCCAGGTAGTAAAAAGACTAGAAAGATTTTAATTCTTTCCAGATTTCTCTTTCGAAGAGTAGCACTCCCATTGTATTGTTTATAAATTATTTGACTGAAAACAATTAAACTAATCCAAGGAATTAAATAGGTTGAAACATAGGCTAAACTTGCAGTCAAAGAGTTTGGATGTTCTGCGTGTGCAACAGTTGAAAAGGGAAAGAGACAAACAATAAGTAGAATCCAATGATTAGACCAGAGAATTAACTCATCAACTTTATTTGATTTGATAAATGTCATTACATGGTGCAGTGAGTTCCAAATGGAAGCAAGGGCAACAAAAGTAGTGATATAAATAAGGAGCATAAGTAATACATTTGGTGAAAAAAGGTTTCCGTCTTCTGGAACTTTAAATTCTAAAACTGTTAGGGTCATTACTACGGCAAATATTCCGTCAGTAAGCGCCTCTATTCTGCTTTTATTCATACTTATAATTATAGCAAAAAAAGCTAATAAACTCTGTTATAGAAAGACCCATCTGGCAAAACTTGATAAAGTCCCACTGTTCCACTTCCACCATTTGCAAGTATTTTATTGGAAATTACACTAATTATGCAAGTATCTCCATCTTTATCAGGAAGGAAACTATAGTTTTCTGCTTTTGATCTTATCAGGAATTTGTTTAAGGTCATTTTTTTATGAAAATCATTCAAAAGTTTGAGAATCATTTTGAATTTTAGGATATAATATAGAATACAGAAGGAGTATTTATGTTAAAAATTGGATCTTATATCCTATTATTTTATTTGGCTTTTAGGTTATCAAAACATTCGTTCGAATTTGAAAAAGTTAGCAGACTTGAATTAATTATTTTGCCTTTGTATTCAACGCTGATGTTTTTTATCACGATGACTTGGGGTGAAGAAAATATAATGGTGGCTATTATATTACTCTTTTTATCATTTGTGGTGGGATGGCTGCAAGCTTCAAAAGTTGAATTTAAAGATGAGGGAAAAGAGGATAAATATCAGCGTCCTATTATTTTGATGAAAAAGAATTGGCCTTATATAATTGGTTGGGGTATTTTGTTTTTATTAATAATTGGTGCTCATTTTTATTCAAATTCACACATGGAAGTGGAAGAAGTAGTGACGGAATTCTGGAAAGAAATAGTTAAAGAAATTTCAATATTTGCTAGATTTAATGCTAAAGATGGTTGGGAAACTTGGTTAATAACCGGGGGTTCAAGTTTAACTTTTACGGCTTTTATAAAAAGTAAAAATAAAAAATTGGAAAAAAGTTTAGCGAGAAGAAGAAAAAATAGTTCTTTTAGTGAGTAGATTATTTTTGTGATTAACAAAAGTTACCAATAAATGGTATTGAAAGCAAACTCGAAAATGGGTAGAATTATCTTATCCAATATCTCTTAGATTTTTCAAATTTCCAAGAATTTGATTTAACAGATATAATAACCAATAGTGACCTCTTGAAAGAGGTCATTTTTTATTTCAAAATGTGATATAATAATTGACAGAAATAGAGAGAATTTAAGGATATAATGATGGAAAATAGTTTAAATATCATTGAAAAAATGAATCCTAATCAAAAAATAAATTATGATCGTGTTTTTCAAAAAGTTCGTGAAAGTTGGGAAAGAGATTCTGTTCGTCCCAAAATTTTACTTCATTCTTGTTGTGCCCCTTGTAGTACTTATTCATTAGAATACCTTACGCAATCAGCCGATGTGACGATTTATTTTGCTAATTCAAATATTCATCCGTCAACTGAATATACAAGAAGAAAAATGGTTCAAGAACAATTTGTAAAAGATTTTAATGAACGGACAGGAAATAATGTTCAATTTATTGCTGCCGAATATGAACCAAATGTCTTTTTACAAATGGTTCGTCAAAAAAATTTAGAAAATGAACCTGAGGGTGGGAAACGTTGCACCTCTTGTTTTGAAATGCGATTAGATATAGTTGCTGAGAAGGCTTTAGAACTTGGTTTTGATTATTTTGGTAGTGCTTTGACTTTATCACCAAAGAAGAATAGCCAATTAATTAATGAAATTGGTCTTGACATTCAAAAGATTTATGATGTGAATTATCTTCCAAGTGATTTTAAGAAGAATAATGGCTATAAACGTTCTGTAGAGATGTGTAAAGAATACGATGTTTATCGTCAATGTTATTGTGGATGTATTTTTGCGGCTAAAGCACAAGGGATTGATTTAAAAGAACAGAATCGAGAAGCTATTAAATTTATTAGAAATCAATCATAATCATAGATTTGTATTTAAAAAATAAGAAAATAACTTGACAAAAAAGCCCATTTTTAATAAAATGAGGGTAACTTAAATATTCCAAAGGGGAGTAGCGTCGGTAAGACCGAAACAAAGTCGTCAATTCGTGAGATTCTCACCGGCTTTGTTGACATACTTATGTATGTTTAGCAAGACCTTTGCCAGTTTTGATATCTGGCAGAGGTCTTTTTTTGTAAAACCTCTCATGATATCAGTTAGAAATAAAGGAGAATCATTATGCAGCCTTACAATCAATCCGTCAATGAAGTTTTAGAGGAAACTAAAAGTCAATTCGAAGGCTTGAGCCCAAAAGAAGTTGAAAATCGTCAAGCTAAAGATGGTTTCAATGAATTGAAAGAAAAGAAAAAAACTTCAACTTGGGAACTTTTTATTGATACTTTGAAAGACCCAATGGTTATCATCTTACTTTTAGTTGCTTTTGTCCAACTTTTCTTGGGGGAATTTGTTGAATCACTTGTTATTTTCATTGTTTTGATGATTAATTCAGTGGTTGCGGTTGTGCAAACTAAACGAGCAGAAAGTTCTTTAGATGCTTTGAGACAAATGTCGGCACCCTCAGCTAAAGTTTTACGTAATGGAGAGAAAACATCAATTCCTGCGCGTGAGCTTGTTGTTGGCGATATTGTTTCGCTTGAGGCCGGTGATTTTATTCCAGCAGATGGACGTTTAATTGATGTTCAAAACCTACGTGTCGAAGAAGGAATGCTGACAGGTGAGTCTGAACCGGTTGAAAAATTTTCGGATGTCATTGAGGGAGAAGTTGCACTTGGTGACCGCAAGAATATGGTCTTCAGTTCAAGTCTTGTTGTTTATGGACGAGCAGATTTTCTTGTAACAGCAATTGCTGAGCAAACCGAGATTGGTAAAATTGCTCAAATGTTGGAAACTGCGGAAGCTAAACAAACGCCACTTCAACAAAAATTGGAAAAATTTGGTAAACAATTAGGTTGGGCAATTTTAGCGCTCTGTGCTTTAATTTTTGCTGTTCAAATTTTGAGACTCTTTACGACAAATCAAACGGCTGATATGCAAAAGGCTGTTCTTGATTCATTCATGTTTGCAGTTGCAGTTGCGGTTGCTGCAATTCCTGAAGCTCTTTCATCTGTTGTTACAATTGTTTTATCTGTTGGAACAAATAAAATGGCAAAACAGCATGCGATTATGCGTAATTTGCCAGCTGTAGAAACCTTAGGTTCAACTTCAGTCATTTGTACTGACAAAACTGGAACTTTGACTCAAAACAAAATGACCGTTGTTGATTCTTTCTTGCCAACGCAAGGCAGTAAAGAACTGACAGATTTAACACAGGCAGATCAAAAATTGTTGCTTAATGCAATGGTGCTTTGTAATGATTCATCATTTTCACAAGAAGGTCAAGCATTGGGTGACCCTACTGAAGTGGCTTTAATTGCTTACAGTGATAAAATCGGTTATCCATATCAAGATTTAAGAGAAAAATCACCACGTCTGGCTGAATTTCCATTTGATTCAGAACGTAAATTAATGAGTACAATCAATGATTTTGAAGGTCAGAAAACAATTTTTGTTAAAGGTGGACCAGATGTACTCTTTAATCGCTGTAATCAAGTTTTCTTGGATGGAAAAGTGCAAGAATTTACTCCTGAATTGAAAGAGAAATTTCAAGCTCAAAATGAAGCTTTCAGTCAAAAAGCGCTTCGTGTATTAGCTTATGCTTACAAACCTGTCAGTGATGATAAGACTGAACTCACACTTACTGACGAAAATGATTTGATTCTGATTGGTCTGTCAGCAATGATTGACCCACCTCGTGAGGCTGTTTATGATTCTATTGCTGAAGCAAAAAAAGCCGGTATTAAAACGATTATGATTACGGGTGACCACAAAACGACAGCACAAGCCATTGCCAAAGATATTGGTTTGATGAACGAAGGAGATATGGCGCTCACTGGTCAAGAACTTGATGCGCTGACTGAGGATGAACTTCGTGAAAACTTAGAAAAGATTTCGGTTTATGCTCGTGTGTCTCCTGAAAATAAAATTCGGATTGTTCGTGCTTGGCAAAATGAGCATCAAGTAACCGCGATGACTGGTGATGGTGTAAATGATGCTCCAGCCCTGAAACAAGCTAATATTGGGATTGCAATGGGTTCAGGGACAGATGTAGCAAAAGATGCGTCAAGTATGATTTTGACTGATGATAATTTCGTATCAATTGTTTCTGCTGTATCAATTGGTCGTGTGGTTTATGATAATATCAAAAAATCAATTAGTTACCTTTTCTCTGGAAACTTAGGAGCGATTATTGCGATTGTCTTTGCTTTGGTCGTGGGCTGGGTCAATCCATTCACTGCTTTGCAACTTTTATTTATTAACTTGGTCAATGACTCTGTCCCAGCAATTGCCTTAGGGATGGAAAAAGCAGAACCAGATGTTATGGAAAAAGCTCCTCGTCAGTTAAATGAAGGAATCTTTGCCAATGGGTTAATGCGGGTTATTTTGATTCGGGGTTCATTGATTGGGATTGCGGCGATTATTTCGCAATATGTTGGACAAAAAACATCACCTGAAATGGGTGTGGCTATGGCCTTTACAACTTTGATTTTGGCACGTACTTTGCAAACTTTTGCTGCACGTTCAAATTCACAAAATATTTTAAAACTTGGTTTTACAACGAATAAGTACGTTTTGATGGCTGTGACTTTCTGTCTTGCTTTATACAGCTTGACTACTCTTCCATTCCTCAGAGAAATTTTCTCAATTCCAGCTGCTTTTGGTTGGTCTCAATGGATTGTAGCAGCAGGGCTTGCCGTAATTGCTGTAATCTGTATGGAAATTCTCAAGTCAATTAAAGGCGTTTTTGAAAAACATTAAAATTTTAAAAAAAGTCACTGACAAAAATCTGTCAGTGATTTTTAAATACTTGAACTTTTATCATATTGATTTAAATGATAAGTTTCAATCATATTGATAAGTTTGTCAGCATAAGTGGGGTCTGTTGCATAGCCAGAATTTTGAACGGCTTTAGCAGCAGTTTTATAATCAGTTGCACTAAGAACCGAAGCGTATTGTTTAGAATTCCAAGTTGTTCCGTAAAGGAAAAGCTGGGTGTGTGCCGAAACTGAGTCAGCAAAATTTGGATAAACACGGAAAACACCTTGGACAGTGACCCACTGACCATTTTCATATTCTTGCGTAGCAAGCGAAACCTTTGGCACATCACCAGATGCTTTGACACCAAAAAGATTATGATATTTGCTTGCAAGTTCGCTTTTGCCAAAATTAGACTCAAGACAGGCCTGAGCGATGGTGATAGAAGCGAGTACCTGACTTTCTTTTTGTGATTTTTGAGCGAGTGGAGCAATTTCTTTGATGAATTTATGTTCATTAATTTCTTGAAGTTGTGCTTCAGACGGCTTTTGTGCTTGGTCATTAAAAATTTTATTATAGACTAAGATTCCTAAAATAACTAGGAAAATAAAGATGAGCTGTTTTAACAAGGATTGACGTCGATTTGGTTTTCTTCGTCGAGTTTTATATTTCATAAAAATAGTTTAACATAAAATTCAAGTTCTTGGCTTAAAAATCAATATTTGTTATACTAAAATTAGTTAAGAAGTAAGCGATAAAATTTCTGTCAGTAAAATTTTACTGACAGCCATAAATTTTTACTGACAGAATCGGTATTGTCAATAAATAATTAAATAAAAGTCATGGAGGCAATCAAATGAATTTTTATGATTTAAGTGCCGTTAAAATGAACGGCGAAACTGTTTCAATGTCTGATTTTAAAGGCAAAGTTGTAATTGCGGTCAACACTGCAAGTAAATGTGGCTTTACACCGCAATTTGAAGGACTTGAAAAGTTGTATGAAAACTATAAAGACCAAGGATTGGAAATTTTAGGTTTTCCCTGTAATCAATTTGCTAATCAAGACGCTGGCGAAAATTCGGAGATCAATGAATTTTGTCAGTTAAATTATGGAGTCACTTTCCCCATGTTTCAAAAAATTAAAGTCAATGGTAAAGAAGCACATCCCCTTTATCAATTTTTGAAAAAAAGAAGCAAAAGGGGCACTTAGCGGGACCATTAAATGGAATTTCACAAAATTTCTAATTGACCGAGAAGGAAATGTTATTGAACGTTTTGCGCCAAAAACGGAACCTAAAGAAATGGAAGAAGAAATCCAAAAATTACTTTAATTAATTTCTTAAGGAAAAGTGTTTTAAAACTTGTAAAAGCTCAATTATTTTGCTAAACTAATAAACAATAAAACTTTTAATCTAGTCCAGAGAGGCTAGCAAGGTTGTGAACAAGAAATATTATCCTTAAAAGTTACTGACAGAACTGTCAGTAAGTTGCTAAGGCATTTTAGGACACATCTGCTAGGTTTCTGGCAGATGTTTTTGCTTTATTTATGACATTTTAATGTTGAAAATAAAGTGCGCAAGGAGCGAAGCGGGTTGTGAATCATTTGCAACGAAGTTATGCTTTACTACAAAGGAGAAAACAAATGCCAAAACGCAATGATATCAAAAAAATTATGATTATCGGTTCTGGACCAATCATTATTGGTCAAGCCGCAGAATTTGATTATGCAGGAACACAAGCCTGTCTTGCACTTAAAGAAGAAGGCTACGAAGTTGTTTTAGTCAATTCAAATCCGGCAACAATCATGACTGACAGAGAAATAGCTGACACTGTCTATATTGAACCAATTACTTTAGAGTTTGTCAGTAAAATTTTGCGTAAGGAACGTCCTGATGCCTTATTGCCAACACTTGGTGGACAAACAGGACTTAACATGGCAATGGAATTATCCAAAACAGGAATTCTTGAAGAGCTTAATGTTGAACTTCTTGGAACAAAATTAAGCGCCATTGACCAAGCAGAAGACCGTGAGCTCTTTAAAGAATTATGTGAAAGAATTGGTGAGCCACTCTGTGCCAGTGATATTGCAACAACGGTTGATGAAGCAGTTGAAATTGCTGACAAAATTGGTTATCCTATCATCGTCCGTCCAGCATTTACCATGGGTGGAACAGGTGGAGGAATTTGTGATACCGAAGAAGAACTTCGTGAGATTGTGGCAAATGGACTAAAACTTTCTCCAGTAACACAATGCCTAATTGAAGAATCAATTGCTGGTTATAAAGAAATCGAATATGAAGTTATGCGTGATTCTGCTGACAATGCGATTGTTGTCTGCAATATGGAAAATTTTGACCCAGTTGGAGTTCACACAGGTGACTCAATCGTTTTTGCACCAAGTCAAACGCTCTCAGATAACGAATATCAAATGCTTCGTGACGCTTCACTAAATATTATTCGTGCCCTAAAAATTGAAGGGGGATGTAATGTTCAACTTGCCCTTGACCCACATTCTTATGAATATCGAGTAATCGAAGTTAACCCACGGGTAAGTCGTTCATCAGCTTTAGCTTCTAAAGCAACAGGATATCCAATTGCAAAAATGTCTGCTAAAATTGCGATTGGGATGACACTAGATGAAATCATTAATCCAGTCACTAATAAAACTTATGCCATGTTTGAACCAGCACTTGACTACGTTGTAGCAAAAATCGCTCGCTTCCCATTTGATAAATTTGAAAATGGTGACCGTCACCTAGGAACACAAATGAAAGCAACAGGCGAAGTCATGGCAATTGGACGGAACATCGAAGAAAGTCTACTAAAAGCTGTACGCTCACTTGAAATTGGTGTTTTTCATAATGATTTACAAGAAGCACAAGATGCAGATGATGAAATCCTCTATGAAAAAATGGTTAAAACACAAGACGACCGACTTTTCTATGTTTCAGAAGCGATTCGTCGTGGAATTCCGATTGAAGAAATTGCTGATTTAACCAAGATTGATATTTTCTTTCTTGATAAATTACTCCATATCGTCGAAATTGAAGACCAATTAAAAGTAAATATATTTGAACCCGAACTCTTAAAAACGGCTAAGAAAAATGGATTTTCTGACCGTCAGATTGCCAAATTATGGAACGTTAGTCCAGAAGAAGTAAGACGTCGTAGACAAGAAAATCAAATTATTCCAGTTTACAAAATGGTTGATACTTGCGCAGCTGAATTTGAAAGCTCAACGCCTTACTTCTATTCAACTTATGAATGGGAAAATGAATCTAAACGTTCAAGCAAAGAGAAAATAATTGTACTCGGCTCAGGTCCCATCCGAATTGGACAAGGAGTTGAATTTGATTATGCGACAGTTCACTGTGTAAAAGCACTTCAAGCCCTTGGAAAAGAAGCAATTGTCATCAACTCTAATCCAGAAACCGTTTCGACAGATTTCTCAATTTCAGATAAGCTCTATTTTGAACCACTAACTTTTGAAGATGTGATGAATATCATTGACTTAGAACAACCAGAAGGCGTGATTGTTCAATTTGGCGGACAAACAGCTATCAATTTAGCGGAACCTCTCTCTAAAGCTGGGGTTAAAATTTTAGGAACGCAAGTTGAAGATTTAGACCGTGCTGAGGACAGAGATTTATTTGAAAAAGCATTACAAGATTTAGAGATTCCACAACCACCAGGAGCTACAGCAACAAATGAAGAAGAAGCTGTTGCTAACGCCAATAAAATTGGTTATCCAGTCCTTATTCGCCCATCTTTTGTTTTAGGCGGTCGAGCAATGGAAATCATTAATAATGAAAAAGACCTGCGTGATTACATGAATCGTGCGGTAAAAGCTTCACCTGAACATCCAGTACTCGTTGATTCTTATTTACAAGGACGTGAATGTGAAGTCGATGCAATCTGTGATGGCACGGAAGTTCTTCTTCCAGGAATTATGGAACATATTGAACGAGCAGGGGTTCACTCAGGTGACTCAATGGCTGTTTATCCACCACAAACTTTTTCACAAGAAATTATTGATAAAATTGTTGATTACACTAAACGATTAGCAATTGGTTTGAACTGCATCGGAATGATGAACATTCAATTTGTTATTTTTGAAGAACAAGTTTATGTCATTGAGGTAAATCCACGCGCGTCACGGACTGTTCCCTTTTTATCTAAAGTGACAAACATCCCAATGGCCCAATTGGCGACACAAATGATTTTAGGAAAAAACTTGAAGGATTTAGGCTACACAGAGGGCTTAGCAGAAACTCCTGATATGGTTCACGTGAAAGCACCAGTCTTTAGCTTTACAAAACTAGCAAAAGTTGATAGCTTACTTGGTCCAGAAATGAAATCAACAGGTGAAGCAATGGGCTCAGATGTGACCCTTGAAAAAGCACTTTATAAATCATTTGAAGCCGCTAAACTACACATGGCAGATTATGGTTCGGTATTATTCACAGTTGCTGATGAAGATAAAGAAGAAACGCTAGCACTTGCTAAAGATTTCGCAGAAATAGGTTATTCACTAGTAGCAACTCAAGGAACCGCAGCATTCTTTAAGGAAAATGGACTTTATGTCCGTGAAGTTGAAAAACTAGCTGGTGGAGAAGATGAAGAAGGAACATTAGTTGAAGATATTCGTCATGGACGCGTTCAAGCAGTTGTCAACACAATGGGAAATACTCGTGCCTCATTAACAACGGCTACCGATGGTTTCCGTATTCGCCAAGAAGCAATTAGTCGCGGTATTCCACTTTTCACATCACTAGATACTGTTGCTGCAATTTTAAAAGTGATGCAAAGTCGTAGTTTTACAACTAAAAATATTTAAAAAATAAAGAAGTCCCAAACGGGGCTTTTTTTATTTTTAAATAAAAAAACAAAAATTACTTCAATTGTGTATTAATATTCGTACGCATTTATTAAAGAAAACGTTTTATTAGACTTAAGTTAGAAAAAAGGTTATAAAAGATATATAGACTACTTAGTAATTTATAAACGACAAAATACTGAAAGAAGGTTGGTGAATGAAGAAAGCAAATAAAGCAAAAATATTCATTATAAGTTTCTTTTTTATTAATATAACCTTCTTGATGTTTGGTGGGAAACTTATCTTAGCAGATACTCCTATAGACAGTCAAAATTCAGTAGCGAATGCCTATATTAATGTGACTGCACCAACAACGAACACATGGTCTCTTACTGCTCCAAATTTTAATTTTGGTACACAAACAGCAAGCTCTTCAGTAATCAATAGCAATGCAACGGGAGATGCAGCAATTAAAATTGTCAATTTATCTGGAACATCAACAAGTTTTTCTCTTCAACAATCAATTTCGGACTTTACTTTAGTATCTAACACTATCGTTTTACCAGCGACTGGCTTTTATGTTTCAGTAGCGAATAGTTCTGACGGAAAACTTATTGGAAGTTCTAACGTCAACATTTTAAAACAGAATGGTGTTGTTTTGCGAAGTGGAACGGGAGCGAATGGAACGATGAATAGTGGTGCTGTGACAGCACAACTAACAGTAGATGGGACAACTAGAGTAATTGTTACAGGTTCTTATAAAGCAACGATTACCTCAACACTTGTAACAGGACCATGGAAGGGAGAAAAGGTGAAAATAAAAAAAGAAATTATAATTCTCATAAGTCTGGGATTTCTAATTATTCTATTTGGCTTGGCTCCCAAAACTAAGGCTGCGGTTCTTACAGGAACAGTTGATAGCTCAGGGACCGTAACTGGAGTGACCGGAGCTACTTATTATAATACCAACAGTTGGCAGGATATGATTGACACTTATAAATCAGTTACCCCGAATGCAGCATCAATGAGTACAATATTTTTTAATGTGACAGCCGATGTTCCTGGAAATAGTATTTTGAACTCTGGCAACACCGTTTCTAGTGGGAAATCTTTATCAATAAATGGAAATAATTATACCCTCTATCTTGATAATGACACGAATTATACAACGGCTCAGAGTATTGGTGGAAGTGATGGAACAGCCAGAGCTTTCGGCTCAAATGGAACGATTTCTACGGATACGACTCTAACAGTTAAGAATGCAACAATTGTAAACAATATCACGAGTGGAATTTTTCAAATGAAAGGTTTAAATGCTAAGGCTACGACTGTATATGAAAATGTGATAGTAAGCAATGGTGATGCAATCTATGGAGCACAACCGATTAGAAATGATAATGGAAAAGTATTATTTCGAGGAACAAATACCTTTAATATTTTACAAAATCACAATATTAATGATACAAGTTCAGCTGGGGCAGATAATCAAGGCGAATGGATTCAAGGAGGAGCCTATCTTGAAGTGGTAACTGGTACAACGACTTTGAACCAAAGTTGGGGAAATGACCAACCTTTCTACGTATACTATTCAAGTGGTGGTTCAACTTTACAAGTTGATGCCGGAGCAGCAATGGTTTGGAATCTAAATAAGACCTATACGATGTACTATGATGATGGAAGTCTATTGACAGTTGGAGCTTTGAATTGGAATATTAATGGAACTTTTGTCATTAATGGAACTGTAAATTCCTCATCTACTTATGCTGGAGGCTGGTTTATGGCCTTAAATACATTAAATAGTTGGAACTTAAATGTTGGGCAAAATGCAACGCTTAAAGTGACAACAGGCGGGGTAATTAGTTTAGATGCGTTTTTGACAGGTGCAGTAAAATGGAATTTTGCACAGGGTTCAAGTGTTCTATTTAATAATTTAAATCCAAATCAAAACGTAGTTTCACTTGCTCCAGGATTAGGAAGTAGCATCACCATGACCGACCCCAAAGTTGTGACTTTTAATACAGCGGGTGGCTCAGTCTTTTCGACTACCGTTCTAACATTTCCGATTACGATTTCAGGAAGTGGCTTGCGAACCCACTCATCATCAACCGGTTATACTTTTGATTCGACTTATGACTTGCTGACACCCAATAAAGGAACAATTACCCCAACGAGTTCAGATATTTGGTATCGGATGAATACGGGAACACTCACGACCTTTAACCCTACTTTACAGGTAACAAATTTAAGTCCTAATAGTTATGGAAGTGACGCATCAAGTATTGCAGCTGGGAAATATATTTCATGGTATCAGCCTCTAGGATTTCAATTAAATGCAGCTTTATCAAGTATGAATCGAACATTTAACGTTTCATTAGATCCTACTTTAGCTCAAGGGACACCGGTAGATGGGTCATGGTCTTCTCTAATTAATGGTGCAAGTACTGAAACACTTGTTGTCGGTGATGATCGAGCACAAAATCCCAATATACATGTCCTTGTCAAAATGACTCAGAATAATTTTCCTAATGGACTTCAGTATTATTGGGCTGACCCAACAACTAAAACAGCCAGCCAATTAAGCCTTAATTCTGTTTTACAAATTGCAAGTATCACAAGTGATAGTACATTGCCATCTTGGATTAAAATGACTGGTGCAGGAAGTTGGTATACAATGACATTTCCAACTGATTCAGGCCTAAATATTAAAGCGAATAATAGCTTGTTAACACAAACTAATACTAATGCGGGAACTTTTCAGTACACCGTAGCAAATGGACCGTCATAAAGGAGGAGAAAGTGAAAAAAGTTTATAAATTAATCTTTCTATCCATCCTTAGTATATTATTGATAGTTCAATCTAAAGTTGCTTATTCAGAAAGTCCAACCAGTGATTTTAGCGTAGAAGCTATACTTGAAGGACACCAAAAAGATAAAAGCATTACTTATTGGTGGTTGCAAGTAGAAAAAATGCAGTCAATAAATCTAAAGTTAAAAATTAGTAATGGTAATGAAGAAAATAATTTTGAAATTACATCTAATCAAGCGGTTAATAATAATAATAATAATAATTTTACTCTCGATTATAGCTTATCAGAAGAGGAAGTCAGTCAATATTTACATCATAAAAATTCAAATTTTAATTTCTATCAAGATATCTATTTTGATGGAGCGCAAGAATCAGGTAAATTAAAAATTACTTTGGCTCCTAATGAAGTTAGAGAAATTACGATTAATCTAAAAATTCCTAAAGAAGGAATCAAAGGTCAACTAATTGGCGGGATAAATGTCACAAAAGTGCCAAAAGAGAGCGACCGTCAAGAAGGAATCTTAAATGTTTACAGTAACGTTGTTGCTCTTGTGATGGAAGATAAAGATTACTCAGAATCACATAAACAGAATTTAGAATTTGCTTTGGAAAAATCTAATGAGAAAGAACAAGTCATAAAAATCGAAAATCCCAATTCCTTTCTTCTAAGTAATATGAATATAAAAGCGGTGATAAAAGACCAAAAAGGGGAAGTTGTTTCAGAATTTAGTAATCCAAAAACAGCAGTAGTCCCTAACGCGTCGGTAAGTATTAAATTGAATAATCAAAAAGAACTAGTAAAGGGAGCAAAATATTATTTAACAATTGACTCCTCTAATCAGACTTTTAAGCGGAATCTAATAGTTTCTGACTCAGGGAACTTGAAGTTTCTAGAGAAGAAAAAAGAAGAGATTAAGCCTTTAAATAAAAAATCAGTAGGGCTATCATTAATTCTAATGGTTGTCATATCTTCTGGCGGAATTTACGCCTATTTCAAAAAATAGTCAATCAGTTTATAAATCAAGATTGATAAAATTAGGAAGGAGATTAATGAAAATCAAATATATTCTTTGGGTTATCTGTGCACTCTTACTTTTAAATACAAGTGTCGTTCTTGCTCAAGAAATTGGGGGAACTAACACGACAGGAAAAGTGGGATTTTTAGAAAAAGAACCAATTGAAAAACCACCAGTAACTTCTAGTTCGCAAGCTACTGGTCAAAGTCAAATATTGACTAATCAAGATTTACCAATTGTAGGCACTAACCAGAATGATTCTTTAATGCCTTTCGTGGTAGGATTAGTGACAATTGGAGTTGGAAGTTTAATGCTTAAAAAGACCAAACGAATAAGGATAAAGGAGAACTTTAATGAAAAAAACAATATTCAGCCTTAGTGGCGTCGCAGTAATTACAGCAACACTTTTGTCAACAAGTGTTTTAGAAGTCAGTGCCGCATCAGTGGGAAGCACGACGAGTGGAGCTATTGTGGCCTTTCAACCTAAGAAAACGCCAACCAATCCGGTATCACCTGGCGATGGTAAAACGCCAATTAGCCCAACTACGCCAGGAGTTCCTAATACTTCAAATCCTGTTGCTTCAGATGATGGATTGACTTTGGATTATGTACCAGCCATTAACTTTGGTACTCACTATGTAGATGCTTCAACAGCTCATACCTGGTCAGCTTGGGCTGCAAATGATGGAAGTGGTAAAGCTATTCCGCAATTCATGCAAGTAACAGATAACCGAGGAACAGCGACTGGTCCAACAGGATGGTCAGTTTCTTTGACACAAACAGCTCAATTTAAAGGAACGAAAGCTGGTGATTTAGTCAATGCTGTTATGACTTTTAACAATGATAAAACTAATACGGTTGTTAGTACATCAATGAATAAAGCAAGTTCAACCGTGAATACGGCAACGAATGCTCTTGTTCCAGGAACGGCAGTAAATATTTTCCAAGCAGATGCAGGGACAGGGACAGGAACCAACTTGCTTAGTTTTGGTGCGGGAGATGGTTCTACTTTGGTAACCGACCCAGAAACTTTGGATTCTGCAACGAATACAACAGGTAAGGTAGATCCCAATATTACTCTTAATGTACCAGCAGGATCTGCCAAGGTGGATACCTATACTACAACTTTAAACTGGAATCTTTATAGTGCACCAGGTAATGCATAATAGTTGATTCGAGCAGCTGAGTCTCTCAAAAGGGAGACTCAACTTTTATAAAATTTGGGGATTATGGGGTTATAAATGAAAAAATTACAATTATTTTTATCAGCGATTTTTCTTACGCTATCATTTGGTTTGGCTCAAACTGGCTATGCTCGGACTGATGATTATACTGTGAAGCCAATTATTCCAGAAAATCAATCGAACAAAGATTTAGGATATTTTGATATTCTTTTAGGGGCCGACAAAGAACAGACTTTACAAGTTGAATTATCTAATAATACTGAGCAAGAAATAAAAATTGATGTTACCTTATCTAGCGCAGTAACAAATATGACAGGTCTTGTTGTTTATGAACCAACGGAAATAGTGGCAGATTATTCACTGAAATATAATTTAAAAGACTATGTTAATACTCCCAAAGTTGTGACATTGCCACCTCTTACTCGCCAAAAACTGGACCTGAAAGTAAAAATGCCAAATGAAGCGTTTGATGGACAAATTGCTGGTGGAATTACCTTTTCAAAAGAGGGACAAAATGATAAGGAAGAAGATTCAGAAGGAATTACGGTTAAGAATACCTATTCTTATACTATTGCTCTATTAATGAGGCAAAATGATAATGAGGTCTCGCCAGATTTAAAGCTAAAGACAGTCAGCCCTAGTCAAATTAATGGACGAAATGTGATTAATGTTAATCTGCAAAATCCAACGATGACTTATATCAATACGATGAACGTAAAAGCAACGATAATTGGTATAAGTAGTACAGATATAAAATATACTTATTCAAATTCAATGATGCAAATGGCCCCAAATACAAGTTTTGATTTACCTATACCAACTAGTAATCAAAGTGCGGCTACAAGGGTATCAGAACCTCTAAAACCCGGGAAATATCGCCTTCAACTTGTCGTTAATGCCAGAACGGATGATCAAGGAAAATATGAGGTGCAGGCCGATAATGAAACGGCACGATATAAGTATCAATGGACCTTTGATCAAGAGTTTACGATTTCTGATGATCAAGCTCAAAAACTGAATGATAGTGACCCAACCGTTAAAAAAGAAAAAGACTGGACATGGCTATTATTTGTCATCGGTATATTACTACTTGTCTTATTCTTCTTTCTCTTATTGTGGAAACGTAGAAAAAAATCTCAAAAAGTGGAAGAAGAAAAGCAAGCACTTAGAGAAAAAATAGAAGCCCAAGAAAAAATAATTGATGATTTGAATAAAAAGTGATCCCTATTTACTTCAAAATAAAAAACCTTCCATTTTAAACGGAAGGTTTTGTTATTATTATTTGATTAGTACTGATATCATAAAAAATTAAACATTTCATAGGCTCTTAATGAGGTGCTAAAACTGCAATTCAAAAGTAAGATTAGTCAGAAGTACTCTTGTTTTTTATAAGTAAGTGCGCGTGCCTTATTAGTATGGAAATTAATGCACCAACTAAAGCTCATCCATAATAGCCAAAGGACAAACTAAAACTTTGTTTGTAAGCTAATAATTATTTTTTTTGGTAAAATAATTAATAGAAATAGATTTGAGAAAGATGAACTTTTGCAAAAAAATTATGATTATATTATTTAATAAACCTTATGATGTACTAACAAAATTTACTGACGGAGAGGGTCGGAAAACTTTAAAAGATTATATTAAAATACCAAATGTTTATGCTGCTGGAAGATTGGATAAAGATAGTGAAGGTCTACTTTTACTGACAGATGATGGAAAGCTCAATCATTTACTGACAGACCCAAAATCAAAATCTTACAAGACTTATTTGGTTCAAGTGGAGGGAGAATTTTCGCCAGAAGCAGCGCAAAAGTTGCAAAAAGGTCTTCTATTAAAAGATGGTAAAACATTGCCTGCGAAAGTAAAATTAATTGATGAACCAGATTGGCTTTGGGAACGAACTCCACCAATTCGTGAACGAAAGGCAATTCCGACAAGCTGGGTTGAAATTTCAATCAAAGAAGGAAAAAATCGGCAAATCAGAAGAATGACGGCAGCGGTTGGCTTTCCGACACTTCGATTAATTCGTTGGTCAATTGGTCAATATTCACTGGGAAATCTAAAATCTGGGGAATATAAAATTATTCAAAAATAAAAAAGGAATCATTTTGTGATTCCTTTTTATTTAGAAAGAACGTCCGCCACCAGAACCGTCACTGAAATTATTGTTATCAGAAGAAGGACGAGGGATAATTCTTGTAGTTATAAATGTGTTGACTAAAATATCTTCACGTTGATGGAGTTCTAAATTACCATTTCGGCCGTAATCGTAGCGCCATACGGCATGAGCGTCTTTCATTTGATAACGACGATAGATGGTCCAAACGAAGCCACCAGCTGCAATCAAAGAAATGATAAGAGCAATCAAAATTGATAAGGGTTGAAAGCTACGATGGAAAGTTACAGCTCCTGTTTCGGAATTGATAGAATACTTTCTTGATGTTGGAATTCCTGCTTGGTAATACTTAGAAACTTGGTCAAAAAATCCACTGACAGCCTGATAATAATTATTGTCAGTCAATTCGGGTTGGACAATGTCTAAGGTTTTTTCAATTCGACTTGAAGGCAGATAGTATTTAAGATTTCCTGTTGCCCAAATATAAACTTTACGTAAGTTCATGTTAATGACCAAAACGACACCGTTGTTTTTAGCACCTACTTTATCAGCTAGATAAGTTTTTGCCATTTGACTGGCAGGGGTAGAGCTATCTGTCGTGACAACATAGACACCCGCTTTTGTTTCATTGGCCAATTTCTGGGCTTCTTGTTCAAGGAGGGTTACATTTCCACCAAAAAGTTGAAGATTATCTTCAAGACCTGACGAGAACGTCGCCGCTGATGTCTTTGGTGCAATGAGTAGAAAGAAGAAGCTTAAGAAAAATAAAGAAAGAATGACTAATTTTTTTCTCATGATAGCAAATACCCCACAATAATTCCAAGAAGAAGCACTAGAATAAAGATACCAATGGCAACTGTCCAAAGTTTTTTCTTATCAATGGGTAGAAGGCCGGCTACTTTACCAGTTTGACCATTCATCGCGTAATAAAAGAGACGGTCATTGCCAACTTCTTTATAAGTAACCAGCCAGATTGGGAGTAAAACGTAATCTTCATCGATATTTTTAATCTGCTGATTACTCTGTAAATTACTGACAGAAGTATAACCGACAATTGTTGATTCCATTAATCCGTCAGCATATTGACGAAATTCCCGTTCAACATTTTCTTTCATATCAGGGAATTCAATATCTCGTTTTTCAGTTAAAAAGCCAGAAAGATATTGATTTTTAAAAGGAATAGCAGCAGTCATATCAAAAGGTTGAACGGCGCCAACCATCTTGTCTGACAGATTTTTTTTCAAGGCATTTTTGATTAAATCCTTAAATTTTGTCTCTCCGCCCCGCTGAATCTCATATTGAGAATGCTCAGTGTACTCGGTATCGCCCACCATCCAAACGCGTAAATTGGTGGCTTGCGCCGAAATACCACCAGATAATTCAGCATCAACAGCCCAATAGGGGAAATAAACGCCTGACAGATTTTGAATTTGTTTTTTGTCAAAAAAGGCCTTGGGAACAAATTTTTTCTTGCCGACCCAGTCTAAAAATTGTTCTTCAGCCGCTTTTCTCTCAATTTGAAAAGGGAGAATTTTTTCGGGAAGAAATTTACCAGACAATCGCTCGGTCAGAACAACTGGATTATGACAATAATAGCACCAAGTTGAAGCAGTTGTCGCATCAGTGACGATTTCTGCACCACAAGATGGACAGAGAAATAGTCCAATTTCTTCGTCAGTGTTTTCGTCAGCTCTTTTTTCGTCGCTGTCAGTAATTTTTTCCTTTTCGTCAGTCGTTTCAGCGTTACTGACAGAGCTGATAGGACTGTCAGTAACTTTTGCTGCCTCTTGCTTGGCCTCGAAATCAGAAACTTCTTGTTCCGTAAATGTTGAACCACAGTATTCACAGTGAAATTTTTGATTTTTGGGTTCAAAAAGCAGTGGACCTCCACAATTGGGACATTTATGTGTAAGAACTTGGCTTTCGCTCATCGTTACTCCTTACTTTTAAGTTATGAAATCTGCTTATTTAGCAGGGGAAATTCAGTTAGAAACTAAAAGAATTTTCATCAGAAATAAATTCTTAAAAATACGCAAAGACAAGCAGCCCTAAGTTAGAACTACTTTATCTTAAATCATTATTTACATGTCTTAGAGCGCTTTGGCCACAAAAGGCTTACCACATTCAGGACAGAATTTAGGAACACCATTCGCCAAATTAACGACTGCTCCACACTCGTTACAAGCCATATTTAATTCAGGCATAACAGGAGTTGCTGAGGGTTTCGCTTGCCCACAATTTGAACAGAACTTACCGGTATTTTTAGTATTACATTCAGGACAAGTCCAAGTATCGGCCTTGTTCTCTGCTTGGGCTTGCATTTGAGCTTGGTTAGTTTGTGAAAAACCAGCTAGATTTTGTCCACCCATATTCATTCCCATAAAGGCATTTGTCGCACCACCAGTGTTTGAACCAGCGGCTTCAAGACCACGAGCAACAGCTCCTTGGACAAAACCTTCACGGATAGAAGGGTCACCAAGCATTGCGCCTTGATTACGCATGTTAATTAATTTTTGACTGTCATCAGTGTAAGAAATGCTAGCGACAGCAACGGAAACAATTTCCATTCCTCGCAACTGTTTCCAATCTTCATCAAGAACAGAGGCCATGTATTTGCTGAGCTCCATACTTTTTGAAGTTAAGAATGAAACCCGTTCGCCTTGAGCAGAATATTGGTTAATTGACGTATTTAAAGCCGTTAAAAATTCAGCCAAATATTGGTCATTAATTTCTTGAATTTCGACATGATCAGCATTTTTAGGAATGACGTTTGCGTAAAAAGCAAGAGGGTCAGTGACTTTTATTGAATAAGTTCCATGTGTACGCAAGAAAAGCTCTGCATTATAAAAATTATCAAAGTATTGAAGAGGTGTCGCTGTTCCAAATTTAATGCCTTTAATTTCTTGAAGATTGACATAATAAACTTCTTGTTTTTGAGGAGTTGTTCCACCAAATTTGAAACGGAAGAAGCTTTCTTGAATTGAATCACGCAAATCACCATTAAAAAGACTTGGCGCAGTGTCGTTTTTGACAGTATAATATCCAGGTTCAGCGGTGTAATCAATAATTTTACCACCATCCACAAGAATCATCATCATATTTTCATAAACGTGAACGATAGAACCGTCAGTAATTACGTCTTCGGTTCCTTTACGATTAGAACCACGTTTTGCATCTTTTCTTACTTTAATTCCCTTAGTGAAAACCGTTTGGTCTGACATTTCATTTGGCTCAATGACCTCAAGCCATTGGTCAGCCAACGCCCCACCGAGTGAACCTGTTGCAGCTTTAATAATTCCCATGTATTCTTTTACAAACAAATTCAATTCAAAACAAAATTTTAGAGAATGAATTTGCCTTCCTTTCCTTTAGTGAATAGCTCAGCTATTTGACTTAATTATATCAAATTTCTCTGACGAAACCTATCAATTATTTGAAAATTTACTAAAATCAGACTAAAGTCGGAATTTATTGATTCTCTCTTAACCAATCGCTAATTTTTGGAAGATATTCATGTCCATATTCAGGTAAGACATAGAGAGATTTTTTACTTTGTATTTTATTGTAAGTCGCCATTTGCGTAATCGGAGGAACAACAGTATCTTTGTCGCCTAGAATCCAAATGACCTCAGCCTTAATTCTTGGTGCTAAATTTTGAATATCAATGTATTCCAACTGATTAAAAAACCAGTCTTCTTTTAGATGAAGTGGATCTTTAAACTGAAACCAATAGGAGAGCTCTTCAAAAGCAGATTCCTCGGCACCAAGCTCATAAGCTTTACGATAATCTGAAAGAAATGGATAAGTGGCAGTTACTTTTTTAATAAGTGGAGAAAGTGCGGCGCAAGCAATTGCAAGTCCCCCGCCTTGAGAAGCACCTTGTGTACTGATATCTGTTTCATCAACAAAATCAAACTCGGATAATATCTTTGTCGCACTCATCAAGTCCATGAATTGACGAACATAATAGAGGTTTTCATATCCCTCATCAATTCCTCGAACAATGAGTCCTTTCATCGTCATTCCAAAAGTTTGACTATTATCTTGACTTAAACCACCTTGCCCTCGACAATCAAGCGCAAGAACTACATTCCCTTCGGCCACTATCCCTATTTTATCGACCCAATCTCCACTATCACAATGATAACCATGGAATTGTAAGACGGCTGCGTGTTTCTCTTTCATATTTTTGGGAACAATTAATTGAGCATGAATTTTAGCTCCATCAATAGCTGTAAACCATAAATGATAAAACTTTGCTACATTAGAGGAAAGATTTTTTTCTATTAATTCAAATTCAAAATGATGATTCGAAACCAAATTAATTTTTTCATCCCAAAATTTTTCAAAAGTCTCTGGTTTAAGTGAACTTCCTTGATAATCCTGCCAATTGTTTATTTTTGTCATAATACTCTCCGATTTAGTCTTGCAATTCTTTTTGAAAAGGTTTACACTTATTTTGTTTACTATAAGTATATACTTTTGATAAGAGAAAGGCAAGAAAAATGAAAGCAATCAAAGCAGCAAGTTTTGGATACTATGCTAAACCAGGAGAGTTAAATAATTGCAATGCTCAGCGGTCGATGAAAATTCTGAAAGAACGAACAAATATTAATACGATTGTTTTAACCATTGTAGCTGAGCAAGCAAATGCTCACACAACAAGCATTAATTGGCAGACTATGCCACCAAAAGATGAGGAAGTAAAAGCGACAATTCGCTATGCTCAAAGTCTGGGACTAGACGTCATTTTAAAACCAATGATTAATTGTACTGATGGCACTTGGCGAGCTTATATTAATTTTTTTGATATTGATGTCGTCTGTGAACCAAAATGGTCAGATTGGTTTGCAGTTTATACTGAATTTCAGCTTCATTATGCTAAAATCGCTCAAGAATGTGAAGCTACAATGTTTGTAGTAGGCTGTGAGCTCGTTAGTTCAGACCATCGAGAAAAAGAATGGCGGAAGTTGATTGACGATGTTCGTGAGATTTATAAAGGTTTGATTACTTATAATTGTGACAAATACCAAGAAAATCATTTGACTTGGTGGGATGCAGTTGACGTCATTTCAAGTTCTGGATATTATCCCTTTGATCAATGGGATAAAGAGCTAAGGCGAATCGAAAAAGTCATAAAAAAATATGATAAACCATTTTTCTTCTGTGAAGCAGGTGCTCCCAGTATTGATGGTGGAGATTTATTGCCAAATGATTGGACCATCAAAGGAGAAGTAAATCTTGAAGCTCAAACGCGGTATTATAAAGGAATGCTCACCGCTTGTGCCAAGGTAGATTTTGTCTTAGGTTTTGGTCTCTGGGATTGGAAAGCTCAAGTTTATTCTGAGGATCAGGCAAGATTTGACAAAGATTATGCTTTTTACAACAAACCAGCTGAAAAATTAATCAAAGATTATTATGATAAACCTTAAAGAACGAATAGTGTAATAAAATCAAAAAAAGTGTTGACAAAAATATTTTAAAAGTATATACTTATTCCATAAAATAAAAACGCTTACAAAATAAGCGGATAAGGAGAAAGTCATCATGAAAAAACGGTATATTTTTGGTTCACTCGCTATTACAGGTCTGGCAGCACTAACGCTTGCAGCTTGCGGTAGCAAAACCTCTTTGTCGGGGACTGGAAAGAATATCAAGGCAACCATTACTTTTGTTAATCAAAAAACCGACATGCACTCCAATGGAATGTGGAAAAAGTATATTGCTGAGTTTAATAAAGAATACCCTAATATCACTATTAAAGAACAAGCCTTAAATAACTATGACCAAACAGAGCAAACACGGATGTCATCTAAAAATTTTGGTGATGTCGTTGCGATTCCAGCAGCAGTTGCACCAAAAGACTATCCTAATTTCTTTAGCTCACTAGGTAAAACCAAGGATTTAGAAAAGAAATATACTAGTCTACAAGACCGTACTTACAAAGGAGAACAATACGGACTTCCTTCAGAAGTCAATGCCAATGGTTTTGTCGTCAATTGGAATGTTTTCAAAAAAGCTGGTATTGATAAATGGCCCACGACCACAGATGAATTTATCCAAGATTTAAAAACAATTAAAGCAAAATTACCTGATGTTACTCCTTTGTATACCAACTATGCTTGTGGTTGGGCATTAGTTGATTGGGATTTCCAACGTTCATCAGTAGCTGGAGATCCAAACTTTGATTTAGCACTTGCCAAAACAGATAAACCTTTCACAGAAGGTCAGCCCATGTATACGATTTACAATACACTTTACACCGCGGCTAAAGATGGCTTGATTAATCATGATCCAACGACAGATGATTGGAATACTTCAGTTTCGCAAATGGCTAAAAATAAAGTTGCAGTGATGATGCTTGCGACATGGGCTGTTCCTCAAGTTCAAGCTCAAATGTCATCAAATAAAGATGCGATTAACGTCGAACCCTTCCCACAAACTGCTCCTGATGGTAAAACATATATGCTTGTTGGCGGCGACTATAACTGGGGAGTTAATAAAAACAGTAAAAATCAAGAAGCGGCTAAGGATTGGGTTAAATGGCTGGTAGATAAATCTGACTTCGCTAAAGATAATGGTGGAATGACAGCTATGAAAAATCAACCTTACCCAACAGATTTAAATGATGCTAAGAAAAATGGCGTCGTCTTCTTTGAAGCAGGTTCCACGCCAGCAGATAAAGCAGACTTATTCTCAAATATTAATAATGGTTCACAAGTCGGAATTGGTACAACTCAAACCGTTAAACAACAAATTATTGATTCAGGAGTTGGCTCATCTAAGAAGTCTTTTGCCTCTATTATGGATGGATTAAATACTGCTTGGTCACAAAATGTAAAACAATATAATCCGGATAAAAAGTAGAAAATTTAATAATTTAAATATATTTTTAGAAAAAAGAAAGGTGCTGGGTTGGAAATTTATTTTCCAACCTTTCATTTTGGAGGGTATTATCTTGAGTAAGTTATCGCAAAAAGCGCAGAAAAGATTAATTATTTTTTCATTTACTATTGTCCCTATTGTCTTGCTTTTAATGTTTTCCTACTATCCCTTGGTGAAAATGGTTCAATATTCGCTGACCGATTGGAACGGAATTTCGCCAAGCTCAAACTATGTCGGATTTGCTAATTATGAAAAAGTTTTTTCAAATCCCAATTATTTTGGTGTTTTTAAGACAAGTTTATATTATTTTTTATCAAGTTTTCCGCAACTTGGACTTGCCCTACTTTTTGCGACAATTTTATCTTTCAAAGTTAAATTTGCAAATTTTTGGAAAGGAATTTTATTTTTCCCTTACTTACTTAATGGGGTAGCGATTGGTTTTATGTTCTTATATTTTTATAAAACTGGTGGAACATTAGATTCTCTTTTACATCTGTTTGGAATCCATCACCTTCCGCTCTGGTTAGGAAATCAATCAATCAATAATATTTCTTTATCATTTGTATCTATTTGGCGTTATATGGGATTTAATTTTTTAATTTTTCTTGGTGCCATTCAATCAGTTGACCCTGAAATTTATGAAGCAGCAGAAATTGATGGTGCGAATCGTTGGAATCAATTTCGATATATCATTATTCCAGCAATCAGAAATATCTTATTTTTGAATATTATTTTATCTGTTTCGGGATCACTTTCAGTATTTGAAGTGCCATACATCATGACAGGAGGTGCAAATGGGACAATGACATTCGTCATTCAAACGGTACAAACAGCTTTTAATTATAATCAAGTGGGACTAGCTTCAGCAATGGCTGTTATTCTTTTGATTATTGTCGTCCTCGTTTCGGCAGCTCAGTTTATTTTAACGCAAGACAGAAGTGATGCTAAAAAGAAAGCAGGTGCATGATGAATAAAATGAACAAGAAAGTCTTTCATATTGGTGACGTTCTAAAATATATTCCATTAGTTTTAGCTGCTATTGTAGCAGTTTTACCGCTTTTAGTCGTGTTTATAGGGTCATTTAAATCAATGACAGAATTTACTAATTCTGGTGTATTGACCTTGCCAAAACATTTTTCAATAGATAATTATACTAAAGCTTTTACCGAAGGGAATATGTTGACTGGCTTTAAGAATACTGTGATTATTTTCGTGGTATCAATGGTTGGACAACTTTTGATTTCCTCATCATTTGCTTATGTGATGAATCGGTTTGAATTTCGGCTGAAAAGGCTCATTTTAGCTTTATTTACAATCGCTATGTTGATTCCAGCGATTACTTCGCAAGTTGCAGTCTTTCAATTGGTTAATAAACTTGGCTTAGTAGGGACGCGTTGGTCAGTGATTATCCTTTATATTGGAACAAATGTGATTGCACTTTACATTTTTCTCCAATTTTTACAAGAAATTCCTTATTCTTTAGATGAATCTGCTTTGCTAGATGGGGCATCATACTTTAGAATCTTTTGGTCAATCATTTTGCCAAATCTGAAAGCACCGATTGTAACTATGGTCATTATTTCTGGTGTTGGTGTATATAATGATTTTTATAATCCATATCTTTATATGCCAGACCCTAGTTTACAGGTCATTTCGACGACACTTTTTGCTTTCAAAGGTTCATCGGTTGTGCAATGGCCGGTCATCTTGGCTGGGGTTATGATTGTGATTATTCCGATTTTGATTGTCTTTATCGTTTTACAAAAATATATTTATAATGGGGTAACAGGAGCGGTTAAATGAAAGTATCAGGTTTTATTTGGTTTGTTCAACAGGTTTATATGATAATCATAGCCTCTTTAATGTTCTGGTTAAATTTTCTGCTTGGTTTTGTTTTTTTAGGGACAACTTTTTCTTTTAAAAGGACCTTTGCTTACATTGAAGGAACTTACTATGATAAATATCACGAAAGAATAAAAGAGGTTAAGTTGAAATTTGAATGGAGCAATTTGATTCTTCTTTTTACAGTCGGAGTTTTTATTTTGGCTAGCCATTTTCCTTTAAGTAACTTAAGTACATTTTTGATTTTGGTTAGTTTGGCTTATTTTGTTCTGACTTTGATATATATTATTTTCAAGACCTATTATAGACTTGAAAAGTTTACAGATGTCATGCAAAAACTAATGGGAAATTGGACAATGGCAATTTATAGCTTAATGCTCATTATTTTAGCTATTTTCTTGACTGGTTTCAATCGAGTTTGGTTCTTATTTTTTATTCCTGGATTATTCTGTAAAATGATTGATATTTCCTTTAAACACTTAGATAAAAAGAAAGTGAAAATAAATGACTAAATTAATATTTCCAAAAGAGTTTTGGTGGGGGGCGGCGACAAGTGGTCCACAAACTGAAGGCCGGTTTAAAAAGAAAGGCGCCAATATTTTTGATTATGATTTTGAAAAATTTCCTGAACATTTTTGGCAGGGTATTGGTCCTGATATGGCTAGTAATTTTTATAATGATTTTCGAGAAGATATTAAGTTGATGAAAAAAGCGGGTTTAAATTCGGTGAGGACAAGCATTCAATGGTCACGTTTAATTGATGATTTAGAAGAGGGGACAGTAAATCAAGATGCAGTCGACTTTTATAATGCTGTCATTGATGAGTTTATAGCCAATGGAATTCGCCCAGTCATCAATCTACATCATTTTGATTTACCAGTTGATTTACTTCATAAATATGGAGGATGGACAAATAAACATGTGATTACATTATATGTAAAATTTGCTGAGCAATGTTTTAAACTCTTTAGCGATCGAGTGAGTGACTGGTTTACCCATAATGAGCCAATGGTAGTGGTTGAAGGGGGTTATCTCTATCAATTTCATTATCCAGATTTGGTTGATGGAAAACTTGCAGTACAAGTAGCCTATAATTTGCAATTAGCTTCAAGTTTAGCAATTCAAAAATTTCATGAAATCAATCAAAATCCTAATGGTAAAATAGGAATTGTATTAAATCTAAGCCCAAATTATCCAGCGTCAGAGGATAAAAAAGATATAGCTGCGGCTCATATTGCGGATTTATGGCAAAATCAGCTATTCATGGATGCTTCTGTCAAAGGAGAATTTCCTAAGGAATTGGTTGAAATCTTAACTAAAGATAAAGTAATTTGGCAATCAACTAAAGAAGAATTAGCAATTATAAAAAATAATAAAGTCGATAGACTTGGAGTTAACTATTATCATCCAAATCGAGCACAAAATCCCTATTATTCACCAGATAGCTTAGCTGTAGATTGGTTACCAAATAAATATTTTGCTAATTATCAAATGCTGGGTGCTCGAATGAATGTTGATAAGGGTTGGGAAATTTATCCTCGAGCATTATATGAAATTGCAAAAAATATCCAAGAAAATTATGATAATATTCCTTGGTTTGTGTCAGAATGTGGTATGGGAGTTAGCAATGAGGAACGTTATTTGAATGAAGAGGGACAGATTGATGATGATTATCGGATTCAATTTATTCAAGAACATTTGTATTGGTTGCATCAAGCAATCGAGGAGGGAAGTTCTTGTTTTGGCTTTCATCTATGGACACCGATTGATTGTTTTAGTTGGCGTAATTCTTATCGTAATCGTTATGGCTTGATTTCGGTGAATATCCATACACAAGAAAAGACTTTGAAAAAATCGGCTTATTACTTTAAAAATTTAGCAGAACATTCGGTATTAGAGCTTTCTGAGGAATTCTTTGATAAATTTAATTAAACATTTCTTTTTTGAGATAAATAGTGCTATAATTCGGATAATAATAGAGAAGGTTTTGAAAGGAGAGGTATTTGAATAAATACGCAAAAATCCGAAATGATGTAAGAAATAAAATTATTTCGGGAAAATATAAACCTGGAACTTTACTCCCTAAAGAATCGGAAATGATTATGAAATATAGTGCTTCCAAATTAACAATAAAAAAAGCAATGGATGAGCTTGTCAATGAAGGTTTAATTGTTAAGCGAAGAGGAAGTGGAACATTTGTTAAAGGATTAAGTACTGAGGACATTGAAAAATTAAAGGTGGTCAATCAGTTTCAGGGTTCAAGTGCATTCTTTGCTGATAAAGTGGTTGAAAGCCGAATTTTAGTATTTGAGGTAGTAAAGTCTGAGCCAGAAATAATGGAACGATTGGGACTAAGTGAAGTTAGTGATTTATACCATGTTGTCCGTACTCGTTTGATAGATGGAGAACCTTATGTTATTGAGAGTACTTATATGCCCGTTGATTTAATCAAAAATTTAACTTTTGAAATCTGTTCAGGGTCAATTTATGAGTATATTGAAGATGAACTTGGTTTAACGATTGGAAGTGCTCATCGTAGAATTGAAGCTCGAAAAGGGACTGATGAAGAATTGACAGAGTTAGGTGGAGAGTTTGGAGATCCAATTGTTTTAGTCTCACAAGTTGGTTATCTATCAGATGGGAGAACTTTTGAATTTTCGACGAATGTTCATCGTTATGATAAATATGCTTTTGAAACAGTTCTAATGCATAAAAACTAAATTAAAGTTAAGACTTGCATTTTATCAGATTTATAGATATAATAGACAAGTTATAACTTTCGTACAGATAACATAAATTATGTTGAATTATACAGAGGCGAAATTATTATTTTAGGATAATAATTTCGTCTCTTTTTGTTTAGTTTTAGGAGATTTTATTGCATGAATAAAAACAACCATTTCCACTTATTGGGGGCAGTGATTGCTACAGGGATTTTGTCATTTTCTGGCGTTTTGATTGAAACGGCGATGAATGTGACTTTCCCAACGCTGATTAATGAGTTTGGACTTTCTACTTCAAAAATACAATGGGTAACGACGATTTATCTGCTTGTGATTGCGATTACGATTCCGCTCTCTTCTTATTTTAATGAGCGATTTTCAGCAAGAAAACTTTTCTTGGTCGCTAATCTTATCTTTTTAGTTGGGGTTTTAACCAACTGTTTCTCACCAAATTTTGCCATGCTATTATTTGGCCGACTTTTACAAGGGGTGGGAACCGGGATTGGTTTACCTCTGATGTTCCACCTGATTTTGACTAAAGCACCACTTCATAAAAGAGGAATGATGATGGGGATTGGGACTTTAACGACTTCCATCGCTCCGGCTATTGGCCCAACTTATGGAGGAATTATTTCTAATTCGCTTGATTGGCGTTATATCTATATTTTCCTTTTACCTTTGGTGGTAATTTCTTTAGTGCTTGGTTTGGCTTGTCTTCCAAGAGAAGGGGCAAAAACGCCCAAGAAATTGGCGCTTCGTCCAGTTATTGCATTATCAATCATGTTCTTTGCTTTCATTTCGGCTCTAAGTGCAGAGCATTTAATGACTTTCGCCTTACTCTTTATTGTAGGATTGGTTGGAGCTTTCTTGTTTGTTCGATTCAACCGCAAAGAAAGTTTAATTGATTTAGGAATTTTGAAAAATCACCGATTTGTGGCGCTGATTTTTAGCCTTTTGGTATATCAAGCTTTGCTATTAGGTCTATCTTTTGTTTTACCAAGTTTTATTCAAGTTTCTGCGGGATTTAGTTCATCAGTGGCGGGTCTATTTATGTTTCCTGGAGCTTTGATTGGCGCAGTTTTAGCACCAATTTCTGGGAAAGTTTTGGACCAAATTGGTGCCAGAAAACCAATTACGACTGGTTTGATTTTAGCAGCTCTTGGTCTTGCATTGCTCTTCGTTTTTTTACCAACAAAAAGCCTTGCTTTACTCTTGGTGGCACACATTGTCTTGATGTTAGGTCTTGGGATTTCATATAGTAACTTAATGACTTGTAGCTTGAGCACTTTAGCTACTGACCAACTTTCTGATGGAAATGCTTTGGTCAATACTTTGCAACAATTTATTGGTGCAGTAGCAACAGCAGTTGTCGCAACGACACTTTCAATTTTCCAAGGACTCAATGGCTTCAAAGTTGGAACGAGTCATGGGACTTCAATTATTTTAGCTCTATTTTTTATCTTGATTATCGTGAGTTTAATTGTCAGTTTCCCAAATTTGAAAAAAATTAAGGCCAATCATTAAAAAAATCTTTGACGAATGATACTTTTTTCGTTATAATATTTTAAAACCTTTAACTAAGTCCAGAGAGGCTTGCAAGGATACGGAAAATTTAATTTGGTTTACTGACAGCTTAAAGATGAACTTTTTTAGCCCATTTATTCTGTCAGTAAATTACCAGTTTTTTAGTACACTTGTAAGTTCTCTTACAAGTGTTTTTTTGTGTCAATTAAGGAGTTGTCAGTAAATCTGCACTTTCTGTCAGTAAAATGCGATTAACATGAGCATTTTATCGATGAATAAAAGAAGGTTCAGTAATCTGAACTTTCTGTCAGTAATGCGATTAACATGAGCATTTTATCGATGAATAAAAGAAGGTTCAGTAATCTGAACTTTCTGTCAGTAATGCGATTAACATGAGCATTTTATTGGTGAATAAAAGAAGGTTCAGCAAGCTGTTGCTTCTGTCCGAATAAAGAATGGAGAAATAATGCCTAAGTTACAAGAGATGATGACGATTGTCAGCCAACGTGAAGTTGCTTCTAATATTTTCGAGATGGTTCTTAAAGGAAAGCTAGTAGAAGAGATGGATTTGCCGGGACAATTTTTACATCTTGCGGTGCCTAATGCTAGGATGCTTTTACGTCGCCCAATCTCTATTTCCAGTTGGGATAAAGTCGCTAAAACTTGTACGATTCTTTATCGAATTGGTGACGAAACAAGTGGAACTTATGATATTTCAAAATTACAAACAGGTGCAAAAATTGATGTAATGGGCCCACTGGGAAATGGTTTTCCAGTAGATGAAGTAATTTCGACTGATAAAATTTTAATTGTCGGCGGAGGAATTGGGGTTCCACCTCTCTATGAATTAGCTAAACAACTTGAAGAAAAAAACTGCCAAATGACCATTTTGCTAGGTTTTGCTTCTGAAAAGGTCAAGATTTTAGAGAAGGAATTTGCTGAACTAAAAAATGTAAGATTGAAAATTGCAACTGACGATGGCTCTTATGGAACAAAAGGTCATGTTGGGATGTTAATGGAAGAAGTTGATTTTGAAGTTGACGCTCTTTATACTTGTGGTGCGCCAGCCATGCTCAAAGCTGTTGCAAAAAAATATGACCAGTTGGAACGACTTTATATTTCAATGGAAAGCCGGATGGCTTGTGGAATCGGAGCATGTTATGCTTGCGTTGAACATGATAAAGAAGATGAGAATCATGCCCTTAAAGTCTGTGAAGATGGCCCTGTATTTTTAGGAAAACAACTATCACTATAATTGGAGTGCTCTATCAGCATAAAAAAATCATCAGTAGAGCTGATGATTGTCACAAAAAAATTAGGAGAAAAAATGACCGAAAATAATCGTCTGTCAGTAAAATTACCCGGACTTGATTTAAAAAATCCAATCATTCCAGCTTCAGGTTGTTTTGGCTTTGGTGAAGAATATGCCAAATATTATGATTTGAACAAATTAGGCTCAATTATGGTCAAAGCAACAACCCTTCATCCTCGTTTTGGCAATCCGACACCCCGTGTGGCTGAAACAGCGAGTGGCATGCTTAATGCAATTGGACTACAAAATCCAGGATTAGAAGTTATAATGGCCGAAAAATTGCCTTGGCTCAATGAAAATTTTCCAGACCTTCCGATTATTGCCAATGTAGCTGGTTCTGAGGAGGATGATTATGTGGCTGTTTGTGCAAAAATTGGTGATGCACCTAATGTGAAAGCCATTGAATTAAATATTTCATGCCCTAATGTTAAACACGGTGGGCAAGCTTTTGGGACAGATCCAGATGTTGCAGCTGCGTTAGTCAAAGCTTGTAAAGCGGTCAGTAAGGTGCCTTTGTATGTGAAACTTTCACCCAACGTGACCGACATTGTTCCGATTGCAAAAGCAGTTGAGCATGCTTGCGCAGATGGGTTGACAATGATAAATACACTGATGGGTGTACGTTTTGATTTGAAAACACGAAAACCTGTTTTAGCAAATATCACAGGTGGATTGTCGGGGCCTGCAATTAAACCAGTTGCACTCAAACTCATTCATCAAGTGGCTCAAGTAGTTGACATTCCAATCATTGGAATGGGTGGGGTTGAAAGTGCTCAAGACGTTTTAGAAATGTATATGGCAGGAGCTTCAGCCGTTGCCGTTGGCACTGCCAATTTTGCTGACCCATTTGTCTGTCCAAAAATCATTGAAAAATTACCAGAGGTAATGGATCAATACGGAATTGATAGCTTAGAAAACTTGATTCAAGAAGTTAAAAACTCAAAAAAATGATTTTATTATTAGCTAAAATTACTGACAGCCTGTTTAATCATTTTATCTATAGCTAAAAGAGTTGTCAGTGGAACTGATAATTCTCTCGTTCGTTAGCGACCAAAGCGAGCATTTTATCGATAGCTAAAAGAATTGTCAGTGGAACTGATCATTCTGTCATTAAATATTTAGAAAAAGGAAGTAGAAAAAATGCAAGAAAATAGACCTGTCATTGCCCTTGATTTCCCTGAATTCTCAGACGTAAAAGATTTTCTCGAAAAATTTGATCCGTCAGAACAATTGTATATTAAACTAGGAATGGAACTTTTTTACACGGCTGGACCACAAGTCGTTTACTATGTCAAATCGCTCGGCCACAGTGTATTCCTTGATTTAAAACTCCATGATATTCCAAACACCGTTGAATCCTCAATGCGTGTTTTAGCACGTTTGGGAGTGGATATGGTTAATGTTCACGCCGCTGGTGGTGTTGAAATGATGGTTGCAGCTAAACGTGGTTTAGAGGCCGGAACGCCAGTTGGACGGCAAAGACCAAAATTAATTGCGGTCACACAATTAACCTCAACTTCTGAGGAAATTATGCAAAATGACCAAAAAATTATGACTAGTCTTGAAGAATCGGTTATTAATTACGCACAAAAAACCGCTCAAGCAGGACTTGACGGTGTCGTTTGTTCGGCACATGAAGTTGAAAAAATTAAAACAGCGACATCGAAAGAATTCATTTGTCTCACACCGGGAATCCGCCCAGAGGGTGCAAGTAAAGGCGACCAAAAACGAGTAATGACACCTAAAGAGGCAAGAACAATTGGTTCAGATTATATTGTTGTCGGCCGTCCAATTACCCAAGCAAAAGATCCAGTAGCTAGCTATCATGCGATAAAAGCAGAATGGAATCAATAAAATGAAAAAATTACTTCACTTTTTGGTTGTGTTACTTGGAATATTTGTAGCTTTTATACTGGCTCGATTATTCATAGAAATTTATACGATTGTTGGTGATGTTTATTTACAAGTTGATAATAAAACAATCACCCTTTATAAAGTTTTAGCCGAGATTGATTATTTATCAGTTGGGATTACTTTTGCGATGGTTTTTGCTTACATGCTCCTATTAGACTTAATTGTTGTTGTCGTCGTAAGGTCATGGTTTAAAATTCAAAATAAAAGTCAAAAACAAAGTCAAAAAGTGTGGAAGAATAAATTTACTAAATTTTGGTTTCGCTATCGGTCAATACATATTACTTTTATCTTACTCTCAATCTTTACTAGCCTTTCACTGACGGCACCTGCAATGGTCATGAATAGTTTTACTGCGATTGTTTCTATTTCAGTATTGGTGATTAATCTCAGCAAAAAAATCGGCTAAAAATGGCCGATTTTTTTATTTTATTGGATTTTTTGCAGGAGTTCCGGCTTTACGTGGGTATTTTTTAGGGGTTTCTTTTTTCTTTTCAATCAGAGCAATGTGACGCTCATCACCGTTAGGCAATTCATAAGCGACTTCTTTGATAAATTTTCCGCCAAGTGTAGCAATTGCCTTTTTGGCGTCATTCAATTCTTCTTCAAATTGAGCTGCTTTTAATGACAATAAAATACCATTTTTCTTGAGAAAGGGAATCGTAAATTCAGTCAAAACAGAAAGTCTAGCAACCGCACGGGCAGTAACAAAATCAAATGTTCCACGATAATTAGTATCCTGACCAAAATCTTCAGCTCGTCCGTGAAGTAAAGTCACATTTTCGAGGCCTAATTCCTCTGTCAGTAAACTTAAAAAATTAATTCGCTTATTGAGAGAATCAATGATAGTCACTTTTAATTCAGGGAAAATAATTTTCATTGGTAAGCTAGGAAAACCAGCTCCAGCACCAATATCTAAAATGCTGACAGGCTGGTCAGTAATCAATCCATATAAAATTGGTGCAATAGAATCATAAAAATGTTTTAAATAGACTTCATTTTTTTCAGTAATTGCTGTCAGGTTAATTTTTTCATTCCATTCAACCAAGAGTTCAAAATAGCGTTCAAACTGTTTGATTTGTTTATCAGAGAGTTGAATATCAAATTCTGTCAGTGCTGACAAAAATTCATCAGGGGTCATAAAGTTCGCTCCAAAAGTTTTCTAGTAATTTCAGCAATCAGCTCACGATTTTTACCTTTTGGTAATTTATCAATTAAATTTAATGCTGAAAGAGTGTAAGATTTTGCAAGTGCTTTGGTTTTTTCAAGGGCATCAGAAGTTTTGATAAAATCATAAACTTCATCAAATTTTTCATTTTTAATTAATTCAGAAACAAGAGCATTGTTTTCCTGTAAAGCAAAGAGAACAGGAGCAGAATAAATGCCTTGTTTAATATCTTCAAGTACTGGTTTGCCAAGTGTTTGAGCAGTCGATGCATAATCTAAATAATCATCCATAATTTGGAAAGAAATCCCAATATTCATTCCAATTTTATAAGCTCGTTTGGTCAATGTATTATTTTTAGAAATTAAAGGAGCAACAGAAGCAGAAAGTGCAAAAAGTTCTCCCGTTTTTCCTGAAATATTTTCAATATAATCATTTAAAGTTTGTTGAAGATTAAAATGATGATTAAGTTGACCAAGCTCACCACCTAATAAACGCTCAATTGAACCAATATTTTTGGTTAAATTTGATAATTCTAATGAGTGTTCAGACATTAGACGAAAGACAGCAATAAATAAATAGTCCCCAGCATAGACGGCAATTTCTGGTCCGTATTTTGCTGACAAAGTAGCTACGCCACGCCTTGTGTCTGCGTGGTCAATGACATCATCATGAACTAAAGTCGCTGTATGCATCATTTCGACAGAAGCCGCAAGTGCCAATCTTTCACTTTCAGAAAGATCAGTAAATCCTGAAAATAAAAGTAAATAAGCTGGACGCAACATTTTTCCGCCCGCATCAAATATATCAAAAATAGCCGATTTAACATCTGAATTTTTGATGGTAACGTGGCTTTTCATTAATTGTTGAACTTGAACCAATTCTTTTTCAAGCTCTGGATAGTCTTTCCAAAAGTTATTTTTTAAGTCCATTGTTTACTTTCTTTAATAAATAGTTCTTGAATAGGTTTAACACGTGTAATTAATTGATTTCCAGCAATGCCAATTGCAAAACCAGCAAGTATTCCAAAAAAGGCAAGCCAAGGCAAATAAAGCATAACAGAAGTTGTTTTAGCTAAAAGAGAAGCCATTGCTAATTGGCCAAAATTATGAAAAAATCCACCAACTGTCGAAATTCCAATCATTGAAACCAGTTTTGGTCCAAATTGCTTCATCAAATACATGGCTAATAGAGATAAGATTCCGCCCGCAAAAGAGTACAGAAAAACGGAAAAACCAGTAAAAAGTGCTGTAATTAATAGACGAAGAATTTGCATGACCCAAACTTGTCGCCATCTTAAAGTAAAAACTGCAATAATCATCACCAAATTGGCAAGGCCCACTTTAGCTCCAGGTGCAAAAGCAAAAAAAGGAGGTAAAGAGCTTTCAATAATTCCCATAACTACCGCAGCAGCTGTCAATAGAGAAACATAAACGTATTCTTTAATATTCATACTTTATAATCTACCTGTTCATCCTTTTGACCACTCATAACTTCAATCACTAAATTATGAGGTAAACAGACGATAGTTTCCCCAGTCTTAGAAATATAGCCCCTTTGGACGTCAATTTGGTCTTTACAATTGGCTTCGACAACCGCAATTTCACCATTTTTAACCTGTATTTTATTATAATCGCCATCTTTATCACGGTAGGTCCAAGTTTGATCTTTATTTAAATCAAAAGTTTTAATCACCTTACCACTAATTCTTAATTCGGCCTGAGCTCCCTTGGAACCAGTAGCGAAGAAGAACAAAGTTGAAAAAGAAGCGATGAACAGTAGAAAAATAATAACAAAATCAAGCGGTTTTGTCTTTATGCTTTTAAAAAAATTAACCGTGTTTTTAAAGAAGTTCATTAAGGTTAATTATAGCAAAATTAATGAAAAAATTCACGAAATCAAAAAGAAAAAGCCTTTCGGCTCTTTCTTATTTTTTAGTGATATTTTTTGAGTCATCTTTAGAAAGCTCTTTTGCTTTTTCAATGATGTAGTTTTTCAAATTCGCACCGATTTGTGGGTGTTCTAAACCATATTCAATTGTTGTTTCAACAAAACCAAGTTTATCACCAACATCATAACGTTTTCCAGTAAATTCATGAGCAAAAACGCGTTGTGTTTTATTCAAACGTTCGATAGCATCAGTCAATTGGATTTCATTTCCAGCACCGGGAACTTGTGTTTCTAAAACATCAAAAATTTCAGGAGTTAAGAGGTAACGACCGATAATTGCAAGGTCAGAAGGAGCTTCATCAACATTTGGTTTTTCGACAAAACGTTCAACATTGTAAAGGCCTTTAGAAACTTCACCGTTAGGGTCAATGACACCATATTTATCAACATCATCATGAGGAACTTTCATAACCGCAATTGTTGAAGCGTGAGTTTTTTCATAATCATTGATTAGGTCTTTAGTTAAAGGAGTTTCATTTCCAGTAATATTCATCAAGTCATCGCCAAGCATGACTACAAAAGGCTCATTTCCAACAAAAGCTTTAGCTTGAAGAACGGCATGTCCCAATCCTTTTGGATGAGATTGACGAATAAAGTGAAGATTAATATCTGTTGTTTCTTCAACAAGTTTAAGTAATTCTGTTTTTCCTTTTTCAAGCAAATTTTGTTCAAGTTCAATGTTTGAGTCAAAATGGTCTTCAATTGGACGTTTTGCTTTACCAGTAACAATCAAAATATCTTCGATTCCTGATTTCAAGGCTTCTTCAACGATAAATTGAATAGTAGGTTTGTCGACGATTGGCAACATTTCTTTGGCAATTGCTTTAGTTGCTGGCAAAAAGCGAGTTCCGAGACCAGCGGCAGGAATAACAGCTTTACGTACTTTTCGGGCTTTAGTTGGAATAATGTTTTGTTTCATGGATAATTAACTCCTTTATAGTTAGATAAATCGTATTTACTCTTTATTTATTATTAATGAATTCATTTTCGGCACGAGTTTCGCGGCGCATGATATCAAGAATTCCAGTTTTTGCATCTAGATTTTCATAGAGAACTTTGTAGATTGTTTCGGTAATTGGCATATCGATACCTAGCTGTTGAGCAAGCTCAAAAGCAGCTTTAGTGGTTGAAACACCTTCAATAACCATTCCCATATTTTTTTCAATATCAGCTAACTTTTCGCCGCGACCAAGAGCATCACCTGCACGCCAGTTTCGTGAGTGAATTGAAGTACCTGTTACAATTAAGTCGCCAACACCAGACAAACCGCTATAAGTTAAAGGTTCAGCTCCCATAGCCACACCTAAACGAGTAATTTCGGCAAGACCACGTGTAATAATTGCTGCTTTAGCATTATCACCAAAACCAAGACCGTGAAGAGCACCAGCGCCTACGGCAATAATATTTTTAAGGGCACCGGCTGTTTCAACACCAACAACATCAGTATTAGTATAAAGACGGAAGTAGTCGTTGCTAAAGATTGCTTGAGCGTATTTCGCTTCATCATGGTCTTTAGAAGCTGCAGAAATTAATGTAATATCACGAACAATTGTTTCTTCAGCATGAGAAGGGCCAGAAACTACCACGATTTCTCCTCGCAGTTGAGCGGGGATTTCTTCTTCAAGAATAGTAGAAATTCGCTCATGTGTTCCTTGTTCAAGCCCTTTAGAAGCGTGAAGGATGTGTACTTTGTGTTTGAGGACTTCGGCTACTTGTTTTGCGACCAAACGTGTCACTTTAGTTGGTACAACAAATAAAATAGCATCAACATCTTCTAAAGCTAAATCTAAACGATCAAATGCTTTTATTTTTTCATCCAAAACAACATCTTTAAAATAGCGTGTATTTGTATGCTTTTCATTAATTTCAGCCATCTGTTCTGGGTTATTTCCCCAGATACGAACTTCATGACCATTATCATTAAGAACTTGTGAAAGTGCAGTTCCCCACGAACCTGGGCCTAAAACTGCAATTTTTTGTGGATTCATAGAAATGATCCTTTCTTTCGTTTTGGTTTCCTTTACATTTTAACATAAGCAAGAATAAAAATCAGCCCTAAGTATGATTTAGGGTTCAAATATTATGATAAAATAGAGATATATCCGAAAGGTTATTCTTAAAAATGAAATTTAAAAATTAGAAACTTGTGAGAACAGGACGCAAGCGGGAGGAAAAAAATATGCCAGTCAGTTTATTTATGAATCATCAGGACATGATGTTCGGTTATGGTCATCTAGGAATCGTGAATGTGATTTTTGGATTAGTTCTCTTTTTCTTAATTATAAAAATGATTATCGGAATTAGTTTTATGCGAAAAAATCCCGATGAAAGAGAAGAAGGATATAAGGATAAAGGAATGAGCAAAAAAGAAAATATTGAACGTTACCACGAAGCAGGACTCTCAGATACGGATATTAAAATTTTCCGTGAAAACTTGTCAGAAGCAAAAGAAAATATCAAAACTTGGGAAAAATTACTGAAAAAAGAAGATGATTTACAAGTTGTTGAATCAGTGACAGGTGGTTTAGAAGCCAGCAAACAAACGTTTAAATATATTGTTCAAAATCCACAAGAACTCACAAAACAAAATGAGTTTCTATATAAAGACTTGCCAAACATGGTCAAATTGTCAGAGAAATTTATTGAGATGAAGAAACAGTCAGTAAGAACAGAAGAAATCAATCGTGATTTAGATGAAACCTTACTTTTGATAAAAACACTCTCACATTCAATTTCTAAAAACTACCATGAAATTTTGATGGACGATGTCAATGTCATCAAACATCAAGTTGATTTTGATAAATAATTTTACTGACAGACATTTTAAAAATTCTTGTCAGTAAAACTGATGATTCTGTCAGTAAAAAAACAAATATTCCTGTCAATTTTGGCAGGAATCATTTATAATTAAAAGTAAAGAAATATAAGTATAGCAAAGGAAATTAAAGATATGGATAATCCAATTTTAGATGATTTGATGACCAATGATAAAGTCATTAAAGAGGCAGAGCAATTAGATGAACAACAAAAGTCAGAAATTGTAAAAATGCATGAAAAAGCCTCTTTAGCAGCAGTAGAAGTTCTTTCTACTGAAGAATTAGAAAAAGCAAAAGAATTATCAAAACAGTTGGATGAATCAAGTGCTCAATCTGTCATTAACTATGGAGCAAGCGCCCAAGATAAGATTTCGGCTTTCTCACAAAGTGTCTTAAATAAAGTTCAGGCACAAGATTTGGGTGAAGTTGGTTCTTCACTGACAGATTTGATGTTTAACTTACAACAAGCCAATCCAAACGAATTGGTGGCTGAAAATAAAGGGATTTTTACCAAAATGTTTGGTAAAGTTAAACGTTCAATTTTTGAAGTGACGCAAAAATACCAAAAAATTGGAGCAGGTATTGATAAAATTTCTGCAAAATTGAACAATGAACAACAAGGACTTTTGCAAGATAATGAAATGCTCGATAAACTTTACGATGAAAACTTGAATTATTTCAAGGCTTTGAATGTTTATATTGCAGGTGCTGAATTAAAAGTCCAAGAATTAGATACAGAAATTATTCCGCAAGCTCGAAAAGAAGCTCAAGATTCTACTGACAATGCCTTGATTGTTCAAAAAGTGAATGATTTAGAATCATATAAAAATCGCTTAGAAAAACGAGCTCATGACTTACGTCTTGCTCGTCAGTTGACAATTCAACAAGCGCCACAAATTCGTCTCATTCAAAATACCAATCAAGAATTAGCTGAGAAAATCCAAACTTCAATTAACACTGCCATTCCACTATGGAAAAATCAGGTTGCGATTGCTTTGACCCTCTTAAAACAAAAAGATGCTTTGACAAGTCAACGTATTGTTTCAGAAACGACCAACGATTTGTTGCGTAAAAATTCAGAAATGCTTAAAGCATCAACAATTGAGGCTGCAACTGAAAATGAACGTGGTTTAGTAGATATTGAAACATTAAAATTAACTCAACAAAACTTAGTTGATACTATTCAAGAAACTATGAGAATTCAGGCCGAAGGACGTCAAAAACGTCAACAAGGTGAGGTTGAACTTTCTAAAATGGAAGAAGAAATTAAAGAAAAATTGTTACAATTATCAAATAATAAACAATTAAATTAAATTTTAAAATTACTGACAGAAATTGAGCGCTATTTTCATCTGCTAAAGTATGATTTGTATAGGCTCAGGCAAAATCTGTCAGTAATTTTTTATAACGATAATTGGTATATACTGTTTATTGACAAAAAAGATAAAGGGTGCTAAAATTAAAGAAAAAGAAGAGGAGATATTTATGACTTACTATATTAAAGCAGATCAATTTTTCTACGCTTATGAAACAAAAAAAGGTGGTTTCTTAGAAATTACTGATGGAAAATTTGGAGAGTGGACAGAAGAAGCACCATCAGGAGCTGACATTTTAGATTATTCAGGTCAATCAATTGCCCCAGGTCTTGTTGAAACACATATCCATGGTTTTGGTGGAGCGGATGCCCAAGATGCTGAAGTTGAAGGAATCATGGGAACAATGTCAGAAGGTTTGTTGTCAGCAGGGGTCACTTCATTTTTACCAAGTCCTTTGACCGATGACCACGAAGGATTGAAAGCAGTTTGTACGGTTGTAGGGGAACATTATCAAGAAGCTCGCGGAGCCAAAGTTCGTGGTATTTTCTTTGAAGGTCCATTCTTTACAGAAGAAAAGAAAGGGGCTCAAAACCCTAAATACATGCGTGATGCCAAAATGTGGGAACTTGAAGATTGGCAAGAAGCAGCGCATGGAATGCTCAAAAAAATCGGTCTTGCCCCAGAACGTGATGGTTCAGAAGACTTCATCCGTAAAGCGACTGAATCAGGTGTTGTTATTGCATTGGGACATTCAAATGCGACTTATAAACAAGCGGTTGCTGGAGTACAAGCTGGAGCATCTGTTTGGGTTCACACCTTTAACGGAATGTCTGGAATGACTCACCAAGAACCAGGAATGGTTGGAGCAATTTTAAATACACCAAACACTTATGCTGAGTTAATTTGTGATGGTCACCATGTTCGTCCAGAAGCAGCTGAAATTGTAATGAAAATGAAAGGCGCTGACCATGTTGTTTTGATTACAGACTCAATGCGTGCCGCAGGACTTCCTGATGGACCTTATATGCTTGGCGAATACGAAGTAGAAGTTCGTGACGGAGCTGCATGGCTTCCAACAGGTCGCCCAGCTGCTTCAATCTTAACACTTAAAACAGCTGTTAAAAATGTCATTGACTGGGGAATTGCCACACCAGCAGAAGCAATTATGATGGCTTCATTGACACCAGCAAAATCTGTAAACATTGATGATGTTTGTGGCCAAATAAAACCAGGTTTGTCAGCTGATTTTATCGTTTTAGACAATGATTTTGATTTAGTTGCAACTTACCTTGATGGTGAAAAACGCTACGAAGCGTAATATAAAAAATGAATTTCGCAAGGAATTCATTTTTTTTATGAAAATATTTCATTTTTCAAGTTGAATAATTAGAAAAATAAACAAAAAGGTAAAAGATTATTTACTTTTTTGTTAAAATATAAAAGAATAGAATGGCTATTATTATGTCATATTATAGAAGAATTAAGAGCAAATGAAGTCTATAAATTTTATTTGAAAATGCTAGAAAACCCTTGCAAAATAAGGCTTAGAAAAAAAGAAACAATGAAAACGTTTCATACAGTTTGTAAAGAGATTTTTTTATAAATACGTGATATAATGAACTAGACAACAAATGAACATGGTAAAAATATTAATAACGTTTACGTATTTTTGCTATGTATCTCAATTTCGGAGGACAGATTTAAATGAAACGCATTGCAGTTTTGACTTCTGGTGGTGATGCCCCAGGGATGAATGCGGCTATTCGTGCAGTTGTTCGCAAAGCAATTTCTGAAGGTATCGAAGTTTACGGTATCAATCATGGATATGCGGGCATGGTTGCGGGAGATATTTTCCCGCTTACGTCAGCTTCAGTTGGTGATAAAATCGGTCGTGGTGGTACATTCTTGTATTCAGCACGCTACCCAGAATTTGCTCAAGTAGAAGGACAACTTGCTGGGATTGAGCAACTTAAAAAATTCGGTATCGAAGGTGTCGTTGTAATCGGTGGTGATGGTTCTTATCATGGAGCTATGCGTCTTACAGAACATGGTTTCCCAGCTGTTGGACTTCCAGGAACAATCGATAACGATATCGTAGGAACTGATTTTACAATTGGATTTGATACAGCTGTTTCAACAGTTGTAGATGCCTTGGATAAAATCCGTGATACTTCATCATCACATAACCGTACTTTCGTTGTAGAAGTAATGGGACGTAATGCCGGAGATATCGCTTTGAATGCTGGTATCGCTGCTGGTGCAGATGATATTTGTATTCCAGAAAAAGAATTTAAGTTTGAAAACGTAGTTAACAACATTAATAAAGGCTACGAAAAAGGTAAAAATCACCACATCATCGTTCTTGCTGAAGGTGTAATGACTGGTGAAGAATTTGCTACAAAACTTAAAGAAGCTGGTTATAAAGGAGACCTTCGCGTTTCTGTTCTTGGACACATCCAACGTGGTGGTTCACCAACAGCTCGTGACCGTGTTCTTGCTTCACGTATGGGTGCTCGTGCCGTTGAATTGCTTCGTGATGGAATCGGTGGCGTAGCCGTTGGTATCCGTAATGAAGAACTTGTAGAAAGTCCAATTCTCGGAACAGCTGAAGAAGGAGCACTCTTTAGTTTGACTACTGAAGGTGGAATCAAAGTAAATAACCCGCATAAAGCTGGTCTTGAACTTTACCGTCTTAACTCAGCACTCAACAATCTTAACCTTAACTAAGTTACTGCAAATCTGTTTCTAGTTAAGTGTTAAACGCATAATTAGGGCAGAGATATATAATTAATCATTATAGGAGAAAAACACAAAATGAATAAACGTGTAAAAATCGTCTCAACTCTTGGACCTGCTGTCGAAATTCGTGGTGGCAAAAAATTTGGTGAAAGCGGCTATTGGGGAGAATCTCTTGACGTCGAAGCATCAGCAAAAAACATTGCAGCTTTGATTGAAGAAGGCGCAAATGTCTTCCGTTTCAACTTCTCACACGGTGACCATCCTGAACAAGGTGCTCGTATGGCAACAGTTCACCGCGCTGAAGAAATTGCTGGTCATAAAGTAGGTTTCTTGCTTGATACTAAAGGTCCTGAAATGCGTACAGAACTCTTTGCTGACGGTGCTGATGCAATCAGCGTTGTTACTGGAGATAAATTCCGCGTTGCAACTAAACAAGGTCTTAAATCAACTCCTGAATTGATTGCTTTGAACGTAGCTGGTGGTCTTGATATCTTTGATGATGTTGAAATCGGTCAAACTATTTTGATTGACGATGGTAAACTTGGTTTGTCATTGACTGGTAAAGATGCAGCAACTCGTGAGTTTGAAGTTGAAGCACAAAATGATGGTGTTATTGGTAAACAAAAAGGTGTTAATATTCCTAACACTAAAATTCCTTTCCCAGCTCTTGCTGAACGTGATGATGCGGATATCCGTTTCGGACTTTCACAACCTGGTGGAATCAACTTTATCGCTATCTCATTCGTGCGTACTGCAAATGACGTTAAAGAAGTACGTCGTATTTGTGAAGAAACTGGAAATCCACACGTACAACTTTTGGCTAAAATCGAAAACCAACAAGGTATCGAAAACCTTGATGAAATCATCGAAGCAGCTGATGGTATCATGATCGCTCGTGGTGACATGGGTATCGAAGTTCCATTTGAAATGGTTCCAGTTTACCAAAAATTGATCATCAGCAAAGTTAACAAAGCAGGTAAAATCGTTGTTACTGCAACAAACATGCTTGAATCAATGACTTACAACCCACGTGCTACACGTTCAGAAATTTCAGACGTATTCAATGCTGTTATTGATGGAACTGACGCAACAATGCTTTCAGGTGAATCTGCTAACGGTAAATACCCACGCGAATCAGTTCGTACAATGGCTACTGTTAACAAAAACGCTCAAACAATGTTGAAAGAATACGGACGTCTTCACCCAGAACGTTATGACAAATCAACTGTAACAGAAGTAGTTGCTGCATCAGTTAAAAACGCTGCAGAAGCTATGGATATCAAATTGATTGTTGCTTTGACTGAATCTGGTAACACTGCTCGTTTGATTTCTAAACACCGTCCTGATGCTGACATCTTGGCTGTTACATTTGACGAAAAAGTTGAACGTGGATTGATGATTAACTGGGGTGTAATCCCAATGATGACTGAAAAACCTTCATCTACAGATGACATGTTTGAAGTTGCTGAAAAAGTTGCTTTGGCTTCAGGTTTAGTTGAATCTGGTGACAATATCATCATCGTGGCTGGTGTTCCAGTTGGTACTGGTCGTACAAATACAATGCGTATCCGCACTGTTAAATAATTTGTCAATTAAGAATCTTAAAACAATAATGCCTGCCGCTATCGACAGGCCCTATTGTTGAAAAGATTATATTTTATAAAATACTCGTTTATAATTTGAAAGGAATTAAAGAAAATCATGGCTGATAAACAACGTAAAAAAGTTATCCTTGTAGGTGACGGTGCTGTAGGTTCATCATACGCTTTTGCTCTTGTAAACCAAGGGATTGCACAAGAATTAGGAATTGTTGACCTTTTTAAAGAAAAAACTCAAGGAGATGCAGAAGACCTTTCTCATGCCTTGGCATTTACTTCACCTAAAAAGATTTACTCTGCAGACTACTCTGATGCAAGCGACGCTGACCTCGTTGTCTTGACTTCTGGTGCTCCACAAAAACCAGGTGAAACTCGTCTTGACCTTGTTGAAAAAAATCTTCGTATCACTAAAGATGTTGTAACTAAAATTGTTGCTTCAGGTTTCAAAGGAATCTTCCTTGTTGCTGCTAACCCAGTTGATATCTTGACATACGCTACTTGGAAATTCTCAGGTTTCCCTAAAAACCGCGTTGTAGGTTCAGGTACTTCACTTGATACTGCACGTTTCCGTCAAGCATTGGCAGAAAAAGTTGATGTTGACGCTCGTTCAATCCACGCATACATCATGGGTGAACACGGTGACTCAGAATTTGCCGTTTGGTCACACGCTAACGTTGCTGGTGTTAAATTGGAACAATGGTTCCAAGAAAATGACTACCTTAACGAAGCTGAAATCGTTGAATTGTTTGAATCTGTACGTGATGCTGCTTACTCAATCATCGCTAAAAAAGGTGCAACATTCTATGGTGTCGCTGTAGCTCTTGCTCGTATTACTAAAGCAATTCTTGATGATGAACATGCAGTACTTCCTGTATCAGTATTCCAAGATGGACAATATGGCGTAAGCGACTGCTACCTTGGTCAACCAGCTGTAGTTGGTGCTGAAGGTGTTGTTAACCCAATCCACATTCCATTGAATGATGCTGAAATGCAAAAAATGGAAGCTTCTGGTGCTCAATTGAAAGCAATCATTGACGAAGCTTTTGCTAAAGAAGAATTTGCTTCTGCAGTTAAAAACTAAAAATAAAAAGAGTTGGTTGAGATTTCAACTAGCTCTTTTTTTATATTAAATTTAATTTGTTAAGCTAAAAGTATAATAAAAAAGTCTGTTCATCAACAGACTTTTTATTTTTGTAAATTTATTTAGATTTGATGTAGTTAACACCATCAGCCTTAGGCGCAATTGCTTTTCCAAGAAAGAGTGCCAAGACAATAATTGTAAAGACATATGGAGCCATTTGTAGGAATGAAGAAGGGATTTCTTTGATTCCAGGGATTTGTCCACCGACAACAGCAAGTGAGGTAAAGAGCCCAAAGAGAAGTGATGATAACATTGCTCCGATAGGATTCCATTTACCAAAAATCATAGCTGCAAGTGAAATGAACCCTTGACCAGCAATTGTTGAAACTGAGAAGTTACCAGAAATTGCTTGAGCATAAATTGCACCACCTACACCACCGAGGACACCTGAGAGAAGCACACCAGCCCAACGGTAGGCATAAACGTTGATTCCAAGGGTATCAGCTGCTTGTGGGTTTTCACCAACGGAGCGAAGGCGAAGACCGAAACGTGTTTTAAATAGAACGTACCAAGCGAGAATGGCTACAACAATTGCAAGAAACCCTGGTAGAGAAGTTTGACTAAAGAAGATTTTACCAATGACAGGAATGTTTGATAGTAGTGGAACGTTCCAATAACCGATTTGTTCATTGATATTAATTTGACCTTGTTGATAGAAAACTTGAAGTAGGAAAACTCCGAGTGCTGGAGCCATCAAGTTGAGTACAGTACCAGATACGATATGGTCTGCTCTTAGGTTTACTGTAGCTACCGCATGAAGAGAAGAGAAGAGAGCACCAATTAAAGCTCCAAAAAGGATTGAGAGCCATGGAGTCATACTTCCAAACATTCCGGCAGTAGTTAAGTTGAATACAACGGAACTGAAAGCTCCGATAGTCATTATTCCTTCAAGACCGACATTGACGATACCGCCTCGTTCGGAGAAGACACCACCAATACTTGTAAAGATTAGAGGAGTTGAATAGATGAGCATATTAGCGACAATGATTTGTAAAGTATTTACAAGATTCATGCTTTTTCTCCTTTCTTCTTAGCAGCTTCTGATGCTTTGATTTCTTTAGCTTTTGGTAACATGACTTCAATAATAAACTTCACTGCGATGAAGAAAATAATTGATGCAGTAACGACTTTAACGATTTCTGGTGGAATACCATCATTTGTCATACCAGGAGCACCTGTTTGAAGAACTGAGAAAAGAAGAGCGGCAAAGAGAATACCGATAGGGCTATTACCACCAAGGAGGGCAACAGCCATCCCGTTGAATCCGATGTCGAGGGATGCTGACTGAGAAACAAAGTTTTGCATGTATCCAAATCCGTAAACAACACCACCAAGACCAGCAAGGGCACCAGCGACAACCATAGATAGGATAAGGGTACGTTTTGCTGAAATACCAGCATATTCTGAAGCATCAGGATTTAAACCAACAGCTTTGATTTCAAATCCTAGAGTTGTTTTTGTAAAGATAATCGCCATAATCACAAGGGCAATCAATGCAATGATTAATCCAATATTTAAGGTTGAATTATCAGTTAATGATGACATCCAATTTGTTCTGAAAGAAGCATTGGCACTAATTAGTTTTGTCTGGTCAGTAGTATTATCCATCAGGATACTTTTTTGGAACATGCTATGAATCATAAATGTTGAGAAGAACAACATGATATAGTTTAGCATGATTGTGGTGATAACTTCTGATGTTCCAAGGAGAGCACGAAGAATACCTGGTATGAATCCCATAAATGCACCGAAGAACATTCCAATGATTACAACTAAAGGAATCATCAATAAACGTGGGATATCTGGGAAACTCAAAGCAAACCACATCGAGCTAATCCAACCAGCAAGTGCTTGACCAGACATCCCGATATTGAAGAGACCTACTTTCATTGCAACTGCAAAAGATAAAGCGGTCAAAATTAGTGGGCCCATTGTTTGTAAGGTTTCACCGATTGCTCTTGCATTTCCTAAAGCAGAAATGAAGAGGTCTTCATAACCCCAAATTGGGTTGTAGCCAAAGGCTAGCATGATAATTGCTCCCAATAAGAAACCAAAAACAATGGCTACCAGAGGAACAAAGACTTTTTTCGTTTTACTATTCATTTATGTTTCCTCCAACCATTAAAATACCGAGCTCCTGTTTTGTGGTTGTTTCAGGTCTTACAATTCCCTGAATTTGACCATCGTGAATAACAGCGATTCGGTCGGAAACATTTAGGATTTCGTCAAGTTCAAAAGAAATAACAAGAACTGCTTTTCCTTCATCACGAGCTTGGATTAAACGTTTATGAATATATTCAATCGCACCAACATCGAGTCCACGAGTGGGCTGTGATACGATTAGGAGGTCAGGATTTCGGTCGATTTCACGGGCGATAATTGCTTTTTGCTGATTACCACCAGAAAGAGAGGCAGCAGAAACCCATTCACCAGCACCACGAACGTCAAATTCTTCCATGAGTTTGCGAGCGTGACTATTTATTTGATTATAATCAAGGAAACCATATTTGCTCATTGGTGGTTTGTAGTAGGTTTGCAAAGCAATATTTTCGGCTACTGTCATTTCCAAAACAAGTCCGTCCCGATGTCTGTCTTCTGGGACATGCCCGACAGATTGTTCTGTGATTTTACGGGGGCGTTGGTTGGTGATATCTTTATTGTGGAGTTTGATAGAACCGGAATCAACCTTTGTCAAACCAGTAATAGCTTTCACTAATTCTGTTTGACCATTTCCATCAATTCCGGCAACCCCTACAATTTCACCGGCACGAACATCAAGTGATAATCCTTTTACTTTTAGAGAACCGCGACTTTCTTTGATATTTAAGTCCTTAATTTCGAGGACAATATCTTTAGGTTGAGCAGGAGCTTTTTCGGTGATGAATGAAACTGAGCGTCCAACCATTAATTCTGCAAGTTCTTGGTTTGTTTTGTCACCAAGTTCAACAGTATCAATTGATTTACCACGACGAATAACTGTGATACGGTCAGCTACCGCACGGATTTCATCCAATTTATGTGTGATGAGGATGATTGACTTGCCTTCTTTAATTAAATTCTTCATGATTTGCATCAATTCAGAAATTTCAGCTGGAGTCAAAACCGCTGTTGGTTCATCAAAAATTAAGATATCAGCTCCACGATAGAGTGTTTTTAAGATTTCAACCCTTTGTTGTTGACCGACAGAAATATCACGGATGAGCGCATCAGGTTCAACAGAAAGACCATAACGCTCAGAAAGTTCAAGTATTTTTTTCTTAGCAGTCTTTAAATCGAGATTGATTCCTTTAGTAACTTCATTACCAAGGATGATGTTTTCAGTAACTGTGAAGGCGTCAACTAACATGAAGTGTTGGTGAACCATTCCGATACCGAGGTTTGCTGCTTTAGACGGAGAGTCGATATTTTCGAGCTTTCCCTTAACGTGGACTTCACCTTCGCTAGGCTCGAGGAGTCCTGAGAGAATGTTCATCAAGGTTGACTTACCGGCTCCATTTTCGCCGAGCAAAGCATGAATCTCACCTTTCTTCAACTCAAGATTGACTTTGTCATTAGCGACAAAATCACCAAAACGTTTGGTGACATCAATCATTTGAATGACAGTTTCATTTGCCATATTGGCTCCTTCTTATAAAATAAAATAATATAATAATGTAAATTGTAAAAATTACAAATTTAATTATATCAAATTTGTCCAATTTATGAAAGCCCCGTCATTCCAATAATGAGAGTGCTTTTCCTAATAATTGGTTTTTTAAAAAGCTTGGTTAAAATACAGTTATTTTTCGGTTAAAAAGATTTATTTTTGTCGCTTTAATAAATCAATTTCAATACTGATTGTTACTTCCAAGGATTCAAATTTCTTTAAATTTTCAATTCCTTCTGGTTTGATTTTCCAATAATGTGGTGTCATCAATAGCAGACTTAATAAATCTTCGGTAGATTGAATGGTAACTTTATATGAAAAATTTTCTTGTTCAACGCAAAAGCTGGGGAAAGTTTTGATAGATGAAGTTTTTACTTTTTCATGAATTTCAGGATAAATAATATTTTTTAATTCGATAAGATGATTGTTTGCGGCTCTGACAATAATAATATTTCCGTCGTCAGTAAGAATTCGGTCGATTTCTGGAACAGAGTATTCGGCAAACATTGATAAAACGGTACTGACAGATTTGTCCTTGAAAGGAAGTTTGGCAAAATTAGCGACTAACCAATGAATCATTGGATTTTTTTTAGCTGCCATGCGAATTCCTAATTTAGAAATATCCATTCCATAGAAATTAGAAGCTTCCGGAGCAATTTCTTTTTGGAAGCGTGAAAGGTAGCAGCCTTCACCGCAACCAATATCAAGGATAGCTTGGTCAGTTGAATGAGATTTTTTAAGTCTTTGATTAACTCTATCTGATAGCTTTTCATAATAGCCTTTGGCGAGAAAGTCGCGTCTGGCTGCCATCATTTCTTTTGAGTCGCCAGAAGTTTTTTTGGCATTTAAAAGAAGGTTGAGGTAACCTTCCTTAGCTAAATCAAAAGTATGGTTATTTTCACACTTATAAGTATTTTGTTCCTTTATGAGCAAGTGGCTGCATACAGGGCAGCTGATGATTTCAGACATTTGTTCTCCAATATAAAAATTAAGTTTTGTCAGTAAAATTTACTTACCAATTTTGCGAGATTTAATGACAGATTCGTCAGGAGTCACTCGAATCGTTTTTTCACGGTCATAAGTAACAAACCCTGGAGCTGTTCCTGTTGGCTTGTGTAATTTTTTGACATCCAAAACATCTACTTGAACGAGGTTGGAATAGCGTGCTTTGCTGAAATAAGCTGCTAATTCCCCAGCAAAAGTAATTGTTTCATCAGATGGATTTGCATTTCCTGTAATCAAAACATGGCTTCCCGGAATATCCTTAACGTGAAACCAAAGATCGCCACGGCGTGAAAGTTTGAAACTGACTTGTTCATTTTGTAAGTTATTTTTACCTATTAAAATAATTGTTCCATCTTCAGCTTGATATTTTTCTGGTGGGAGCATTTTTTGCTTTTTATTACGATATTTTTGCTTAATATAGCCTGTTTGAATTAATTCTTCACGAATATCAGCAATTTCAGCAACGTCAGCATTTTCAAGATTTGATTCAACAGATTCTAAATAATGAATCGTTTCCTTGGTCTTAGCAATTTGCTCTCCTAAAAATTTGACGGCTTGTTTCAATTTTTGATAACGATGAAAGTAACGTTGAGCATTTTGAACAGGACTTAAAGCTGGATTTAGAGCAATTTCAATTGGTTCATTAGTATAGTAATTTTCCAAAGTTACGCTTGTTTTATCATTAGGAACTTGATTCAAAAATGTATTAAGCAGTTCCCCTTTTTGACGGAAAATTTCAGCGTTGTCAGTCGCAAGTAATTCTCGTTCTTGTTTTTTTAATTTATCACGATTTTTCTTCAGTTCATTTTGAATTTTTTTAATGACAGAAGCAGCAACCTGTTTAACACGGTCACGTTCGGCCTTATCCGCATAGTAAGTATCAAGCATTTCAGAGAGGCTGTCAAAACTTACAAATTCGTCAGCAAGTTTGATACTGGAAAAAGTATCGTTAGGATAAATTGATGGAGTGACTGTCAGTAATTTTTCTTTGAATTCTTTTACTGACAGACCTTTCAACGCATTTTTAGAATCACGTCCGATTCCTTGTAATTTTTGTTGTAATTGTTCAGTTTGTAAAGCTTCAAAAATTTCTTCGTCAGTAGCTTTGAAAGGGTCAATAGCAGTATTTAAAGGTGGTGCAATATAAGTTGAACCTGGTAGAATTGTGCGATATTGATTCTGTGAAAAGCCAATATGTTTAATGGATTCAATAATTTTTTGCGATGTTTTTTCTAGTAGAATAATATTACTATGTTTACCCATAATTTCTGTAATTAAAGCAATTTTTAAACTGTCACCAATTTCATCTTTGGTTGAAATATGGAAAATAATCTGACGATCATTGCCCACTTGTTCAATTTGTTCAATAAAAGCGCCAGCCAAATATTTGCGTAAAATCATCACGAAATTATTTGGATTTTGTGGATTTTGAAAATCAGTTTTGGTCAGCTGAACACGACCAAAAACAGGGTGGGCTGAGAGTAAAAGTTTATGAGATTTACCAGCTGACCGAACTGTTAGAACAAGTTCTTGGTCAAAAGGTTGATTAATTTTTTGAATACGTCCACCAACCAACGGTTGAAGTTCAGCCGTCATGTGGTGTAAAAAAATACCATCAAAGGACATTAGGTGCCTCTTTCGTTTTATAATTCTTATAAGCAGTTTTCACTGTTAATTAGGGAGTGATTATATCTTTTCAATTTATTGACAAACCTGTCAGTAAATATGAGAAGTTTTATAATTATTTCTATGCCAATTTTACCAAAAAAAGAGTAATTTTTCTTCTATTATTAAAGAAGGGCTTGTATTTCTTTCAAAAGTTTTCAAAAAACTTTGGATAAGTGAGAAAGTAACTTTTATCAGTAAAAAATGTTAAAATAAAATAGAAATAAGTTCAGGAAAATTAGTAAATTAGAAAATATAGGATAATTAAATGAATAAAATTGTCAGCATAGTTGAGCGTATTCTGCGGATTATCATGTTTGTCGTTGCTGTGGCAATGCTTGGAGGAGCTCTCTTTTTATTAGGCTTGCATCAAACAAATAAAAACTTAGAGAAAATACCTGTTTCAGGAAAAATTGTTTACGGAACAGAGGTTAAAGCAATCCATGAAGTAACATACAGTTTTGAAGGAAAAGAATATCAAAAAAGACCTTTAGATGTATATTTTAGAAAATTAGGAGATGATGGCAAAAAAATTACTGTATATGTGGCTAAAGACCATCCTACTCGTATTTTCATTTCAAAGACTGGGCGACCACTCATCGATTCAGCAGGACTAATTGGAGGTTGGAGCTTGGTTTTATTACTAATTTTATTTGGAGAACATCAACTTTTGCGTAGAATGAAAATGTTAGAAGAAAATTCCGAGAATAAATAAAATACAAAATAAAATCATATAGAATAAAAATACAAAAACAAAATAAAAACACAAAAATAAAGAAATCGCTATCATTGGCGATTTTTTTTATTTTGAAAATGTCATCTAAAATTGATAGAACGTCCTGAAAACGGGGAATTTAAGACTTAATCGTTTTCACACAAGCTCTTGTGAAAGTCAGGAATGGTCAAGCAAAAACAAAAGTATTTTATGTTTTTTTATAAATAAATGATGTATAAATGGTGTATAGAATAGATTACTTAATACATGTTGCTTAAAAATATTTTATGCCTGATCATCATAAGATATTTTCCCAAACGATTTAGGAGGAATTTGACAAAATGGAAATTCAGAAACAAAAACCACCACGTAAGAAAAATAAAATTATTACTAAACGTAAAGTATTATCAGCAACGATGTCAGGCACTTTATTAATGTCATCGGTAGTTATTCCAACAGCTTACAGCCTTCTCTCTAATCAGATCACAGCACAAGCAGCTGCCTTGAATATTGACCTATTGCAAAATATCACTTCAAGTAATAATAGTGGTACAAGTACAACTAATCGATGGGCCAGTAATTCAGGAAGTCACAACGTCGATTTTACAATCTCGGGTGGCGCTTTAGCTAATGTCTCTTTACTTTCGGGTTCAAGATACGCTGCTTTGGCGATTCCTCAAGAATTGCGTGGATATGTTGTAGCGAACGGAAACACTTCTGTAACAACTAATCTCACAATTGATTTCAATCAAATTGCGCTCATCAATGCGATTGTTAGTGCTGGAGATACTTTCGTTGCAGGGGTTGCTACAATTCTAGGTAACAATCCGCTGGCTAGTATTAACTTAACACAAGTAACGACACAATTGAATTTACTAAAAGGTATTCAAAATATTGGTGGAGGAACCTTTACATCTCCAACTACACTTAATGGGAATTCAATGCTTAGTGCACCTTTAAATGACGGAATGGGAGCGATTTTATCCCAAAACGTCACAGCTATTTTGCAAAATTTACGAACAGCTGTTAATAGCCTAACTTCAACCGGTTTGGCGGCTCCTGCGGCAAATACTGCTTTAGATTTAATTAAACCTCCACTCATTACAGCAATTGATGCTGTATTAGTGCCATTAGTTAATGGAACTGGTGGAATTTTAGATCTCCTTTTAAACGCTTCAGCATTGGGTGATACAAGTATTACAATTCCGACCAAGATCACAGCACCAACTACTATTGCAAGTAACATTGATGCCAAATTTGTAGGATCAGCGGTTCAAACCAATTTATTGGATGTCAATATTCTTAGTGGTGCAGATGGTATTTCCTATGTTTATTTAGCAGGTGATGTCAATTTAACATTGGTAGTGCCTACAGAAAACCTGAGCGCAACAACCTCGGCAATTGGAGCGTCAGATGCGACAGCGACCCTTCCAGCGACTTTAAAAAATAATGTTGGTACAGACATTCCGGTAACTTCGGTTATCACGAATGCTTCAGGAAGCGCAGTAACTAATGGTCAGTTGTCAGCTGGTACTTATACCGTGACATATTCGGCCGCAGGCTATTCTAGCGTTACCCAAACCTTAGTGGTTAATGACCCAGCGGATACTACAGCTCCAGATGCACCAATTGTTACAAGCGTGACTGGGAATAGTACGAATGGTTATACGGTGACAGGTACAGCCGAACCAAATTCAACAATTACTATCAAAAATGGAGCCGGAGCAACGGTCGGTACTGCCACTACTCAACCAAACGGAAGTTACAGTGTAAATCTTCTAGGTTCAGTTGGCCCTAACGCCCCACTTAATGTAACCGCCGCAGACGCCGCAGGGAATGTAAGTAATCCAACTCCAACAACAACACCAGCCGATCCGATTAATCCAGTTCTCGTAGCCCCTACTGGGAACTTGACTGCAACGACCTCAGCGATTGGTGCTACAGACGCAACAGCTACACTTGCAACTACTCTGAAAAATAGTGAAGGTGCCGATGTTCCGGTAACTTCGGTCATTACCAATAGTTCAGGTGCTACAGTAACTAATGGTCAGCTATCAGCCGGTACTTATACTGTGACATATTCAGCTTCTGGTTATGAAAATGTCACCCAAACCCTAGTTGTTACAGACCCAGCAGATACCACTGCTCCAGATGCACCAACAGTAGGTAATGTGACAGGAAATAGCACGAATGGTTACACGGTCACAGGTACAGCTGAACCAGGTTCAACGGTCACAATTAAAGATGGCAGTGGTGCAACCGTTGGAACAGGAACCGCGAATGAAACAGGAGAATATGCGGTTACTCTTCCGGGCTCAATTGGTCCTAACACACCAATTAGTGTCACAGCGACCGATGCCGCAGGAAATGTGAGTGATCCAACTCCAGCGACGACTCCAGCAGATCCAACTCTCGTAGCTCCAACCGGTAATCTAACTGCATCCACTTCGGCAATTGGTGCCTCAGACGCCATGGCTACTCTTCCAGCAACTCTGAAAGACAGTGAAGGCGCTGATGTTCCGGTCACAGCAGTTATCACGAATGCTTCAGGAAGTGCAGTCACTAATGGTAACTTGGCCGCAGGCACCTACACCGTCACTTATACGGCAGGTGGTTATGAAGATGTCACTCAAACTCTAGTTGTTACAGACCCAGCAGATACCACCGCTCCAGATGCACCAACGGTAGGCGGTGTAACTGGTAACAGTTCGAATGGTTATACCGTCACAGGTACAGCTGAACCAGGCTCAACGGTCACAATTAAAGATGGCAGTGGTGCAACCGTTGGAACGGGAACCGCGAATGAAACAGGAGATTATACGGTTACCCTTCCAGGTTCAGTCGGCCCTAATGCTCCAATTAGTGTCACAGCGACCGATGCCGCAGGAAATGTGAGTGCTCCAACTCCAGCGACCACTCCAGCAGATCCAACTCTCGTAGCTCCCACTGGTAACTTGAGTGCAACAACCTCAGCGGTTGGTGCCGCAGACGGTATGGCTACCCTTCCAGCAACTCTGAAAGACAGTGAAGGCGCTGATGTTCCGGTCACAGCAGTTATCACGAATGCTTCAGGAAGTGCAGTCACTAATGGTAACTTGGCCGCAGGCGCCTACACCGTCACTTATACGGCAGGTGGTTATGAAGACGTCACCCAAACTCTAGTTGTTACAGACCCCGCAGATACCACTGCTCCAGATGCACCAACAGTAGGTGATGTGACAGGAAACAGCACGAATGGTTACACGGTCACAGGTACAGCTGAACCAGGTTCAACCATCACAATTAAAAATGGAAATGGTGCAACCGTTGGAACAGGAACCGCAAATGAAACAGGAGAATATACGGTTACCCTTCCAGGTTCAGTCGGCCCTAACGCACCAATTAATGTTACAGCAACCGATACCGCCGGAAATGTGAGTGCTCCAACTCCAGCGAAAACCCCAGCAGACCCAGACACAATCGCCCCTGATGCTCCAACAGTGGAACATGTGGCAGGAAATAGTAGTAAAGGTTATACGGTAACAGGTACAGCCGAACCAGGCTCAACGGTTACAATTAAAGATGGCAGTGGTGCGACCGTTGGAACGGGAACTGCGAATGAAGCAGGAGCTTACACCGTTACTCTTCCGGGTTCAGTCGGCCCTAACGCACCAATTAGTGTTACAGCAACCGATGCCGCAGGAAATGTGAGTGATCCAACTTCAGCGAAAACTCCAGCTGATCCTAAGGCTCCGTCAGATACTACAGCTCCTAATCCTCCAAGTGTAGATACCGTGACTGGTAACCCTGATACAGGTTATACGGTTGGTGGTAAGGGGGAACCTGGATCCACAATAACAATTAAAAACCCAGCAACTGGTGAGATTTTGGGAACTACTATAGTGGATAAAGATGGAAACTATAGCATCAAACTTCCGATGGGGGTTAAACCGGGTACTCAACTTTCGGCTACCGAAACTGATGCTGCAGGAAATGTAAGTGATCCAACAGACTTTATTATTACGGCCTTGACTTCTGGAATGGCAATAGGTAATAGTGGGGATAATATGGGTGGTAAGTATTTCTCAAGTGGTAAATTACCAGCAACAAATGGTGCAGACACTGGCTGGCTTGGTGTAATTGGAACAGTCATTCTATCTCTACTTGGTAGTCTATTGTTCTGGCGTAAGAATAAAAAGGAGGATGAAAGCTAACATCAATAAAATTTTTCAAACAAATAATTAGTTAAAGTTTATAAAATAAGATAGAATAAGAGAGTCAAGGCATATCCAACCTTGACATCTCTGAAATTCTTTTCAAATTACAAACATTGAGCCAGTCCATTCGACTGGCTTTTTTGTTATTTAATGAGGTATTCAAATTATCTATATCAAAAGTAAGCTTTTTTCTTCATAAAATGTTATTTTTTTGGTATAATTACGTTAAGAGAATGAAATGATTCTCTATATCCTTTAGATTTTTTTTAAGCTATATAGTAGTTTTAGAGGTGGCCTGTTCGGTTAATCATCTAAGAGCACTAATGGGAGGAAATCAATTGTCTAAAAAAATATCAGTAAAAGTGGTCAAAAATAGTAAACAACAAACAGAGAGAAATACTCTGCTTGCAGACACCTTTGAAAATCGATGGTTCCAAAACGAATGGAAGCATAAATTTAAGACATTAACTTCTGGGGGGAGAAAATAAGTATTAAACAAAAGCCATCAAAATGATGGCTTTTATTATTTAATAGGGATATGCATAAAAACTATAGTTAAATAACAAAAAAATTAAATAAAAATAATAATAAATATTGACAAAAAATAAAAGATTTAATATAATATATTTATAAATGAGAAAAAAATAATAAAAAAACAAAAAGGAAATTATGCCATGATTAAATTATTTTCTTCGACAAACTGTAGCTCAAGTAAAAAAATGAAACAATGGTTAATTACAAACAAATTAGAATTTGAAGAGATAAGTATCTTAGAAAGTACTTTATTAAAAAAAGATATTTTAAGAATACTCTCATTAACAGAAACTGGAGTAGAGGAAATTATCTCTAAAAGAAGTAGTGCATATAAAAAACTATCAAAAATCATTGATTTTGATGCGCTCACTCTAAATTCACTTGTAGAGTTAATTGTTCAGAATCAAAAATTACTGAGTCGTCCACTTGTGGTGGATGAACATAGGTTGCAAGTAGGCTATAACGAAGATGATATTCGTAAATTTCTTCCACGAAAAGTCAGGCAGCTTGGCCTGATGACCGCTATTGAAAATGTTCGAATTTGGGATCAGGCAAAATAAGAATATCTAGTGAGGGTTTGTTGAATTTTCAAAATATCTCTGTCTTATATTTTGAAAGTTAATTTTTGATTTTTGACTAATAAAAAGCTACAATTTTAACTATAAATAATTTGTTATCTATAAATTACTATAACTGAACTCGTTTAAAAATAGCGAATTCAGTTATTTTATGGAAAAATATGTAGATTGAGAGATAAAATGAGAATTACAATTGCCGGTGCAGGAGCGATGGGGAGTCGTTTTGGTTTAATGCTTCATAAAGGTGGCAATGAAGTAACCCTTATAGATGGATGGCCTGAACACGTTAAAGCGATTAAAGAGCATGGTTTGCGTGCTAATTACAATGGAGAAGAACTGACCGCTCATCTATCGGTTGAGTTACAATCTGAGATTTCTTCTAAAGAAAAAACAGATTTAATTATTTTGTTTACAAAAGCCATGCAATTAGATAAGATGCTACAAGATATTAAACCGTTAATTGACGAGCATACCAAGGTACTTTGCTTACTAAATGGAATTGGCCACGAAGATACTATTGAAAAATATGTTTCGAAAAATAATATCTTTATTGGTAATACTATGTGGACTGCTGGATTAGAAGGTCCAGGTAAAGCTAAATTATTTGGTGATGGTTCGGTTGAGCTGCAAAATCTTATTTCAGGTGAGGAAGAAACGGCTAAAAAGTTAGCAGAAATATTATCAGAATCGGAACTGAATGCTAAATATTCTAACAATATTCATTATTCTATTTATAGAAAAGCTTGTGTTAATGGAACAATGAATGGACTTTGTACTATTTTAGACACTAATATGGCCGGATTGGGTGAAACAAAACCAGCACATGATATGGTTGTTACTATTGTTAATGAATTTGCAGCAGTAGCAAAATTTGAGAATGTAAACCTTGATGTTGCTGAAGTGGTTCAGCATGTTGAAACCTGTTTTGATCCATCTACAATTGGATTACATTACCCTTCCATGTATCAGGATTTGATTAAAAATAATCGATTGACAGAGATTGACTATATTAATGGTGCTGTTTCACGTAAAGGTAAAAAATATAAGGTAGCCACACCTTATTGTGATTTTTTAACACAATTAGTTCACAGCAAAGAAGAGTTATTAAAAGCAAAATAATAAATAATTGAATTCATTGAAATACTAGTGTTAATGCTAGTATTTTTGTTTTATCAGATATTCTATCAATGAATGATATAAAACTATTTGATAATTTTATAATGAAAGGTGAATATTACAAGGATTAAGATTATTTTTGGGGGATAGAGATATGAAATTTTTACACACATCAGACTGGCATATTGGAAGAACACTCAATGGTTTTTCTTTATTGGAAGAACAAAAATATGTATTTGAGCAAATTTTATCTTTGGCAAAACAAAATCAAGTTGATGGAATTATCATTGCTGGAGATCTTTATGACCGAGCAGTTCCGAGTGCAGAATCAGTCATAACATTCAATCAGATGCTGAGAGAGATGAATATTATAGAAAAGTTTCCTATTTATATGATTTCAGGGAATCATGATGGAGCCAAAAGACTAAGTTATGCTAAGGACTGGTTGGATTTTAATAATTTACATCTAAGAACATCTCTTGAGGAAGCCTTTATTCCAGTGGAAACAAAAGAAACTCAGATTTTTTTACTCCCCTTTTTTGACCCAATGGATGCAAGGATATATTTTTCGAATCAAGGATTAGATGAAGAAGACACAAAGCAAATTAAGACAATTGATGATGCGATGGCGTTGGTAATTTCTAAGATGAAAAGTCAGTTCAATAATAAGAAAAATCAGGTTTTAGTCACTCATTTTGCGGTGAATCCTCATAAAGAAGAAATTGTTTTAACAAGTGAAACCTCATCTAAAGTAGGTGGATTATCGACCTTAAATGTTTCACAATTTGCAGATTTTGATTATGTTGCGTTAGGTCATATTCATACGAGGTTAGCTTCCCCAAGTGATAAAGTACAGTATTCGGGAAGTCCAGTAAAATTTAACACCAAAGAAGCGTCAACACAAAAAGGAATCTTTGTTGTTGAAATTAAAGAAAAAATGCTCAACTCTAACTTTCTTCCATTACAAGTAAAAACAGATTTAGTAGTTCTTGAAGAAGAATGGGAGCAACTCATGAACCGTGATTTTTATGAAAGGCAACCACTTAATAAAGCTTGGTTTGCGATTACAATTAAGAATTTTGACCGGACAAAACTCGTGGGACAAAATTTACGTGCCCAACTCCAAAAGATTTATGGAACAATTATAGAACTTGACTATCAATTTGAAAAAAGACAATTAACAAGAAGTAGGAGTCAAGATATTGAAATGTTAGACAATGTGGAAATTCTTTCTAGTTTTTATAAATTTACTACAGGGGAAATGCTAGATGATGTACAGACAGCAATCATTGAAAGTACATTTAATGAATTAGAAGGAGAAAAATAAAAATGAAGCCTATATATTTGGAAATGAATTATTTTGGCCCCCATGAGAATTCTGTCGTAGATTTTCGACTGCTAGATGAATCTCCTATATTTCTAATTAGTGGGGACACAGGCGCTGGAAAATCCACGATATTTGACGCGATGACATATGCATTGTTTGGAACAACAACGGGTGATAGAGATGCCAAAGAAATGAGAAGTCAGTTTGCTACAGCTGATGATAGAACAAGCGTGACTTTTTATTTTGAACAAGGAAATCTTTTATATAGAATTGAAAGAAGTCCTGAACAAAAACTCTCAAAGAAACGAGGCAGTGGATCTACTCTTCAAAAATCAACAGCGAAATTAGCTATTGTAGATAGAGTAAAAGGAATTGAGAAAAATAATATTGCAATAAATCCTAAAAACGTTGGAGAAGAAATCACTCGTCTTTTGCATCTGAATGCCGAACAATTCAAAAAAATAATTCTTCTACCACAAAATGACTTTTCGAGATTTTTGAAGTCTTCTACTCCAGATAAAGAGGCAATATTAAAAAGAATATTTGGTACCTATATTTTTACCTCTTTTAGTAATGAGATAAAGGCTAAAAATTCAGAGATGAACGCGGTATATTTAGAACATGATCGAAAACAACAAAATTTATATGAGTCATCAATTTGGAATCCTTTTGAGTTAAAAGAACTAGAAGATGCAGCAGAACAAGAAAAACTGGATCTAGTCACTTCTCTATGGAAGGATCGTGTTACGAGAAAAAATGAGATTGAAGGTCAAACTTCTAAACAAGAAGAAAAAGTAACTTCGCTAGAAATAGCTTATAAATCCGCGTTGGAATTAGAAAATCAGTTTAAAAATCTAAATAATTTAGAAAATGATTACCAGCAGAATATTATTGAAAAGTCAGCTATTTTTGAAGAAAATTCCGAATATCTAAAAAAATTGAAATGGGCCTCTCCCTTAAAAGAAAGTATTCATGAATTAGAACAAGATATAAAACAGTCAAAAAGTTTGAAAAGTAATATTGCTGGGATAATTTCTGAAAAAGTAAAAGATGAAATTCTTTTGAAAAAATTAACAAACGAAAAAGAGGACTTAAATAAACAGCAAGAAAATATTAATGAGAATAAAAAAGCAGCAGAAAAAATATTTGTCCAGATTCAGCTATCACGTCAGGTATGGACTAATGTCAAATATTTAGACACAAAATGAGCTATATTTTCTTAAAATAGTTTTCTTCTTTCTGATTTGGAGTTAAACCATTATTAGCAGAATGAGGATTATAGTTGTTATAAAAT
>SKEH01000039.1_pt1 | contig 88468 bp, 90 predicted proteins | sample 4826571 | NCBI WGS metagenome assembly SKEH01 (sample SAMN11008814, study PRJNA524170) | human gut metagenome | biome: Human fecal sample; material: Feces; isolation source: fecal sample from pouch patient p29 | host: Homo sapiens | place: Israel: Tel-Aviv | collected 2016-09-14 | reverse complement strand
CAGATCTATATGGCAAAGAATTTCTAACAATTGATCCTAAGTACACCACCCAAAGATGCCATCAATGTGGCAGTATTATGGGGCAAAACGGTTATAAGAAATTAACCCTTAAGGATCGGGAATGGACTTGTCCAATCTGTCGAACGCACCATATTCGTGATTGGAATGCGGCAGTGAATATTCTAGAAAAAGGATTAGGCAAGTGGCAGAATCCTAAAATAAAAAAAGCAGCCTAGAAAGGCTGCAGTCCGCTAGCAACTCACGGACTTAAAAGGCTTTGGTAATTAGACGACCTCTATCGGCAATAGTCAAAAGATTACTGCTGGTAAGTCAAGTCCGTATCTAAGCAAGTTGGTGTTCTGGTTAGCACAAGCTAGCGAGCCACTAAGCCCTAGACTTCAGTCTAGGGTAGTTGACTATTAGTTAAAAGTAAATCTTCTATTTATCTTTTTTCACCTAAATGCCTTAAACTATAATTTAGCAATCAAGGTTCTCGCTGAACCTAATTCACAAAATACATGGGAGAGAGATTTTTAATGAAGAAATTAATCTTTTGGGGTGCGATTTTTGCTATGTTTTTGATTGGCGGAGGTGGCGCTGGCGCCTATGTTAGTCACAATAATGCCGTTCAACGCAACAGTCAGAGCAATTCTAATATGAAGTCCAATACTAAGGATAAAAATAGTAATTCTGCTGATGTAGACAAGAATTCTAATTCAAGTTCAGATACTTCCGGCTCTAGCGGCAGTTCCGACAAGGACAAGAATAAGGATCATCAAGATAAGGACAAACAATCTAGTTCTGCCTCATCTTCATCCAGCGACAAGGATGCCGATGCTCAATCTAGTTCTTCAAGTAGTACCAAACAATCAAGCAGCCAATCTAATCAATCTTCTAGCAGCGCGCAATCATCAAGCACCCAGAGTTCAGATGATTCAGATAATAAGTAATTGCTGCGAGTCTATGAACTTGCTATAATATGTAATGAAAAAGAGGTCGGCAAATGAGCCAACCTCTTAATGTAGAATCGCGTAAGCGGTGCTATCAAATATTGTTACTTATTCAATAACTGCCGGCTCTGCACAGCCAAAGCAGTTATTTTTTTCGTTGATCAAAAAACTTAATCAACTCAACAACTAATGCAATTAGAGTAACGACAAATGTGCCGAATTCTAACATTAGTTGCAACGCATCTGCAACAGACACGAAGGCTTCCCCTTCCAGGATAGCCACCACTTCAGCTTTTCTACGGCTAAAATTATACTAAATCCAAATATACGTTCACAAGCAAACATTATAAAGAAATTTCCTAAAAGCAGTTAAATTTGCTTTTATTTGCAGAAGTCGGTAGAATTATTATTGATTTTTCATCTATTTATTTTCTAAATAAAGGGGTAACAACTTTGACTGAAGAAGAAAAGAACGCTCAAGCACAAGCATATAAAGAAACAGAAGAAGAAAACGACGATCTTAAAGTCGTAATGCCAGAAGCTAATAAGACTACTATGCCTAAGGAAGAATTCAAGGAACAACCTGATTACTTGAAGGTCTTCGCTAACTTCTACATTGCTCAATTTGATGAAGATGACCTTGAAATCATCAACCTTTACGATGAAAATCACAACATGGTTGATATTAACAGTTATCTCTTGAACAACATCCACTTCCCACGTAAGAAGTTGGTTGAACACGTTTTGCAATACCATGATTACAACTTTAAGAACTTACTTGATGTAATGGTTGAAAAGACCGGTGTTAAGCCAGAAGACATGCTTACTTACGAAGCATGGGACAAATGGTACGAAGAACAACGTGCTAAGATTTCTTCATCACTTTCATAACTTATATTGAAAAAGGCTCCCGAGTTGGGAGTCTTTTTTTGTGTTCAAATATATTCAATTGAACACTCTGCTTTTTTAAACCCAAAATTAAAACATAATTATTTTACTTGCAATGTGAACTAAAATAGACGAAAATGAATGTATTAAAAGGAAAATGTCATTGTGGCATTTTCTTTTTTTATTAATAGCTACAATTTATTTGTGGGAGATATATAAATGAATACTAAGTCAAAACGTATGAGCGCGGCTGGCTTACTGATCGCCATTGGTATTGTCTATGGCGATATCGGTACTAGTCCACTTTATGTTATGAAGTCTATTGTCGAAGGCAATGGCGGTATCGGAAATGTTAACCGCGATTTCATCATCGGTTCCATTTCTTTGGTTCTTTGGACCGTGACACTACTAACTACCTTACAAACGGTTTTGATTGCGCTAAAAGCAACCAACCATGGTGAAGGTGGTATTTTTGCTCTGTATACTTTGGTTAGAAAGAGAGCCAAATGGCTGGTATTGCCTGCTTTGATCGGTGGGGCTGCCATCTTAGCCGATGGTACGTTAACTCCGGCCGTAACTGTTACCACCGCGATTGAAGGGTTAAAAGGTCTTCAATTTGGTGGCAATGTTCCTGTTTCTACCCAGGAAATGGTAATCATGATTACCGTAATTATCCTGCTGCTGCTCTTCTCTATTCAAAAGATGGGAACCAGTATCATCGGTAAAGCATTCGGCCCTATCATGTTTATCTGGTTCACCTTCTTAGGCGTCATGGGTGTTATCAACATGGCTGGCGATTGGTCAATCATTCAAGCGATTAACCCAGTTTATGCCATTAAGTTACTCTTCAGCCCTTATAATAAAGCCGGAATCTTTATCTTAGGATCAATCTTCCTGGCTACTACTGGTGCTGAAGCTCTTTACTCTGATGTAGGACACGTTGGTAAAAAGAACATCATCGGTTCATGGCCATTTGTATTTGTTTGCTTGTCACTCAACTACTTTGGTCAAGGTGTTTGGATTTTGAACAACCCAACTTTCCGTCCTGCCGACGGCGGCGTGCTTAATCCATTCTATGAAATGATTCCAATCAACATCAGATTGTTCGCTATCATCTTGGCTACTGTTGCCGCTGTTATTGCTTCACAGGCTTTGATCACCGGATCATTCACTTTGGTCGCTGAAGCCAGTGGACTTAAATTCTTGCCAAGAATGAATATCGATTATCCATCAACAGAAAAAGGTCAGATCTATATTCCTTCCATCAATAAAGGAATCTGTGTTGCTACTATCGCAATCGTTTTGTACTTCCAGACTTCTGCTCACATGGAAGCAGCCTATGGTCTTTCCATCACGATTTCAATGCTTGCAACTACCATCTTGCTTTATGAATGGTTAGTATTGAAGAAAATTAACCCACTTTGGAACTGGATCTTCTTGATCTTCTTCGGTGTTCTTGACATTATGTTCATGATCTCAAGTTTAACCAAGTTCACCCACGGTGGTTACGTATCACTCTTCATCGCTGGTGTAATCGGCTTCATCATGTATGTTTGGTACTACGGTAACAAGGTTCGTGATAAACGTGAATCTAGAAATGCTTATGTTCGCTTAGACGAATATACCGATATGCTTACCAACTTAAGTCACGACGAAGATTATCCAACTTACGCTACTAACTTGGTTTACATGGCTAACGTTAAGTACAACAAGTTTATTAAACGTGAAATCTTGTACTCTATTTTGGATAAACGTCCAAAGCGTGCTAAGGCCTACTGGTTCGTTACCGTTAATGTAACCAACGAACCATTTACCGCTGAATATGCCGTTAATACCTACGGTACTAAGAACGTAATTAACATTCAGCTATACTTAGGTTTCAAGAAGCAAACTAGTGTGAATGTCTACATTCGTCAAATCGTTCACGATTTAATCGCTGACGGCACAATCGAACCACAACCACAGGAATACACTACTACTCCTGGACGTGATGTTGGTGACTTCTCATTCGTTATCGTTAACGATGTCATCAGTCCTCAAACTCAATTAGTTGGTTATGAAAAATGGTTAGTCGAAGCTCGTGTTCGTTTGCAAAACTTGTCTTCTAACCCTGCTTCATGGTTCGGTTTGGAATACGCAGATACCGTCATTGAACGTGTACCATTAATCTTAGGTAAACCAAATCCATCTTACATTAAACGGATTAAACCTAAGGATTATTCCACTGCGAAAACAAAATAACTAATAACAACTAAAAAAGGCTCCCTGATGGGAGCCTTTTTTAGTGCATAAAATTTATATGGGTATAAGTTATAAAGGCCGCAGTGCAGTAGCAAACACTGTAGTCATCTTCATTATAGAATTCAATATAAAAAAAGGCTACTCTTTAGCCTTAAAAAATAACAAATTAGTAAAAATGACAAAAAAATAACCTTGCTCAGCAAGGTTATTTTATGTTTTATTACCAAATTACAACGCGTTTTTCAGGATCGAGCCACATGCCATCATGCTCAGTTACATCAAATGCCTTGTAGAATTCTTCCTGACATTGTGATTGAACATTGGCACGTTCTGGACCTGGAGCGTGAACATCAACTGATACTTGAGTCTTGATACTCTCTGGTAATTGCTTAGTTGCCCAAACGCGAGCAAAGTTTTCAAACAATTCCTTCATGTTGCCGTTTTCGCCCTTGTTAGCTTCAACAGCAGCGGTCAAACCACCTTGGTCAGCAATATTTTCTGACACAATTTGCTTACCGTTAAGAGTTACTGGACCATACTTAATGCCGTCAAACAAATCAATTTCAGCCTGAGTACGCTTCTTAAATTCAGCGAAGTCCTTTTCAGTCCACCAATTCTTCATATTACCAAATTCATCGAATTGAGCGCCGTTGTTGTCGAAGGCGTGAGAAATTTCATGGGCAATTACGACACCGATACCACCATAGTTCAAACTACGTGATTGCTCCAAGTCGTAGAATGGCTTTTGTAAAATTGCAGCTGGGAAAGTCAAATCGTTTCTTTGTGGATCGTAACATGCGTTAACGAGGTTACCCGGCATAAGCCATACGCTGCGATCAACATCTTGACCTAGTTTTTCCAAATTGTACTTAATTTGTTCTCTACCAAATTGAGCTTCATTAGCATAAAGACTAGCCTCTGGATCAACAGTCAAGCGATCGTAGATTTCTTCGATCTTATCTGGGTAACCAATCTTCAAGATCAAAGCACGCAACTTAACAATTGCCTTATCCTTAGTTGCTTGCGAAAGCCATGAATTTTCGCGGATTCTCTTTTCATAAACGTTAAGCATCTTGTGAATCATGTCAGTGACATCGGCCTTAGCTTCTGCACCGAAGTATGTTTGACCATAGTAAACACCAACTACTTCGCTAAAGTCACTGTTAGCGATGCGGTATGCTTGCTTAACACCGCTTGGAAGTTCAGGTTGACCAGACAAAGCTTGGCTAAATGGGAAGACTGCTTTACGAAATTCTTGTGACAATGAACTAGCTACACCATTAACGAACTTAACTAACATCCAGCCCTTAATTTCTGCGAAGTTATCTTCATTCAAAAGTTCTTCAGCGTGGTCTAAGTAACGAGGCTCAGTATTAATTATACGTTCTGGCTTCTTAGCAAAGAGTTCACCTAAGAAGTAATCCATCTTGAATGACTTGAACTTATCAGCAAAATCAGCGCGAGAAATTGGGTTATAAGCAGCTGGATAATCAGCCCATTCTTCGGCAGACTTAACTACCTTGGCAATTTTAGCATCATATGCCAAAGCCTTTTCTGCATAATCTTCCGCTTCAGACTTGCTAATACCGCTCATTGTTAATAAGTTGATTGATTGCTTCTTCAATACGGCTAACAACTTTTCTGCAGCTGGAGTCTTATAAGTAGTAGTATCTGGCAAAAATGTGCTTGGGCCACCAAATTGCAGTGAATGAATCTTAGTATTCTTCATATCTGCTTCTACTGAGAAATCAAATGGCATAGGAAAACCATTTCTAAAGAAGTCCGCAGCTTTCAAAGTAAAGTCAGCGAAGTTGCGCAAATCTAAGATTTCATGCAGATCTGCTTGAATTGGATCTGCACCATCCGCATTTCTTCTGTCAAAATTCTTAGCAATCTTGTAAAGTGCTACAGCCTTTTCAAAATTAGGCACATTTGGTAAATCTTTTTTACCATCTGCAAAATCCGCAAAATCTTGCATCAATTCTTTTTCAATATTCAAATCAATACCGTCAAAACTACTAGTTCTTGAACGATCTGATGGAATCTTAGCATTCTTTAACCATTCTGAGTTAACGGCTAAGTATAAATTATCTTGTGGACGAGCTGATAAATCTGCTTCGGTAATATCGCCAGCACCGCCGCGTACAGTCATTTTATTATTCAAAGAGAAATCCCCCTTTATTATCAAATTAATATTAAATCATTTTAATTATATCATTTTTATTTAATGCAGTCTGCAGTCTACTTATATAGAGTAAGCTTTTTGGCTAATTTTGCATAAATTGGTATCATCATGACAATCATTAAAGCAATGACGATTGCTGCAACCCAGAAGAAAGGAATATAACCAGCCTGGTCAATAACTAAACCACCAAATAGTGGACCAAAGGCACGACCAATACCACTGGCAACCATTGTTGCTCCCTGATACTTACCCTTACTTGTTTTAGGTGATAAATCATTCACATAGGCTGGAATAGCTGGGAAAGCAGTTGATTCACCCAATGTCAAAATAAACATTGATAGTGCAAAATGAGCAAAATCTTTGGCAAAGACTAATGTAATAAATGATAGTGAAAACATGCAGATACCAAAAATGATCTGATGGAAAAGATTTTTAAAAATATTAGGAAATCTAGCTAAAATTCCTTGCATAATTACAATCACACTAGCATTTAAAGTCCAAAGCAAACTGTACAAATGGAACGGGATGCCTAGTGAAACCATATAAACGGACAAGTTAGATTCCCAGTTCATGTACATTAACCAAGTAATACCTAAAGTAGTGAAGAAAGCCATCGTCATAATAAAGTTGCGCTTAGGCATAGGAACTGCCTTTTGTGTATCTCCGCTTTGTCCTTTAGCAACTCTTTCCTTATGAAAGGCAATGATTGGTCGATAATTAAATAAGGCATTGATGAAAGCAACAACGAAGAGCAGCGCAGCAATCACAAACAACAATGTAACTGAGTAATCATACAAGTATCCAACGATCAAAGTACCGGTTACCACACCCAGATTTTGGGAGAAATACAGCACATTGAATACGTATCTACCCGGATAATGTCGTAAACTCGTGGCAATCGAATTAATTAGAGTACCGTTCCAGCCGCCTAAAAAGCCAGTGATCGTTAGCCAAATCCAATATTCAGGCCAGCCGTGGAAGATTGCCATCAAGAATAAAACAGCCGCATCAAGGCCTACGCCCCATAAAATCAACGGATACGGGTTGTATTTATCATAAAGGCGTCCGGAGATGATTGACCCCAGAATATTTCCCGCACAGTTACAAAATAAAACGACCCCAATCATAGAAAGGCTGATGTGCAACTGTTTATTTAAATAAACTGAAGTCAGTGGCCAAATAAAACTTGCTCCAATCCAGGTAGCTAGTTCACCTAAAATCAGCCAACGTAATTTGATTTCATCGCTTTGTATTTTTCCATGCGCAAGTTTCATTTAATCATTTCCTTTCTTACTTCATTATTCATTCTTAACCTTAAGTGTAACAAAAAAAGAGTGATCTTGGACAAGACCACTCTTGAAATATGATGGATTAATTATCAATGCTAACTCACCACGGTAATTCCTTACCCTTTGGTTCTCCCCAATCTATCTCATGATCACGAATTCCATCATCTTTCCACCCTGCAAATAATTCGTGAATATCTTTAGGCTTATATTTAAAAAAACGCATTTCTTCTACCAATTTATTTAGCTCTTTCTTGATCATATTATGAAAAAGTATATTCTAATTTAACCTTCTACAACTTTTTCTTTTCGCCTTTTAAATTTTGAATCTTAGTAATATCTTCCGCAACTTCCAAGCATCCCAAATACTTTCCATTTTCATCGTGCACAGCATAATAGCGCAAATACAATGTTCTCCCCATCTTTTTAGGAGTAAACCAATATTCGATTTCATCACGCTTGCCTTCATGAAAAGCTTTAAAAATCTTCTCAATCAACGGCCGACTCTTAGCCGTATGACAGGAGAAAACTGAATTGCCAATCGCATTTTTAGAATGCGGATAAATTGCGGCACCACCGCCAAAATAGGCTACCTTGTCATTTTCATCAATAAAAGTTAAAGCAAATGGCAATAGATCCAAGATTGCATTCAATTGCTCTAAATTAAGCGCACCTTCCTTGAAGTTGATAAAGAATGAACTCAAATTTTTAACATCAACTGGACCTGCACTATTTTTAGGAAGCTGAGGCTGCCAATTCATCGGCTCACGAATCAAAGTATAGCCAATCTGCTTTTCCTCATTTTTGACATTGTACCAATCTTCTTGATTTGCGACTTCATCAATCATCGGAATCATGATCTCTTCTTCCTTAAAGATCATTTCTAAGACTTCGTGGCTGGCTTTTTTGATTACTTGGTCTAACTCATCTATCTTCACCTGATCTTGGTTAGCGACCTTCTGTGCATCCCTAATCAATGCGCGAATATCATCATCCACACCCCACATTACTTCCGGTGGAGCCGTAATGCCATACTTATTCATAAGTGGAAAAAGTGAAGTCTCTTTTCTGCGATAATGCTTATCGATCGTCGCCAGATCCTTCAATTCTTGCCTAATTTTCTTTAAAGTGTCTTTTCCCTGCCCATATTTAGCTAAATCTGGCAAAAGCGCATCCTTAATTAAAGACTTAAGCACCATATTTTCCAACTTGATCGTGTGAACGGGATGTCCAGGAATCGCAAAATCAGGATTTTCTTCATTTTGCTTAATATTGCCCTTGAACACATCCGCATGGACATTACACAAATACTGAATATCTGCTGGATTCAACCCTTGCTTGATCAATTCCCGTTCAGCTGCCGTAATCTCAGCCACGTCCACTTGATCAAACTCTTTTTGAAACATTTCCTTGGCCGTTTTAAAATCACCGCCATTTTGAATATAATGCAAAATCTTTAAAATCGCATCTTGTCTTTTTTTATCAGTCATTGATTACCTTATACCCTTTTTCTTCAAACGCTTTTTTCACCTTCGCCAAATCAATTTTCATGGCTTGAGCTCCAAGCGGAATCGTCATTACTCTACCTACCGTATTAAGCAAACCTGGAATCTTAATTCGAGTAAAACCACAATCATACATAATCTGAACAAAATCCGGATATTTATCCGCCATCTTTTTAATTGGTAAATTAAAGTCGATTATCTTAGCTTCATTTTGAGACTCAGCCTTCTTTTTCTCCTGCATCCCCAGCTGCTCTTTTGCCGCCTCTGACATGCGTTCAGGTGACCACACAGGATACCAAACTAGCCGAATATCACATTTACTAATGCCATCAACCTGCAAAACTGCATTTTGAATGCTATTTTGCAAATAATCAGACAGTGGACAACCCATAATAGTCAAAGTCATCTTGATAGTGGCTTTTTCTTGTTCAATATCAATACCATATATCAGGCCCAAATTAACTACATCAACCTGTAATTCTGGATCAATTACCTTAGTCAATGCCGTCATAATTTGATCTACTTGTTTTATATTTTCTTCTTTCATCTTTTTCCTATCTAGCAAAAAAGTCTGGAAATCTTCCAGACTTTATTCTACTTTATCGCTGTAATTTATCCCAGATTACTACCTTGCCTGCCTTCATCGATTTAGGCACATCAATGATGCGCTGATTACTAGAACCTCTGAACTGCAAGGTTAAATCCTTTAAATCATTCATAAAACGACCGTCGACTAAAATATCGATCTTCGAAAGCATTTCTTTTTTATCAGGCGTCTCTTTTTGCAATTCGTCCCAAGTATAACCTGACCAAGACCAAATATCTTTTTTATGACCAAATTCTTTTCTAATACGATTAATAATTCTTAGACAAACATCAGTATTCAGGAAAGGTTCGCCGCCCAACAAGGTTAAGCCTTGCACGTAGGACTGAGACAAATCATTGATAATTCTGTCTTCCAATTCTTGAGTATATGGGAAACCATAATTAAAGTTTTGTGCTGCTAGATTGTAACAACCAGGGCAATCAAACAAACAACCTGAAACATATAGACTACAGCGGACGCCTTCACCATCGACAAAGTTAAAGGGCTTATAATCAGCTACTTTATGCTTAGAATAATCCTTTGATAACCATTCACCCGGCTTAGGGTTCTTAGGCTTACGATGCAATCTTTTTAGCTTTTTTTGATGCTCAATCTGCGGTTTATATTGGTCTGGATCGACAAACATGGTATCGCCACCCATATTAACCTTGATTAAGTTGCTGCGAATGTCAGGCCCTTCTTGTGGATTTTTATCTTTTTCAGGCATTAGTATTCACCATTCTTAACTTCTTCTTCAGTAGCCAAGCTATCTTCCATGCCAAAATCCATATGTTTTACACGGTGAATAATTTCTTCGTGACGGCCGTGAACCATCGGTCTCTTCAATGGGTTACCCAAGTAGCCACAGGTTCTCTTAACACAATCACAAGTTGCAGGATCATGGTTACCGCACTTAGGACATTGGAAGCCTTTAGCCGTAGATTCAAATTCACCGGCAAAACCACACTTGTAGCATTTATCAATTGGTGTGTTGGTTCCGAGATATCCTACCTTGTCGTAAGCCCAATCCCAAACAGCTTCTAGCGCTGCCGGATTTTGCTTCAAGTTAGGATATTCGCAATAATGGATAAAGCCACCAGCTGCATAATATGGATATGGTGCTTCGAAGGTTAACTTTTCAAAAGGTGTTGGGTGTTTTCTGACATCATAGTGGAATGAATTAGTGTAGTATTCCTTGTCTGTAATATCTTTGATTTTGCCAAATTTTTCCGTATCAAGACGGCAGAAACGATCAGTTAAACTTTCACTAGGAGTTGAATATAAACTGTAGTGCCAGTGGTACGGATCTTCTTTTTCCCATTTAGCACACAAGTCGTGCATGCGTTTAACAATTTCAATAGTAAAATCATGCGCTTCTTCATTGTGTTCCCAATCAGGACCGTAGAAGACAGTCCCCACCTCGTACAAACCAATGTAGCCTAATGAAATAGTAGCACGACCATTCTTGAAGAGTTGGTTGACATCATCACCGGGCTTAAGTCGTTTACCAAATACACCATATTGATACATGATTGGAGCATTTTCTGGCTTAGCTTGAATAGCGCGACGACCCTTAAAAGCGAGTGCTTGATGACAGGTCCGCATACGTGTATCAAAGATCTTCCAGAAAAGTTCTTTATCGCCATGACTTTCCATCGCAATTCTAGGCAAGTTCACGGTTACTACACCGAGGTTCATTCTACCTGAGTTTACCTCATGACCGTTTTCATCTTTCCAGCCTTGCAAGAATGAACGACAACCCATCGGTGCCTTGAATGAACCGGTGATTTTTTTAATTGTGTCGTACATCAAGACATCTGGGTACATTCTCTTAGTAGAACATTGAATAGCCAATTCTTTGACATCATAATTAGGATCGCCAGGATGAAGATTCAAACCCTTTTTGATGGTGAACACTAGCTTAGGGAAGATAGCCGTTCTTCTTTCTCTACCTAAACCTTTAATTCGAATTCTCAAAATATCTTTTTGAATTTCTTTTTCAATCCAAGAAGTACCAAGACCAAAGCCTAAAGTTGTAAATGGAGTTTGTCCTTGACTAGAGAACATGGTATTGATTTCATATTCAAGACCTTGCATCGCATCATAGATGTCCTTCTTGGTTTGCTTTCTGGCATATTGCTCTACCTTTTCAGGATCATCAATAAATTCAGCCGCATCCTTTAAGTGCTTGCGATAATTCTTTTCCGCAAATGGTGCAAGAACTTCATCAGCACGATCAAATGAACAACCACCATACTGACTAGAAGCCACGTTGGTAATAATTTGGGTAACTTGGTGTGTTGCTACATTAATTGAATTAGGACTAGTCATGTAAGCATTACCAATCTTAAAGCCGTTAGTCAACATGTCCTTAAAATCGATTAAGCAGCAGTTAGTCATTGGTGAAAGAGGCGTGTAATCTAAATCATGCCAGTGAATATCGCCGCGCAAGTGAGCTTTAGCAATGTGCTGCGGCATCATAGTCAAACCAACGGTCTTTCCCACCGTACCCGCAGTTAAATCACGCTGAGTGCTGAAAACTTCACTATCTTTGTTAGCATTTTCGTTAACGATCGTAGGATCACCGTGCACCATGCGCTCTAATCTAGCACGAGTATCAGTCTGCTTGAGCCAATTCTTTTCATCTTGCTTACGATAATCTACGTAAGCTTTTGCCTCATCCAGATAGCCTAATTCATGCAGGCTCTCTTTAAAAGCATGAGCTACATCTTCGGCCTTCACAGTAGCGGTAGTTAATTTAGCTGCAATCTTTTCAATCACAGCATCTGCTTCATCATCCAAGCCGAGACTGTGCAAGACCATTTTTAATTTAAAAATTTCAAATGGATATTTCGCCCCATCACGCTTAATGAAGGTCGTTGGCAAGTTTAATTCAGTTTCTTTTTGATAGTCAAATTCTCTTTTAAGCATAATTATCACTCCAAAATCTCGTATCTAAATCATACCATAGGTACAACATCTTGTATTCTGTTCAAATATAGATGAGTATATCTTGTATTAGACAAAATAGCGTGTTAAAGGGAATAATTCATGCAAAAATAATTTCAAAAAAAGATGAAGCAAATCAAATTGCTTCATCCCTCAAATAATATTAATCTTTATTTATTTTTTAGCTTGAGCTTTTTCAATCAATATTCTGATGATATTCAAGACAAACATCCAAGCAATGTTGTAAATCCAAACCTCACAGATCATCCAAAGCAAAATTCTTGGAACCAACCAGCCAAAGTAGCAAGCACATGCGGCAAAGATTTGGGTAATTACAATCGCCCAGAATAATGCCTTAGTTGGATATGGTTTTTGGAAGAACCAACGAGTCTGTCTAGTTACAAACAATAGTAGGTGACCACCAGCGACTAATTGCAAGAACATAATTGTTTGCAGTTGTGCTGGATCACTAACGGCAAACCAGTTTTAGGATCAACTTTCAATTTAGTTAATACTTGCTTCAAATCAGTTTTTTCTAAATCTGATTTTGGAGCTGTTTTATTTGATTTTTCATCCATCAGAATCTCCCTTTTCAAAATACTCTGTTCTGTTCACGTTCATTGTAAGGCCATGACAAACAAAAAAGCCACCGAAACAACTTCAATGGCCTTAATTATCATTATTTATCTAATTTTTCATTTTCTTCTTTAAAGATTTTGCCCTTATTAACTTCGTAATAAGTCTTGTAGCGCTTGTAATAGTTATGGAACATGTACTTCATCAATAGCCAACGCTTAAAGTTCTTGTCCTTATCATAGAAAACAGTAGTGCCATAACGACCTTCACGAATTAATTCATCGGCCTTTTCTTTATATTCATTTTCAAAGGCATATTCATTGAAGATCTTCTTTGGTACACCCAACCATAACTTGTACTTAGATTCAAGTTTGTTACCGTAAACAGTTTCCTTATCCTTCAAGGCATCTTCTACATAATCATCAATGTACCATTTAGCTAAATTGTAGCCATTCAAGGTTACGTAGAAGCTAGAACGACCCTGACGTAAGTTAATTTCAAAGAATTTGAATTCGCCGTCTCTTGGATCGTACTTGATATCAAAGTTAGCCATACCAGTATAGTTCAACTTTTCAAGGAATTGTTGAACCTGTTCATACAACTTTTCATTGTATTCTGGCAAGATAGCCATGTAGTTGCCAATTGACTGTGGCGTTGGATCTTCCAAAAGTGGGTGACCTAAACACATCATCTTCACTTGATGATTCTTATCTACATAAGCATTCAAGGTACGCATGTTAGAGTCATCACCCGGGATAAAGTCTTGCAAAATAAGATCAGCTTTGTATCCGTGAGTATAAATCTTAGTAACGATATCCTTGAATTCATCCTTATCTTGAATGGCAAAAGTCTTCTTACGACCTTCAAATTGACATTTAAGCCATGAAACAGGATCCTCTGGCTTAAGTTCTACAGGGAAATCGAATGGTACGTCTAAATACTTTTCAGACTTATAGTCATCCATGGTAATGATCTTAGTCTTAGGATATGGCAAGCCATATTCTTCAGCAGTCTTGTAGAAGCCTTCCTTTGAAATTAAAACTTCAAGCAAGTCATAATCAATATAAGGAACGATGAAGACTTTACTCAATTCTTCCTTGTGCTTAGCCAAAAGTTCCGCATAACCGTCACCACAAGCGATCAAAATAACTGGTTCTTCGTGACTCTTGTATTCTTCCATCTTCTTGTGCATTACATCCATGAAAGTTGGATCACTACTAAAACCATGATGCAATTCAACATCGACAATGCTGGAGTAGCGCGTTGCGGCAAGTTGAACATCAGCCAAAGCTTTAACCTTGATACCATAGGCTTCATTAAACGAACGAGCCATACCATAAACATTAATGTCACTACCAAGTAAAATTGGTGTAAATTTTTTAGTCATTATCCTAAATTAAACCCCTAAATTATAGTAATTTGCCTTGTGAAATTAATTTTGCAACTTCAGGTTGAACATGTTGGTATTTCTTAACAGTATTTTCGTAATCAACAAAGAACAACTTGTACCAAACAAGGAAGGTGTAGATAGCCCAGATTTGACGTCTGTGTGAGCCGTCCCCTTCGTAGTTGTCATCGAGCAATTTAATGATCTTCTTTTGATCAAAAATATCGTTAACAAATTCTTCTTCAAACAGAGCACGAACTTGCTTGTAAAAACGTGGTTCCTTAAGCCATTGTTTGATTGGCGTTGGGAAACCAAGCTTTGGACGTTTTGCCCATTCATCTGGCAAAACTTTTTCTGAAGCCTTACGCAAAGCATACTTAGTATCGTGACGGTTAACTAAGTACTTAGTTGGAATAGAGTTGGCAAGCTCTGCAATCTTCTTATCAAGATACGGTACACGAACTTCAAGTGAGTGGGCCATTGAGATCTTGTCAGCTTTTTGTTCAATATCATTAAGCATAAAGTGGTGCAAATCAATGTATTGCATTTGCTTAACGTTATCAATATCCTTAACCTTCTTGAAGTCCTTTTGATAAATGCCATTAACGGTCAACTTATTGCGGTAAGTTGGCTGCAAAATACTATTAGCATCCTTAGAAGTAAAGATAGTTGGGTAATCCATATCATAGATGACTGATTGACCTACGTAAAATTCACTTGGCTCAGCTAAATTAGTATACATGTGAACCTTACCTGGGAAGTTAGGCATCTTCTTAATCTTATGAGCTAACTTAACTTGCTTCTTCTTAGGCAATTTCTTTAATTCGCTAGTAAAGACCTTAATGATGTCATTATGAGTATGCATTCCGTAGTTGACATAACCAGCAAACAATTCGTCAGCACCTTCACCAGAAAGAGCAACAGTAACATGCTTACGCGCTAACTTACACAAGTACCAAAGCGGAATGATTGATGGGTTGGCATCAGGTTCATCCATGTGATATTGCATTTCTGGGAAGTCACGCATAGCTTCATCAGCGTCTACCTTGTCACTAAAGAAAGTCCAGTGATTGATATCTGCCAAAGCCTTAGCCTTTGAAGCTTCATCGTAAGTTGAATCATCAAAGCTGACTGAGAAAACATCATCTGGGTTAAGCAAAGTAGTTAAGTATGAAGAGTCAACACCTTCAGATAAGAACGCACCAACTTTAACATCGGCGTTTCTGTATAAATCAACAGTTTCTTTCAAGTCATCGTTGATTCTCTTTAAAGTTTCTTCAAAGCTTAAGTTATTTTCCTTATATTCAGCGTCCCAGTATTGGTGAGTCTTCATTTCACCATCTTTATATTCGAACCAGTGACCAGCTGGGAAGCGGTAAACACCTTTAAAGAAAGTTTCTTCAAGGTCATTATATTGGTTCATTAAATATGGCTTAACGGCTTCAACGTTTAATTCGCGCTTAAACTTTGGAAATTCCAAGAAGCTCTTCAGTTCTGAACCAACAAGCAAGTGACCGTTTTGGTTGCTGTAATACATTGGCTTGATACCAAAGAAATCACGAGCACCATAAAGAGTTTTGTTGTTGTCATCCCAGATAAGGAAAGCAAACATTCCGCGTACACGCTTAAGCAGGCCATCCATGCCCCATTCTTCATATCCATGAAGAAGAACTTCAGTATCTGCCTTAGTTGAAAAAACGTGTCCAGCTTTAATTAATTCTTCTCTAAGTGGCTTAAAGTTGTAAATTTCACCATTAAAAATAATGGCTCTAGTTTTATCTTCATTATAAATTGGTTGACTTCCGCCTCGAAGATCGATAATTGACAATCTTCTAAAGCCAAGTGCAACTTCATCATTAGTGTAATAACCGTCGGAACTAGGTCCACGGTGCTTGATCGTCGCCATCATCTTACCAATGACAGCTTGTTTTTCATTTATTTTTGGATCATAAAATGCGACAATTCCGCACATAGTCAAATTCCCCTAAGTTAATCTCTCTAAAATTATATCTAGTTATTTTTTCACGTTAACTTTCTTATTATAAGCTAAAGACTTGTAATAGCCAAATGGCTTTACCATTCTTTAATCAAATAAAATAAACGCGTCTTCTTGAAGCTGCACCATAACCAAACGACTGAATCCGATGACGCTTCAAATCAACATTCACAATATAGCCCGCAAATTCATTATTATGATCAATTTTACGGTTCAAATTCTTATTATATTTAGTCGTTAACGAATGATTTGGTCCCATTAAGGCTGAGCAATTGAATAAAATATATTGAATACCATTAATGCGATATTGATCTTCACGGTGACGATGTCCGCAGAAATAAGCTACAATACGAGCATTTTTCACTTTAGTAAAATCAAAGTAGTTAGATAAACGAAATTCAGCGGGTTCACCATCACTGGCATGCATCCGTCCCTTTTCGCGTTGGTTAAAGGCAACTAATAATTCATGCAAAGAACGTCCATTATATTTCAATGCGTTTGAACCCTTTCGATTAATTGGATTAGCATGACTCATGAAGATGATCTTTTTATTGGAAGACTTAGTAAGAATTTCAATAATTTCTTCGATCTGATCTTCCCGCACTGCCAGAGTAATTTTAGTATCGTAACGTTTGTGACCTTTATTATCTAAAATATAAGGAAGGTCAGAAGTATTAACAGACACTACCCGAACATCATCAATATCAAAATAAGCTACGCCATGCTGACGAGAAACATAATGGATGCCCTTTTGACGATACATGTCGGGCCACATAATATTTTCAAATTCATTTTCAGGGAACGATGCTTTAAGATCATGATGCTCATCAAATTTATCATTTTCATCGTGATTTCCCTTAATATTTAGATATGGTACTTTATCTGATTTAAATGAATCCTTTAATTTAATAAGTTCACTTTCACCGATTAAACCGGCATCAGAGCCATCAATCCAATCGCCGAGGTGTGCCTTTAAATCAAGCAAGCCAAACTTTTCTAAATAAGCAAACTCTTGCACATGTTGCAAGCCGTTCCAGCCGTAGAAATCCACACTATCTTTATCTTTAAAATGAGTATCGGTGATTACTCCGATATTGACTGAATTCTTACCTTCACGAATATGCTTTTTTACTTCGCTTACATAATTATCAAGATAGTCTTCTACCAAGTAGCGACGGCCCGTTTTTTTACTATGAAATGCTCTAAAACGCCCTAATTCATTACTATACTTACGAATATATTCAGGCGCTAGTTCAGTTGTACTTTCGGAGCTAAGTGCCTGACGCAGTATTCCATCCTTATCTTGATAAACAGTTAGCACAAATTTCTTACCATCTGGTGTACCATCTTCTGCATCAACATGATATTCACCAATAGTGGTATATTTTTGCATAGGATCTAGTAACTCGCCATCTTTATCCATGGCTGAACGCTTTCTTGCTCCTACGATCTTATCAACTATTCCTTTAGTATGTTTCAATAGCTTCATTTTTCGCCCCAAAGACAAAAAAAGCCGGCTCTCGCGACCCGACTCAAATAATTTATGCGTTGTGTGCTAAAGCATAAGCAGCAAGTCCTACTGACAAAACAGCATCTTTAGACAATACTTCTTGTAAATCCTTGGCAGCAATTGCTTGAACTGCGCCAATAACCTTTAAACTGTAAACGATAACTCGATAATCAGTGGCTGGATCATACAAATCATCTTCATATGGATTTTCGTGGTTGTAAGTTAAATTAATTTCATCCTTATCAACATAACCATCAACGTGGTTAGTTAAGATACGGTCATGTAAATCAGTTAACTTATCAGCCATTTTGATCAAAGTTAATTTATGATCGCTTTCTGCTTCGTAGTATTCTTCTTCGGTCATATCAAAGTAATCTTTAATAGGATTATTCAAAACGTCCAAGTTATCAATTACTTTATAGACAGCTTCAGCGTCAAAGTCTTGTTCACCATTCAAAATCTTGTCTTGTGATAAGGCTAAATCATCAGCCAACATCATGGTATCTAATTTTTCCATATGATCCTCCTCAAAATTCACCCCTAATTATAGCAAAAAAAGGAATTAAAGCCTGCATTTCAAACTTAAAAATAAAATTTCTTAGAAAAAAATCCACTTTTTTTTGCGTAATAAATATTAGAGAGTAAAAATATTATTTTAAAGGAGAAAATTTCATGAATGAAACTAGAATATTACGCTGCCCTTGGGGCGATGTAAAAGACGAAACAGTGAGAAACTACCATGATCATGAATGGGGCAAATTAAATTTAGATGATCAATATTTATATGAAATGCTGGTACTTGAACTTTTTCAATCAGGGCTCAGTTGGTCCACAATTTTGCACAAACGCGAGAACTTCAGAAAAGCTTTTAAGGAATTCGATGTAGAAAAAGTTGCTCAAATGACCGATTATGACGTAGGCCTGCTGATGCAGGACAAAGGCATCATCCGTAATCACATCAAAATCAATGCCGCAATCAAAAATGCTAAGGCGATCCTAGTAGTTAAGCAAGAATATGGCAGTTTCGCCAAATATTTGCAAAGTTTTATCCCTTCACCAATTGTGCATCATCCCGATACCATTGACGAAGTTCCTACCACTAACGACATTGCAAAGCAGATTGCCAAGCAAATGAAAAAAGATGGTTTCTTTTTCGTAGGTCCTGTAATTATCTATTCTTACCTCCAAGGAATTGGCTTAATTAATGACCATCTTGAAGATTGTTACTTCAAAAATAATGGATGAAAAAAAGAGAAGACGTTTGTCTTCTCTTTTTCATAGGAATTAAAAATTAAACTAACTTCTTTCTGATCCAACCAGAAATCCAGTCAATAATGACAACCATAATGATGATACCAAGCAAAATGATACCTACACGGTCCCATTGACGATATTGAAGTGCAATGATCAATGGATAACCGATACCACCGGCACCTACCAAACCAAGGATAGATGCGGAACGAATTGAAACATCAAAACGATACAAGGTGTTAGAAATCAAAGCTGGCATCAAGTTAGGCATAGTTGAAAACATGATTACGTGGAACTTAGAACCACCGGCTGCAATAACAGCTTCGTTTGGCCCTTCTTCCAAGTTTTCAATAGCTTCTGAGAACAACTTGGCAAGCATACCAACTGAGTGGAAACCTAATGCCAAAACACCGGCTGCAGAACCAGGACCCACGGCCTTGATGAACATCAAAGCAAGAACAATTTCAGGGAATGAACGGATAATTGCCAAAACAATTTTACCGATTCTTGAAGTGTACCAATGCTTGTGCTTGGTGTGGGCTGCCCAGAAGGCAAATGGCAATGAAATAATTGCGGAAATGAATGTACCTAAGAAAGCGATACAAATGGTTTGCCACAATTGTGAGATCAAGTCTTCACCTGAGCCATTGTAAACATAGCTCCAGTCAGGATGGAAAATACCTGAGAAGATTGCACCGGCAATTTGACCAGCAGTGGCTTTAATACCACCGAAGTTAATACCAGTACATGACCAAACAATAATTACGATAGTGGCAATTGCAATTAGCCAATGTGCAACTTGTTTCTTACGGTCAACGGGTTTAGCGGGTAATTTTTTCATTGTAGTATCCATTATTTCATTAACGCCTCCCGTGACTTAGATGAAACGTAGTCGATCAAGACAACAACCACGATAATAACGATGATGATCGTACCAGTTTGAGCGTAATTGAAGACCTGCAAAGTTTGTTGCAAGTTCAAACCAATACCACCGGCACCGATATAACCAAGGACTGTTGATGCTCTGACGTTGATTTCAAATGCATATAGAACATATGAAATGAAGTAAGTGATAATTTGTGGCATAACTGCGTAATGGATAATTTGCAATTTGTTTGCACCTACGGCAGTCAAAGCTTCAATTGGACCTGGATCAATTGTTTCGATTGCTTCGTAGAACAACTTAACAACCACACCAAAGGTGAAGACTGCTAAAGCCAAGATACCAGCAACTGGACCGATACCTACGATAGCTACGAAGATCGCACCAAGAAGCAAGTCAGGAATAGTTCTGACGATATTCATAATGACACGAAGTACGCCAGTTACAGCCTTATTCTTAACAATATTACGGGCAATCAATAATGAGTAGATAAATGCGACAACAGATCCAATTACCGTACCCAAGACAGCCATCTTGATGGTTTCAATCAACTTAGGCCAAACAACGTTCAAGTAGCTCCAATCTGGATGAGACATTTGAATAAAGATGTCAGCAAATTGGTTCCAGTTTTCAAACAAGACACTAATGTGCGTGTTAGTAACATTGATTGAAATAAATAGTCCTGCAATCATGATGATTGTCCAAACCAAGTTCATTACTTTGAACTTACGCTTAGGCAATTGATTTACTTGTTCAGGCATTATTCATCCTCCTCGCTGCCGTTACCACCATTGTAAATATTAGTGAAGACAGACTTAGGAGTATCTTTCATCTTGCCATCGTAAACTACTTGACCAGCACGGATACCGATTACTCTTTCACCAAATTGTTGTGCAAGTTCGATACTGTGCAAGTTAGCAACTACGGTCATGCCGTATTTTTCATTAAGCATCTTCAAGTCATTCATGACTCTCACTGAAGTCTGTGGATCAAGTGATGCAGTTGGTTCATCAGCCAAGATGATCTTTGGATTTTGCATAAGCACACGTGCAATAGCTACACGTTGTTGTTGACCACCTGATAACTCGTCAGCACGTGCATAAACTTTATCGGCCAAATCAACTTGTTGTAAAGCTTCATAAGCCTTTTGTTTATCTTCTTTATCGAATAAGTTAAAAGTAGTCTTCCAAGTTGGGTAGTAAGCTACGCGGCCTACCAAAACATTGCGCAAAACACTAGAACGCTTAACCAAGTTAAAGTTCTGGAAAATCATTCCGATATCGCGACGTAATTTACGCAAATTCTTGCCTTTAGCACTTGTAATTGATTTGCCGTCAATCAAAATATCGCCTGAAGTAATATCATGCAAACGATTGATTGAACGTAGCAAAGTTGACTTACCAGCACCAGACAAACCAACAACTACTACGAATTCACCTTTATTAATAGTTAAGTTGATGTCCTTTAAACCTACAGTACCATTGTCGTAGATCTTGGAAACATCTTTTAATTGGATCATTGGCTTATCTGCCATTTAATCGTCAAACTCCCTTAATTAAATTTATTATTTCTTAGTTGATTCAACGATCTTGTCGTATTTACGGATAACGTTGAAGTCACTATCTTTTGCGTATGCGTAACCTTCGTGGCTATATACGCTTTCGATAACTTTCTTACCTTCCTTTGACTTACCTACAGCGATGAATGCCTTAGCAAGCTTCTTACGGAATGACTTAGACATACTTGGAATTACTGAGATAGTGTCGTTAGGAATTGGCTTAGTAAAGTAAATTGGAACAACTTGACTCATGATCTTTGGGTTGTCCTTCTTAACGATGTTACGTGCATCTTCAAAGACGAAGGCTGCATCAGTATCGCCGTTTAATACGTTCAAAACAGCTTGGTCGTGACCAGTAACAGTAACTAACTTACAACTCTTAGTTACGTCCAAACCCTTTTGCTTAAGTTCAGCAACTGGGAATACGTATCCAGCAGATGAAGTTGGGTTTTGAACTGAAATTGACTTACCCTTTAAGTCTTTCCAGTTCTTGATCTTTGAACCCTTCTTAACAAGGATTTCTGCACGATAGCTCTTTACTAATTGGTTAGTTGCTTTACCACCTGGTTGCTTAACACCGTAACGTTCAGCTTGCAAAAGCAAAGCAGCTGCGCCTTGCTTGTGAGCTAAAACATAACCATCTGGTGGAAGGAAACCTACATCAACTTTCTTTGATTTCATAGCTTCCACAACGGTGTTGTAGTCAGTTGACATAGAAACGTGAACTGGGATACCCAATCTCTTTGAAAGCATCTTTTCAAGAGGCTTTGCACGGGCTTGCAACTTAGTTGCAGCTTGACTTGGTACAAATTGAATAGTTAATGACTTTGGAGTGTAGTTTTCTTTGTTAGATGAACTACTACTCTTGCTTGAACATGCAGTTGCAATTACCGCAACAAGTAATGCAACTACTGCTACCAAGATTCTTCTAAATCTTTTCATATTGTCCTCCATGAACAAAATAGTGATAAAACAAACAACGCCATAAAAAAAGACTTAATTACGGGGCGACAAAAACGATCAATAATTAAGCCTGATTAATAGCACAGATATTAGTAAAACGAACAGAAAAAACGTCTCCAAAAGCGGAAGACTTGCCGATAACAATAAATTTATTTACATCCTTAAGCAAAACTCATCCACTCCCTTCAGCAGCTCTACGTTCATTTGTTAAAATAATACCAAAAATATTCGGGTTCTATCAAGCCTTTTTAGGAAACTTTTCATTAAAAAATAGCTAGATGAATTTATGTTCATCTAGCTATTAACACTATTTAATTAGTTCTTCTTCATTGTTGGTTTAACTGGGTTGTTAGCCATATCAGTCTTAACAATCAATACATCAGCTAAAGCATGTTGGTTAACGTATTCAGTAACTGAACCCATCAACATTCTTTCAACTGCATTAAGACCTGTTGCACCCATAACGATTAAGTCATTATGGTGGTCTTTGATGAAGTCGTAAGAAATAATACGCTTAGGACTACCATAACGAATATGGTAATCTACATCATCAAAGTTAAAGTTATCATGAGCCCATTTCTTCAAACTCTTCAAATATTCTTCAGAGTCTTGAGTCATTTGGTAAATAGTATCGCCAGAAATCAAAGTGTCTTGCATTTCACCCATAAATTGACGAGTATCGATAACGTTCAATACATCAACGTGAGCACCATCACGTAAACCAACTCGAACAGCCTTATCAAAAGCTCTTTCTGCTGATTCCGAACCATCAACTGGAACTAAAATACTTTCTTTATCTGTTGCCACTTTTCTTCATCTCCTATCCGATTGCTTTATTCTTAATGTTTATTTTAACATAATTTTGTAAGCTATTACTTTTCTAAATAATTGTTTAGGCTCATATTTGTTGCTAAAATAATATGCATGACAACATTTAATTACAGAAAGGAGCATTTTTTTGACCCAAAAATTAATTAATCAATTAATCGGTGTAACCAGTGGCCGCAACTTCCGTGAACTTGGAGGTTATGAAACTTTATCTGGCAAAAAAATCAAGATGCATAAACTTCTTAGAACTGGTAATTTGGCTGATCTATCACCATTTGACAAGCAGTTCTTAACTGATTACGGCGTAAAATATGACGTTGACTTTAGAAGTAAAGAAGAAGTGGATAATCAACCTGATCGCGTTCCAGACGGTGTTGAATACATTTATGATCCCGTCTTTAGCGAAGACTTAACCAATTCATCTAAGAGTCTAAACGATTTGAATAAGCAAGCCGCTAACGATGCTGACTTCGGTTTTGATCACATGCACTATGCTTATGAAGACATGATCGAAAGTGAATCTGCTCAAAATGCATATCGTAAACTTTTTGAAGTCTTGCTCAAAAATGATGGCGAAAACGAAAGCGTCATCTTCCACTGTACTGCTGGTAAAGACAGAACCGGCTTTGGTGCAATGCTAATTTTAAGTGCTTTGGGTGTACCGTTTAGCACTATCAAAAAAGATTACCTTTTAACTAACATTACTACCAAGGACTTCGTTGACAGCATGGTTGAACATGCACGTCAAAACGGTCGTAACGAAAACGTTCTTCAATCAATTCGAGACATTCAAAGTGTCCGTCCTGAATATCTTGATCATGCCATTAAGGTATTGAATGACAAATACGGCAGTATCAATAACTATTTACGTGATGTTATTAAGCTCTCTAGCGCAGACATTATGAAATTACGTGAAATTTACCTTGAAGACTAAAAAAGAAGGCTAGAAAATTCTAGTCTTCTTTTTTCATAAATTTTTGCTTTAAAAATGCATAAATCGCTTGCGGATCGGTAAAATTAAATACTTCCCGCAATTCATTAGCCGGAGTATCAGCCAAGAAATCCATTACGCTAGCTAACAACTTAGCCTGTCCATCAGGATCATTGTCTAAAAGCATAAACAAGAATTTTACTTCTAATGTTTCTTCAGACTTAATCATATTATGAAAAAGAACCGGTTGTTTAAGTGCTACTGGCACAATCAAACGCGTATTTACAAACTCACCTTCCGTGTGCGGCACTGCAATATTAGGAATATTTTGACCTAACGTTTTAGTATCTAAACCGGTAGGAAAATTGTGTTCACGCTCAACAATATGTGATAAGAAGTTACCTTTCACATAGCCTCGCTCAAGCAATTTATCATAAACTTCTTTTAAAACTAAGTCCTGCTTTAATTGATCAGACACAAAAACTGCATCTGAAGCAAAAAGATTTTCAGTATTGGTCATTGAATTTTACCCTCTATTATGGAATTACTATTTTTAGCGTAAGTTAACAAGACGTTTTTTTCAATTGAAAAGATGTTAAAGTTAATTCATCAGCAATTTTTATGAGGGTGAAAATTATGGAAAAGAAAAAGACTTTATATTTTGGTGCCGGTTGGTTCAACGAAAAGCAAAACAAGGCTTACCAAGAAGCTATGGCAGCTTTAAAAGAAAATCCAACAGTTGATTTAGAAAATAGCTACATACCTCTTGATAATCAATACAAGGGTATTCGCGTTGATGAACACCCAGAATACTTACACGATATTGAATGGGCTTCTGCAACCTACAACAACGACCTAGTAGGAATTAAGACTTCTGATATCATGCTTGGCGTATATTTGCCAGAAGAAGAAGACGTTGGCTTAGGTATGGAACTTGGCTACGCTTTATCTCAAGGTAAATACATTTTATTAGTTATTCCTGACGAAGATTACGGCAAGCCAATCAACTTAATGAGCTGGGGCGTCTGCGACAACGCTATTAAGATTAGCGAATTGAAAGACTTCGACTTTAACAAGCCTCGTTACAACTTCTACGATGGTGCTGTATATTAGCAAACTAAATGACCTATCGCTTAAAAACTGCGATAGGTCATTTTTTAATATTATTCGTCATGTATAAATTATCTTTCCTAAATAAATATATTCCAAGCGATTTTCCAAAAAATTATTATTCTATACCCACTTCATATGGAAGTCCGAGTCACTTATGTAAATCATATATCACTTGGCTATATCATTTTATTACTAAGTTGTTGTTTAGCCTTCAATGCCCATTGGTATCACAAGCCTTTCTTTATATCTGACTAACTATACTAACTATGTCATTGGACTCACCTTTCCTTTTTTCTTTTATTTCTTAATTTCTTTACACTCATAATATAGCACATTTTTCTCAAAAGTAAAAGCGCTTACATTAAAATTAGAAATTAAATTTTGATTGACTATTGGCCTTTTAGCATAATTGCACAAAAAGTTAAGATTTTTTCGCTATAATATATGGTAACAAGTTTTATTAGGAAGAAAGCAATATGACACAAAATCAAATAGAAAGACATCAATTAGGTCAACTCATCGGTGCAAATAAACGTGATCATTATTATGAACTTCATTATTCCACTGGAGAAGTTGCTCGTCTTTATATTTTAGCTGACGGAATATTCCGCTATTTCCTTGATCCAGCTAAGGAATTCGACGAAAATCATTCTTCTTTCGTTGACCTGTCTCAATTTAATAATAGTTACTTTGAAAAATCTAAAGCCAAGGCCACAAGTGATTCTTTAATCATTCAAACTGGCAATTACCAATTGATTTTTCAACAAAAACCTGCGGTGATGACTATTTTTGACGAGACTTTACACCGTAGTCGTTTATCTCAACTTAGTCCACTTGAACTAAGCAGCAACCAAACAACAGAAATTCTAAAACAACACAAAAATGAATTTTACTTTGGTGGTGGGATGCAGAACGGCTACTTTAGTCATAAAGGTCAAGTCATTCAAATCGAACGCGACCACATTACGGGTAAAGGCGGAGTTTTAACCCAAGTACCATTTTTCTGGGCTAACTCCGGTTTTGGTGAATTAAGAAATACTGAAACTACTGGTAGCTATGATTTTGGTAAAACCAATCATGATGCCGCAATCTTAACTCACAATAGTAAGTTATTTGATACATTTTATTTATTAGGCAACTCACCTAAAGATATTTTGGCTAAGTATTACCTTTTGACGGGTAAACCATTAATGCCACCTAAATATGCTTTGGGTCTGGGTCACGTAGGAAACTTTTTGACTACAATGTGGCAGCCGGGGGAAGCTAAAGAACGTAATGCTACCATGTTCGAAGATGGCAACTATTACACTAGAACTTCCAATCCTGAAGACGCTAACGGTAAGGCCTCATTGAATGGAGAAGAAGAATATCAATTCTCCGCTCGTGCAATGGTTGATCGTTACCAAAAAGAGCATTTCAAACTAAGCTGGATTGTTCCTAACTATCAAGTACAAGATATCAATGCGGAAGCAATGACTAGCTTCAGTGATTATGCTACAAGTAGAGATGTTAATGCTGGCCTTTGGAGTGAAAATCAAACGCCGAAGGCAACTCCAGATACTACGTTTATTCAAACTAACACCAGCGATCCAAAAATTTTGAAAAATGATGCTTTAATTTTACGTGATAATCTTAAGCGTAAAAGACCTCTCATTTTTTCAAATACAGGAATTGCCGGTAGTCAAAATAGAACGATGCTCGCCTTTGGTGATATTGGAGGCAACTGGGAAAATATTCCAACTCAAGTTGCTGGCTTCCTATGTGCTAGTCTATCTGGCCAACCTTTAATTGGTAGTGCCGTAGATGGAACCGCTGGCGGTGGTAATGCTCAAATTAGTATTCGTGATTTTGAATGGAAGACTTTTACACCACTACTCTTCAGTCTTGATGACCAAGGCAAATTCAGTAAAACGCCATTTGCATATAACAATAAGATGACGCAAATCAATCGTGCTTACTTACAATTGCGTGAACAATTGCAAACTTACATGTACACATTGATCTATCGTGCTCAAGTTGGTGAACCAATCATGCGGCCTTTATTCTTGGAATTCCCACATGAACAAGTCAATTACACCCCACAAGTTAGCCATGAATTTATGCTTGGGCCTAACTTGCTCATTTCACCAATTGTTAATGGCCGAGAAGACGGTAATGGTAATTCTAAAAAAGATAATCTTTATTTACCAAACCACCGTACGATGTGGATTGACCTGTTTGACGGCAAGAAGTATTTAGGTGGTCGAGTTTATAATAAACTTTCATATCCATCTTGGCATTTACCAGTCTTTGTTCGTGGCGGCTCTATCTTTGATTTGGGCGAACGCAACTACGTTCTTTACCCACAAGGTCGCAGCAAGATGGTTACCTATGACGATAATGGTTACAACGATTATTCAAGAAACCATGTTGCTACACAAATTACTAGTGAACTTGAAGCAAGCAAACTCAAGATTACGATTGATCCAACTCAAGGTGACTTCAATACCTTCCAAACAGAAAATACCACTAATTTGAACATCATGTGCGATGGTTATCCTGATGGCTTAACCGTTAAAATTAATGATCAAGTCATCGACATGCAAGAATATGGCACAGTCGATACATTCGCTCATGCTAAGGAAGGATTCTTTTTTAATACAAATTACAGCTGGTTGCCTGAATTTGATCAATATCAAGAAAAGAAGCAAACCGCTTTGCAAATCAAGTTAGCTAAGCGCGACATTACTGATTCCAAGATTGAAATTATTATTCGTAACTTCAAGTATGGTAATGAGACTTTAGTACACGCAATCACTGATTCATTATTGCGTTCACCTAAGCAGCCAGCAGTTGATCCAGAAAAGATCAGCTCACATTCACTAACAGTAGTTTGGCCACAATTGACTGATCAAGTTCAAATTGAGGTTAATGGCATTTTGCATGATGGTATCGATGGTAGCTCATTTACCTTCCATGGATTGGCTCCTAATACTCGTTACAGTATGCGTTTGCGTTATGTTGCTAAAAACAAAGTTTCTGAATGGTCAGATCCATTTGGTGCAATCACTAAACCAGATCCAATGAATTTTGCCATCAGAGATATTCAAACTACTAGTAATATGACTAGTCAAAAAGATCATCCTTTGAAGTATTTGACTGATCTTAAATTCGCTAGTGAATGGGAAACTGTTAATGGCGTCAGTGAAGATCAACCGCTTGAATTAACCTTCAAGTTTAATCAATTGGAACACTTAAGCAGAATGGTTTGGGTTCCAAGAAAGATTGATCATCAAGGTGATCCTATTGAAGTCAGCGTAGAAACTTCTGTTGATGGTACTAACTTTAAACCATATGGCGAACGACTTACTTGGAAATCTGACAGCAAGAATAAGGTTGTTGGTTTAAGAGACGTCGAAGCTAAGGCAATGAGAATCAGAGTTTACAAATCATCTGGTCCGATTGTTGCAGCTGAAGAGGTTATTTTCTTTAAAGAAAAAAAGAATAATGATTAAGCAAAAAGAGCTCTCGATATGAGAACTCTTTTTTTATTGCTTCATTTTATGCTTTTTAACCAATGATGATATCCAACCACTAAAGTAAAACAACGTAATTAACACAAATTGCGCATCAATTGAATAAGCAAATAACTTAAAATTCAAGATCAAAGTAATGATCAGCCATACGCAATACAGCACTTCAAATGGCATGATCAAGCGATCGATTTTACGATTCTTCAAAATAACGTGATAAATATCATGCATAGTTTCACCAGCTTTAATTTCATTTGTTAAGTACCAATTTTACCACAAAGCCGATGACTTAATGCTTTTCTACTCGCCCCATTCGCTTCTCAGCCACTCCATCGCTAAGTTAAACCAATGAGCCGCATGTGGATTTTCCTGCCATTCACGGCCCTTAGTTTGGACGTTATGACGTGCTAAAGAAAAGCCATGATAGCCATGATTGAATAAGTGTGCTTCAGTTTTGACATTATTCTCATTCAAAGCACCAATGTATTCAATGGAATTGCCAATCAAAACAACTGGATCATCCCAAGCTTGGAAAATAAATGTATCTGGTGTTTCACGTGTAACACCTAATGCACTATCTAATAATTCCGGTTCTACTGGCATCTTATCTTTTTGATCATCTGGGATTGGAAAACCAATTTTCTTAATATCGATCAATGGATAACCTAGAATCGTCTTATTAGGCAATACATCATCTTTGTTAAAACCATATTTACTTTGATAATCACTGCTTAAAGCCATGTTATTAGCTGAACTGACCACATGACCACCCGCAGAAAATCCAATCGTTAAAATACGTTTGGGATCCAAATGATACTCATCTGCGTGCTCTCTAAAATATTTAACCGTAGTAAGTACATCAAGACCAGCATCTGGATAAATTTTACCTGGATCTTGTACTAAGTTATATTCCATAACCACGCTATTAAAGCCTTGATTATTAAAAGCGAGTGCTACTGGTTCGCCTTCTCTTTTAGATAAATGATTAAAACTCCCACCTGGAACCACAATTGCTAAAGGGCGCTTTTGTTCCACTAATTCTGGATTTTGATCCAGCACATAAGTATGGATCTTAAATTCACGCTTATTAAAATTAGTTATGATCAGATTTTCTACTTTCATTTTTTAGTTCCTTCTTACTCATCCCTCTAGACAACATAAATGATGACAGAGGCACTGTTAAAATAACCCCTATTAAAGAATACATGATAATTAAGGCTTCATTAACAAAAAGTTTTTCATTAAGGACTTCACCAATCGTATAGTGCAAACGGAAATACCATAAAAACAGAGCTAAAAAGCTACCGAACATCCCAAATAAAATTGTGTTCATTGCAGTACCTAGCACGTCAGTACCAATGGCTGTACCGCTACTCATTAATTCTTCTTCGCTGATATTTGGATTATGCTTTTTAATTTCAAGTAAACCTGAACTCATCGCTACTGCTGCTTCCGCAATTGCACCCAAAGTTGAGAAAACTGCAACTGTAACAGCAATCATTGGATAATCTAATCCTGGCATTTGTGATAAACCAACTAATAATTCCCCTGCTTCTGGGCCAAGACCCGCAGCTTGAGCAAAATATTGGCATCCCCAAATAAATAGACTAATAACCAAACACACAATAAAAGCAGAATAAAATGAGTTTTTGGCAACTGTATAATCATGCGTACCTAAGAAAATGATCGTAACAAGTTTTAACGGAATAAAAATCAAAGTTAAAATTGCAATATTAATTCCCCAAGAAATCAGCATTGCTACCCAAATCAGCAATATGGTATTGATTAAAACACTAAAGAAACTCCGGATTCCCGTTTCTCCGCCAACAATTGTCATCAAAATAGCTAAAACAACAATTAATGCCATTAACGTACTCATTTATTCTCACCTTCTTTTTTAAACAAACTCTTCCAATCTCGATCCTTCAAGAAGAATAAACTGCATCCCGTCGCAAAGATAACCGTCAGCACGATCCCGATCGCAGAAATAACACTCTGTGTGGCTCCTAGTGACAGCGTAAAGCCAAAAGTAGAAGCTAGGGTATTGTTATCCCTTAAGTACAAAATTGTCTCAGGCAAAGCGCCAGCGATGAAGATCAAAACCAAGACATTGATCAATGGCCCCATGATTTCCTGTCCCATGGTTCGACCACTGTGTACTAATTGCCGAATAGTGATATCTTTTTTAGTTTGGATCAATTCATACAAACTAGAAATAATGTCGGTTGCCTCATCCATGACGGCACCTAAAATTCCGATCAAAGTCTGAGCTAAGAACAACCCACGAGGATCTTGCGTTGCATAATCTCCCGTTTCATATTTCATTTCTGATTCCCCAGTCACATGCATAATTACATAGCATAGAGCAAAAGAAACAAAAATTCCTAAAATAGTTGCTAGCCAAGTTGCTAGCATTTTTTTATTAAATCCTTGAACAATCAATAAACTAAAGAATGACAAAACAATATCAGCTAAACCAAATAGCAAGATAATGTGTGCCCCATTTAGATGAACATCCCAAATAATGACTAAATAGAACAGTGCCCAGCTAATTGCCATAGAAATTACTAATGCAATTGAGTGCATCCCTGATACAGCGATCATTAATGCCACTGTAATTGTAACTACCATCACTAATACCCAATCTCGCTTTGGATTAACAATGGCAGGGTCTCCCTTTTTAATATTGACAAAAATACGCTGACCAGCACGATACTGCTGTGTCGTTAATTGAGAAGGATAATATACATTTTTAGTGGTATATTTTTCTCCTTTATGCTTACCAGATAATACTTTTAAATGTAGAATCTGTTGTCTAGTTTGATCCTGATTCTTATAAACATCCTCATTTTTTTCAATCAAAGTATCTTTAATCTGACTATCTGTAATAACCGCAACCTCATCCTTTTGATAAATATCAGTTGCAAAATAAGTTAATACTGTCAGAATAGTGCCAACAATTGCAGCAATCACTGCAGCTGTATAACGCTTTTTCCATTTAAAATTCAAAGTAACAACTCCCTATTTCTTTTTCATAGTTATTACTGTAAAACAAAAGGCAGCCCGATGTTAGGCTACCTTTAAATTCTTTACTTTTTTGTTTAATTCTTTTTTAAAACTTAAAGATTTTTTGCCACCAATGTTCCTTAGTTTCTGGAAGTTGCATATCTTCTAAGGTACGATGAACATTTGCAGTTGCACGTTTTTTAGCATTTTCCTTTGCTTTAGAAATAATTTCGTCATGCATTTCTTCTTGACTCTTCTGCATGTCTTCCTTTACTTCTTCGCGTTTTTCTGCAGCATCTTTTGGTTTTTCATCGTCATCATCAACAACACCAGAAATATCAGGTAAAGCGGCAATTTTATCGCTATTATCTTTTGGTGCAGCAAGTTGCTTTTGCGCTTCAATTAAATCTTCATTTTGTTTTTGAATGACATTTAATTGCTTTTGCAAAGAACTAATCGCCTCATTTTGATTTGAAATAGTCTTTTGCAAAGTATTCAAAAGCTTAACTACCTGCTGTGTGTCCATCACATCGTTAGAAGTATAGCGAACAGGTTCTTTGACTTTAGGCTCTTCACCTTTTTCACTAACAGCATAAATTTGACGAGCCGCCTCTTGCAAAGTCAAGCCACTATTCTTGGACAAGTGATGGAAAGCCTTCAGATCGTCAATATCCTTTTGATGATATAGACGTGCTTTCTGCTTGGTCCGAGCAAAATAGTTTGAATTGCCCGTTACTTTTTCCACAATTAAAGAATATTTTCTCAGTGTGGCTACACTTATTCCTAATTCTTTTGCAGCTGCCTTAGGTGCAGCGAGTTCTTCAAAATCATGCTTATTAGTCGTCATTAAAATCTACCTCTATAAAATTCGGTATTAATCGTGCTTATGAAGCAAAGTCTTCTTATGGTCAAAGCGTTCCATTCCTACTTCAATTAAACGCGTAATTAATTCAGTGTAAGGAACTCCTGCTTCTTCAAACAACTTAGGATACATACTGATATTAGTAAAACCTGGAAGGGCATTAACTTCAGTCAATACTACTTTACCACCTGGAGTAAGCATAGAGTCAATTCTAGCCATACCACTACATTCAGTAACTTCATAAACCTTACGAGCATTTCTTCTTACAGTGTCAATAATTTCTTGTGGCAAATCTGCAGGGATTTGTAACTTAGAAGTTGAATTGTCATCGTATTTGTTCTTATAGCTGTAGAATGAGCCTTTTGCATTGGTGATTTGTCCTACACCTGCTACAATTGGCTTGTCGTTACCGAGAACGGCAGTTTCTACTTCAGTACCAGGAACAGTTTCTTCAACTAATACCTTATCATCGTATTTAAATGCTTCTTTTAATGCTGCTGCATATTCATCAGCGTTAGTTACATGGCTAACACCAACTGATGAACCTTGGTTAGATGGCTTAACAAACATGTCACGACCAAGTTTTTCAGCAACCTTTTCATAATCAAGTTTATCATTATTTTTGTCATCGTATTCAAAGCGTTTAATTGCGATCCAGTCAGCAACAGGAACGCCAACTCTTTGAGCTAAAATTTTGGTAAATTCCTTGTCCATAGTTACAGCAGCAGCTAAGACATCATCACCAACAAATGGCTTATTCATCAAACGGAATAAACCTTGTAAAACACCGTCTTCGCCTAAGTTACCGTGAACAATAGGGAAAAAGACATCGATTTCTGGTAAGTTTTCTAATTCAATTAAATTAGAAATATTATGAACCTTGTGTGGGTTCTTTACTTGATATGAAGGATCTTCCAAAACTTTGAAACTTTCTTCTTCGTTTGCAAAGTAGCCTTCATTAGTAATCCAAATTGGGTGTACATCAAATTTTTCTTTATCGATTGCTTTATAAATGTTACGACCTGAAACAATTGATACTTCATATTCTGATGAGTTACCACCAAAAATTAATCCAACTTGTGTTTTTTTAGTCATTGTTTTATACCTCTTTTAAATGTTACCAAACCTTTATTATACGCAAAGAATACCAGAAAAACTTAAAATTATAGAATATTTTTCACTAAAGCCTTTTCACAATAGTTTATAATTAGTTAAATAGACTACAAGATCCTAGAAGGGAGTTAAAAATATGCTTCTACGGAAAATCTCGATCACTACAATTGCAGTGATTTTATGTGTGCCATTTATTGGACAGACTGCAAAAGGTGCAACTTTTACTACTCAAGAGATTAATGAAGTGCACAATTTTCAAAAAGAATACGGCAATCTCAATAAAACTCGCTATAATATTAAAAATATTTACGCTAAAAAGCCACATTTAAAGAAGAAATTTAATGCAGGAGCTTTAAATCCAAAATATATTCAAACACAAGTCGATTACATTAATTATTATCGTTCCCTATTTGGCTTACCAAATGTAACTGCAACCACTACTTTTAACAATAATGCTCAAAAAACTGCGGCAGTAATGGCTGCTATCAATGCTAATCCTTTTGTTAATCAACATGGTCTCCCTAGTGAGAAAAGACCTAGCTATATTTCAAAGGGAATGTGGAAATTAGCTAAAGATACTTCTGAAACATCAAATCTGAATTTCAACGTTTCACATCAATCTGCCGGTGACGTTATCACAGATTTAGTGACTGACCACTATAACTTAACTGGATCAGATACAGGCCACCGTGCTTGGCTTCTTTCAACCCGGTTAACCACTACTGGAATCGGAGCAGCATACGGCAAAAACGGCTATCGTTATTCGGTCCAAAAGGTGCTCAACACTAACGATATGTTTCGAGCTGCTAGTCAGCCTGTAGTTGCCTACCCTAGCATGCGATTATTTCCAGTAGAACTGGCTAAAGGGAATAAAACTGTTTGGTCAATTTATTTATCTGACAAGACTGTGAACTCCAAACCAGAAATATCTATTAAAGATTTAGATACTGGTATCACAACTATCGCTACTCACGTTAAAAATTATAGTTCTAGCGGCTATGGCAACTTTAAAACAATCATCACCTATTCACCAGCAAGTACACAAATTATAGCTGGACATGAATATGAGGTTGATATTAAGGGCGTTTATAAATATACCTTCAAGCTATTCAAGCAAGATGGTACTAACGATACTACTAATTACGCCACGGCTCCTGTAGCTCACCAATCCACCACTTCTTTAAGTAATAAAACGGAAGTGCAGTCACCTTTACTAAAGCAAAATAAAATTCTGCGTGCTGTTATTATGCCTAGGGCTGCAATTCTGCCAAATCAATCCAACAATTTACTTAATACTTTAGCTATAGACGGATGGCATCAAAATTTTTTTATAAGACAGTACGCATTCAAAAATCTCATCATCACAGAATGAAATAAAAAAATCCAAGCGTTTGCTTGGATTTTTTAGTTTATAAAACTTTGGATAAGAAATCTTTAGCACGATCACTAGTAGGATGACCGAAGACCTCTTCAGGAGTTCCTTTTTCTTGCAAGTAACCATCCGCCATAAACCAGATTTCATCAGCGACTTCACGAGCAAAGCCCATTTCATGGGTCACAATTACCATTGTCATCCCTGAATTAGCTAAATCTTGCATTGTCTTTAAAACTTCCCCAACCATTTCAGGATCAAGTGCACTAGTAGGTTCATCAAATAGCATCACTTCAGGATCCATCGCTAAAGCTCTAGCGATCGCTACACGTTGCTGTTGACCACCAGATAAACTAGCAGGAAATTGCTGCGCACGGTCAGCCAATCCTACTTTTTCTAAAAGCTCTAAGCCTTTTTGTTCAGCTTCTTTTTCACTGATACCTTTAACTTTCATTGGCGCAAGCTTTACATTTTCAATTACATTCATATTAGGGAAAAGATTGAAGTTTTGGAAAACCATGCCCATTTTTTCTCGTAATTGATCTAATTCTTTGCCATCTTTTAAACTAGCTAAATCCGTACCATCAAAAACAATCTTCCCAGCTGTAGGATGTTCCAATACATTTAAACAGCGTAAAAAAGTACTTTTACCAGAACCAGATGGGCCGATAATACAAATTACCTGCCCTTTATTTACGGTTGCTGAAATATCTTTTAATACTTCATTTTCACCAAAGGTCTTTTTTAAATGTTGAATATCAATCATTTTAGTCATTGTGTTTCATCCGTCTTTCGAAATAGTTAAGCAGTCTAGTCAAAGTAAAGGTCATGATGAAGTAAATAATCATCGCAATGAATAATGGCAACACACCACGGTAAGTTGAGGTTTGAATAAGTTCAGTTTGGTACATTAATTCTGTTACCCCAATTACGGAAACTAATGAACTGTCCTTAAGTAAAGTGATAAATTCATTACCTAAAGCTGGCCAAATATTTTTCAATGCTTGCGGGATAATTACATAACGGTATGCCTTGGCTTGACTTAAACCAAGAGATCTAGCTGCCTCAGTTTGACCCTTAGCAACTGAAGCAATACCTGATCTAATATCTTCAGCAACATAGGCTCCTGAGTTAAGTCCAATCGCAATAATACCAGCAACTAAGGCAGATAAGTTTGAAATAAGAGCACCAACACCAAAGTAAACGAACAGAATCTGAACCATCTGCGGCGTACCACGAATAAATTCAATGTAGCAAACCGCAATCCAGTGCAAAAGCTTGTTTTGTGATAAACGCATTAGGGCTAAAAGCATCCCCAATACGATACCAATTAAAACGGAGAAGACAGTGATAATAATGGTGTATTCGATCCCCTTAACAAAGTATGGAGCATATTTTGCCATTGTATTAGTCTTTTGTGCCGTCTTCATGTATTTTGCAGCTTCAGGCAAATACTTTTTGTTGATCAAATCATCTTTTTCAACGCGCTTAATTGTCTTATTAACTGCCTTCACTAAGCCGGATTGTCCCTTAGCAATAGCTACCGCGTTCCCAGCTTGTTCTTCACGTAAATCGCTTCTAACAGCCATCAAGCTATTGTCATTTTTAGCATATGCTTTAGCAGTTAATTCTTCCATTACCACGCCTGACATTTTGCCAGACTTCAAAGCCAAAACTAAGTTATTGATCTTGCCTAAACCCTTGGCTTTAGACTTCTTCATTTGAGACTGAATCAATTGATATTGAATACTCCCAGTTTGAGCACCAACAGTTTGACCAGCAAAGTCTTTAATCTTCTTATACTTAGCTTGATCGCGCTTATTAATTAAAAAATACTCACCACTTGGCTTGTAATAAATCTGTGAGAAGTCTACACTCTTTTTTCTTTCAGGATTTGGCGTCATAGCAGAAATAACCATGTCAACCTTGCCTGTTTCAAGCGCTACTAATAGAGAATCAAAGCTCATATTTTTAATTACAAGCTTAGCGTGCAGATCCTTGGCAATATCCTTAGCTAGTTCAATATCTACCCCTACATACTTGGTATTGCCATTTACACTAGTAGTAAATTCAAGTGGCGGGTAATCCGCAGAGGTGCCCACTACTAATTCTTTCGACTGCTTAATCTTTTTCATTACAGAGTCGCTTGCTACCTTTTTATCCGCGGCAGCAACTGGTTGATTAAACAAAAAAAGAGTCGAAATTATTGTAATGAAAGCAAAAAACAAATTAATAATCTTTGCCTTTTTCATAAAATTCGCCTATTCCTTCGTTAAATATACCTAAAATTTGTTAATTATTTTTTAATTATATACAGATACTTCGTTATTATGCAAGAAAAACCGTAATCATAGTTACATGATTACGGTTTCTAAACTTATTTAGTTGAAGTAGCTTGCCAAGGAATGGCACAAATAACATAAATAATTGCACCGACAATGACATATTCCAAGAAAACACTACTGCCAATTTCAAGAATTGAACCAAATTCAATGTTATCTACATCAAAAATTACAGGAACTAGCGCTAGTAACCCTGATATCAGAATTAGCCAAAATCCGGCCCACATTCCCGCAGCAGTTGCATTATGAATCAGCACTCGCGTTGAAGCTTTAGATTTCATGTCATTAATTAATGAAATCAGAGTAATAATAGTCACAATCACAATGATTACATTAACGATTAATAATAAACTAGCAATATTGGCACCAAGTGTCACAATATTTAAGTTAAATGCCTTAACAATTGCATAAGGAGCATTAGCACCTTGTTTTTTTAGTTTATTATTGATCACTTGTGCTCCACTTGAAGAGCCTTTATCAATTCCTTGATTAATATCCGTTAAAATCTGTTGAGCAAGACTTAAATTATTAATCTTAAACCAGTGAATGCCTAACGTATAATCAATTATATGGTCGGCAATTGGCTGGGTTTGTGCCTGTGCAAGTAGATTTGCATCATCTTCGTCGCGAGCATTAATTACATCTGCCAAAACATCAAAATTTTTATTAACTTGGCGTACAATAACGGCTTGATTGTAACTAGTCCTGATTTGTTTTTTCATAAAAATAGGATTCAGAAAAGTTGCCGTTATCAATGTTAAAGCCGCAGCCAAAAAGATCACAAAAGCCATCATGCGTTTATACTGGCCAGCTTGTTCTTGCCACATTCGTCGCAAATTGGCTCTTCTGCCTTCAACCATCACGATTCCCCTTTAGCTGAAAATTTCTTTACCTTCATCAAACATCGTATCAATTGCACGGTGAACAACTTCCATATCAGCTGATTCGATGATTTCATGTCCCTCTTTTAGAGCTTGATCAATTTCACGAGAAGAACAATGCAAGAAACTAAACATTAATGCACTCGTAGCATAGTCTGCAAGAGCCTCTGCTGATAAGTGGTGCTTCTTACGATCATGGTAAAGCCGTCCGATACCACTAGTTACAAATGCAATCCCCGTTTCAAGCTCGTCTTCATCAACATCAACGTCGTCAAATAAATGATTGATATTGATCCAATCATTAAGCATTACGCCCCAGTTATCCAGGGTTGCATTGCTGACAAAGGCTTCTGAAATAATTCGATCAAGACCTTCATCATGCATCCCTAAAATTGCAATAGTATAAATAAAAGCCTTAGTTCTTGCATATGGTGCATTACTATTAGCCATATCGTAATTATTTACTTGTTGTCCTAAAGTATTAAAAAGATTACGAATAATGTCATTAGTTAACTTGGCTTTATGAGGATAATATGACTGCAGCAGGGACTTTGAAATGCCTGATTTTTCTGCAATCATTTGCAAAGAAACATTATCCATTCCATTTTCTCTGATTAAATGAAAAGTATTGCCAAGAATAACTCTCCGTCTTTTCATATTTTTCCGTCGTGCCATGGTTATTCCTCTATCTTTCTATCTATACAACACAAATCAATTATACCAATCATTGCTATTTGTAAATAGTTTTATGACTTAAACTTAAATAAAAAATAATCCTCATTCAGGTGAGGATTATTATATATCAATTATTTAATTTTTTTACTTTAAACGATTTTGTTCATCAAAAATTTGGTGAATTGAACGATCGTTATAAACGTAATCAATACCACGAGCAAGAAGTTGATCTACAGAAATACGAACCATTCTGTCTGGGTAACGATTATGCTTAATAGTATCAGTTACAACGATTTGTTCAATTGGCAATTCGTTAAGTACTTCAGTTGCATTCTTAGAAAGAAGTGCGTGAGTTGCAGCAACATAAACCTTCTTGGCACCTGCTGCCATAACTGACTTAGTTGATGATGAAATACGAGAACCAGTATCAATTAAATCATCAACGATGATACACTTCTTGTCTTTAACATCCCCAATAATATCGTGCACTTCAGTATCATAACGAGCACCACGTTGATCAACAATAGCGATTGGAGCGTTGAAATATTGACCAAAGTTACGTGCAAGCTTGGCACCTGAGTGATCAGGTGAAACAACTACGATATCATCATCTTCCTTAGTAGCAATACCATTATCTAAGAAGTATTGACCAAGAAGTGGAATAGCGTGCAAGTGATCTACTGGAACACTGTAGAAACCTTGAATTTGTGAAGCATGCAAATCAACTGTAATTAAACGATCCATACCAGTTAATTGAAGCAAGTTAGCAACAAGCTTAGCTGTGATTGGTTCACGTGAACGAGTCTTAGTATCTGAACGTGAATATGCTAAGTATGGAACTACCACGTTAATGGTATGAGCTGATGCACGGTGCAATGCGTCCAAGATAATTTCAAGTTCCATGAAGTTTTCGTTAACTGGATCTTGAATTGATTGAATTACAAAGACGTCACAACCTCTGACACTTTCACCAATATTAACTTGGATTTCACCATCGCTGAAGTGATGAACTGCAGTTTCAATTAATGGTTGACGCAAAATTGCAGCAATTTTTTCGTTTAATGCTGGGTTACCACCTAACCCGATCACCTTCATTGGGTGCAATAATTTATGGAGTTCTTCCTTGTTCATAGCTACCTCTTCTGAATAAAAATCATATACAGACCCATTATATACGAAAAACCTTCTCTGATAAATAAAAGAGGAGGTTCTTTATTGAAGATTTCTATTTTGATTTTGAATTTACGTAAATCTAATTCATTTGTCTTCTAGAAACAATGAACAAAACCAGCCCGACAATCGCTGCCAATTCCGGCACTACTAAGTTCATGAAACTTAAACTTGAATTATGCGTTAAATAAAGCAAGCAAACTGCAGCAACTTCTATTGCGATAGCAACATCCCGTAAACTGACGGTTCTTGCTGCTTTTGTTACAAAGCCAACAATTAAACTAATGATGCCTAGAACAATTAAAATTCCACCAATAAACTGCAATACTGATGATTCATCGAAATTATTCATCACAGGAACTGATCCTAGGATTAAGACCAGTCCAAATGCTATGAAAACCGCACCTGCAGTAAATAGGTTAAAATCTTCTTGTCTTTCTCTAAGGCTAAAATAGGCGATTGCCATTGCAACTAGTGCATTAATTATTAAAATGATCCACATTTTTAATACCAGCTAGGCTTATCTCCTTCAGTACCTGGCTTACCTAAGCCAATTGATTCGCCAACGTCTTCTTTAGGATTCTTGATCAAATGATAAACATATGCGGCAACTGACTTACGTGATACTTCAGTATCCTTGATTGGTTCACCCTTCTTAGACTTTTCATAATCTACTTCATCTTTATTGTCCATCCAAGTTGGACGAATAATGGTGTAGTCTAAGCCAGATTCTTCAATTCTCTTAGCAGCCTTGGCATATTCAGTAATGTAGTCACCTAAAGTTTCCTTGTTCCATTCACCAAACCTGCCTGGAACTTCATCATAAATGCCCAAAGTAGAAATCCAAATCAATCTCTTAACGCGGGCATTCTTCATTGCTTCAATAACGGCTTCTGCTTCAAGATCAATATCATCTTTGCCGCCTAAGTTAGCGTAAACAATGTCTTGGCCCTTCATAGCTTTTTCAAGTTGTGCGGCATCAGTTGCGCTGCCTTCAAAGATTGTAGCTTGATTCTTTTTATCTTCCATACGCTTAGCATTACGTAAAAATAATGAAGGTTGAACTTCTTTATCTGCAAACAAAAATCTTTCAGCAATTTGGGCTACTTGTCCGTGAGCACCAAGTACTACAACTTTAACCATAATTTTTCTCCTTTTTAATTATTTACAAAATTCTTTAATCAAATCTAATAGCTTAAGGCTACGCACTGCATAGCTATCGTGTGTTTGACGTGGCATAATAACTAATCTCGCATTGGGCATAAATTGACTATACCAGCGAACGTGTTCCACCTTAACCCAATCTCTTTCTCCAACTACACAAAGTGTTGGTATCGTGATTTTCTTCAAATCATCAACAGAGATAAAGGACTCGGTTAATTCGACACGACTATCACGATCAAGCTTCAAAAAGCGGTGAAACCCTTCAGTTAAGTAGTGGTATGGACGAATGCCGGCACCATTAACAAATACCCCAGCAACAATCATTTTCTTAAAAATTGTTGGATATTTTCTAGCTAGCATCATCGCAACTAATCCACCTGCATCAAAACCGAAGCAGTAACATCCTTCGATGCCTACTTGCTTAATAAAGGCATAAACGTCTTCCACTTCAGTATGATAGTGTTCCGCAATATCACCTTCACTTAATCCATGACCACGCATATCGAGTACATAAACCGTGTAATAAAGAGAAAGTGGGGCAACGATTTTATCAAACATGCCCCCATCTAGATGGTGACCATGTAAAAGAAGCAAAGGTGCCCCTTTGCCTAGTTTATGATAATAAAATTCGATGCCATTAACTTTTTCTTTCATAAAAACCTCTCTTATTGAGCGTCACTATCACGCAAAGCTGAACGATCTAGCTTTTTACGCATCTTTTCTTCTTCACGATCTTTCATGATAGTTTTAATGATCTTGTGCCATACACGATAATTACCGCGAAAATTATCCGCTACCTTCTTAAAGTTAGGTTGGTGAATAATACTGCCTTTTCTTTGCCAATAATGATAATACGGCTTTTGAGTATAGTACACACCTCTAGCTACTGAAGTATATTTAACGTTAAAAATCTGATCCTCTAATAAAGAGATATCACGATCAAATCTTAAGTGATATTTATTGATAATCGCTGTTTTATAAGCTTTGTTCCAGCTATATCCCTTCATTGGTGAACCAAATACATTAGTTAATTTAAGGTAAGTTTCACCACGTGTTAAAAATCCACCTTCTGGGTGGCCAACAACACGTTCTTTTTTATCAGGGTAATCAATCCAATAACCGCATGATACAAGATTTACATTTGGATGTTCTTCAAAGGCATTAATAAAGAATGCAGTATAGCCTGGATCTACCCAATCATCGCCATCATGAAAGGTGACATATGGCGTGTCGATATACTTTATACCAACATTACGTGCGTCAGAAGGCCCTCCATTTTCCTTTTGAATTAATTTGAAATATGGAAAACGGGAGGCATAGCTTTGCGCTACCTCAACCGAATTGTCAGTTGAGCCATCATCAACCACAATTAGCTTAAATGCTTTATTAACTTGCTTAAGCAAAGCATCGAAAGCACGTGGCAAGTATTGTGCCGTATTATAAACCGGCATAATAATAGTTAACTTTGGCACTTGTAACATAATGTCCCCCTTTATTGCTACTTATTATATCATCTTTAAGAATCAGTTCGAAATTAAGAAAGTTTTAGAATATGCTCCTATTAAATTTTTAAAAATTTCTAGTATAATGAGGCGTATTAAACAGAATATATTTTCGATGAAGAGGAAGAAGATTAATCATGAAAAAATCACTTACATTAATTACGGCAATTTTGCTTAGCGTTGTCGCGATACTTTCTTTTGGCAAAAAACAGACAGTACTCGCTGACGACGACACCCCAGTGGTCACTCTGGGAACATCTTTAACCGAATCACAAAAACAAGGTACTCTGAAAACCTTAACTGCTCCATTAAATGGCGGCAATTATCAAACCATTACAGTTACTGGTTCAGACCTAGTTAAATATTTAAACCCATCTGGTGATAATTTCACCACTTCATCTGGTGTTTGGTCCAGTGCAATGATTCAAAAAACAAATAGTGGCTCTGGAATCAACGTTAAAATTTTAGACTATAACGGTAAAAACAATATCACAACTATTACCGCTAACCAATACAAAAATGCAGCTTTAACCGCAGGAATTACTGATGCTAATATTTATGTAACCAGTGCTATTCCGATTGATGGTTCTGGTGCTTTAGCCGGTGTTTATGCCGCATATGCTAAAAACGGTAATGCTTTAAATCAAAAACAAGTTAATGCAGCTCAAGATGAAATGAATACTTTGAGTGGCATTACCCAAGACAACAAGGGCAAAAAAGGTTATTCTGATGCTCAATTGAACAATGCGGTTGCTGGCGCCAAATCAGAAATGGCTAAACAAGGACAAAATATTTCTGACAGCCAAATTCGTGATATTGTGAATAATCAAATTAATATTAATCACTTAGGCAACACCATTAACAACAATCAAAAGAATCAAATTATTAATTTGTTAATTGAAATTCGTGATTCTGGTGCTTTAAAGAATGGAGATTTTAAAGGCCAAGCTGCTAAGCTTTCTAGCCAAATTGAAAATGGTGCTAAGAACATCTTCAATAAATTCAACACTCCTGAAAACCGCAATCTTTTCCAACAAATTTGGGATAGCATTGTCAATTTCTTCAGTGGTTTGTTTAAGTAAACAAAAATACCTGATTTTTTGAAATCAGGTATTTTTTTATGCTTTTTACATTTTATTGTCCATATAGCGATTTAATTCATGATCCACAAATTCATTGCCTCGATTATTGGCGTGGCCTTTAGTCCATTCAAATGTACTATCTGGGAAATGCTTAAGCAAACGATCAAGTTCTTGCCATTCTGCCACATTTTTTAAAGGTCCGCCAGAACGCTTCCAACCGCGTTTCTTCCAACTGGCTAACCAGTGCTGATTAATTGCATTTAAAACATACTTAGAATCTAGCACAAACAATAAATGCTTTTCATTAAAGCCAAGCTCAATTAGTTTTTTCAAAGCATTAATCAAAGCAGTCTGTTCCATCTTATTGTTAGTTGCACCATATTCACCGCCTGAACCATGAACTTCTTGATCATCCCATTCAATCAAATAAGCCCACGCTGCTTTATCAGTCTTCTTAACATGGCCGCCCTTATATACGCCTGTATTACGAGTACCGCCATCAGTATAAGTCACTGCAAAAAATTCTGCGGTTGAATGCGCCGTTACTTTTTTAGCTTGTGGCTTATTTTTTACTCTATTACTTTCTTGTTTAATCTTGGCAATGGCATTTTGCAAGGTATCTTCACCCTTTTGCAAAATATCTACCTGAGTCCCATTGTTTAAACCTAGATAGTCAGTCGCATCAGTAATATTTTCAAATGACTTATACTCTGCTCCGGAAAAACCATCTACCTGCTTTTTTGCATCATCCCACGTGCGGTAGACGCCTGGTACACGACCATTTTTTACAGCATAAAACTTCATGATTCACCTCAAAAACAAAAAATCTCTACCCAATGTTAAAATATAATTATTATTCATTATAGGGAATTATGTAAGAAGGTGGCAAAAATGTTCTTTAACTCCAAAAAATATGCCGAAGAGGCTGAAAAGAACCATAAATATGATCTAAAACAAGAACCCAGCATGTTTAACATGATCTCATTAGGTCTGCTTGCTTCCTTTGCCCCTACACGTATCTTTCTCAAGTTACGCAAACGACACATCGAAAACAAGGCAGTAATTCAAGAAAGTTCAGTAAAGCAAGTTCCTATTATTTACTTCCATGGCTTTCGCGGTGGAGATTACACTACTAATGTAATGGTTCATCAAGCAATGCATGATAAGGGAACCGATAAATTTTTAAAGGTTACGGTTGATTTATTAGGCAATTTCAAATTAGAAGGTACTTGGTCCGGCGATGAGCATCCTATTGTACAGGTTGCCTTTCGTCAAAGAATTGTGGGAATTTACGGCATTGATTATTATCTTAGCTTTGTTTTACCCTTTCTTTCTAAAAAATATCACTTCAAAAATTATATTGCTGTAGCTCACTCCTTAGCCTGTCCTTGCATCATTAGAACGGAAATGAAGCATGCCTCTAGTAAAACTTTCCCTCATTTAATTAAATGTGCGTTAATTGCCGGCCCCTTTGACGGTGTTACTTATCTAGGCGATATTCCTAACGTAAATATTCTTAATGAAAATGGCCGTCCTAGTGTCATGAATCCTCATTATTTATATTTGCTTTTTAATCGCCGAAAATTCAATTCAAATATTTCAGTGCTAAATATCTACGGCAATGTTCTTGATAACACTAACACTGATAAATTTATTTCTGTAGTTTCAGCTAAAAGCATCCGCTACATTTTGGCTCCTAAAGCACATTTCTACCAAGAAGTAGAAGTTCGCGGCAAAAATGATGCAGAACATAGTTGGATGCATGATAATCCATTCGTTATTGATATTGTTGATAAATTTCTCAATTTAAAAAAATAGACTGTATTTGGGAGGAAGAACATGGTCTGGTGGCATGATTTTATCAGAATTATCTTTATTACTAACACACTCCTTGCTTTTTACATCGTTTTCCACCGAAGGCGATCAGTTTCTACAACTTGGGCCTGGTTAATTATTTTGCTTATTTTTCCAGTAGTTGGTCTTACTCTTTATGCATTTTTCGGCCGGGGTATTTCCCAGGAAAATATTTTTTCAATTAATAAGCAACACCACATTGGCTTACGCAACGTTCAAAAATCAATTGCCAAAGCACCCAAAGAAGTCAGCCCCTCTGACACTTCTAAATTAGGCGAAATCGCGATTCATTTTTTTAACCGCAATAATGAATCGCCTCTCACCAAAAACAACAACGTGGAACTCTATACTGAGGGTGAAACCTTCTTTCATGATTTGCTCAAAGACATAGTTCGAGCAAAGGAAACTATCAATGTAGAGTTTTATACTTTTTATAGCGACAATATTGGTAACCGCGTTTTACAACTTTTAATCCAAAAGGCTAAACAAGGTGTAAAAGTACGAGTTATCTATGATGCCTGGGGATCAATGGGTGCAACCAAAGCCTGGTTTGATCAATTACGCAAAGCCGGCGGAGAGGTTTTGCCTTTTATTACTTCCAGAAATATGATCACTAGATATCGAATTAACTATCATTTGCACCGTAAGATTGTTGTAATCGATGGGCGTATTTCCTGGACTGGTGGCTTCAATATCGGTGATCAATACTTAGGAAGGAAAAAGAAATTTGGTCATTGGCGTGATAGTCAGGTGCGCATCGTCGGCTCTGCTTCTTTGTTATTGCAAGAGCGATTCGTGATGGACTGGAACGCTTCAATCAAACGTCCTGAACAAATTATTCGCTTTAACGATACGCTTTTCCCTGATCTTGATGAAAAAAAGATCCATCGCGGAGATGTTGCTACACAGATCATTTCTGATGGCCCTGACCGTTATATTCCCTATATGCGTAACGGTATGATGCGCTTAATGCAGCTAGCGAGAAAAAGATTATGGGTTCAAACACCTTACTTAATTCCTGACGATGCCGTCTTTGCCACATGGCAAACTATCGCTATGTCTGGTGTCGATGTGAGAATCATGATCCCGTGCAAGCCCGATCACCCTTTTATTTACCGGGCTTCTCAATGGTATGCCAATGAGCTTACACGCTGCGGCGTAAAAATTTATATTTATGAAGACGGCTTCTTACATGCCAAGACTACTATCATCGATGATTATTTTTCTACCGTTGGTTCGATGAATCAAGATTATCGTTCATATGATCTTAACTTTGAAGACAATGCCATTTTCTATGATAAAAAATTTACTAAAAAAATGATCGAAGTTTTTGAAGCAGATATGAAAAAATCTCACTTGCTTACTCACGAGGAAATAAAAAAGCAAGGTCTTATATTACGAACCTTGCAAAGTTTTTCACGGATGCTTTCCCCAATCTTATGATTGGATTTCAACGGGAATATTTTTACCTATATATTTTTGCAATGCGGCAATAACTTCGTTAACTTGAATCCGAAACCGCATCATATATGCCTTATTATTGTTAGTTCTAAAAATGGCCATTACTAATGGCTTTTTAGGATTAGGGACATTAATTAATGTGACACTAGAGATTTCATCGTACTTAACCGTTCGCTTAAAGTAACCTGAAACCACCATTTTTTTAGGACTAAAACCTGAAAAACCATCAACTATGCTAATTAACAAGAATAAGGCTAAAAATACGTTTAAACCTGGATCACCTTTTTCAATGTAGTTCCAGGTAAAACCTAACCAAATAAAAATAATTGCCCAAACGATTGAGGAGATACGATAGTGTCCACGAAATTCTACTTTAGCTTGCCAATACCAACTGTAGCAAGCATAAGCTAGCATCAATATATTAACTACAATGTAAAAATAAGACATATAAGCCATAAAAATCCCCTCAAAAAATTTATTTCTTTTAATTATAACAAAGACAGGATTCATAATTAAACAAACAGATTATAGAACAGAGGCATAAACTATGAAAAAATCTGATTTAATAGAACTGCAACAAGAAATTGATAAAGCAAGCCACATCGTTTTCTTAACCGGCGCAGGTGTCTCAACTCATTCAGGCATTCCTGATTATCGTTCAAAAAATGGGATTTATAACGGCGTGCAAGAAAGTCCGGAAAATATTCTTAGTGAAAGCACTCTTTACAACCGTCCAGAATTTTTCTACCAATTTGTAATGAATAATATGTATTTCCCAGACGCTAAACCCAACCTAATCCACCAAAAAATCGCTCAAATTTGCAATCAAAAAGGTGATCTTATTACCCAAAATATTGATTGTTTGGATACGAAAGCCGGAAATAAACACGTGACAGAGTTTCATGGAAATCTATATAATATATATTGTACTAAATGTCACCATTCAATTTCTTACGAAAAATATTCTCAAAATTACATCCATCAAAATTGCGGTGGCATTATTCGACCAGACATAGTACTATATGGTGAATCAATTAAGCCTGAAACTTTAACTAAATCCGTTGAAATTATGCAAAAATCTGATTTAGTTATTATTTGTGGGACAAGTTTTGTAGTTTATCCATTTGCTCAACTTTTGGCCTATCGCAATGAGAAAGCAAAGATTTTTTCCATTAACAAAACTAAGATTCCTGCATCAGGAATTAAACAAATTATTGGTGACGCTCTTGATGTATTTAAAATATTGAATTAATATAACATTTAATATTTTCAAAGTGAAAATTTATGTAGGTGGTGAAAATATGGCAGAGGTTTTTTATTATGATTATGTGACGATCAAACCATGGACTTACTTTTTAACAGCTTCCATATTTGGTTTGACTTACGTAGGGCTCAAAGGTGACAAAAGCGTTTCTCCCATTTTTAGCTTTTATCCTCACCGAATGCTTGTACATGATCCTAAAAAATTAGCTCCATATATTGAACAATTAAAAGAATATTTCGCTGGAACAAGAAAAAAGTTTGATGTTCCGATTGATATTTCTGAATTTGGCACTGAATTCCAAAGAAAAACATTACAAGTTGTGCAAAATCTTCCATATGGTTTTACAGCCAGTTACGGTGATATTGCAACATCATTACCTAACGCTACTTCTGCACGCGCAGTAGCACATGCGGTAGCGTTAAATCCTGTTTTGATTTTTATTCCAGACCACAGAGTTATTCTCTCCAATAATCAAGTGGGAACTTATCGTCTAGGACAAAAAGAAAAAGTTAGGTTAATTGATTTAGAAAAGAGTCATATGCATGGCAATCTTTAAAATGTATGCCCCATTTTTTGACCTAGGCAACTGGGCTCATGTTTTAACCAGTGGTAAAGATTGGATGATTATCCTAACCCTGATTTTAATGGAATGTTTGCTTTCCGTTGACAATGCCGTAGTTTTAGCAGCACAAACGCAAGTGTTGCCTACAAAAGCAGAAAAGGAAAAATCATTATTATATGGTTTATGGGGTGCCTACCTTTTCCGCTTTATTGTTATCGGAATTGGAACATATTTAATTCATTTTTGGGAAATTAAATTAGCTGGTAGTATTTATTTATTCTACCTAGCTTTTAAGTTTTTCTATGATCAGCGTCACCCTAAACAAGCCGCTGAACGTGAAAAAGAAAAGGAAGAGCGTGAGGCCGCTCACCATAAAGGAAAGAAAAAGAAGAAACACGTTTTGTCTTTATTCTGGCGAACGGTTATCTCAATTGAATCCATGGATATCGTATTTTCTATCGACTCAGTTCTGGCGGCATTAGCTGTCTCAAGTAATCCTGTCGTAGTTTTAATCGGTGGAATGATCGGTATTCTCTGCATGAGAGGGGTTGCCGAAATAATTATTAAATTAATGGATATCATCCCTGAATTACAGCCGATGGCTTATCTATTAATTGGGATTATCGCCTTAAAATTACTTTTAGCACTTCCACCTCTTCGTTTTGAATTACCAAACATGGTTTTCGCCATCATTGTTTTTACTATTTTAACTTTGACTATTCTTTTCCACTTCTGGCGTGTTAAACGTCATGGACATAGGCATATTTAAAATAAAAAAGCTTATCTGTTATGATAAGCTTCTTTATTTACTTCAATTTCTTTTCTACATATTTCTTCAAAACAACCGCTTGATTATGTTCCCTATTTTTAGCCCCATAAAGAAAGAGTACATCACCTATTTTCAATTTCTCTTGTACAGTTTTGATAAACTCAGGCATAAAATCATTGGCATCTAATTCTGCAATATACTTTTGTTCAAATTCCGGGAACTTCTCATCCTCATGATTAAACCATTTTCTTAAATCATTTGTCGGTCCAATCTGCTTATCCCATTCATCCAGAGCCGCTTTAACTTTGCTTATTCCTCGTGGCCACATACGATCAACTAATATTCTATAGCCAGCAGGTTGCTCATGATCATAAATTCTTACTAATTTTATTTCACTCATTTGAAAGAATCCTCTCTTTTAGATTAGTCTATAACTAAGATTAAAAAATTTAAACCAGAAAGGCGTTAAATGAACTACACAAATTACTTTACTAATCGTCCAACTGATGAAATTACACGCGATTTAATTGGACGACCTCTTATTTATAATGAGGGAAAAGAAAAATTAGGCGGCTATATTGTCGAGGCTGAAGCGTACATGGGCAAAGATGATCGTGCAGCCCACTCTTATGGCGGTCATCGCAGTCCCGCTAACGAAGGACTTTACCGCCGCGGCGGCACCATTTATATATACGCACAAAGACAATATTTCTTTTTTGATGTTGCCTGTCAAGAAGAAAATGAACCACAAGGGATTCTTATCAGAGCAATTGAACCTGTTTGGGGAATTGATACTATGATTAAAAACAGAAATGGCAAAAGCGGCGTTTTGCTTACTAATGGCCCAGCCAAAATGATGCAGGCTTTTGGAATACACGACAAGAATTGGAATTTGCATTTTCTTTCTGATTCTCCATTTATAATTGATCTTGAAGACAAACACAGAAAACCTGCCCAAGAGATTATTGCAGATAAACGCGTGGGTATTAATCAATCTGATCCTATTTGGGCTAATAAAAAACTACGTTATTACGTAGCTGGAAATCCTTACGTTTCAGATATGAAAAAGAGAAATTATGCTAAAAATAATGGATGGACTTGACATATTTTAATTTTTCTTTTATTATCTTTCCATAGTTAAATAATATTCCAATGCAATAGAGGTTGCGACAACCACAAGATAATTCAGAGTCCGCGAAGACAATGAAGGTTATCTTAGGGCTGCCGCCGAAATGGATTTAACATTCGCGTGTTGATCTGTTGGGCTATAGAACAATATTCTATAGACTGTCCTGGTTAGTCCCCAGGGAGCGCTATAAGATTTGGTTTTAATACTGATGATTATGACCTCGTTGCTGATGAAGCACCGAGGTTTTTATTTACGCTTTATTGTATTGGCTTTATGTTGAAAACATTGGAGGGTTTTTCATTGAAGTCAAGATTTAGATGGATTGCAGCATTACTAACAATCCTGATCGGTTTATTTATTGGATTCAGCTTTAACAGCCGCGAGACTCAAGCTGCTAAAAAAGATTCCAGCGTATTAAAAATAGGTATGGAAGCTAACTATCCACCATACAATTGGACTCAACCTAAGAAGACAAACGGTGCTGTGCCAATTGATGGCTCAAATTCTTATGCAAATGGTTATGACGTTCAAATCGCCAAAATTATTGGTAAGAGACTTCACAAAAAAGTTGTGGTTGAAAAGACTCAATGGGATGGTTTATTACCTGCTTTAACTTCCGGCAAAATTGATTTAATCATCGCTGGTATGAGTCCTACTGCTGAAAGACGTAAGGCTATCAACTTTTCAGAGCCATACAGAAAGAGTACTTTCGTTGTTATTACCAATAAAGCAAGTAAATACTCAAATGCTAAGAAATTATCTGATTTTAAGGGTGCTAAGTTAACTGCTCAACAAGGTACTTTGCACTACGATTTAATCAAGCAATTAAAGGGTGCTAAGCGTGAACCAGCTATGCGTGACTTCTCAGCCATGCGTCAAAGTTTAGCTTCTGGTACCATCGATAGTTATGTTGCAGAAGACATCGAATTCGAAAGTTACCACAGCGTTAACCCTAACATCATTGCCGTTAACTTGAACAAGATGGCTGGTTTCCACGTTGATCATGATGATTCCGTAACTAGTATTGGTGTTAAAAAGGGCAACACTAAATTACTTAACGAAGTTAACGCTACTTTAAGAACTATTTCTAACAAAAAGCGTGAACAATTGATGTCACAAGCCGTTAAGGAACAACCTAAGGCTGGTAACGAAACTAAGAAGGAAAACTGGTTAGTAACTACTTGGAAGCAATACGGCAGCATGATCATGTCCGGTATTGGTATGACTTTACTTTTAGCCTTAGTTGGTACTATTGTTGGTTTCTTTATCGGTTTGCTCGTTGGTATCGTTCGTACCATCCCTACCCCAACTACTCGCGGTAAGCGTTGGGCTTTAAACTTCGTAAAATGGTTATTATCAGTTTACGTTGAAATTTTCCGTGGTACTCCAATGATGGTTCAGGCCGCTGTAATTTACTACGGTATTGCTCAATTCTGGCACTTAAACTTAAACAGAACTATTGCCGCTTTAATCATTGTTTCAATCAATACTGGTGCCTACCTTGCCGAAGTTATCCGTGGTGGTATTATTTCTACTCCAGAAGGACAATTTGAAGCAGCTAGTGCACTTGGTATGACTCACAACCAAAGAATGTGGCATATCATCTTGCCTCAAGCTATTAGAAACTGTTTACCATCAATCACCAACGAATTTATCGTTAACATCAAGGATACTTCAGTATTGAGTATCATCTCAGTTTCTGAATTGTTCTTCGTTGGTACTACTATTGCCAGTCAATCATTCAAGTTCTTCCCAACTTACTTAATGATTTCAGCAATCTACTTAATTTTGACATTTACTATTACCAGAATCTTCAACTTTATTGAAAAGAAACTTGAAGGTAAAAAGAACTACAACTTGATGGCTAACCAAGTTCAAGTTGGTACTCCAAAAGATGCGGAGGCAAACAATTAATGACTGAATCAAACGAAGTAATTTTAAGTTTAAAGCATATGCAAAAGTCCTATGGGGCTCACAAGGTATTGAAGGACATTTCTTTCGATATCAACAAAGGCGAGATCGTGACCATCATTGGTCCTTCCGGTGGTGGTAAGTCTACTACCCTTCGCTGCATCAACTTGCTCGAAGAACCTACTGGTGGCGAGATCGATTTCCACGGTGAAAACATTTTGGCACCTGGTTACAACCGTAATACCTTTAGATCCAAGGTCGGCATGGTATTCCAGCAATTCGACTTATTCGAAAACAAGAATGTTTTGGAAAACTGCATGATCGGCCAAGAATTGGTCCTCAAGCGTTCAAAAGACGAAGCACGTAAGATTGCTATGGAGAACCTTAAAAAGGTTGGTATGGATCCATTTATCAAGGCTAAACCACAACAATTATCTGGTGGTCAACAACAGCGTGTTGCTATTGCCCGTGCGATTTCAATGAATCCAGAAGTTTTATTGTTCGACGAACCAACTAGTGCCCTTGACCCAGAAATGGTTGGCGAAGTACTAGACGTTATGCAAAAGCTTGCTACAACCGGTTTGACGATGGTGATCGTTACCCACGAAATGGGCTTTGCCAAGAGCATTTCAGACCGTGTATTGTTCATCAGTGACGGTATCATTACTGAACAAGGTTCACCTGATCAAATCTTTGATCATCCAAAGAACGAAAAGACACAAAAGTTCCTGAGTAACTTCAGAAAAATGGACTTTTAAAATTTTAAAAGCAGAGAAGTTTGATTACTTCCCTGCTTTTTTAGTTTATAATTAATAAAAAATTAATTGGAGGAATATTTATGAATGAAAGAGTGTATTACTTCGTCAAATCGTATGATGAAGATTTACCAAAACCACCCGCAGAAAGTTTTGGTCAAATTTTAAACGAAACCTACTTGCATCCCTTCGATTGGAGCGCAAGAACCACTCGTAAGTCCTACTGGTGGAGCGTCTTAACCAACTTCATTATTGCCATTTTAGCTATTGTAGTTGGCTTCTATGCTTTCAATGAAGGCCTTAATCCAGGTATCAGAGTAATCGACGCTGTGGTTGCGATTGCTATCTATGTCTGGGTATTTCTAGCTGGCCTTGGTCAAATGATCCGTCGTTTGCATGACGTTGGCTACAGCGGCTACTGGTACTGGGCTACCTTCACTGGTTATGGCACAATGTTTATGTTTTACTTAGCACTTCAACCATCTGTCCAACACAAGGTTAAATGGGGCAAGTACTTGTTCAGCGATCAAGATTATCCTGAGGGCGGCGCAAAAAGTAATGTTCCTATACCAACTATTGGTCAAATCTTGAAGGAACACTTCTTTGACTGCTTTAAGTGGGATGCTAGATCTACTAGAACCTCATTCTGGGTAGGTACTGCAATTAGCCAAGTTATCATGACAATCGGCGTACTTGCTTGTTACCTACTTACTTTCATGCTTTTAGCTCCTTTCAGCGTTACTGAATTTGATTCTGGCGATGCCAAGGTAATCGGTGTAATCTTCATCATTTTTATTATTTTCTTTATTGCAGCAGCTATTTGGGCCTTTTTAGCACAATTAGGTCACACTGTTCGTCGTCTGCACGACGCAGGCTTTAACGGTGGTTGGTGGTGGCTGGGCGTAATTCCTTACGTTGGTCAACTGTTGCTAGCATTCTTGCTCTTCCACCCTACTGTCCAAAATGAAGTTAAATGGGACAAATATTTATTTGATCCAGAAGATCGAATTAGATAGATCAAAATTAAAAAGATCATTCCTATATGGGGATGATCTTTTTAAAACTCATTTTCTATTTTAAATTGAGTTTACAAAAAATAGCGCTTTTTTACGTTTTAAATAATATCCTTATTTTCCTTAATGCGAGCTAATTTCCAGCCCGTATCAAAATATGTCTTGCGCGTTTGACGCAAATCATCATAATCACTTTGTAAACTATCAATGGCATCCTGTAAGCTCTTATTTTGCTTTCTAATCGCATTTAGCTCAGGATCATTGATCACACCCTTAAGGTGTACTTGAGCCGCTAAATAGCGCCGACGATGCTCAAATTCTTCTCTCAAAGTACCTAGCGCATCTTCATACTTAACTAGCTTTTTATTGATCTCAGAAATTTGATCATTCAGTTGAATAAACAACTTATAAGGCATATCCGACTTAATTCGGTTGCATTCCGCACAAGCTAAAGTTAAATTATCTAAGCTGTTGTTGTGACTAAGAGAAACAGGATCCTTATGATCTACGCTGCGGCCACGTCTGCCGCAATATTGACAACGGTATTTATACTTGGCCCGAATGCGTTCACGATCAATAAAATCAACTTCGTTTAACTGGAAATTGATCTCCAAATCCATTCCCTTTAAATTTTGCTCAAAAGTTACGCCTTGGTTAGGCACATAATTAAGCTTGCCATCTTCGCTTTTAATTACCGCCAAATTCAAATCAGACCTTTTAATCTGTTGGCGGGCGATTTCATTGCCATCATAATCTTGTAAAAAGGCCTCGTATTTTTTACGGTCCTTTTTATTTTTCACAATAAAACCTGATTGATCTTGTTTCTTTGCACCGACAAACGTGTAAAGCAAGCTTTGAGCAAAAGTTGCGACCGCATCATTTGCGTAATCTTCCGGATTCAGGTTGCGCGTGATACAAATGTCGCAAATACTGGTCAACTTAGGATTCATTAACCCCTCTTGCTTAAAATGCAAAGAGTCCATGCGCAGCCCGCATGAACTACATTGAAATTTCACCTAATCATCCCCTAACAATAGAATGCTAAAAGCTATTCGTTGCATCTTATCCTTTCCCGCGAAATCACCTTTAAAAAGATCTGGCAAAATTTTCTTAATAAAGTATTGTACGCAAACTAAATCGTCGAACTTCTTGATCGTTTCAAGACTTTCCTTGAACATTTGCATATAAACCGGGTTCGGATTACCTAATTCGATTTCTCCATAAGCTTCATATAACAAATCTAATTTATCACAGATTGATAAAATTTTACCCTCTAAAGTATCATCTTTGCCTTCTGAGAGACGTTTAGTATAAATTTCTTGAAATTCTTCTGGAATCTCATCCTTAATGAACTTGGTGGTCATTGTTTCTTCAACGTCACCAATCATCTTTCTAAGTTGAGGAGTAGCGTATTTAACCGGTGTCTTAATATCACCGATGAAACGTTCAGTATAATCGTGATTCAAACTCTTTTCGTAAAGAGCCTTCCAATTGATCTTCTTATTGCCGTGAACTTCTTCGATATCACCCATCATTTGTGCGAGTTCAGCTGTTCTGAAGCAGTGATCAGCTACTGAGTGGTGGTGGTACTTGAAGTAACCTGGTGCACGATCGATTGACTCTAAACTGTTAAAACCTTGAATGTATGCATTTAATCCCATTTTTTGTCCTCCTCTTAAAAATTTATTGCTAAAAATGTTTAAAAATTTTTACTATGTTATCAAAAATCAAAATAAGATGCAAATATAGCTGCCATAATGGTCGGTATCCTAGCTTTGCGACGAGCATTTGCCGGGATGCAAGAACAAGTGAATAAATAAAAACAAAAATAAAAAAAGTCCCACTTTTGTGGGATTTTTTTATAGCTTATCAGCATCTAAAGCAGCCATTGTCGTCAATGCGGCATCATAATAATTATTTCGCGGTAAATGACGCGTAAAAATATACTGCTGAGACATGAACAAATCGTCATAGCCTTCATTTCGATTGAACGATACGGCATCGAAAATCGGTGCACTGAAGCTGGCAGACTGGTACTTGTTTAATGGTTTGCCTTTTAGAGTATAGCCTGCTGTTATGGTGTTTTGCTTACTAAAGAATTTAAGCATCCTCTTTAAAGTGTTCTGTGCTGAGCGATCATTGCATCCCGCCAACATCATCAGAACACGACAAGCATTAGCAGAATAGTAGCCATCATTTTCCGTTGAAATAGTCTTAGGCTTAACCGGTTTGGCGTCATTTTTGCTTACCCAAGCAAAATCAGGCACTAAGCCAGTTTTATTTTGATGACTGAGCTGGTTAAGTCGCTTAAGCATCGTATTTTTGATCACGAGCCAGCGCTTATCATCTGTTTCTTGATAAAAGTTGTCGAAGAATTCCGGCATCACATCAGAAGTCCGCATTAAATTGTAGTACCTGGACTTCGAATCAGCCCAGTCTCCGACAGTCAGCGTTTCAGTATCAGGATTGTACTCATAGCGCAAAATATCTTGCAAAATGGCATGCGCTTCTTTTTGATACTTATCATCATGCCACTGCTTGCTGGCTAGTAATAATGCCTGGGCAATAAATAAGTCACCGTCTGTGGCACTATTTTTATTAATCGTCCAGTGACCATTATTTTCAACGGCACGCCAAGACATTAATGCTGTCTTGTCTTTATTAATCGTTTCGCGGTGCTTGAGATAAAAATTATTCAGTTGATCAAAATATTCTTTCTTGCTCCACTTTCTTTTAGCAGACAAAACAGCAATATACATGCCGTAGCCTTGCCCTTCAGATAGCGCGGTTCTGGTTTTTGTTTTTGGCGTCGTATCAATAAAACTCTCTTGTTTATTAACTTTAACAACGTAATCTTCGTGCCATTGTCTATAAAAATTGTGGCGCAATTGGCTACCGTTTTGCAATCGTACATATGCCATAATCCCTGAAAAAATAGCGATAATAACTATAAAATACAGGGATAAATGATGATTATGATTTAGTCTCTTCATTTTTCTTCCTTAATCGGCAAATCTCTTCGTCTTAACCCACTTAGTACTATCACGGTGGAACAATCTATCGGCCGTAACTGAACATACTGCATGAACGGAAACTACGATAAACAATTGCGAATATGAGAAATATGAGGCCAAGGCTAGCCAAATTTGCCCAGTAGTTGCCTGGCCAAACTGCGTACACATGGCCGCATAAATTTGCAAAATATAAAGCAAAATCATCAGTAGCCAATTAAGCAACAAAATCTGTGCCAGCAAGATGTTGCTTGAAGTAATTGTGAATGGCAATTGCACTCCTGGCTGCCAAATATGGACGATCATTGCAATCACATTGGCTAAGAAAATAATGTCAGACAAAATAATTGCGGCATTAAACCAGAAGAAAGTACATGAGTAATAAAACGTTTCTAGTTTTACGCGCCAATTGCTTCGATCAAACAAGTGCTTGAAGTTGTTGATGACCACTTCGTAGTTGCCTTTAGCCCAGCGCAAACGCTGGAAGTAATAGTCCTTCAATCTTTCTGGTTCTTGCTGGAAAGCTTCAGAGTTATAAGCCAGTGCAATCAATTTGCCTGAGCCCATAATCTTAAAGGAAATATCGGTATCTTCGGTCAAGGCACCATTACGCCAGCCACCGATTGATTCTACATATTCTTTATTAATAATGAAATTAGTACCTGGAATTCGGCCAATTTTGAATAATTGCCAAATACCGCAGTGTTGAATTCGCTGCGTTACAACGATCTCTTGGTTGATACATCTAGTTAAAAAGTTCTGCTTAGCGTTACGCGTTTTATTTCTACCAAAAGCCGCCATATAACGCTTAGGATTTTCCAACACTTTTCGAACTAAAAAGTACAGTGCATTGCTTTCAGGCATGGCATCCGCATCATAAACGCCTAGGTATTCACCGTGAGCAATTTTCAAGGCATCGTTTAAAACTCCGGCCTTACCACCGGTACCAGTTCGTCTAATTACTTTAGCGTTACGATTTTTAAACCTTTCTTCTGCTAAAACACTGTCTAGAACATCAGCAGTATGGTCCTCACAGTTATCCGCGTAAAATAAGACTTCTAATTTATCCTTAGGATAATTAAGATTCAAAATTGCTGTCGCCGTATTTTTAATTACCAATTCTTCGTTATGGGCTGGGACAACGATCGTCACTTTAGGATAACGAGGAAGCGGTGTGATTTTAACTAAAACCTTGCTGTGCTTTAGCCAAAATGCAATTGCCCCACTTAGAGTAACCATCGACATGAGCAGCGATAGCCAAATCGAAATCAACGTAATTATCTGCATTACATCACTCATTGTCATTCTTCCTCTTCGATTTAATCAAAGTCTGTTTCACATTACTTAAAATTTTTAATGTACAAAAGAAAATGATGAAAAAACAGATGCTAAAAATCAACGTAATGCCAACTGCCAAAAAGTAAAACCAATTAGTCATTTTGATCAGCCTTCAAATATTCCACAATGATATCTGTTTCTAGGCCTCGTTCCAAATGCTTAAAGAGCTTGTCCAGATCAGAAAACTTTTCACAGTTTTGCAAATTTACTTTCTGAGTTGCTACCTTAAGCATCAACGGAATTCCGGTATCCAATTTTTGCAAAGCAATGTAAGCTTGCTCATCTAATTCCTTATACATCTCATCTGTAACTCTAGGTGAAAGGATCAAGAATTTACCATCGCCAGTGTAATAGATAAACTCGCATCTTAGGCGTGTCTCCTTTAAAATCTTGGCAATCTCACGTAATAACTTGGCATGATATTGTGGATGGTGCTCTTCGACTTGTTGGTGATGTGCCCAACTGATCAATTCCGCATTAACCCAAATATTCATGTCAGAGTAACGTTTCATCTTTCTCAGATAATCTTCATAAAGTTTACTTGCATTGTAATAAGTCTGCAGCTTCACGTTTAAATCATAGTGGCCTATCAAACGCTTAGCATCGCTTTCACGACCAAAGACAATACTCCAGTCCAAAATATGGTGTCGCACCACACTTAATAAAATTGCTTCAACCGGAAAGGCAATAATCAAGAATGTCTTTTCAGTACTTGCCATTACCACATACCCCAGCAGCAAAAAAGCAACTGCAACTGTAGTCAAAATAATAATCAGCCAACTAACTAAGTATCTAGCTGAAAATAGGCCAACGAAGATTGCTAATACAAAAATCATTAACAAACCGTTAATCACGTTAATTTGGAAAGAATCCGCTAGCCAAAATGTAATAATTGGAAAAAGCAGTGCTGCCAGCAGTGCAAAATATACTAGTCTAATATATTTTTTATTCATAACCTAACCTTCTCAAAATTCCCATTGCATGAAAAAAGGCTACTAACAAATCTAACGATCTCTTAGTAGCCCTCCTCTGTTTCTTAATTTTAAAAAACGAAATTACTTGTTTTCGTCTTTTGCGGCCTTGTTCAAGAAAGCAACAACTGCTGCTACGTGAGCAACACGCTTCTTTGCGTTTCTCTTGTTCTTAGGTCTTTGGTTTGGTTCACAACCAGTGTTGTAATTTTCACCTTTACGCATATGCTATACTTCCTTTCAGATTTTCGAAAATCTAGTATAGTTTACCATGTCCAGCCCTTCAGATCAAGTCTTCATGCAGATTCAAAATTTTTCGGCAGATGCAGGACAACAATATAATTTAAGATTCGCGTAGCATAACTAGCATCCTTTTGGAAACTTTTAATTGCCTTTTTAGCTAAATCAACTCGATCAGTAATTAAGCCATCAACTTGTTGATACATCATCTTCTTCATTAATTTTTCGTCATTAACTGTCCAGGCATAAACAGGACGATCCTGCAAATGGGCTTGCCAAATAAAGTCTGAATTCAAGGTAGAATATTCCATTGAATATCCACTAGCAACACTTTGCGGATAAGTAAAATTATAAGGTTGAATGTAAAAGACAACCAAACGTGGATTAATTAAGTGCAGTCCTTCAACCACGCGATAGTCGAGTGATTGTACTTGATACGTATTTTTGAGAATCGTTTTGCCATATTTTTGATTAAAGCGCTGCAGCATTTTCTTCGAATCTTTAGCCGTCGTTTTAATTTCAATTAGCAATTTTTGATGCAGTCTTTTGGCTTCCTCAAGATATTGATCAAAGCTAACTAACTTAGCATGATAGCCGTCTTCTTTGGCAGTTAACTTTTCTAATTGCTGTAAAGTTAAATCATTCGGGGCTTTATTAACTCCCGTTAGCTTCAATAAATTCTCATCATGAATTACGATAAATTTTTTATCCTTAGTTTCATGAACATCAATTTCAACGTAGTCTGGCTTTTCTTTAGCCGTTTTTCTTAATGACTGTAACGTGTTTTGTACGCCATTTTTATCATCAACGCCGCGATGAGAAATAATTACTGGCGCTTTAGCATTTACACTAGTCAAATATAAATAATTGGTGGATATTGCATTAATCATTACTAGTACAAACACAACTAATGTATTTAGAATTATCTTTTTAGTTTTACCTGTTTGACTTATCTTTTCTTGCCTTAAGGCTTTCAAAATAATAGATAAGCCCAGTACACTAACATAGACTAACGCTACTTCACTAATAATTTGAACAAGCGAAAGATTGATAATGGCTACAATTAACGGACATTTCCCAGGTAATAAATCAACTAATAGCTGCAGGCAATACATTGCTAAATAGAAAATTGTCATGACTGCTGCAGATAAAACGGCTAAAACAATAATCCTCCAGCAAATCGTCCGCCAACGGTAGTGCGCCGTTAATCGCCAACTTCTTTTTACTGCTTGCGCCGACTTTAAGTGGTCAAAAACGATGATGGGTAAAGCAAATACTAGCCTTGCACCAAGGATCAAAGCGGCTAAATAAAACGCAATCAAAACGGCTAACAAGATTGGCGTTCTCGTCAGATAATCCAAGATAAATTCTGAAATCTGCACTTTGCTTAAAAGTGGTGTTCTAAAGATGACATCGGCTAACGGTACTACCAATAAAAAATAGAGCATCAAAATAAAAAGCGTGCCCAAACGAATTTTTTTGATATTTTGCCAAGTTTGAATAAAACTATTTTTCCACGTAAAAACTTGATGCTTAATATCCCAAACGCCATGAAGTAAATAAGCTAATTGTGCATACAAGATTACTAATAAAAGCAGCAACTCAATTATCAAAATTAAAAAGGCAACCGTATGCGTCGTAATGATCGTCACTATATTTTGATAAGATACGAACGGAATAGCACTAGCCTGCAAAACAAAGGTTGTAATATAGCGAAAAAATGGAATAACAATAAATTGATTAAATAAACTTAATCCCATAAAAAGTAGCAGATACCGCAGCCAATTTTGGCAAAATTCACGACTACCTGCTTTTATTTCTTTGACCAAAGTCATTGTTCTTCCCCCCTTACATTGAAATTACTTTCTTAATTCTATACTAAAAAAGGACGAGGTCATTCCCTCGTCCCTATGATTAATTTTATTTTTTAACATTGACCGCCGTTTTTTAGATCATCAGCAGTAATTGCTTCAGGTTCATATTGGGTAACGGTCATCCCGCCATCAATAATGCCGCTGTCTGAAGATAAACTCAAAGTTGAGTTGCGCGCATTTACCACTAGACCTGGTTCAAAGAAAGTTGTTTCCGGCTGAGCAGTATACAAGTCAAGACCAGCATTATTTTCGATTGAAATATTATACTTAGGATCTTTTTCAGCAAGGATTACAAACTGGAAGCTGTCGCCAATAGTACAAGTGCCGCCTTTTTTAGAATACTTGGTTGAACCATCATCTAAAGCCAAGATGACAATTTGGTGATCTGCATCCATCTTGCTTTTAATCATTTCTGCAGCATCTGGTTTAATATTGATTGAAATTGCATTCTCCGTCATTTTGTTTCCTCTTTTCAATCTAAATTTGATTAATTTACTTATTTAAATATAGCACGACTAGTTCCAACTAACTAAAAATATGCTCGAAAATGCCGCTAATCTTGATATTTTTAAAATTTATCATTGCATGCAACCACAAAAAGGCTCAAAATGGTACATAGGGTTTTTAGACGATTGTAATACGTAAGGGGGCCCTTTTATGACCGTCTTAAAGAATATTGCTAAAGATAGAATTTTACAGATTACAGTTTTAATTACAGTAGTAAGTCTTTTTTTCGCTAAGCCGCGGTTAGCAGATATTAACTTTCACACTTTATGGTCTGTTGCCGCAATGCTGACGCTGATCCAGATCTATGCTTATTTGCACGTTCTGGATGTTTTAGCGTACAAACTTACGAGTATCGCAGATAATACGCGTAAGTTGAACATGCTGTTCACGGTTTTGGCCGTTATCGCCGGTATGTTCTTAGGTAATGACATTACTGTATTAACTTTAATTCCACTTTATTTAAATATCGCTAAGCGCTACAAGCTACCACAAATTTTGCCAGTTACCTTAATTGGTATGGGGGCAAATATTGGTGCTGCATTTACACCATGGGGGAATCCGCACAATATTTTCTTAGTAAGTCGCTACAACGTAAGTCCAATTAAGTTTTTTGAATGGTCTGTACCTTATTTGGTAGTTTCATTGATCATCATGTGGCTGGTCTTTTTGTTTATTCCTAAAAAAGATATTCCTACTCAAAAAACAGAACCTATCAGAATTAGTTGGCGTCCTACTATTATTACAACTGTAGTATTTATTTTCTTCTTCTTTGGCGTCTTCAGAGCAATTGATATCATTTGGCCATTAATTGTCGCCATAGTTTTAGCACTTGCCATCAATCCGCGCATAATGCTTAAGATTGACTATGCCCTACTTCTTACCTTTACAGGCTTCTTCATCTTTATTAGTGATATCCAACAAATTCCCGCAATTGTTAACTTAATTCATGGTATGGTTTACTCCGAAATTTCAACTTATTTCGCTTCAATTCTTTCAAGTCAGGTTATGAGTAACGTACCATCGACTATCTTAGTTGGTAAGTTTACTAACTATGTACAAGCATTATTCTTGGGTTCAAACATCGGTGGTTTTGGTTCAGCTATTGGTTCAATGGCCAATATGTTGGTATTAAAGACTTTCAACCAACACGGTAGTGTAAGTAAGAAGAAATTCTTTATTCAATGGACAATCATGCAATTTGCCGGTTTGATTATTTTAACCATAGTTGGATTAGGATTATTAATTTTCAGAATTTAATATTTTTCATTAAGAATGTCGCTTAGACATTCTTCTTTTATTGCCTCCAATATCAGAAATAGATAAAATTAAATAAACGTATAGAAAGGGGAATATTATGTCACCATTAGTATGGATAATTTTAATTATCATTGTCTTATTAGTCGGTATTTATATTGTAATTTACAACGGATTGCAAAAATCTCGCGTTTTCGTTGATGAATCATGGAGTCAAATTGATGTTCAACTTAAGCGCCGTAATGACTTAATTCCTAATTTAGTTGAAACTACTAAAGGCTATGCCAAACATGAAAAATCAACTTTAGAAGATGTAGTTAAGTTACGTGATCAATTAGTTAACGTTCCTCAGGGAGATCACGAAGAAGCAATGAAGTTGTCCAATCAAATTACTGATTCTTTAAAATCAATTTTTGCATTGGCCGAAGCATATCCTGACTTAAAAGCAAATCAAAATTTCTTAAAACTTCAAGAAGAATTAACCAACACAGAAAACAAGATTGCTTACTCTCGTCAGCTTTACAACTCAAGTGTTGCATCATACGATCAAAAATTGCTTACTTTCCCTTCCAACTTGATCGCCAAAATTCATGGCTTTACCAAGATCGATTACTTGGAAACCCCAACTGAAGAAAAGGCTGTTCCTAAAGTTAAGTTTTAGTTAGAAGGAAAATTATGTTATACCAACAAATTGCCCGTAACAAGCGTAAAACTGCGTTAATTATGGTTCTCTTTGTGGTAATTTTAGCCCTTGTTGGTGCTGGACTAGGCTATCTTTTTAGCAATAGTCCATGGATGGGAATCATCATTGCCTTAGTAGGTAGTTTAATTTACTTATTAATTATGTGGCAAAATCCGGCCAATATGATTATGAGTCTTAACCATGCTCAAGAAATTCAGGAAGCAGATAATCCTGAATTGTGGCATATCGTTGAAGATATGGCTATGGTAGCAAGGGTACCAATGCCCCGCGTCTATATTATTCCTGATCCAAGTCCCAACGCCTTTGCGACAGGACGAGATCCTAACCACAGTGCGGTAGCTGTAACAGAAGGCATTCTTCAACTGATGGATCGTGAGGAACTAGAAGGCGTACTAGGACATGAATTATCACATGTACGCAATTACGACATTCTGCTTTCTACCATTGCTGTTGTGCTGGTCGGAGTAATTTCCTTTATTTCCGGCATGGCATCTCGCTACATCTGGTTTGCTGGTGGCGGCCGCGATCGTGACGATGATCGGGATTCAAATGCCTTTGAGATGATCTTTAAAGTGGTAGCCATTGTCTTTGTTTTAATCTTAGGACCATTATCGGCTTCCCTTGCTCAAATGGCTCTTTCACGCAATAGAGAATATTTAGCAGATGCTTCCTCTGTAGAATTAACGCGTAATCCGCAAGGATTAATTTCTGCTTTGAGAAAAATCGAAAATAGTCAGCCAATGAAGCAGGCTGATCGTAGTAGTGCTGGGCTATATATCGAAAATCCATTCCATAATCATGGCCTATCGCATCTTTTCGATACTCACCCACCTACAGAAGATAGAATTAACAGACTTGAACACATGTAAAAAAAGAATCTGGAAAATTTCCAGATTCTTTTTACTTTAAATTGATATTAGCTTGTCTAAATAGCTCTTCTCGCATAGCAGCTGGCGTCATGTGATAGTATTGGTTGAATTTCTTATAGAAGAAAGACTTGCTTGAATAACCTACACGCCCGATAATTTCTTTCAATGATAAATCTGGTTGGGCAAGCAATTCACGTGCTTCTTGCATTCTTCTCTCATCTACATGATCAACAAAGCTCTTACCAGTCTTAGCTTTAACCATATTTGAGAAATAGTTAGGATTAAAGCCAAAGTACTTAGCTGCTTCTGCTAGAGATGCATCCGCAAAGTGCATATCAATATAATTATTCAATGATTTCTTTTCAAATTTAGTTTTATCCAAATTAGTTGGCGTTGCCATTCTTTGAGTTCTAATTGAAATAATAAGCATCACCGTTAACTCGGCCTGAATTAATGCCTTGATGAAGATATCATTATTCAAATATCCTCCAATAATATGTTGCATTACTTGAGAGGCACGAGTGATTTGATTATTTTTTAACCATAAAGCATGCTCGTTTTCAAGGCTATCAACTATTTGCTTAATAACCTTCATTTCCCTGCTGCCTTTATAACTAAAATCATTAAAGTATTTACGATATCTAAAACCAGGCTTAAATTTTAGTTTAGCAAGTACTGTATCTGATGTTTGTTTGGTAATCTCATAAATGCTATTTTCCGTAAGTAAAAGAACATTACCGGATTTCATTGGGATAATCTTTTCACCACTCTTAATCGTCACAGTACCTTTGGCGACATATAAGATTGTCGAGACATCCATGCGATAGCGATGAATGCCAGTATTATGATTTTCAAGGTAGATTGTAAACAGATCAAAATCGGGATTGCCAGCCTCGAGTTTTACCTCGTTCTTATCTGTTATGTTTGATTTTAATACGCTAGCCAGATATTGATCCAGAGCAACAGCTGCCATATGTCCACCTTCCTTAATTAAACAAATAATAATAGTACTATAAGTACATTATAAAACAAAAAGATATTTAGCATTGTGTATAATTGCTTTATTGTATCGAAATGACTCTTTTACGGCAGTAGACAGGCAAAAAATCATTTTGTACAATCAGAATTATGATGATAGAAATTAGTGATGTAACCTTTTCTTACGAAAAAGAACCCCTTATCCACCAGCTTAATATGAATATCGCACCTGGTTTTAATCTTTTAATTGGACCAACAGGTTGCGGCAAATCCACGCTACTAAAAATTATTGCAGGACTCTATCCAAAATATGCTGGAAAATTAACAGGAGGAATTGATCTTCATGGTCAAAAAGCGGCCATGATGTTTCAAAATGCTGCGGAACAATTTACGATGACAACGCCACGTGAAGAAATCGTCTTTGCGTTAGAAAATTTGCAAATAAAAGCTAAGGATTATGACCTCCACATAAAAAAGGCAGTGGAATTCACCAAAATTGCAGATTTGCTTGACCAAAAAATTAGTACATTATCAGGTGGTCAACAGCAGCGTGTAGCCCTAGCCGTCTTAATCGCAATGGATGTCGATGTTTTTTTGCTAGACGAACCTTTTGCTAGTTGTGATCCTAACACACGTCATTTTTTGATAAAAAAATTAGCAAGCTTAGCTGAAACTGGAAGAACGATCCTATTAAGCGACCACGTATTGGATGATTATGAGCAAATTTGTGATCAACTATATCAATTTGAAGGTAAAACCGTTAAAGAATTATCTGCTAATGAAAAAAATAAATTGTTTACGCAAAATAAACAATTCCATGCACGATCTTATTCTTTTATGTTGCCAACCGGCACACCCGTTTTCGAGCTAAACAAGACACAGATCAGACAAAATCGTCTTTTGCTTAAACAAAACAAACTAAAAATCTACGGCAAAACAACTCTAATTACTGGTTCAAATGGTGTCGGCAAAACATCACTATTTAAAGCAATGACTAAAATGATTCCGTACAAAGGTAATTTTACCTATTTAGATAATGAAATTGCAAAGATAAAATACCATAAATATTTATCTCAGGTAGCACAAATTTTTCAAAAGGCAAGCGATCAGTTCTTAACAGTCACCGTCAAGGATGAGATTGAGTTAAGCAAAAAAGACCGCAATCACTTTTTTACTGATGAAAAAATTGATGAATGGCTAGACAAATTACAGCTAAAACAGCATCTTGATCAAGTAGTTTATTCTTTATCTGGTGGTCAGCAAAAGAAGCTGCAAATTTTGTTAATGCTGATGACTAAGCATAATGTGTTGCTAATTGATGAGCCTCTGAGCGGACTGGATCATGACTCGATTGAGTTAGTTCTGCAACTTATGCAAGAATGCCAAGAGAAGCTCCACCAGACGTTTTTAATCATTAGCCATCAGATAGACAAATTAGCTCAATTTTGCGATTACAGGCTTGTTTTTGCGGACCAGCAGCTAAAATATGTGGAGGAGTAGCCATGAATCCTAGTTTAAAGTTTATTTTGGCTTTTATTATTTCCCTGGAAATATCTTTGAAGGCTAGCTTAACTACCAATTTGATTGTCATTGTTTTTGCGTTGATTTATCTATTAATTACTAGAATCAGGATCAAGGAATTGATTTTGTTAATCGCCGTGCCATTTATCGCAGCGTTCACGATATTTGCGACGCTGTTTTGGTTCTCACCGACGTCTGATGCATATTACGCTTGGAATCTGTCGACCCGTGTGTACGTCTATACTTTGACCATTGCTTGTGTCACGAGAAACACTACGGCGACAGATTTCGCTCGTTCGCTTGAACAAAATCTGCATCTACCTAGTAAATTTGCGTATGGCGTTTTGGCGGCAATCAATATTATTCCGCGAATGAAAATTGCAGTTAAACAAATTAGAGCTGCGGCCATGATGCGCGGGATGTATCTGAGTTTTTGGTCACCGGTACTCTACTTTAAGGCAATCTTGGTAGCACTCAACTCCGCCGACAATTTAGCGCAAGGAATGGAATCCCACGGCTATGTCGAAGGACAGAAGAGATCAACTATCGTGGCAATTCCATTAACAAAAAAAGATTGGCTGATCTTCTTTACTTTATTGATTTTGGTTAATATTTCGTTGTTTATTTTTAAGTAGGCAAAAAGATGGAAATTATTGAAGGAAAGATGCCCTTCATGGGCTATGAAACTTATTATCGAATTGTTGGTAAAAGAAGCAAAAAGCCGCCGCTAGTGCTGCTTCATGGCGGACCTGGCTCAAGCCACAATTATTTTGAGGTGCTGGATGAATTAGCACAAAAAGACGGGCGCCGCATCATTATGTATGACCAATTAGGTTGCGGTGAAAGCAGCATCCCTGATGATCATCCTGAACTTTACACTAAGGAAACTTGGGTGAAGGAATTAGTAGCGTTACGTGAACATTTGGCATTACGCAAGATGCATTTGCTTGGACAAAGCTGGGGCGGGATGCTCGCCATTATTTACATGTGTGATTATCATCCAAAAGGCATTCAGAGTTTGATTCTGTCTTCTACCCTGTCATCGTCATCCCTTTGGAGTAAAGAACTTCACCGCATGATTAAGTATTTGCCAATTGAGGAGCAAGCAGCGATTCATAGAGCTGAGTTGACCAGCAATTTTAACGATCCTGACTATTTGAAGGCTAACGAGCATTTCATGAATCAACATGCCATCGATATGACGAAGACCTGGCCGGAGTGCGTGATGCGCAAAAAGCGCGGCGGCACCGTTGCGTATGAAACAGCATGGGGACCGAATGAATATACTCCGGAAGGCAATCTGCATGACTATGAGTACACGAATAAATTGGGCAAAATAAAAGTTCCAACTCTGATTACGAGTGGAACCGATGATTTATGTACGCCATATGTGGCTAAAACAATGCAAGACGAGATTGCCGGCAGTAAGTGGCGGTTGTTTGAAGGATGCGGCCACATGTCATTTGTTGAACAAACTGATGAATATGTTGCACTGCTGCAGAAGTGGCTGGATCAATATGATGAATAATAATAGACTGACCTTGATTGGTCAGTCTTTTTTGATGTAAAAATGTTAAATACGTTTACTTTTTTAAGAATAAAACAAAAACGAAGGAGCAATTTCTGCTTCTTCGTCTTTCTTCATTCTTTCACTGCGTTTGTGAGCCTATTTGAAGTTCACTACTTTAACGTAGCGTTTGTTGGTTGCGGTTGCGCCGGCTACCTGGTAGTAGCGCTTGCCGTTCCTAAACTTGTATGAGCCACCATATGTGGTGATGGTTCGACCCCTTTCTAAGTACAGTGTAATCGGCACGGCGTTTGCTGGTTGCGTAAACGTAGGCGTTACGTTTTAAAGTACGCTTAGTACCATCAATATTTGAAGCCTTGATGTAAGCCTCGTTGTAGTCGTCTCCTAAAGCTAATTTATAATATTCGCTACCATTAATATCTACTGTATTTGGTAAAACAGAAACTTTACGATAAGAGTAATACTTTTTGCCTAATGACTTACCTTTATCGTTATAAAGAATAGCAGTATGCATCAAAGTCTTATTAACTGGTTCCGCAGAAGTAGTGAGCTTAGTATCACTAGACGTATTGCCGCTACCTTCAATATCAGAGGTATGAATGTATATATCCGAATTGGCACTATTAAGTCTAGTATATGAAACATTGTTAACTGTTACTGTACCACAGTTACCGTAGTTGGATATTTACCAGCTACCTCCCAGTTAAAACTATCCATGTTAACTTTAACTGTTACAGGAGTTTTATCATTGCTAGAAACTGTAGCTGTAAAAGCTTTTTGAATTGCTGCAAGTGTATCACTCATAGAATTCACTTTTCTTACAGGGATGTAATTAAATGAAGCATTATCCGTTACATCATTAATTGATTGATCCTGATCATAACTTTTACCAGCAAATGTAATTACAGGATTAGTGCTAGTTTTATTAGCAGTAGTAGTAACAGCATTTGTCGTAGTATCAGCTTGTACAGTTGAAGTAATTGTAGGTGCTACCGTTAACAAGGCAGCTACAGCCAAGCTGATTAATTTAGTTCTCTTGTTCATGATTTTGTCCTTCCTAAATATCTAAAATCACTTAACTTAAACTAATGGCATAGTATATTTCTATCGTGAAATGAGTATACATTATTTTGAAAATGCGCAAATTAAAAAATCCCTTATTAGGGATTTTTGCTCTACTTATGATACGGACTACCCGAATTAATCATGAACGCACGATAAATCTGCTCAATCAATACCACTCGCATCAACTGGTGCGGCATCGTCAACTTACCAAAACTAATCAGGTCATCCCCGCGCTTATTAACAGCATCACTTGTTCCCAAGCTGCCGCCAATCACAAACGTGATATCCGAATGACCGTACGTAGCCAGATCCTGAATCTCCTTCGCAAATTCCTCACTACTGCGCTGCTTACCTTTAATCGCAGTCACGTAGACATACTCCTTATCCTTAATCTTGCTCAGAATCCGTTCGCCTTCGATCTGCTTGACGCGTTCATCTTCAGCCACACTGAATTTCTCCGGTGCTTTTTCATCAGGCACCTGTACAATCGACACTTTCGCAAAGCGGCTTAGCCGCTTTTTATATTCCGCAATCGCATCTTTAAAATACTTTTCTTTTAATTTTCCAACACAAACAATCTTAATATTCATACTTACTAGTTTATCATCAAAATTAACAGAAATTCCACTGTAGTTTTCCACATCCTGTTCAAAACACAATCTACATTTTGTGGTATTATTAACTACATCTTCAATACTTTGTGGTCAAAATTTTATTGAATTTTTTTCAAAAAACTTTCCCACATTTTGCCTATGGATAAGCATTTTTCACAAACTTTACGTTAAAAAGCTTAACATACCAGCATGAACGCACGTTTTAACAAAATTTATTCACTTATTTTTAAAAATATTATCCACACTAATCAAGCACAAAATCAGCCAAGTTATCCACAATCCACAGAGTTATCCACATTTGTCAACAAGCACTCTTTCATTAGCAGTTTCTTGACAAATGAAGAAAACGAACTTTTTCTTGTTACACATTATTATAGTTAATAAAAAAAGCTATATCTGCATTTAATCCGCATGATATAGCTCTTTTTCTTTGCTTAAATATTTTTATTTATTAATTAGTTGCCTTCAAGTTTTACCTTCATGTCAACGTCTTTACCATTTCTGTTCACGGTTACATTTACGGTATCACCAACTTTGTGACTGTAAAGGATACTGTGTAACGATGCAACATCGTCAACTTTCTTGCCGTCAACCTTAGTAATTACATCGCCACTCTTAATGCCTGCATTTGCAGCGGAACCACTCTTATTGACAGATGCAATGTAAATACCACTCTTAAGGTTAGACTTAATCTTCAAACGGCTTCTGTAACCTTCTGGAATACCTTGAAGTGCGATTACTCTCACGCCAAGTTGTGGACGCGTAATCTTACCCTTCTTAACCAGTTCATTAACAATAGTTACTACTTCATTTGAAGGAATTGCGAAGCCCATCCCTTCTACAGAAGTACCATCGCTTGATTGTGCCAACTTCATTGAGTTAATACCAATAACTTGACCAGCTGAGTTAACTAATGCACCACCAGAGTTACCTGGGTTAATTGCGGCATCAGTTTGGATAACTGTTTGTTGATTGCCTGATGAAGTAGAGATTGTTCTTGCAGGTGCTGAAATAATCCCTTGCGTTACCGTAGAAGCATATTCACTACCAAGTGGTGAACCAACCGCAATTACGGTTTGACCGGCTTCTAGGTGCTTAGAATCGCCGAATTGAGCCGTTTGAGTTACATACTTAGCATCAATTGATAAAACGGCTAAGTCAGTTGTACTATCTTTACCCACAACCTTAGCATTTACAGTTTTACCATTAGCAAGCAAAACTTGTACTGCGTCACTACCGGAAATAACGTGGTTGTTAGTTACAATGTAGCCTTTACCATTAGATTTCATGTAAACGACACCAGAACCTTCACTATAAGTTTCAAGCTTGCCGCTCTTACTTGAAGAACTGTCGCTATCATCGCCAAACAAGCTACTATAAAGTGAATCTGCACCGCTTGAAGCTGATTGTCGCTTCAAATTAATGACAGAAACAACCGCACCTTTCACATCATTATAAGCAGCAGTCATCGTACCACCATTTTTGGCACTCTTTTCAGAAACCTTGCTGCTGCTTGAAGAAATACTGGTTTGTGCAGTGTTATTAGCTTGACCATTATTCATTTGGTCCATTGCGTAATAAGACACGCCACCGCCGACAAGTCCGCCAACTACACCAACGATTGCTGCAGTAGCGATAATTTTGTTACCGCTCTTTCTTCTAGGTTGATTTTGATTATCATTTTGATTTTCTACCATACCGTTACTCTCCCCTCATATCATTGTTAATACTATACCAAGCAAATTTGAAAAATATATGAATAATCTATACAAAAACTGCTAAATTTCTATCAACTTTGTTGGACTAGCGGGTTCTGTATCAATAATTTGCACATCATCACTCAAATTTGCATCCCCTTCAATCAGCATTTCTTTCGCCGTCTCATGTGCTAAGTATTCCGTATTATTATGCTGACTACGGTGTGCCAAAAAGATATGCTTCGTCTTGGGCGTTACCACATCAACTAAAGCCTGGGCTGCTTCATCGTTTGACAAATGCCCAACATCTGACAGAATTCGCTGCTTAAGCGACCAAGAATACGGTCCATCTCTTAGCATCATAGTATCATAATTGAATTCCATCATATAGGCATCCGCATCCTCAATCGTCCCCTCAACTTCTTCAGAGACATAGCCTGTATCTGTTAAAAACGCAATTCGTTTTCCACCACTTGTAAAAACATAATACTGTGGCTCGGCCGCATCATGACTAGTTGCAAATGCCGTAACATCGAGATCGCCAAAAGTTTTAGTCTGCCCTGGTTCAATCGTATTCATCTGCTCTGCCGGCAACTTACCGATCTTTTGCGTATTTAATAGATACTGCCATGTGCCGCTATTAGCAAAAGCATCGATCTTGGGATAACGGCGCATCAAAACGCCTAAACCACCGCTATGGTCCGTATGGTCATGACTCAAAAACGCCATATCAATATCATTAATGTCTACGCCAACATCGGCCAATAATTGCTTAGTTTTTTTGCCAGAAAGGCCAGCATCCATAAGGATTTTATGCTGGCCTGTTTCGATTAAACTAGTATTACCGGTTGACCCGCTCGCTAAAACGGAAACCTTCATCTTTGTCTTTACCTCTCTACTTTTCAACGTTATACGTAGTCGACTGGAGCATTTGCGCCGTATATGCGTTAACTCGCTTTAACGTAATATTCTTAGTGGTCTTGTTTTCTATCCAGACTAACCAAGTCGGTAACAAAATCGTACTGCCACGAACTTCAGTCAACTTAGAATAGCCCAACTTAATTTGCGTTACCTTCGAATTGTTAGTCAACTCTCGATTAGTATACATCGCACGCACTGCACGCACTGCACTGATCGTTGACTGTAATTCTCTTACTGGACTAGCTGGACCCATGTAAGATTCCGCATAATTGATAATCTGATGATCCTTGACCGCGATGCTCAATTGAGCTGAACCAGCATAAATCTCGCCATAGTCAGTTGTTTGTACAAAAACATAATTGTCTTCGCTGGACATATCTGGCTCATACTTGAATTCTTTTCCATAAGGGACATTCTTAGGATCATTCTTGAATTTATTTACTTGTTCCAGTGCCTTTTTAGGATTTTTATCCAAGAGCGTTGTCATCTTAGGTGCAGCGTAAAGAACATTTTCGTCTTTAGAATAGCGTACGTTAACATTGGTCAAAGCATCTATTTTATTGGAAAGATAATTACGGTTTTTGGTTGCTAAATAATAGCCTGAGGCAGGTGCATTAGAAAGTTTATCTGGCAAATCAATATTATCTGACTTCATTTCTGAACGAATGCTGGCCACGCTGCGAGTGGTTGTATCTGCTCCGCTCAAATTGACGGGTGAACGTAGAATCTCAATCCCCAAATAGATATCGATCAATAAGAAAACAATGAAAAACAGCCATTCTATTCGTTTATGGTCCATTTTTATTTCACCTCATTAGTTTTAACTGTATCCTCGTTTTTACGATATGCAGCTAAATTCTTCTTTTCCCACTCATCAACGCTCTTCCATTCATCGTAAGCTTTTACGTAATATGTTGGAATTAAGTTAATCAGGCTATGGTGACTAGAATCCTTCTCTATCTTGAATCCAACGATAATTCTCTGAATATCGCTTTGTCTAAGACCGTGGGTACCCAATTCACTCACTACATCAGCAGTCGGCTTTAACTCTTGAGTTTGACCATCAAAAGGAATTGGAATTTGGAAATTGACGCTATTGAAGGCAACGTTAATTGAATCATATGAAAAAGTAGTTTTAACCTGCAAATCATGCTGGTTCAAGAAAACAGGAATCCCTTCAATATAGTTGACATAGCCCACATTAGAGCCATCCGCGTCAAAGAAGCGCAAATCCTGTTCGGTTAATCCCAATTGGTGCACGTAGTACACGCTATCAAGCAGACGGTTAGTTGCATTCGGAATCTTATTCTTTTCAAAATGAGTATACAAGTAATTATGCTCACCTGATTCAGGATCTGGCACCTTTAATCTGGTGTAATAGTTAAGAGAATAGATGGTTTGTCCACTCTTATTAGTCTTGCTAGTTACTCCAGAAGTTCCCAATAAGCGAGAAACGAAGTAAGAATAAGACTGGTGATTAGTCAAATAGCTGTAAACCTGGCTATTGGTTGTTCGACTATAGAATGGTGAATAACCTTCCTGCAATTTAACCAAGTGTACTGGACTCTTAGTTTTGGCATTACGAGCAAATTTACGCAACTTATCAAAGTTAGCGCCCTTGATCTTAATGCGGTAAATCGCACTAGTTTGATCATTGCCTAAATAAATAATGTTATTGGAATGCGAAACAAAGAAACGGTTAAATTCTCGATTATCATTATTAGAATTATTCAAATGATTGAACAAAGAAAAAGTGATTTCATCAGGATAAACTAATTGCAAATAAACATCATCATTCAAATATTCTTCGTACTTAGCGCGAGACTTAACAATTTTCTTTACATCGCTAACTGCCTTGGCTTTTTGAATTTCCTTGGTAAATTCCAAAGTTAAATTATTTTTTGAATCATACAACTGGCATAATCTGCCGTCTACAAAACCGTATGAAGTAGTTGGAATGTACAGATCATACAGTGATTTTGCACTATGGCTACGAGCCTGCTCTTTTGTAGTATTATTCTGATTTTGACCAATATTGCTAAAACGCTGGTCACTCGTCATGATAAAAATCCATAAAACAATGGAAAGAACAATGGCGAGCAGGGTAGCTAAACCTAAGAAAAATTCACCGAATTTGAATTTAAACTTCATCCCAGTCATCCTCCTCTGTCATTGGTTCATGAGGCAAGGAAATATAGAAGGTAGAGCCCTTGCCCTCGCTACTATCAGCCCAAATTCGACCATGATGAGCTTCCACAATTTCTTTAGCAATGGCTAAACCTAACCCGGTTCCGCCTTGAGCACGTGAACGAGCCTTATCTACACGATAGAATCTATCAAAGATCTTACCTAAGTCCTTTCTAGGAATACCTAATCCTTGATCAGAAATACTCAAGATAACGTGACCTTGACTATGAGTTAAGCGAACGGTAATCACACCACCATCAGGTGAATATTTAATCGCATTATTCATAATGTTGTCGATCACCTGCATCATCTTGTCAGTGTCAATCTCTACCCAAAGGGCCTGATTGCCTAACTCACGTTTGATAGTGTATTTCTTTTTGTGGCCCTTATTTTTATCGGTTTTCACAATCATATCAAACCGGTTCAAAATATGGTTTACAAAGTCATTCAAGTTAACGAATTCCAGATCCATCTTTGAAACGCCACGGTCCATTCTGGACAGGCTAAGTAAGTCGTTAATCATTCTGATCATTCGACTTGTTTCTTGCTGAGTGACTTCCAAGAATTTAGGCGCAATTTCAGGATCTTTCCATGCACCTTCATTTAAAGCTTCAATGTAGGCTTGCAAACTTGTTAAAGGTGTTCTTAACTCGTGAGAGACGTTGGAAACAAATTGTCTTTGTGAATTTTCATTCTTTTGTTGTTCCGTGACATCATGAAGAACGCAAACACTACCTGATACGAAGCCTGTTACACGCTTAATTAATGAAAAACTAGCATGCAAAATAATTTCATCACGCGTACCCGGATCAAGAGTAACAACGATTTCCTTTTGGCTAGAAATCAAATCTTGTGACGATGTATCTTTCAAACCTAAAACTTCTGCTATTGGCTTATTAATGATCTCATCTTCGTTCGCATTCAAATAGCTAAGTGCCATGTGGTTAACGACGCTGACGTTGCCGTGACGGTCGGTAGCAAGCACACCATCACTCATGTGCGACAGCACGCTATCTAGCCTACGTCTTTCACTATCTGATTCTTCTTGCGATTGTTCAATTCGAACGGACAAAGTATTAAAGGCTTTGGCTAATTGTCCCAACTCATCGTTTGAGTAGATTTTTACCTGACTAGAATAATCACCGTTGGCAATATGCAGGGCCTGTTTTTGCATTTCCTCAATCGGCTGAGTAATTGCGCGGGAAATAACTAGTGCTAAAAATGCTCCAAGTAGTGCCGCAATTAATGAAGCAATCAAGAATGTTAAGGAAATCTGCCGCAGATTATCGAAGACATCCTGCATGCTGGCCTTAACATAAATTGCACCAACATTGTTGTTCGAACCGTTGCCACTAGTTAAAGGCGAGATCTGAATCATGTAATTGCCATGATCATCAACCACCTTATTAATCTGGTGCCCGGTTGAAATTACTTGCTTAACATCAGTATTGTTAATTCGCTGACCAATCTTGCTTTTATCGTTCAAATTAGAGACCGCACGAATCGTATCTTTATTATCAACAACGATAATTTCACTAATCGAGTCATTGTTATAATCATTGACGATTTGATTCAAGCGATCATTGGCATTTTTGCTATCGCTGGCTAGTTGATTGGCCAACTGATTGCTTACGATCGTCTGAATCTGAATCGATGATTGAAAGTTTTCAATACTATTTTGTTCTAATTGCCTGGTAAAATAAGCTCCAATTACTTCAATTGTTGCTAGCAGCATCAACATAAACACAATCGCTAGCTTAGTATTAATTGAATTAAATGTAGCGTTTAATTTCTCTCTGAGTTTTTTCATCATTCATTCAACATTTTTAACATAAAAAAGAAAGTCACTTACCTTTTCAGTTTTGTGACTTTCTTCATTAACCTTCACTTGGCTGTTTTACGTAATATCCTACACCACGACGAGTAACCAAAACCTGAGGTTGAATTGGATTGTCTTCAATCTTTTCTCTCAAGCGGTGAACAGTTACGTCGACTGTACGCACATCGCCAAAGTAGTCATAGCCCCACACAGTTTGTAAAAGGTGTTCACGAGTCATAACTTGCCCCATATGTTGAGCTAAGTAGTAAAGAAGCTCAAATTCACGGTGAGTAAGTTCGATCTTTTGACCATCTTTTTCAACAATATAAGCATCTGGCATGATAACCAAGTTACCGATCTTAATATTCTTATCTGTATCATCTTGGCTGGCTGCTTCTGCCTTCTTAACGATGTCACGACGGCGCAAGTTAGCTTTAACGCGGGCAACTAATTCTCTATTAGAGAAAGGCTTAGTGACATAGTCATCAGCACCCATTTCTAGACCAAGTACTTTATCAATTTCAGTATCTTTAGCTGTTACCATGATAATTGGCATATCGTGCGTTTGACGAACTTCACGAGCAACCTCGAGTCCATCTTTCTTTGGTAACATTAAATCCAGGATCATTAAGTCTGGATCGTATTCGTCAACTCTCTTAACAGCTTCTTCGCCATCATAGGCGGTGTCGACATCAAAGCCTTCCTTAGTTAAATTAAATTTAATGATATCAGAAATCGGCTTTTCATCGTCGACGACGAGAATCTTTTTTGGCATCGGGAATGCCTCCTTTGCCCTTACATTATACTGGATTTTGCGGTTTTAGCCAAAAAAATCGAAAAAATTTAAAAAAAGTCTTGCATTTTTTGCCAGTTAATTGCATAATAATATCTGTTGATTGATTCAGCACATGGGTGGCTAGCTCAGCTGGCAGAGCAACGGACTCTTAATCCGTGGGTCCAGGGTTCGATCCCCTGGCCACCCATAATATATTAGTTAGAGATAGGATTTTAATCCTATCTCTTTTTTTGATCTTCTAATTGGATTTAAGGTTGCCGATCTTGGTAAAATATAGATAAGATATTTTGACTAAGGGGGCTTTACTATGAACGAAGCTGTATTTTTCAATCCGGGGGATGCGATTGCATCTTCCCATGACTTCAAGGAAGCACGCAGAAGTGCACAAATTATTAAGGAAGAACGTCCAACGGGCCGCCAGATTGTAATTGCTAAAAATGATAAGAGTGGTATCTATGCTGTCTACTATGCAGACAAGATGCAGGAAGATCAGACTGGCACTGCATATCACATTGAAGATAAGCTTTAAGATTGATCGGTCAAATGGCCGATTTTTTGTTTTTTTATGTTTTTGAGCAATTATTTTGACTTTTTTTAAAAAAGTACTTGTCAAAAGCAAAATCTACTGGTAATATATTTAACTGTCAGTGAGAGAGCTGATAAAAAATATGGGTGGCTAGCTCAGCTGGCAGAGCAACGGACTCTTAATCCGTGGGTCCAGGGTTCGATCCCCTGGCCACCCATAATATGGAAATGGCACTGCAAGAAGGCGGTGCTTTTTTTGTGCTTAAAATTGAATAAAGAAAAAGACTGATATCTCCTTGCTGATTATAGCGAAGACTATCAGTCTTTTTTGCTTATATTTCAAAAATTATTTCTTCAATGATGCAACTTTTGCTTCTTCTGGAGTGTTAGATGGGGTAAGTTTCAACCCGATGTCGATAGATTTAACATCACTAGCTTTTACATAACCATTCTTACCAACATGAATAGTACTCCAACGAGCTGTTGGTGTAGTACTTGCGTAAAAACTCGTACCTACTAAGTGATAGAATAATTCACCTCTCTTTTGATCAACTGATCAGAGGGAATTAAAGAACGTCCATTGGACTTCACCTCTGTTTGATAATATTCAACAAGGTACTAATTTAATTTGACCAATAATAGTCTTTATACTAATTACTGCAACTAAAAACATCCCTGCCTCAGCATAAGCAACGGAGTTTTTTCATGCTATGATTAATAAGATAAGCCTACGGAGGAAGAAGAATGAAACGCGTTTATTACTACCATAAAACTACAGACGATGTTGTCGACAGCCATAACCAAAATTTCAGCTTACCCGATGATTACGTCATCCTGCCAACCTCTCGCGCTGCCAAAATCTGGTCTGCTATTGCTCGACGCCTCGCAGCTGGCTTCGGCTGGATCGGCTTTCGCCTCTTTGACCACGTCCAAGTCATCGGCAAAGAAAAGCTAAAACAAGTTGACGGTGGCTATTTCATCTACGGCAACCACACCCGTCCTATGGGCGACGTCTTCACCTCACTCACTATTTTTCCAGTAAAAAACTTCTACGCAATCGCGGGACAGGCCAACTGGGGCATCCCCTTTATTGGCAAGTATCTCGTCCGCTACGGCGGCTTACCCGTCGGCAAAGACATCAAGCAGTCAATTAAACTAATCAAGGCCATTCAAACCGTGATCAACGACAAAAAAGGCGAGGTCCTCATCTACCCTGAAGCCCACGTTTGGCCCTATTACACCAAAATCAGATATTTTGACTCCACCAGCATGCACTTTCCTGTCAAGCTAGGCGCTCCAAGTTTCGTTATGACGAAAACCTACCATAAAAAGCGCATAGGACGTCGTCCACGCTGCGTTATTTACATTGATGGGCCATTTTATCCAGATCAAACTCTAACCCGTAAGGAAGCGCAAAATAAGCTACACGATCAAATCTGGCAAGCCATGAATAAGCGAGCAAAACTCAGCAACTACGAATATTATCAATACATCAAAAAATAAAAGCCGTCCTATATTTGGGCGGCTTTTATCATTAATGGGCTAAAACTTTTCCATGGTATCATATAGTTGTCAATCTTTATCACTAAAGAACAGGAGAAGATATGAATATACTTTTTTGTGGAGACGAAAACGCGGAAGATGGCGTTTTAATCTCTACTCTTTCTTTAATAAAAAATTCCGGCGCTAAGAAATTACACCTTTACATCTTAACCATGGATGCTCACAGCGATGAACGTAAGTATCATTCATTTTCCATGCAAGCCGCAAATTATATTCGCAGCCTTTTGACCCAGGCAAATCCTAACAATACTTTGCAATTAATTGACTGCACAGAACTATTTGAAAAGCAGCCGCCAACTGTCAACATGAATACGCGTTTTACACCTTATGCCATGCTTAGATTATTTGCGGATCAACTGCCTGAGATTCCTGATCGCATTCTTTATCTTGACGATGACATTATCATCAGAAGCGACATTACCGAGTTTTATCAGCAAGATATGACAGGTATCGAACTAGCCGGTGTGCTTGATTACTGGGGAAAATTTTTCTTCCACAACGTCAAGACTAAGCATGTCTTTGATTACCTCAATTCGGGCGTTTTGCTTTTGAATATGCCTAAGATCAAAGAAACTGATCTTTTTGCTAAAGTGCGTCAAATGATGCAAACTAAGAAGATGTTCTTGCCAGATCAATCAGCTATTAACAAATTAGCTGTCGCTAAGCGTGTTTTTCCACGCTACTACAACGAACAATACAAGTTGCAGAAGAACACCAAGATTCAGCATTTCACCACCAGCTTTCGTTTCTGGCCTTACTTTCATACTCAGACCGTTAAGCCATGGGATGTTGATCGCGTACACAGCGTACTTCATTTACATGAATATGATAATATCCTTACCGAATATCTCAAAATACGCCATAATTTAAAGAAATAGTTTTTTGGAGGAAAATTATGAAAACAATTCCAGTATTTTACACTATCAGTGACAATTACACACCTTATGCCTATGTTTCAATTCAATCGTTAATTGATCATGCAGATCCTAACAAGGACTACACCATCACCCTTTTAGTTCAAGAAATCTCTCCTGAACACAAGAAGAGCTTAGAAGACATGTCTACTGACAACATTCACGTTAACATTTTTCACATCAGTGATGACATGGTAAATCGAATTCACAAGGGCAAGGAAAACTATTTGCGTGCCCAATTCTTCACTATGTCAATTTTCTACCGTCTATTTATTCCAGACCTCTTCCCACAATACGACAAGGCCGTTTATTTAGACGCTGACACAATTATTTGTGATGATATTGCCAATCTTTATGACACCGAAATTGGTGAGAATATGTTTGCCAGCTGTCCTGATTTATCCATTCGCTACATGCCACTTTTGCAAAAATATATCAAGGAATGCCAAGGTATTTTACCAGCTGAAAAGTACATCAACAACGGCGTGATCGTCTTTAACATGAAGGCATTCAGAGACAAGCATTTCGTAGACAAGTTTTATTACTTAATGGACAAATATCACTTCGATAATGTCGATCCTGACCAAGCCTACATGAACGAAATCTGTGAAGACAAGATTTATCACTTGCCTAAAGAATGGGACGCTATGCCTAATGAAAGCATCCCTGAATTCGAAAATCCTAAGATCGTGCACTACAACTTATTCTTCAAGCCATGGCACTTCGCCGATGTCCAATACGGTCACTACTTCTGGGATGTTGCCAAGAAGACACCATATTATGATGAATTAAAGAAACAATTAGCTGATTTTACAGATGAAGATCGTCAAAGAGCTCGTGCTGACCTAGAGCGGATGGCTGAAAAGGTTGATATGATCGTTCAAGAACCAAATACTTGGGCTAAAGTTAAGCAACATGAATCCGTAAAGATCGATTAAGGAAGGCAATTATGACAGTTCCAGTTTTTTATAGCATTAGTGACGACTTCACTAAGTATGCTGCAGTATCGCTTAATTCACTGGTTAAACATGCAAATCCTGAGACAGACTACACAGTATATTTTTTAAACCAAGATTTATCTGGCCAGCATAAACAAGATTTAAGTGATCTTGGCATTCAAAATGTGCACGTTAAATTTTTCCATATTGATGATGAATTAGTTAAGCCAATTCAAAATCGCAAAGAAAATTTCCTGCGCGCTGATTTCTTTACCATGTCGATTTTTTATCGCTTGTTTATCCCGGAATTATTCCCGCAATACGACAAAGCAATTTATATCGACAGTGACACTATTGTAAATGATGACATTGCCAAACTTTACAACACCGAACTAGGCAACAACCTATTCGGTGCTTGCACCGACTCCTCTATCCAATATGTAGCCAAAATGGTGAAATACATCAAAGATGTTTTAGCGCTAGATCCAAAGAAATATATTAACTCAGGAATGCTAGTCATGAACTCTAAGGCATTCCGCGATGAGCATTTCATTAACCACTTCATGAATTTACTAGAAAGATACCACTTTGACTGTATTGCCCCAGATCAGGATTACTTAAATGAAATTGGTGAAGGAAGGATTTTGCACCTTGATCCGCGTTGGGATGCGATGCCTAATGAAAATACTAAGCCACTGAAAAATCCTGGTCTGATCCACTACAATCTTTTCTTTAAACCATGGCATTTTAAAAATGTTCAATACGAAGATTACTTCTGGCAAAGTGCTAAAGAGACTAAGTTTTATAATGAATTAAAAGCTGAACTCGATAATTATACTGACGCCGAACGCGCAGATGATCGAGAAAAACTTAATCACATGCTTTTAAAGGAAGATAAAACTGAACAAGATCCTAATAATTGGGCACGAGTGAAAGAACGAGAGGCTGTTAAACTATGATTTTTGGCGATAATCGCGAAGCTGTAATTAAAAATATTCAAAAAGCTGCCAACAAGCGAGACTTTACGGCAAAGGCAGAAATTGGCGATCCACAAATGACGCTTGATGAACGATTGAAGTTAGTTAATGACTATTGGAAAAATCGCAAATCATTTTCTAGCAAAATTAATAATCAAATTGGACACGCTATGCTTACTACTTTTGCCAAAACCTTAGCAGGTTCTACTGAATTCAAGGGATTGGAAAATTTAAACAATCTTCCTATTGGTGGAGCAATCGTAACTGCTAACCACTTTAACCAGATTGATTCTTTACCAATTAAATTATTAGCCAACAAGATGCATCATCAACTCTCAATCGTCATTGAAGATACTAACTTGATGCTGCCAGGCTTCTTCCGCTATTTAATGAACTATGTTGGAACTATCCCTCTAGTTCAAAGCGCAAGTTATATTGGCAATGTATTTCCTAAGCATTTAAGCAACGCACTAGCTAAAAACAACTGGGTATTAATTTATCCTGAACAAGAAATGTGGTGGAATTATCGTAAACCACGTAAATTGCAACGTGGCGCCTATTACTTTGCTGCAAAACAAAACGTGCCAGTTATTTCGCTCTTTATTGAGATTAGGGATTTGCCAAAAATAGAAAAGAAAGACTCTAATTTCTACGAGACTAAATATATTGTCCATGTTTTACAACCGATTTTCCCTGATGTTTCTTTAAGTGCTAATGAAAATGCGCATAAAATGATGGAACAAGATTATCAACAAAAAGTTGCCGCATACGAAAAAATTTACGGTAAGAAACTTAATTATGATTTCACAGATTGGGATATCGCAGGCTGGCGCGGCCATCTTTCATAAGAAAAATATAAGATAATTTGAAATAGTTTGTTCTAAAGTGACAACATGTTACCATTAATATAACGTATTTTACTTTAGAAAGGAGCTTCCTATGAAAAAATTTACCAGAGAAACTCTGTCAAACTATAACGGAAAAAATGGTCGACCTGCCTATATTGCAGTTAACGGTACCGTATATGATGTAACTAACAATTCTCAATGGACCAATGGCGAATACCATAATATTATGGCCGGCCAAGATGTTAGTTTTAACTTAACTAATAAGCCAGATGTATTAGTTAATATTAATAAGGTTGGTTTATACAACTAGAAATAAATAAAAAATTTGATCAATAAAATAAATCCCCAAAAGAGAGCAGACTGTAAACATCTGCTCTCTTTTTTCTTCTCAAGTCGAATATTGTTCTTATTTAAAAAGATAATATAATAATAGTTAGTATATTATTATAAGTGAAGTGCTAAATTATGAATCTAAATCAACTTTATTACTTTAATGAATTGGTTAAACAACACCAATTTTCTAGTGCTGCAAAACGATTACATATTTCTCAGCCTAGCTTATCTAATTCAATCAAAACCTTAGAAAAAGAATTACATTATAATTTAATCGAACGGCGTAACGGCCGTATTGAATTAACAGAATACGGTCAAATATTCCTTGAATCAGCAGATTCCATTATATTAACCCTCGAAAAAGCAAAAAATAATATTAATCATACCAAGCAAATGAGAAATAATACTATAGAAATAGGTTGCATCCCCACTGCTAGAGAGAACTTTCTGCCTCATATTACTTCAGCATTCGAAAAAGAAAATTCTAGCACATTTCATTACATTTACCACAATGCTATTTCTAATCAAATTTGCTTAGAAGTCCAAAACGGAAATTTCGACTTAGGCGTTTGTTCAAAAACTGATAATTATTCTGATTTAAACTTTATTCCTTTATATGTTGAAAATACCGTTTTTACAGCTTCAAAATTGGCATCTAAATTAGAGCTGCCTCAAAGCACGCGAACCATCTATCTAGTCTATAGTACTAAGCATCAGTTATCTCAACCTGCTCAGCAATTAATTGATTTTATTGCAAACTAAAAAATCAGCCAAAAAGGCTGATATTTTTTTGTTCTAAATCTATACCTAATTTATAGATGAAATAGTTCTCTAGCTAATGCGTTATAATAATTTTATTATCGAAGGAAAGAAGAGATTTTCATGAATGACCCTGAAGCTTTATTACATTATCTTGATGTATTACTTAAAGAGAGCAATTTTACTAAAGCAGCGCGAGAATTATATATTTCTCAACCTTATTTGACCCAGTTAATAAAAAGAATCGAGAAAAAACTTGGTACCAAAATTATCAATCGTGACCGGACACCTTTTTCATTAACAGAAGCAGGCATGATTTATTACAAGTATTTAGAAAATATTTCTTACAGTGACCAACAATTGGATCGCGACCTTGCTCCATATACCCAACCTAACAAGGAAATCATTAAATTAGGCATTTTAGAAAGCTTAGGTTCATTTTTATTGCCTCGATTATTACCTTCATTTTTACAAAAAAATCCTAACGTGGAAATTCAGTTATTTGAAAATTCTCCACGCAAAAATGAAACAAATTTACTCAATGGTGACATTGATTGTTATATTGGACAAACACCTGAGACTATTTCCCACGATTTAGATTACCTAGTCAAAAATGGAGAACAATATTATGTAGTCATCCCTCAGAATTCGCCTTATTTCCGCTCTGACAAGTTTATTTTAGAAGCAGATGACTTAGACCTTAAGGAAGTTTTGCAGGCTCCTATGGTATTAAGTGCCTCAGAATCGGCAATTCGACATCAAGTGAATGGCTTATTTCAAAAATTTCATATTAAGCCTTGCATTGTTTTAGAAAGTAAAAGCATCATTACGGCTACAGACTTAGCATTAAGAGGAGTAGGCCTTACTATTTCTTCAGCTAGCATACTTAGCCGTATGCGTCAAACTCCAGTGAACCTACTAAAAATTGATGAAAATCTAATTTATATTAACTTCTTTATCGCAACTAAAAAAGAAGCCAAGATTTCTTCTTCTTTGCAAGAATTAATCGAAGAATTTAAAAATCTCGATTTAAGTTAAAAATCATCTGTAAGTTTTTACCTACAGATTAACTATTTTTAGCTTTAATCTTAAATATAATAGTTCCTAGTATTAAACCGACAAGCATAGGAACTACCCAAGATAACCCTTGTCCTGCTAACGGAAGAGTATTTCTAACATGAGCAATAGCCAATCCAAACGAACTTTGACTAACTACTGGCGGCATGCTGACGATCATATCAAGAATAGCTGGAATTAGTGTAAAGAATAAGCTCACCACGTACATAGTCTTATTTTTCTTAAAAATATGCACGCCCAACGATAGAATAATTACTACAATTGCAATTGGATAAAGCAGCATAAGTACCGGCTTAGACCAAGCAATAATCGTTTCCAGACCGCAATTAGCTACCAAGAAAGCAGCACCACAAGAAATCCCCAACCAATTGTGATAGCTTAATTTTGAATAATGAGCATGAAAATCTTGTGCAAAGGCTGCTACTAATCCCACAGCTGTAGTGATACAAGTTAGGATTATTAAAGCTGCTAATAGTGCTTGTCCAGCAATACCTGCATAACTTTGAACGATTTGTGAAAAGGCAATTCCTCCGTCAGCAGAAACTTTAAATCGACCTAAAGACATAGCTCCAATGATGATTAGAAATACGTAGATCAATCCTATGGCTGACATACTAAATACACCTGACTTAGCAGTAACTATTGCGACACTTTTATCTTCCTTTTTACCCATTTGCCTAATTGCGGTAATAATAGTTACTCCAAATGCCAATCCTGCCAATGCATCCATAGTGTTGTAGCCCTCTAAAAAGCCATTAATAAATGAAAGACCGCTACTACCATATGCCTTGGTTGCTGGAGCCGCATTAGGATCTCCCATCGGAAAAAGAAAAGCAATGAAAAACACTAAAAAGAGTAAGATTAAAAAGATAGGATTTAAAATCTTACCCAGAGCACTTAAAATATCACTTTCTTTATATGCAATAAGATAAGCAAAAATGAAAAATAAAGTCGTAAAAATCAATAAACCAATCTGATTAAACTGCTTTGGTACAAAAGGAGCTATTCCGACGGTATATGAAACAGTCGCCGTTCTAGGGGTACCAAATAATGGGCCAATAGTTAAATGAATCAAAGTCATGAACACTAATGCAAATTTTGCCCCAGCTGGCAAACCAATATCATACACACCATCTGAATGCGTCAATGCAATAGCTAACACCGAAAATAGCGGTAATAGCACACCCGTTACTAAAAATCCTACTGCTGCAAACGACCAATCATGTCCAGCAATTTGTCCTAAGTGAAGTGGAAAGATTAAGTTACCTGCACCAAAAAACAGAGCAAATAACATGGAACTGATTACGAAGTAATCTCTTTTAGATAACTCGCGTTCAATCTTTTCCATTTCATCCATAATATCAACTCCTAAATATTAATATTTCGACATTATCTCATAAAAAGGATAAAAAAAGAAGGAAGCTAGGCTTCCTTCTCTCTCCTTACTCCGGCTGTCAGACTCGAACTGACGACATCTTGATTAACAGTCAAGCGCTCTACCAACTGAGCTAAGCCGGAATATTAAAAAAGAGCACGGCAGCTTCCTTTCCTCGCAGGCAGTTGCCCACCAACTACTTTCGGCGTTAAGAAGCTTAACTTCTGTGTTCGGCATGGGAACAGGTGTATCCTTCTTGCTTTCGCCACCGTACTCTTTTG
>SKEH01000038.1_pt1 | contig 88552 bp, 96 predicted proteins | sample 4826571 | NCBI WGS metagenome assembly SKEH01 (sample SAMN11008814, study PRJNA524170) | human gut metagenome | biome: Human fecal sample; material: Feces; isolation source: fecal sample from pouch patient p29 | host: Homo sapiens | place: Israel: Tel-Aviv | collected 2016-09-14 | reverse complement strand
GACATCACATGAGTCATTCTTCTTTATTCAGTTTTCAATGGTCTAGCTTATCGCTTCAAGACCCTCGTCTCTTGCGACAACTATTATATTCTATCAAACCTAACTAAACTTGTCAAGAATTAACTGTCTCTTTTACGACTTTTTTTATCTTACGTTCGCTTTTTCCCGCCCCTGTATTCGCTTTATTTCATGCCACCACTAGCTTTGACAAATTAAAAAAATAAGTCAAAATTGACTTATTTTTTTATTAATGTACCCAGATACTCATTAACATGACCATTCCTAAACCTACAACTGCGATAATCGTTTCTAGTACTGTCCAAGTTTTTAATGTTTGTTTGACATCTAAATCAAAGTATTCTTTAAACATCCAGAATCCTGCATCATTAACATGAGATGCGGCAATTGAACCTGCCCCTATTGCCAAGACCATTAATGCGGCTGTATTTGGAGAAGCTGATGCAAGCATTGGTTGAACTAAACCTGCTGCTGTTAAAGCGGCCACAGTTGCAGAACCTAAGGCTACACGTAGAATGACGGTAATAATCCAAGCAAGTAACAATGGCGAAAGCGGTGAATCTTTAAACATATTGGCGATTTGGACTGAAATTCCTCCGTCAATAAGAATTTGTTTAAGGGCGGCTCCACCACCGATAACTAACAATAACATCGCAATTGACTTAACTGAATCTGCAATTGATACTGCAATTTCTGAATTTTTCTTACGTTGCATCCAACCCATAGTAACTAAGGCAAAGAGTAGTGAAATAATCATGGCCGATACGGGATTACCAATAAACATCATCACATTTTCAACAAAACTTGATGGGTAAGTAGTGGTCGTTACTACCTTTCCTGCTTTCATTGCACTTGTTGTTACTGCGGCAAAGGGTTTCCCATCATTAGTCGCGATAGAATAAATGGTGCTGATTGCCATTAAGATCACTGGCATTAATGCTGTCAAAATAGAAATTCCAAATCCTGGAGTTTCTTCTAATTTCCACTCTTTGATTTCACCAAAGGCGGATAGTTTATTTTTTACAACAAAAGCTTCTGGGACCCATTTTTTAGCAATTTTTGTGAAAACTGGACCTGCGATAATGACTGTTGGAATTGCTGCAATAATTCCGTAAAGGAGAACAGTTCCAGGATTTGCGCCTAATACACCGGCAATTGCAATTGGTGCTGGATGGGGAGGTAAGAATCCGTGAGTTACTGAAAGTCCTGCTGCCATTGGAATTCCGAGGTAAATCAAGGGAACGCTTGCTTCTAAGGCAACAGCAAAGACAATCGGAATCAAGAGAACCATCCCAACTTCAAAGAAGAGGGCAATCCCAATAATGAAACTGGCAACCATAATTGCCCATTGAATTCTTTTTTACCAAAACTGTTAATAAGCGTTTTTGAGATACGATAGGCTCCACCAGCATCAGCAATTAGTCTTCCAAACATTGCTCCAAAACCAAAAACGATTGCTAACTCTCCTAATGAGCCTCCGATTCCGTTTTGGATTGAAACAGGGATTTGACCAAGTGGCATTCCAAGCCCTAACCCAACTAAAACCGCTACGACAATCAAGGACACAAAAGTGTTAATTTTAAATTTGATAATCATCAGGAGGAGGATTAAGACCCCAATTAAAAGTACAAGTAAATCAATCATATATTTTTTCCTTTCAAAAAATATTGAATATACTGTGTAAGCACGATTGCTGGCGCTTACAATTTGCTTTTAAAAATTAACTCAATACTTTTTTGTGATATATGAAAGTATTGAGTCTTTAAAGAATACAAGTTTATTTTTCTTCTTCAAATTTTCTTTGGAAATTGGCAATATTTTCATATTCTGCCAAGAGTGAGCGAGAGAGTCGGATAAATATTGGACTAATTTCTCGGTAAATTTCGAAATTTTTTGGATTGGGTTGATAGGTTTCGTTTGTTCCTACCATCGTTTCGATTTCGCTGATATCTTCAATTAGGCCGAGGGCTTTTTCAGCCATAATAATGGCGGCTAGACAGCCAGCTTCTCGGCTCTCTGGCACATTGATTGGTTGTTCAAAAATATCTGCTAGGATTTGTGTCCAGAGTTCAGAGCTTGTAAATCCTCCTGTCGCTTGAATCATATTTAGGTCGCCCACTACTTCAACAAGGCTAAGCGCAACCATATAAATATTGAAGATAACTCCTTCAAGAACAGATCTGGCCATATGACTACGATTATGTCCGTAGTTTAGGCCAAAAAATGAACCTCTGGCATTGGCATCCCAAATCGGTGCTCGCTCGCCTCCAAGATAGGGATGAAAAAGCAAGCCATCAGCGCCCGGGGAAATGTTTGCTGCAAGTTCCGTGACTTCATCAAAAGAAATTTTCCCATCAAAAATTTGGTCACGAGCCCAACGGAAAACATCTCCACCAGAGTTTACGGGGCCACCGACTACCCAATGCTCTTTGTCTAATGCATAGGTAAATGTGCGTCCTTTTTCATCTGTTTTAGGTTTATCAGTAACTACTCGAATCGCACCAGATGTTCCTATTGTGATGGCTGCAACACCCGGTTTAATCGCATTTACTCCTAAATTTGATAATGGACCATCGGCTGCACCCCAAATAAATTTGGTGCTGCTTTGAATACCCATTTTCTTGGCATATTCGTGGGGAAGGTTTTCTTCTATCTCATAGGGTTCTACTACTTTGGGCAATTGACTTTCTTTGATTCCAGTCATCTCTAGCGCTTCTTTATCCCAATGAAGTTCAAATATATTGAAGATACCTGTACCTGTTGCGGTTGATAAATCCATTTTATTTGTTCCAAAAAGTCGTTGGAAAATGTATCCTTTAAGTTCCAAATAGTGGGCTGCTTTTTGATAAATGTCTGGATGTTCAGCTTCTAACCAGATAAATTTAGACAAAGGAGCCATTGGATGAAGAGGCGTTCCGGTTCTTCGATAAATATCAAAACCATTTTTAGAGGCTTTAATTTGTTCGGTGTATTTTACTGCTCTTGTATCAGCCCAAGTGATTAATCTTGTAAGCGGCTGCCAATTTTCGTCAAAAGCAATTAGCGAGTGCATTTGCGTACTAAATGAAACGGCTAAAAGTTCATCTTCATCTTCTAAATTAATTGAAACTTCCCTGATTGTCACTAAAACTGCTTCAAAAATTTCTTCAAGAGATTCTTCTGCCATCCCACTAGCATCACGATAGAGGGGATAGGCTTGGCTACTACTTGCAACTATTTTTCCATTTTTCTCAAAAAGCACTGCCTTAGTTGCTGTGGTTCCTAAATCGACGCCTATTAAATATTGCATTTAGGCTCCTTTTCTTCTATATATTTACTGACAGACTTTAAAATTCTTTCATCATCAGTAGTTTTTTACTGACAGAAGTTTTTTGTCCTAGTTAGCTTACGCTTCTCATCTGTCAGTAAATTATTTTTGTTCTACGTCATGTCCGCCAAAGCCATTGCGCAAAGCGGCAACTACTTTTCCGGTCATGGTATCTTCTTGCAATGAGCGTTGACGCATCATTAGTGACAAGGCAATAACTGGGGCAGGAACGCCTAAGTCCAAGCTTTCTTCAACGGTCCATTTTCCTTCTCCTGAAGATTGAACATGACCGATAATTTGGTCTAGTTTAGGGTCCTTTGAAAATTGTTCTTGAGCAAGCTCCATCAACCAGCTTCGGATTACTGAGCCGTGATTCCATAATTTTGCAACGGCTTCATAGTCATAATTAAATGGTGACTCTTCCAAAATTTCAAACCCTTCAGCAATCGCTTGCATCATCCCATATTCAATTCCATTATGAATCATTTTCAAGTAATGACCACTGCCAAGTTTCCCTGTATAGAGGTAGCCATCTTCCATTGAGATTGCTTTGAAGATTGGTTCTATGATTGTCCAAGATTTTTCATCATCTCCACCAATCATAAAATTCCCGCCTTGACGAGCTCCAGCCATTCCACCAGAGGTTCCAACATCAAAAAATTTAATTCCTTTTTCTGTCAGTAATTTATTTTGTTCTAAATTATCTTTGTAATTAGAATTTCCACCGTCTATCAGAATATCTCCAGCTGACAACTTTTCAGAAAGCATTTCAATCGTTGAATTTGTAGGAGTTCCTGCTGGAAGCATCAACCAAACAATTTTGCTTGCTGGCAATTCTGTCAGTAAATTTTCAATTGTACTGACAGCGGTAATTTTGTCTGAGTAATCCTTAGCTTCCTCTACCGCTTTTGTATTTAGATCGTAAGCAACAACTTCAATCTCATGGTCAACGGCATTTTTCACAAGATTCATTCCCATTTTCCCTAAACCAATCATACCAAATTTCATCATTTTTCCCTCCGTGGCATCGCTTTCATTTTATAACTTTAGTATAAGTAATTTTTTTTCATTTGTCAACAATATTTTTTGTAAAATATTTTCTGATTTGTCAAAACAATTTCAAGCTAGGAATTTGGAATTTTTGAGAAATCGCCGAATCTTATTTATGGTATAATGTAGTCAATTAGAAGGAGGCTTGATATGTCGCGTACTTTAATCAGCCGAATCCGAAGTTATTATGATAACCTCAGTAAATCAGATCAGGCAATTTCTGACTATTTAATTGCGAATATTGATAGTGCAGCGAGGCTTTCAATTCAGGAATTTGCTCAAAAAACTCATGTCTCTACGGCTACAATTTCCAGATTTTCTAAAAAAATCGGCTTTAATTCCTTCCAAGAATTAAAACTTGCCATTCATGCCACTGACTCAAGTCGAGATGATGAATTTTTTAGCGAACTTTCACCAACTGATGATTACAAAGAAATACTGACAAAAAACTTCAACGGCAATATTTCATCATTAAATTCTACATTAAATCTTATCACCAACAGACAACTTGACCAAACCATGGAAGTTTTGCTCAATGCCAGCACTTGCGGTTTTTTTGGTTTGGGTGGTTCAAACGCTGTTGCATTGATTGCTTTTCATAAATTTTTGAGAATGCCTTTGCACTGCGTTTATCATCAGGATTTTCATTTTCAACAAATGCAAGCTGCAAAATTAACGAGCGACGATTGTGCTTTTGTTATTTCACATACAGGAAAAAACAGAGATACAATGCACTTGGTTGAAATTTTGAAGAGTCGCGGGGTTCCAATTATTGCATTGACTTCTTTTGCGAGTTCACCTTTAGCTAAAGCGGCCGATGTTGCGCTAATTTCAATTTCTGAAGAAATTTCATTTCGACCTGAAGCTGTCGCTTCCACTGTTTCTCAAATTAGTTTGCTTGATGCCTTGTTTATGATGTACGGAATGAAAATGAAAAATGTTTCTGAAGGGACTTTATCTGAAATCCGAAAAGTCATTCGAGATTCCCGTATTTCCTAGAATTTATCCATTTATCTTATAGAAAGGATGTGATTTTATGGCATTTTCTAACACTAGACGACGCTACGCAAGTTTTGATACCGTTTCGTCAATTCCTGGAGAAGTCATTGATGCCTTTTGGTTTATTATTGATCATCACCTCAAGGGCGTTTTTCCACTAGAAACAATTATCAATTTCGACTTGGTTAATTCGGGTAATTTACTTTCTATTCGTTTTTCTCAAGACAATAGTCCAACCACCATCCTCGTTGATTTTGGCTACCCTTTTAATCCTGAATGGCCTCTACACTACCGAGCCGTTGATAATATGGGACGCGAAACGATCATGACTGCAAGAGAAATGTAATGACAGAATTTTTAACAAAGTTGTCAGTAAATTTTTAAATAAAAAAAAACAAAAAAATCTGTCAAAATTACTGACAGATTTTTTTAGATGTAGTAATACACAATTTCTGGAGGCACTCCAAAACGAATAGGTAAGAAAGTCAAACCAATTCCACGATTAACATACAATTTTGTTCGGTCATTGAGCTGATACAAACCAGCATCAGCACTACTTGACCCCTTATTACGTAAACGCCAATTTCCTATCCGAATTTGCCCTCCATGACTATGACCAGAAAGAATTAAATCAAATTCCTTAATTGTCTCCATGTCTAAAATAGTATCCGGTTCGTGAAGGGCTAAAAGCGAAAATGTTGCATCAATGGGCTCAAGTTCAAAATCAGGCCGTCCCTCACGCCAGTCATCAACCCCAGAAATAGATAAATTATCTTTGACAACTGATGAATTTTTCAACAGAACAAAACCAGCTTTTTCTAGAAACTCTTCAACAAACTTTGACGATTTTTCATCATCAAAATCATGATTACCAAGTATCGCAAATTTTCCAAGAGGAGCTTTAAGTTGTGATAGAATCGTCAGTAAATCAGTCCAATCTCGATTTTTTGCCCAAACAACCTTGTCAAATAAATCTCCAGAAAAAATAATTAAATCTGGCTCTTCATTAGCAATATTTCGAGCAAATTTTTTAAAACGACGACTAGTCGTGTGCCAAGCAAAGTGGGTATCGGTAAAATGAGCAATTTTTAAATTTTGTTTTTGAGCGATTTTTACATGTCTCACTTTCATCAAATGAGGCTCTATAAAAATTCCATAAATTAACAAACTTAAGAGCACTGCTCCTATTATCAATTCAATCATTTGTCCATTTTATCATAAATTCACTGACAAAAACATAGTATTAATCAAAAATACTTGATGAAGTTATCAATCTATTCTCTTTTCTGACAAATTTCTGGTCAGTAAATTCGGACGGAACCGAGCTTTCTGTCAGTAAATATCAACTCTATTTGTCAAATTTTTATACAAAAAAAGACTACCGAAGCAGCCTTTCATTTATTAGTTTTGGTCTTCAGCTACGAATGGAAGCAAAGCCATTACGCGCGCGCGTTTGATTGCGTTAACCACTTTACGTTGGTTTTTAGCAGATGTACCAGTCACGCGACGTGGCAAGATTTTACCACGTTCTGAGATGAAACGTTTCAAAAGTTCAGTGTCTTTGTAGTCAACGACTTCGATTTTGTTTGCAGCGATGAAGTCAACTTTTTTACGGCGTTTGAAGCCGCCACGACGTTGTTGTGCCATTTTATTTCTCCTTATATTATTTTTAGATGTCTGTTTAAAGTTTTCTTAGGATTACGACGTTATTATGAAAAGCCGATTCTGCTTTTCATAATAACTAGTAAGAGGGTTAGGAAATCCGCCATAGCGGTTTCCGTGAAATAATTAGGCGCTTTAGCGTCAATTATTTCACCCTATTAGAATGGAAGGTCATCATCCGAAATTTCCATCGGTGAGCTACCAAACGGATCAGCATCACGACCGAAATTCGGTGTTGCATTATTGTTATTCGTTTGTGGACGTGGAGTATTATTTGTAGATTGGCTAGGTGCAGAATATGAACCAGCAGAAGCTCCGCCTCCCATACCTTCACGAGCAGATCTACTTTCCAACATTTGGAAACTGTCAGCCACAACCTCAGTCACATAAACGCGTTGACCTTGTTGATTTTCATAGTTACGTGTTTGAATTCGACCAGTTACCCCAATCAAAGCTCCTTTTTTAGCCCAATTCGCCAAATTCTCAGCTTGTTGGCGCCAAATAACGCAGTTAATGAAATCAGCCTCACGTTCGCCATTCGCATTTTTAAATTGACGGTTTACAGCCAATGAAAATGTTGCGACAGCTTGATTTTGAGGGGTGTATCGAAGTTCAGGATCGCGAGTAATGCGTCCTACTAATACAACATTGTTAATCATGATGAACTTCTCCTTAGAAATGAAAGCTCTTAAGCTTCAACTTTAACGATCATATGACGAAGAATGTCAAGGTTGATCTTAGCAAGACGGTCAAATTCGCTCAAAGCTTCTGAAGTTGTTTCAGCTTCAAAAGTTGCGATGTGGTAGATACCTTCGCGGAAATCATTGATTTCGTAAGCAAGTTTACGTTTTTCCCAGTCTTTAGACTCAAGATTTGCAGCACCGTTGTCAGTCAAGATTCCATCGAAACGTTCAACGAGGGCAGCTTTTGCTTCTTCATCAATGTTTGGGCGAATAATATAAAGAATTTCGTATTTAGTCATTGATTTTTCCTCCTTTTGGACTAATGACGCAGGTTGAGTCCTGCGTAAGTTGTGAGTTTTTCCCACAGAGTTATATTCTATCACTTTTTTCTATTTTTAGCAAGAATACATTTAAACTTTCTCTCAGCAAAGAGAACTATTTTAAAATAAAAAATACCAACTAAAGAGAGTTGGCACAATTTATCTCATTCTTAGCCCAAAAAGGCTTTAAACATTGCATAATTAAGAAGGATAATCCCTAACACAATCCGATATTTCCCAAAGAAAGTAAAATCGTGTTTTTTCACATAATCGGTCAAGAACTTGATGGCAACCATTGATACCCCAAAGGCAACTATACAAGCTACTAACAAGACCCCAAATTGTTCAAAACTTAAAGAATTCCCATTTTTGAAAAAGTGAAGTATTTTGATGAAACTAGCCCCAAACATAACTGGAATACCCAAGAAAAAGGTAAATTCTGCGGCAACTTCCCGACTTACACCAATTAATAAAGCACCGACAATTGTCGCACCTGAACGCGATGTCCCTGGAAGTAAAGAAAGTACTTGGAATAATCCAATGTAAAGAGCGGCACGATAAGGTAAACGGTCAATATTCATTACGGAAAATTCATGGTTTGGTACCCACCGACGCTCAATGACAATAAATGCTATCCCATAAATAATTAACATGAAGGCAACAGGAACAAAATGGTAAAAATGTTTGTCCAACCAGTCATTAAGTGGTAAACCAATAATCGCTGCTGGTAAAGCCGCAATCAAAACTTTCAACCACAAACGCCAAGTTAATTGAATTTCACGTGGTGTTTTTTGTTTGTCAGCTGGATTTAACTTATTAAATGGATTCAGTTTATGAAAATAAAGAACAACAACTGACAAAATTGCTCCTAGCTGAATCACAACATCAAACATTTCTTTAAAAGCTGCTGATTGATTAAGACGAATAAATTCATCAGCAATAATCAAATGCCCTGTTGAGGAAATAGGTAACCACTCAGTGATTCCTTCAATAATACCTAAAATAATGGCACGAATAAAATCCATATTTTGCTCCTAGAAAATTTCAGTAAAAAGACTGATTTTTATCGACTGACATAGCAGTCCTATCCTCATAAGTATATCATAAACATCACTGCTTGTAACAGGCCAAGGCGTGAATGTGCTGGCTAGAACGAATGAACTGTCTAATCAAAGGCGAAGATAGATATCTACTCTTTCTGATGAAACAACTAGCTCATTCATAAGTCAGCAATCTGACAACGACTATCCCAAGCAAAAAACTATTGTTCCCATTTCATTCGACCATAATGAGTAAAAATAAAAAAGAATCGATTATAAAAAATTTATTTAATTTTAAAAAAACCTTGACAAAACAAATGTAAGCGCTTATAATGAATAAAAATAATAGAAAAGGGAGGATTTACAAATGAAAAATCCAAACAATTTTGAAATTATTTCTGACAAAGAATTGTCAGAGATAACTGGCGGAATGACTTGGTGGCAAGGTATTGACGGAGTACTTAGTTCTTTTCAAAGCACTCCTAGTTGGGTACAAAAAAAGGTAGCATCAAGCGGGTATGTTCCCTATATACCTGGTGGCGGTTCATGGGTTGGTGGTCCTGGAATGAAACCAGGAAGATAAGGAGAATATTGAAATATTTTGTAACGTCTCTGTCTGCTTCAAAAAATATGGGGACATTAAATTGGCAGACAATGATATTGGACGAGCATCGTGTTCCCGAGTCGTACTGGGAAAACGCAAAATTAGAATTGTCAAAAGAGATAAAATGGGTCACACAAAGTGAACTTTACCGAAAACTAAAACGCAATGATGGTTCAGGCAATGATATTATATTATCAAAACCAGTTAGTATAATTTTAGATACGGTAAAGTCTGACTTTCCCAACGCAAATGTCTGGGTTTATCAATGAAGGGAGTAGAAAAAATCATCAATCTCCCTGAGTTACAAAATCTTTATGACTTTCTTTACATGACATCTTGACAAAAAACTCCTTTGTAAAGGAGTTTTTTGTCACCTAATATTTATATCCTTATTTACTCTTGCCACTCCGCTTGTACACCTTATTTAAACAAATGACCATCACTTACTCAAAAAATGATTACTTATAACTTATCTAATCTCCTCTTCCTTGACATCATCTTAAAATTGCGCTAGAATTACAAATAACACATCGATAGAGGTCGCAACCGATATGAATCTACGCCGAGTTGGAGCACAACAAAGACGCGTATTTAGAGGAGGAGAGGTTGCCGAAAGAATTTTGTTGCTCAGCAAGGTTCTTGGGCTAGTGAGAAAAACTCACTAGACTGTCGCAAATGGTTAATAACCATGCGGAGGGCTATTCGTTCAAGAAAATTTTTAAAATTTTGTCGGACCTTTAGCAATCTATTCTATCTAGTAGGATTGCTTTTTTTGTTTTTCTCAGACTTTTCTAAACTAAACAGGAGTAAGGTTGAGTCTGAGTCAAACAAGTCGGTGTAGAATAAATTTTATTAGGGAGAGAATTTTGGAAAATTCTTCAAACTCAACTACTGAGACGCAAGTAAAACGCGGCTTAAAATCACGTCATGTTTCCATGATTGCCCTTGGCGGAACAATCGGAACTGGATTGTTTCTGACTTCAGGCGATGTCATCCACACGGCAGGACCCTTTGGTGCACTGACTGCCTATGTTCTTATCGGAGCAATGGTTTACTTCCTCATGACATCACTTGGTGAAATGGCCACTTATTTACCCACTTCTGGTTCTTTTTCAGACTATGGAACACGTTATGTTGACCCAGCTTTTGGTTTTGCTCTAGGTTGGAATTATTGGTTAAACTGGGCAATTACCGTAGCGGTTGATTTAACAGCCGTTGCCCTTTGTATCAAATTCTGGTTACCAGATGTTCCAAGTTGGATTTTTTCACTGATTGCCTTAATTGTTGTCTTTGCAATCAATGCCTTATCAGTTAAAACTTTTGGCGAAACTGAATATTGGTTGTCAGCCATTAAAATTACTGTTGTTGTTTTATTCTTGATTATTGGTTTCTTATCTATTTTTGGAATTATGGGCGGTCATATTGACGTCGCTAAAAATCTTTCAGTTGGTAATCATGGTTTTGTCGGAGGACTTGGTAGTTTTACTACCGGCGGAGGGATTCTCGGCGTACTCTTAGTCGCTGGTTTCTCTTTCCAAGGAACAGAATTGCTCGGAATTACAGCTGGTGAAGCTGAAAATCCTGAAAAATCAATTCCTAAAGCTATGAACTCTATCTTCTGGCGTATTCTTGTCTTTTATATCTTATCTATCTTCGTGATGGCGGCTATCATTCCATTTACCGACCCCCACTTAGTTGGAGGAGATTCAGCTGCTCAAAGCCCTTTCACAATTGTATTTGAACGTGTTGGTCTCTCTATTGCAGCTTCTATCATGAACGCCGTTGTTTTAACTTCTGTCGTTTCAGCAGCAAACTCTGGAATGTATGCCTCTACTCGGATGCTTTATTCACTAGCTAAAGATGGTGGCGCACCAAAGATTTTCTCAAAAACTTCAAAAAACGGGATTCCTTTCATTGCTTTATTAGCTACAACTGCTGTTGCTTTACTCACATTCTTGACATCAATTTACGGAGTTAGCTTCTTTACATTCCTCGTCTCAGCCTCTGGTTTAACAGGATTTATTGCTTGGATTGGGATTGCGATTAGCCACTTCCGCTTCCGCCGCGCCTATGTCGCTCAAGGAAAAGATGTTAAAAAATTACCTTATCATGCAAAACTATTCCCATTTGGTCCAATCTTAGCCTTAATTATGACCGTTTTAGTCACACTCGGCCAAGACCCAATGCTTCTTTTTGGTAAAACTTGGGTGCAAGGTGTCATCATGTATGCCGCAATCCCACTCTTCTTCATCCTTTACTTGGGTTATAAATTTAAAAACAAAACGAAACTTATCCCCCTTAAAGAGGTTGATTTAAGTCGTCATAAAGATTAAAAAAAGTCGCTCAATGAGCGGCTTTTTTATTAGTTTAATCATTAATTTCAACTACTTTTTCACCAAAGAGTTGTTTAGCTAAGTTTACCGTTTCATCCGGCTCTTTTTCATCTTCTTCATCTTCTTGAACATTTTCAGATTTTAAATTAGAAACATATTCCGCTCGAACTTCTTGCCAGTCTTGTTCAGCAAGAGAGATAATTTCTGGCGCAAATCCAACAATTGAACTCAAGAGATTCCCACAAAAAAGTTGCAATTCTTCATTTTCACTGACTCTTTTAGCAAGATTCTCATGAGGAAAAGTCACCACAAGGAAATTTTCTGACGCAGCAACAGGGGCTGTATTATTAAGTAAAGCTCTGTCTGCCGGTTTAGTTACCGAAGCAACAAGTTCTGGCCACGCACTTAGAGCAGCTTTTCTAGCTTCATTTGTCGCCTCAGCCAAAGCTTTATAAATTAAATCTTTGTTAATTTGGCGTTTTTTAGATGCTATTGGTTTCGAACTGCCTTTAACTTTTTCTGTCAGTAAATTATTTTGTGAATCTGAATTTACCTGAATTTGACCAGCTGAAATTTGAGCTTTCAATTGATTAATTTCGGTTTTTAAAGTAGCAATTTCTGCTGTCAGCTGATTAGGGATTTCTCCTTGCGAAGCTGTCAGTAAATTATTTTGTCCAATTTCAGCCAAACGCATGGTCATGACGTCTGCCGCAATTTTTGTTTGAGTCGTTTCCTTTATCGTTTTCAAACTTTCAATTGCAATATCAATCCATGAAAAAATTTGACCCCGGTCATACTGAGAATTTTTATCCAAGAGTAAATCCCGAAGGTATGCTAATAAATCTTCCGTAAATCGAAGCATATTTTTTCCTTCAGCAAAAATCTTATCAAGTTCCGTCAGCGCTTTTGCTTCATCATGCTCAAAAAGTGCTGCAACATATGTTACTAAAGCATCTGCAGCAATCGACCCTGTGACAAGTAGTGCATCATTTTCTTCTAATTTTCCTGATGAAAACGATAAGGCTTGGTCTAATAAAGAGAGGGCATCACGCATTCCACCTTCAGCTGCTTTAGCAATAACATCGAGTGCTTTACCGTCGAATTCAAGTCCTTCATCAGCCATTATTTTTGCTAAATAAGTCCGAATATCTCCTGTTGTGATTGATTTAAAAGCAAAACGTTGAACACGCGAGATAATGGTTGCTGGAATTTTTTGTAATTCAGTAGTAGCCAAGACAAAAACAACATTTTCTGTAGGTTCTTCTAGTGTTTTCAAAAGTGCATTAAAAGCCCCTGTTGAAAGCATATGCACTTCATCAATAATATAAACCTTGTAAGTGGCTTGACTAGCTGCGTAAGTTGATTTATCTCGAATTTCTCGAATTTCGTCAACCCCATTATTTGATGCCGCATCAAGTTCAATGACATCATCTAAGCTTCCTTTGGTGATTGAGTCACAAATAAAGCAATTGTTGCAGGGCTCTCCATCCACTTGATTAGGACAATTTATTGCCTTAGCAAAAATTTTAGCTGCTGAGGTTTTCCCTGTCCCTCTTGGACCAGAAAAAAGATAAGCATGTGAAATTTGATGATTGACAATCGCATTTTTTAATGTTGTTGCTACAACTTCTTGCCCCACCATTTCATCAAATCTTTGACTTCGATATTTTCTATATAATGCTTGATATGCCATTTTTCTCTTCCAATTTTTTACTTAGTATTCTTTTCATATCCGCTTGTTTCAATAGAAATCTTGCCCAAGACTATAGTTTAAGTCTTTTAAAATTTCAGTTGAAGCATCACGTGATTGAATCAATTCATCAATATCTTGTGATTGATAATTTCTGAGGGCCTGTCTGAGGGCGAACATTCTTGCTCGATTAATCGTTGCCTCATCTGCTTCGGTTGCCGCAAAAAATATTTTACGTGCTTTTTCATCAAAAATCGTCCAAGCAATTGCTAAATCAAAAGCTGGATCACCAATAACAGCTTTGTCAGTAATTTTGACATTAACTAACTTTCCGTCAGTAACTTTTAAATTTTGCGTAAGCAATTCTCCCAAAACCCAAACAGGTTTCTTGGACCATTTTGTTTTTGCTGCAAAATCAAATTTTTCTTGCAAAAGGTCAGCAGGAACAACTTTTTGATAGACTTTCAAAAGTTCTATCATCTCAGCTTCAAAGAAAATCAAATCAGAACCAGCAAAAGCATTTTCAAAACTAGGTGACTTTGCATCTGTTGTTGGTAGCCGATGTAATTGATAGAGAAAACTTCCTAATTCTTGCGCAAATTCACGAACATCTCCAATATTACCTGGATTTACAGATGTTCCTTCTTTTTCCCCAAAACGGTCAGCAATAAATTTTTTTACTATTTCACTCATTTTTTTCTCCGATACCCTTTAAAATTTTGATTTAACCTACTTCAAAAAATTTAAAATCAGTCATTTCACATAAAATGTTAGCAAATTCTTCAAGATATTTTTGGTCGATTTCATCGTAAAAACCAATTTCTGAACTGTCTAAGTCAAGAACCCCAACTAATTTACCATCTTTAACCATTGGAACAACAATTTCAGACATTGCTCGACCGTCACAAGAAATATAATTTTTGTGTTTCTTTACATTTTCAACAATAATGGTTTGGCGATTTTGAGCTGATTCCCCACAAACCCCTTTGCCCATTATAATTTCAACGCAAGACACAGACCCTTGAAATGGCCCTAAAATTAATTTTTCACCATTGTAGAGGTAGAAACCTGTATAAACTTGCTCAGGCAAAAAGCTCCAAAGTAAACTACTTGCATTGGCTAAGTTTGAAAGTGTATAATTTTGTTCACTAAGAAGCGCTTTTAGTTGCAAATTAAGCAACTCATAACCTTCGATTTTTTCTTCTTTATTCATCTTGTTGCTCCTCAAAAATAATATAATCCATTATATCATTTTTTAAAGGCAAATTTTAGATTAGTTTTGATATAATCATCACTGCTTCTACTACGCTGTCCGTTTTGACTAGCGACTAGCTGCTGAAGCAACTGCCAAAAAGGCAACACGCTAAAGCGTGAATGCGCAGACGAAAAGGTGAAAAGATATGCTTTTCTAATCTGCAACCTGAAAGCTCCCTTTTCAGTCGCATCCAGCTATGGTTCCCTTCCTGCCATTTCGCCTTGTCAGCTTGCTGGCTTAGAGCGAGCCCTTTTGTCCGATGCTTTATCAATGCTGACAAAATAGACACCTGTGATTGGACAACGTAGTGAAACAAAGTAGATACCTTATTACTTCTCTACGCTACGTTGCTAAAGCAACAAGTCGAGCCGCACTCACTCGGCGGAAAATTATCGTTCCCGCTGAGTTCGGTCATAACGAGAGAAAGAAGTCAGTAACATGAAACGTTGTTTCGTGTTACTGGCTATGATATAATAAAAACCATGAATAAACTAGAAGAACTTCGGAACAACATTGACCAAGTAGACCAAGAAATCGTTCAGCTTCTTGAGAAACGTATGACAATTGTTCAAGAAATTAGCCAAGAAAAACAAGCACAAAAAATTACTATTTTAGATAACTCTCGCGAACAAGCCGTATTAGATTTGGCTCGCCAAAATATTAAAAATTCTGCTTATCAAGAAACGATCATTAATACTTTTAAAGATATTATGAAAAATTCTCGCCTTTATCAAAGAGAAAACCGTGAACAATAAAAAAAAGTTACTGACAAAAATTTTATCACTCCTATCTGCTTGCTTACGCAACTTACAGACTGAGCGATAATTTTGTCAGTAACTTTTTTATAATTTAAATTGTCCAGCTAAACTGTCTCGCAACATCATGTATTCTAATTGCGGCAAATCAAGCAGAACCAATTTACTATTTTCTAAAAGATTATTTTCTTTCAAGCTGTTAAGAAAACCTTTAATTTCTGTTGTTCCCAAATAGAGACACTCAACAAAAATAATATGTTTTTCCTTGGTCATCTGACCGATAAATCGCGAAAAATCTTCTGGAGTCAGTGCCTGATCAATATCTGAACGACCAACTACCACTAAATCTTCATTTTCATCTTTCACTGCAGCAGCAAGCTCTTTAAAGATTCCAGAATTTATCTTTTCATCTTTACTTTCTGCTTCAATAGACTCTTCAATTTCAGCATATGCGCCTCGGTCAATCATCGCGACAGTTGCAATTTCACCATATTTTAAAGCAGTCAGTGAATCTTTCAAATCATTGAGTTCCATATTTTCCTATGCAAATCTACTTTTAGTAAAAAGTATTAAGATTCGCTTCCTTTCTCGCATTAAATTCATAAAACCTATCTCAAGTTTACACTGACTTTGTGAATTTTTCAAAAAATATGGCTCTTTTTGTGATTTCAACTTTGATTTAAAGTTTTATCAGTAAAAAATAAGTGCCATTTGCTATAATAAAACTATATAACAAGAGAGAGCTATAAAGCCCTTTGTAACAAGCATTCCACTGAATAAAACTATCTTTTTTTACGCCTTTTACTACGTTCGACTAAAAAATCATAATGCTTTTAAGATATTGCTGAACTTTTCGGCAGTCTCTTTTTTCTTGTCCTTGGCAAGGTGGCTATATGTATCTAAGGTTGTTGTTATTTTAGAATGTCCCAACCGCTCTTGTATTTCTTTAGGGTTCACATCATTATTCATCAACAAACTAGCGTGAGTGTGTCTGAAACCATGCAATCCGATATTTGGGAGCCTTGCTGATTCCAAGTGAGAAGAGAGACGCACTCTCTCACTCTCATAAATCAATCTTTGACCGTCATAAGAAAATACCACACTATCAGACAAACCTATCACTTTATTATGGTTATTTTGGAATTTACGCCAATTGGCTAAAATTTGTAAAGTGGCATTATCAAGCGAAATAATTCTATTACTTCCTTTTGTTTTGGGACTATCTTGCACTTCTCTGCTCTGTAAAGTTGTCTTTGTTACATTAACAAGTTTTTCGGAGAAGTCTATATCAGACCAATTCAAAGCCAAAGCCTCACCAATACGTAAACCAGTAGCCAATAATAGACGATATAAGGCATTATGTAGCTGGTTCTCTATACTTGGCTCTAATGATTCAAGATATTCTAAGAACATTTTCAGCTCTTTATCATCAAAATACTTAATCTTACTTACAGTTCTTACCTTCAATTTAGGAGGAAAAACTTTAGTAGCTGGATTGTCGTTTATCGCTCCTAATTGCACACCATAATCAAGGATGCGTTTGATAATATTGAGCATTATCTTGTAGTTTTTACCTTTACCCTTTTCACGTTTACCACTAATAATATCAGAAGTATTAGCATTCTTAGACCAATCATTAACAATACCTTGTAATAACATAGCCGTTATTTTTGGTAAAACGTATGTCCCAATAGCTGGTAAAATATAAACTTTTAGATAATTTTTTACTGAACGTATGCTGTTAGCTTTAACCGTCAGCTTGTAGCTTTCAAACCAGCTCAAAGCTAAGTCCTCAAAGTTATCAAAGACGACTTTTTCCCTTGCAATTGTAGACCCGTTATTGATAAAATTATTTATAGCTTGGCGTGCTTTAATATCACACATTTTTCTACTATTGGCACTTACACTTGTTCGTACTTGCTTACCAGTCAGACTATCTACGCCTAAATAAACGTTAGTTCGGTACACCTTTGTACCGTCTTTTTTTATATATTCTTTAATATTCATATTATTTCTTCCTTTCCATTTTGTACTAATGTCAGGCAAGGCATGTACGAGGATTGAGAAATATTTTTATTAGAGCTTATACGATAAATTAGTTAACTGGTTTATTAGTTTATAGAGTTATTAAATTCTCAACTGATATAGTATTATTTACGGTAACAAGAGTAACAAAGTATTATAAAGCTAGTTATATCAATGGTTTATACTGTTACCTTTCTCTATATTAAGAGTAACAGTAAGGTATCAAGGGTAACAAGATAATTAGAGAGGAATCCCTAAACTAGAGCCAGTACCTGGAAATGCTGGCAGAATCTCTGCAAGAGTTTTGGGCAATGTACTATAAAACTCACTTACACTTGGGGAGAGGTTACTATTTATGGCATCCAACGTAAAATTTGTCTGCATACGTCTGATGACATTGGGAATATACTCTCCTTTTTCTACTAGATTCTTTGCTTTAGTCAGCACTCTACGTTCTTCTTCTTTTATATCCTCACTAAGGATAAGATTATAGAGTGTATTTAAAAAATCTAATTTTATTTGAGATGTTTTATCATTATCAGCCATAATTACCTCCTATCAGCTTTTAACGTGATTCAGGTTTGCACGTATTGGGGTTAAGTAAAAAAGATTCAATAATTTACTTATGGAATTGGTGGAAAAAGGGGGAATTTGTTATAAACGACTATTATTTCAATGATTCCGCAAGCGTTAGAGTTTTTCTGTCAACTACTCTTATATCTTCATTTTCTAGGCGTACAATATAGCAATTATTCAAACTCGTTGATTCATCGCCAGTAAGAATTATGGCTGTTTGTCCGTCTGATAGTTTGATTACACCGTCTTTTTTCATGGTGTAAATTCTTTCTAATTTTATAGTGGATATAAACCACTTTGATTATATTGAGGAGTTTGAAATACTCCGTCACGGATAATATGAATTAAAAAATATATTCATACCTTTCATTTTCACAGATATGAACTTTCGTAAATTTCCGAAAGTTGAGAACACAAAAGTGTGGACTCCTCAGATTTAGGAGAGCGCAAGTTTGCGCTGAGTGATTATTTAAGTTAATCAACAATGGATATGGTGTAGTTTGAGGTACACCCTATCATTACAGGCTTTCTTCTGTTAATTTAGATACAAAACCTAAGATAGTTAATGAGACGAATTTTCGGCTGATTGCTAAAGTCGTAAAATGCGACCTCAGGTAGTTTAATTAAAACCTAAAGCAAAGATGAAACCAAGAGCCATATAAATAATGCTCCAAGCAATGCTACGACAATAAACCAACTGACTTTACCTTTTGGAGAATTAGGATTGATAGACCAACCAATGCCATATCTTCTTGGAATAAATAATGACTCTTTATCATCTTTGTACATCTCTTTATAGACAAAGTATGAACCTATAGATAATATAATTGAAAACAATATTAAAATAGCTCCCATAAAATCATCTGTGCGTTCGGTTTTATCAAGTAGAGCCATCAATATCACCATAACAAGTATAGCTACTAAAGAAATCCATGAGATAATGTCATAAATTTTTGTTTTTGTTTGTTTCATTTTTATCTCCCAAGAGTTTAAATAACTCTTTATATAGGTTGTTAATTAATTTGGTTTATTTTCAAAATTAAACCTAAGCGGCATTTTCCAAAAGGGAAATAACCACTAGTTCCAATTTTGTTAGAGTCAACTAAAATTGCTGTTATGCGGTTTGTGAGTTTGCTCCCGACATCTTTGTCGGTCGCAAAATATGCTATTTCAGAGTGGACCTATAGAGATTTGTACAAAAATGTTCATATCCTATTATTGGTTTTCGAAAAAAGTGAAACTAAAAAACTTTACTCATCATCTATTTTAATGTAGTAGTGTTTAATAAAATATTTTTTAGAAATTACTCTACCGTTTGTTATATCTAAAAAATCCCCGATATCCCCCATAAAACAAACAGAACCAAAACTGTTAAAAGTCCCCAAAACACCCTTTAATCCAATTGCTATATTTCTTTTTGTATTAGGTTTTATTCCCATCATAGTAATTTTTAATCTATCCCCATACCAAGAAAGATAATTCTCTTTAAACGCTTGCTTAACCCAATCAGGTTGTTCATTTGTTTTACTAATTTCCCACACTTCGACTGATTTGTTTTTATATTTTACTTCCATAGAATCATATAACTTCTTTCTGTATAATATAGTGAGATTTTGGAGGGATTAAAAGGGCGTCACGAATCGTTACGCCCCCTTAGGGAGTCGCGAATCACGACCACCTTAATAACTACACCGAAATTTTCGTTTTTGCCACTTGTGGCAGAAAGTTGGGACGATTAACGGAGGGAAGAATCACTTCGTTAATACTTAGCTTGTCAGTTATTTGCAAAATGTAAGCAAACTGACAGCGGTTTAGGGTGTAAAGATTTTAACGCCCTCAAATTGTGGAGGTTATCAATACTAGACAAAGCTATACCGACATCACGTAGGTCAGGGGTAACTTTGAGGTGTACCCATTCAAAACAAAAATTTTATAGCTCCGTAGTTACAAATACACAGCAAATTCTAGCAACATACAAAATTTACATGCTGTCAGTATCATACTGAACAACCGTACCTGAAAGTACACTTGTTAATTGTTAGCAAATGTTGGCACGAAATTGACTTGGTACGTCATTGTATTTATTGTTATTTGTGTTTTTATATCATTGAAAAGTAGGAATAATAAAGGTATATGGTAGAGAATAGTACCAACAATAGAACAATTAACCCGATAGATTTTATAAAAATAGCAGGAGTTCCAGTATAGAACTGCTTAATTATTCCTTTTTTTGAAAAAAGTATTCCAATGATTAGAAACAATACTGGAAGAATAAACACAAATTCTTTTCTAAACCAGCTATATACGCCACCTATACCGATTTTACTAGGGATATAAGCAGGTAGTTTGTTATAAAGATATAGAGATAATAGTAGAAAAGGTATAGTGCAAATGCAGTAAGCAGTCACTATTTTTGAATAGATTTTATCAATGAATAATAAAAAATTCATATTTCATCTCCTACCAGTTTTAATGACTGGAAACACATAGATTTACAAATATCATGCGCACAAGCGCTTTTTATTTTGCGTTCCTAAAATTTAGGGATACTAATTCTAAACTAACGAAAATGCCCATAAAATAAAACGTACGGGGTTAAGAGTTTTTACAAAAGTGATATGTAAGTCTTTTGTGAACTCCTGTTTAAATGAGCGGCTAAAAGATGACTTACTATTTATTTTTACGTAAACTGCCTTACAAATATCTAGAAATAATACTAAGACAAAGATTACAACATATAATAATAGAACTGCTTTTAGAACTATTAAGATAAACTTAAAAACATTACTCATACTGAACTCCTCTTTTATTTTAATTCTTTGCGTTCCTAAAATTTAGGACTTGCTATAGTATACTTTTCATCGCAACACTAAAGAAAGTATTGAGAGAATCGATAAAACGGCAATGAGACCTATACGTCCTATTTTCATATATTTATTTTCAGGATTTTTCAATACTATTACTACAAAAAGCAATGAAATGAACATTGATGGCATCAAGTTAATTTTTAAAAATACCCTTATCATTAGAAGTATTAATAAACCAAATAAGAAAATTATAGTTTTGGCAATAACTTTTTTATTAATTCCTCTTTGTTCGCTATTATTTACTTTCATTTTTATATCCCTTTATACTTGACAAAAACTAAATGCTAAGGTTCACAGCTATATAAACTTTAGCACTATTAAAGTTCTAATCTATTGCTTTTTTCATTTCATGAATAACTCTTCTTAATTTTGGCAAAGGTAATTCCATCAGCTCATCAGACTGTTCTTGTGGTAATCTGTAGTCTTCTCCAAACATTTTCTCATACTCAGCTATAATTACAGCCTTTTCCATTCTTTCATCTAAGTTATCAATACTATTTAAGTAGTCCGATAGTTTCATGTTTTCTCCTTTTTTTAACCCACCAACTCAAACCAGCACAGCTCATACAGCAACGCACACGCTTCGTCATAAGCGTTGTGATGATAGCCGTAAAAGTCACTAAAGAATGGTGTTTTTATTGATTCCACGGCAGTTCATCCTTTCTTACAACAGTCTGTGCTTTTAACAAATCTTCTATGTAATCATTTACCTTCCTTTTATAATTGGAAGAAAGCTTATTATACATAGGCAACATTAAATCGGTTAATTTTTCTCCCTCAGTATCCTTTGGACTTATACCATTATTTTCATTGATTGACTGAACGGCGTTTAGAGTAGTTTCGAACTTTTTTATCTCTTCAACAGAAGTGACAGGGGTGTTTTCAATAAGATTTATTCCTCTTGAAAAAAGTTCATTCCATTCATCATCGCTGAGTTTAATATCTTTTTCTTTGTCTGTTCCGATAAAAGAAAATATCTCATATACTTGCTCATTATTTTTAAAATTAGAATCTCCTTTCAGATATGGAACATCCACTTGAAATATTTCTGAGAGTGCTATCCAAAAGTCATCCGCAACTTTCGAACGAGGTAACCGAGTACCATTTTCATAATAAGATAATTGGCTATCAGTGAAAGATAAGCCCTTTTCTTTTAGTTTTTCTGAGAGTTGTTTCAAAGTTATTTTAGGGGTTGTAGAATTCCTTAACTCTTTTATTCTATTTTTAGCCATGATTAGATGACCTCCTGACTAATATTATATAGGATTTTGATAACTAAGTAAATAATAAATTCTTTTTTTGAGAATACATCTATTGCATTCTCAAAAAAAGAATGATATTATTAAATTGTCAATTTGAGAATATTTAAGAAAGAGGTAAATTTTGTATCTAACACCAGAAATTAAAACAGCTCTACGCAAAAAGCGAGGAGCAATGAACTTAACCAAAGGCGAAGCAGCCGATCAGCTTGGAATTAACCGCCTTACTTACGGACGTCTTGAAAGTCCTACACGTAATGAGAAAGTACGTCAGAGTACATACGAACGCATTACTGAATGGCTTGTTAAAGACTATTAATAATCATCAAAGAGAACAATCGTTGATAGTTATGAGTAATTTCTATCTAACGAACGTACACAAGGTATTCACGTCCTTGTAAGTATCTTTCCTGATTCTCATAGCCTAAGCATGGCTCTAAACTACTGTCCTAACATGACCGAGATGTCTTTAAACTACGTAGAAAAGAGGATAAATGAAAGACTTAGCTTTTTTAACAAGTCCAGATATGAGTAAAGCCGAGGTGGTAACTAACCATGTAGTTATTGCTCAATATGCTGGACTTAACAGAATTTCAGTTCGTAAACTGATTGATAACAATAAACAAGACCTTGAACAGTTAGGAATATTGTCATTTGAAATGACAAAACCTAATAAAGGCTCAACTGGTGGACGACCAACCAAAATTTACCAACTCAACCGCAACCAAGCTATGTTACTTATTACATGGTTGGATAATACCGAGACAGTTCGGGCTTTTAAACTTGCTCTTGTACAACGTTTTGATGAGATGGAAAATGAGCTACAGGCTCGCAAGATTGCAAGAGCAGTCGAGAAGCCAAAAGGGGTTAATCTTCATCAATCTATTTCAGAGTGGGAACACTTTCCACGTCATCGCAATACATGGCACACCATTATTAGAAGTTTACTTGCTACTACTGTGACAGGACTAACTAAAAAGCAGATTCAAGCACGAGATACAGACTGGCGAAAAGAAAAAACGCTCTTAGACCTCTTAAATTCAGAGGAAATGGAACGGTACAAAATGCTTGAAAGTATCGCAATAGCAATGATTGAAGCTGGTTCTGATTATGAGCCTATCAAAACGGCTATTAAAGCCACAATGACAACAAAAAAAGCCGGACATCTCCCCAGATAAACGACTTTAAATAGTAAGTAAGGCAAGCCTTGCAGGGCTTTTCTTACTCCATTCTAACAAAAATTATCAGCAAAATCAAAGCTGATTGACCTTTGACAATTGAATAAGAGTAAACTTCTTGAAAAATGATTTATTTTTGATTAAGTAATACTTAATTGTTGACATTAAGAAATACTTAATATATAATATAGTATGTAAGGTTAATCAAGGGTTACGGCTTAGGCAAACGAGTACTGATTAACTTGCAAATTTAGTGAGAAAGGTATTCGATTTGACCGAGGAAAAAAAGAAAAAACTAGGGCGACCATTTTCAGAAAAGCCTAAAGTAACAGCTTTGTCTATCAAATTAGATAAAGAAACCCAAGACATACTAAACGACTATACCGAAAAGGAAAAGGTTAGCAAAAGCGAAGCCGTCCGTCGTGGTATTCACAAATTAAAATAAAAAAACTCTCAATGTACATCAGTTTGGCGACGTCGTACATTAAGAGTTGAGTACCGAGAGTTTCACTCGATAAATATAATTATATCAAGAAGTGAACTCTTTTTCAACACGCATTTTTTAAGGTGCAAGAAATAGAGTTTTTTTGTACCCAAAAATACAAATTAGCTCTAGAAATTCAAAGGTGAAATCATGTTTGAAGAATTAGAAATTCATATCGAAGAAGTTGAGATGTATATACAAAACATCTACAAAGCCGTTAATGATTATGCAAGCGGAACTTATGAAAGTTTTGAGATAGACGATAAAGGCACTCTCTTTATTACCAAAGGTAACGCACAGGACTTATCAAATTATGTCAGTGATTACCTTATGACCATTGCTAACATTATCGGTGTATCAATAATTGAATAGAATCGGAGTTAAAAAATGAATAAAACAATTAATCATCTTGGACAAGTAGTTTATCAAGAGTCAGTCGAATTTTATAAAGAAAAACTCTCAATTCACTCAAAAGATTTTCTTCAAAATACGCTCATTCCTCAGCTTTATGAATGGTCAAATGCTTATAAAGCAGCGGTTGAACTGACATCAAAAAAGCCGAACATCTCACCAGATAAACGACTTTAAACTATAAGTAAGGCAAGTTCTAACAAAGCTTTTCTTACTCTAATTATAACAAATTGGAGAATAAAAACAAAATGAATAATACAATCGACGTAATATATCCCACTCACGGCATACGCACAGGCGCACAAGTACAGTTTGACCCAATCGCTCACACTTGGACGGTTTGGACGAAACAAGGCTTAGAACGCACGTTTAAAAACGTAACTTCTTACGCTAGATACATGACGAAAGGTTAAGGGGTAAGAATGAAATTTAAAACATTTGATTTAAATGCCTATAAAAGTAGGGCAGGAATAACACTTTCATTCGATAAGAAAGATAGAGCCTTAGGGATAATCACAAGCAAACTTTTTTACCTAGATTCTAAGCACCCTTTAAAACTTAAAATCACTAATAATCAAGCTGAACGCTACCGTATTAAACAGGAAATCAAACAAACAGAATATAAGGGATTTGCTACCGAGGGCGTTATGCAGTTAGCTGACATCATAGAAGAAAAAGTTACCTCATGGGAGTATCACAACGTAAAAAAAGAAATTTGGCAAGACTGGATGCGTGTTTTTGCTTATGAATATCTTTATGACGTAGCTTTTAACCGTGGGGTACGTCACGAAAGACAATGCAGAAAGACGAAGCGCAAAGCATTGACGGCTTTCGATGTTATCAGTTCCGAAGATGTTTTAGAGCTTTCTAATGAGCTAGGAATAAATGAAGATAAGCTCACTTATGCAGTGCTGGAAGTTATCTCTAAACGTAAAAACGGAGGCAAAAAATGAATGATGACACTTTAATAAACCTTGTTGCCCGTGGCTTAGTTGATTCTGTGATTACAGATTTTAACCAGTATGCAAATAAGCTGTTAGAACTAAAGCGAGATCGCAAATTGCCTTATATTTCTAGGCAAGAAGTGATAAAAGACTTAGATATATCAGACGGAACTCTTGATAATTGGGAAAAGCACGGATTGAATCGCTATAAACCACGATACAAAACCACACTTATTTATTATTTGATTGATGATATATGCAAGTTCATCATCATAGATACATAGCAACTTGTCAGGCAAGGCAAATTTTTATTAGAGGATTGAGAGATGAAAAATATTATTAGAGCTTGCCCTTATGTGGCTGGTATTGATAGCGTAGGCATGCAAAACTTAAAAGCCTATCACACAGAGCTGACAGACAAGCAAATCGAAAAAATAGACCCATTGAACGCAAATACAGGCGCAGTTGATTATAGCTTTAAAATTCATAAATATAAGCACGGTGTTCGATTTGAGGGCGAAAAAGAGGGCGGAGAAATCAGTCTCTTTGATGAGGTAGCGAAATGATTGAACACTATCAAGGCTATACCGAAGTTAGGAAAGTTGGTCAAGGCTTGCGACCAGTAGGGAAACACCCATTTAAGATGATTTACAATGCACGAGCGGTCAAATATGACTTGATACAGCAGTTTGAAGCGAGTGCAGGTATTATCTTACCCAGCGGAGTGAAAAGAAACTTATGCACGCAACCAGTGCCGATTTTAGGCAAAGAGCTGGCTGTTATGAAACTACAGATAAAGGAAACTAAAAAATGACATTAAAAAAATTAAGTGATGAAGAAAAACAAGCACTTTCTGAATTTATGGAGAGTGGCAAAGCGTATGAAATGCTGAAAGCTCAATCGGATACTGAAATAAAAACTATTACAATTGAAGCCTTGTATAAAGGCGACGACTTACTGGCAGTTACACCGCAATTTGATAACATTTCAAACATTGAAGCTGTCAGTATCTTACTTAATGTATTAGTTACCGACGCAAGACAAAGTACAGAAATAGAGGACTTTATCAAGACTATTATTTCTATGTGGGGGACTTATGACGAAGCGGAGGGGAAATCATGAAATTAAGAGAACTACAAAAGCTTGATCAAAACATTATTAAAATGCTGGCAGACCATAAGGGGATTGATAGAGCAATCAGAGGCGAAGTATTGGCTCAATCCTTGAATATTGATTTGAGAACCCTACAAAGTCGAATTTCTAGCTTACAAAAGAAACGCTGTGCTATTGGTACGATTGACGGATTAGGCTATTTTATCCCAACTGATGAAGCTGAACGCACGGCAGGAATCACTAAAAAAGAAGAAATGGGCTTTTCGATTCATGATGCTGTTTCAGGCTACAGGCGTGCAGATTTGGAATGGCTTGATAAGATGATTGATTAGGAGGACTGACATAGTGAATTGTTATTTATGCGGTAAACCACTAAAAGAAAATGAAGTCATTCCCTATCAAGAGCGACAAATTTGTGATGAATGCGAGTATCGATTGGAGGTTGATGATTGACACCAAAAGAACAAGCCCTAAACTGTATTAGTCGTGGCTTTTCTGTTATCGCTGGTTATCCAGCAGGTAAAAGCGAGAGAGCTGTTATAAAAGGAACTTCAAGCGGAACTCTTGACGAAATCACAGTGAGTGAATGGTTTGATGAAATACCGAACCGCAACATTATGATTAATCTTAGAAATAGCGGTTTGATTTGTATTGACTTAGATCAGCACCAAAACGGACAGAATGGCAGAGCTGTATTCAGTCGATTGTGGAATGAAAACAGCGAGGGCGAAATATTAAGTACATATGTTGAAAAGACACCCACAGGCAACGGCTTGCATGTTTTCTTTAAAGTTCCGAAAGAGCTATTTAATCAGCCGATTGTCAGTGAACTAGCGGACGGCGTAGAGATAAAAACACACTTCACACCCATATATCCGAGCAAACGGACAGACGGCGATTATATGCCTTTGAATGATACAGAAACTAACAAGCCTTTAACTTTTGATAACCTTTGCGATTGTCCTGACTGGTTACTTGAAATGATACAGCGACCACAAAAAAGACAGAACCCAACGCTAGGCAGTCGAACTTATGGCGCTGAAATGTGGGAACTATTCAACCAAGGCGCAAGAAAAGGGAATCGAAATAATGACACGAACCGTATTCTCCACTACTGGAGAAAGATTGGCATTGATAACAATAGTTGCATGGACTTATTGCGAACTTTTAACAACCGAACCAGTCCGCCCTTACCTGATGACGAGCTGGCAACTATTTGGAAAAGTGTATTCAAGATGAGATAGAAAGGAACTCATGACAGACCAACTAGAAAAACTTGTGGCAGAAACACCACAGGAAACAGTAAGAAGTCCGAAACCTAAAATAGAGGACTTCACAGATTATGGAGAAGACGGCAAGAAAGTCGTTAATATTTCAGGTTATCAGGACAGTTTGACAGACTGGCTAGAACAAGAAAAAGAAATCATTAATCACCCTGATTATGTCAAAGCAAACACTCAAACGCTCAGAGCGGTTAGAAAACTATTCTTTGAACATCGAAATTTATTTTTAAATACACCTAAGGAGGATGGCAAGCCACCGAAATCATTAAGTCCTTTAGAAACAGCAAGGATTATCTATAAGTCGCTCAAAGTCATCAAACTAGACCACCAAAGCGGACTGTTAGGCGTTTATAATCCTGAACTAGGCATATACGAAACGAATGAGAATTTCTTTCATCGGCTCATTTATTGGCTAGAACCGTCATACAGTCAAGCACGGTCTAAAGAGGTTCTCTTTAAACTTGAAACCTTATCAGAGGTTAAGCAACAAACCGCAGAAGCTCATTTAATCCCAGTAGCGAACGGTGTTTTTAATAAGAAAACGCAAAATTTAGAGCCATTCAGTCCTAAGTATGTCTTTACTTCAACGATTGCGACCAAGTACAACGCAAAGGCAAAAGTGCCTAACATTAACGGCTGGAACGTAGACGACTGGCTACTCGATTTAATGAGTGGAGACAAAGAGCTTGTCAGTCTCTTATGGCAAATTATTTCTGCAAGCACTAACGGCAACTACTCCTATCGTAAAGGCGTTTGGCTCGTCGGTAAAGGAAATGACGGCAAAGGAACATTTCAGAGCTTAATCATGAACCTTATCGGACGTGAGAACGTCGCAAGTGTCAAAGCAGAACAGTTTTCGGAACGGTTCGCCCTTTCCCAAGTCGTTGGTAAAACTTGCATTATTGGAGATGACAGCCAAGTCAGCTATTTAGACAATGCAGGGAACTATTTCAGCGTGGTTACTGGCGACCCAGTACCGATTGAAGCGAAAGGAAAACAACCAACTTTGGCAGTATTTAACAAGCTGGTTATTCAATCGACTAATTTCTTACCTAAGTTTAGAAACAAGTCAAATGGAACATACAGACGTTTGCTTATCGTTCCCTTTAACAAGTCTTTCACGGCAGATAATGACAACTGGAAAATCAAAGATGATTATATTAAACGCAAAGACGTTTTAGAGTATGTCCTTAAAATTGCATTATCCCTCAACTTTGATAAGTTTGATGAACCAAAAGCCACTAAAGGACTGTTAGATGATTTTAAAATCTCTAATGACAATGTACTGGCGTTTGTGAATGATATGTTTGAGGAGTTCGTCAGTGATTTTCTACCGACTGCTTTTCTAAGTGCTTTATATCGAGCGTGGTGTGAAGATGAGGGAGTGAAACCCTTTACTAAGCGAGAGTTTGAGAATAAACTACCTGATTATGTCAAAGACCAATGGAAAAAGACCGTGCAAAGACCAAATAGTGCAGGCTTTAATAGAGCTGTCGATTTACATCGAGCCAATGAAATGGAATTGTTTAGACGGTTGTTTTATTGGGACGACGAGAAACATAAAAAAGTTACTAAAGGTTATTCCCGCAAGAAAAAATAAAAGTGTTACTGAAAATCGGTAACACGTTACTGTTAGAAGTAACAGCTTTAACCCTATGGTTAAGTCGTTTATAGGTATCTGTTACTCTGTTACCGCAAAAACACCTACTCGCTAGGAATTTATCAGAGGAAATAAAAATATGAAAAAAGCACGCTGTCCGACAAATTGAATTTGCTGACAAAACCTGACTTAAAAATATAAAAAAGGAAAGATTATGAGAGCAAGATCTCCAACAAAAGCAGTTGTTTTAATTCAGTTATAAAAAGAGCAATTAATGCAATGAACAAAAGGAGTTACAGGTCTTATCTGTAGTTCCGATTATCGTATATATTTACCAATAGATAATAAGGAATCAATACAATGAATCAAACACTAAATACACTCAATGAGCTGTGGATTGAAGCAGGCGAAAAAGTAGAAAATTATAATGATAAAATCAATCAAATGCTCAAAAATGAAAATTTCTCAGCTCAAACCCTAAGAGATTTAACCGCAAAGAGAGATAATGCTCAAGCCCGTTGTGATGCACTTAGAAATCAAGTCGTCGAAGCACAAGCGACACAAGTTGCTCATCTTCGCTCGAGCGGACAACTCCCCTTAGGAAATGGAGAAAACCAAACGGATCAATCTTTTATTTCAGATTTCAAAGCCTTAATGAGAGGCGATTCTAAAATTACAAATCTAGTCACTTCCTCTAAAGATGAATCAGGCGAAGCGGCTGGCTTAACCATTCCCCAAGATCTCAGAACTTCGATTAATGTCTTAAAGCGTCAGTATGATGTGATGGAGCAATATGTCAATGTTGAAAATGTAACTACTGCATCAGGTTCTCGTGTTTATGAGAAATGGACAAATATTACCCCACTTACAAAATTAGATAGCGAAGATGAAATCATTGGGGCAAATGATGATCCCAATCTTAAGCTTGTCAAATATCAAATTGGGCGCTATGGAGGAATCACAACAGCGACCAACTCCCTACTTAAAGATAGTGCCGAAAACATTATGTCATGGTTGACGGGTTGGATTGCTAAGAAAGTCGTTGTTTCTCGTAATAAAGAAATCATCTCACTCATGCAAGCAGCCCCTAAAAAACCAACCCTCTCTACTTTTGATGATATTATCACTATGATTAATACGGCAGTCGATCCAGCAATTAAAGCAACTTCGATTTTAATTACCAACACGAGCGGACTCAACCAACTTACTTTAGTTAAAGATGCGCTAGGTAATTATTTGTTACAACCTGACCCCGTTCAACCTGATCGCTATTTAATCAAAGGAAAACGAGTGGTTGAAATCAGCGATCATTGGCTCCCAAGTGCTGGAGAAGCAAGCAGTCCGCTTTATCCACTCTATTATGGCGACTTTAAACAAGCCATGACTTTATTTGACCGTGAAAACCTGTCACTACTTCCAACCAATATTGGAGGAGGTGCATTTGAAACCGATACGACAAAAATTCGTGTGATTGACCGCTTTGATGTTCAGCTTACGGATACAGAAGCTTTTGTGGCAGGTTCATTTACAGCCATCTCAGATCAAAAAGGAAATATCAATACTGTAGCTACACCTACAACTACAACTACAACTACCAACTAATCATAAGGAGAAAAATAATGGACATTCGTCATATTGAAGAAAAAACAAAAGAATTAAAAGCACAATCAATTCCTCTGGTTCAAGCCGTTGAAAAAACCCAAGCCTTAGTCAATGAGTTAAGCACAAAACTTGAGAATATGAAAGTAGATAAACAACAGCCTGATATTGATGCGACTCTTGCACAAATGGCTAAAGAACGAGATGCTCGTGTTTTACTTGATGAACTGACGGAACATCTTACCAAGCAAAAAGAAGCGCTTCATCAATTCTGGAATAATGAAGAAACCAGTTATTCCATTAGAGCTGAGGCCAATCGCTCACAAGAATACTTGAGCCCAACAGAATCTCAATTAATTGAGGGATTAATTGATAATACTTTAAAACGAAAATTAAAAGCTTATGGTAAAGAAGTGGAGGAAGTTCGAAATAAAGCCATTGAGATTGTGAACTATTTGAAAGAAAACAATTATAATCAATCCGTTGGTAATGCTCTTCATCCGTTAGTTGAAGCCAAAAACTTTTATTACTTTAGAATGGCTCAGTTGATTAGTTCTACGTTTCAACATGAATTGATGGAGTATTTGCTTGAGGAGGGACTGATTACAAACTATCCTGGTTATTATACCCCACGCGGATAAAAGCTTAATCATTGATAGTTAAAAGCTGAGAAAGCCCATATTCATCGGGTTTTCTTAATTATCTGAAAGGATTTATCTAATGAATGAGGTAGAGCTTAATATCAGATTATATCTCACAGGCATGATGAAATCATGGACGGATAGGATAGACAGCACAGGGAAAGAAACGCCACAGCGCTTTATATTAAACGCCATGACAGAGTTGTTTGATTCATTGAGTGAGGATGAGATAGAGATGATCAGGCTTAGATACTTGAAACGCTTGACACTATCAGAAGTCGCAAGTCGTTACTCGATAACCGAGCGTACTGTTAGAAATCATACCAACCCAACCGTTAAGCAAGTAAAAGAAATTATATCTAAAGCTAAAGTTTTAAATAAAGAAACCTTAGTAATAGAAACTTATATCAAAAAAATGTATGATAATAACATTAACAAATAGGAGGAACTAAAAATAAAAACAAATACAAATACAAAGACTATTATTGTAATGACAGTGATTTTCCTCTTTTCACTAATAATATTTTATAAACCTACAAAAAACACAGCCGAACAAAAAGTAAATAGCACACAAGTTCCACTTATTTTAATACCAGGTACCAATGGGGACGGAGATCGATTTGATAATTTTATGAACATGATAACGAAGAAGATTGGGAAGAGAGACATTCTAAAAATTAATGTTAAGACTGACGGCACTACAGAATGGACATCTTCTTTAACCAAAAAATCTATTGCTCCTTTTATTGTAATAAGCTTTTCCGATAGTTCCGAAAAAGGGGTAGAGAAACAGGCAGAATGGACTGATATAGCTATGAAAAAAGCTCATCAGCTCTATTCTTTCAATTCTTATAATGCATTGGGGCATTCAAATGGAGGATTAGTCTGGACAATCTACTTGGAAAAAATGACACAGAAGGCAACATCTCAAATGAGAACACTTATCACATTGGGCACACCATATAATTATCTTGATTCAAATGCCAACCCTTATCCCAATAGTTCTTCGTTAACCAAAACAGATATGTTAAGAAGGATGATAAGTAAAAAAGAAAAGATTCCTCATAGTTTGAGAATGATTTCTATTGCAGGAGATTATAAAGATAATAGCGATGGAGTCGTACCTCTGACTAGTGCACTCTCGAGCAGTAAAATTTACAATAATGTTTCCAGCTATCACGAGAAAATATTTAATGGAATAAATACTCAGCACAATCAATTAACAGAAAACGAAGAAGTTATTAAATATGTTATTCATCAATTATATTAACCCTCCCCCGTATCTTTTCACAGGGAAAGCACACACATAGGTCTCATCTTGCGTGAAAACCCAATTTTTAAAATTTTTATATAGGGGGGGTCAAAACACTAAAACATTGATATAATCACGTTTATAGGCAAAAAAAGGGAAAAACACTTCCCTTTCTTGCCTTTTTTTAGAGTCGTTTTAGCACTAATGATCATTGGTAGCGTGTCTCACAAATAAATTTAGCTGGTTTGCGTCCTTTTTGGTGTGCAACTTTTGAGGGTCAATTATCCTAGTTATCATTGCGGTTGAGCGATTTCGTTTCAGAAAAAAAGTTTTCAAAAATCACTTTTTTACTCAGGGAGCCACTATTGGTATACGGTATTCCTAAAAGCGATGACGGGGGTATTCATTTTTTAATAATTTTTTTACGCTTTTATACAAAAAGTCAGCAAAATTAAAAGCCATATATCGTGGATATACAGCCCCTTGCCTGACAAAAATTTGTTCATTTTTTTAACGCTTTTTACTACGTTCGTGTTTTTTTTACGCTTTTTACTACGCTTAAAAACATGTATATTGTGGTCTAATGGGTCGTGTTTTTGTTGCATAATTGCATAAAACAACCTTTTTACCTTCTATTTGGTTCTAATGGGTTGTCGTGGTATACTAAAACTATAACAAAGAAAGGACTTTTTATTATGAAATTTAAATTTAAAGGAATCAATTATTACGAGGACTCAGAAAACAATTATGTCGGTGCCACAAACACTTGCTCAATCGTCAAAGAATTCGCTGATTTCCAAGCAGCTATTGACTATGTTGCTGAACACAAAGGATTCTTGATTGCCGAAGACGGACAAACTGCTTTCAACGTTTTGACAATTACTGAAAACAACTAAAATATTTAAATGGTCCAAAAAATCACTGACAGGCTTTGTCAGTGATTTTTTATATCAATTAATAAAGTTCTAAATAGTTATCAATTTCCCATTGCGATACGAATTGTGCATAGCTTGCCCATTCAATGCGTTTTGCTTCAACAAAGTTAACCAAAACATGTTCTCCAAGCGCTTCAGTCACAATTGTATCTTCACGCAATGCTTTAACGGCGTTGTGCAAAGTAGATGGCAAATCTGTAATACCATGTGCTTTACGTTCTTCTTCTGTCATTACGTAAATATTTGATTCGATTGCTTCTGGCGCTTCCAATTTATGTTCAACACCGTCAAGACCAGCTGCCAATAGAACAGCCAATGCAAGATATGGATTTGCTGTTGGATCAACCGCACGAAGTTCAACACGAGTTGACAAACCACGTGAAGCAGGTACGCGAATCAAAGGCGATCTGTTACGTCCAGCCCAAGCGACATAAACGGGTGCTTCATAACCAGGAACCAAACGTTTATATGAGTTAACAGTTGGGTTTGTAATTGCTGTAAAGTTATAAGCATGTTTCAAAAGTCCAGCAATAAAGCTATGTGCGACATCTGAAAGTCCCATATCTCCTGTTGGATCAGCAAAGGCATTGGCACCATCTTCTGTAAATAAAGACATGTTACAATGCATCCCAGAACCGTTGATTCCGTGAACTGGTTTTGCCATAAACGTTGCATGTAAACCATGTTTACGCGCAATTGTTTTAACAACAAGCTTAAAGATTTGAATATTATCACAAGCTTTCAAAGCGTTGGCATATTTAAAGTCAATTTCGTGTTGACCGATTGCTACTTCGTGGTGAGAAGCTTCAACTTCAAAACCAAGGTCTGTCAATACATTTACGATTTCACGTCTTGTGTTTCCAGCAAGGTCAGTTGGTGCAAGGTCAAAATAACCACCTTTATCATTCACTTCAAGTGTTGGTTCATCATTTTCATTAAGTTTGAAAAGGAAGAACTCTGGTTCAGGTCCAAGGTTAAAGCTCTTGAAGCCCAATTTTTCCATTGATTTAAGGTTACGTTTCAAGACACCGCGTGGGTCTCCAGCAAAAGGTTCACCTTCTGGAGTGTAAACATCACAAATTACACCTGCCACTTTACCATACTCATCTCCCCAAGGAAAAACAATCCAAGTGTCAAGGTCTGGATAAAGATACATGTCTGATTCATTGATACGAACGAATCCTTCGATTGATGAACCATCAAACATCATTTTGTTTTCAAATAATTTGTCCAATTGTTCATCTGTAGCTGGAACTTCAACGTTTTTAAGTGTTCCAAGAATGTCTGTAAACATCAAACGCAAGAATTTAATATCCTTTTCTTTGACGTCGCGACGAATGTCTGCTGCTGTGATTGTCATGCTTTACTCTCCTAGTTAAATTTTCGCTGTAAACTTAGTTGACAAATAAAGTAAACTAAACTTACATCCGCGGTTGGGTAAAATGAGTGGGATCAGGAGTTCCGAATCTACCTTGTTGGGCAAATTCGCGTTCAAGTGCATGGTGGACTTCTCCGATAGATAAAGTTTGAGCCTTCTTAGCATCCCTTTTGGCATAAATTTCTTTGATATCTGCAATATTATTACCTTCTTGCAATAAGTCAGCAATATCAAATAGAGCATCTATGTCATTGAGCGAATACATGCGACGATTACCGTCACTTCGCTCCGGGAAAATAAGCTCTTGCTCTTCGTAATAACGAATCTGCCTTGCGCTTAGGTCAGTGAGTTTCATGACAGTTCCTATTGGAAGTACCGCCATAGAGCGTCTTAATTCACGTTCTTTCACCAATTCTCGCCTCCATGCCTTTCATTATAGACCTTGTTATTAGCAAAGTCAAGTTTTAATGTGAGATTTTCTCACATCGGTTTATTTTATTTGAAATATTTTATACAATTTCATCCAATAATCTTTGACAACCCGTCTTAACAAGTTGATAAGTTTCTTGGAAATCGCCCGTGAACCATGGATCTGGAACACCTTGTTCTAAAAGCATCGCGATTTTTTGACGCGTTCCTTCTGGTGCCATTTTTCTAAGATTTTCTAAATTGGATTCATCCATTGCGATAATTTTATCAAATTCATAAAAATCTTCACTACTGATTTTTTGACTTCCCTTGTGAAGGTCAAAAGCAATCTTTTGTTCTTTTAGTTTTGTTTGGGTTCCAGAATGAATTGGATTTCCATGCTCCCAAGAAGAAGTTGCTCGACTTTCAATCAAAAAATTTGATTCATTTCCTGCCTTTTCAACTAAATCTTTCATGACAAATTCTGCCATTGGGCTACGACAAATATTTCCTAAACAGACAAAAACAATCTTTTCCATGACTTCCTTACTTTATATCATTTATAAATTAACTAATTTTGAGCATTTATTCTATTATACCCTATTTCACAAGATATTACTGACAGAATTCTAAAATGAAAAAGTCTGCCAAAATTTGACAAACTTTTTTACTGACAGATACTAACTGTCAATCTTCTTCATTATAAACGTAACCTAAGTGTTCATAGGCTCTTTGGGTCACCTTACGTCCCTGTTTAGTTCTCATCAAAAATCCTTTTTGAATCAAATAAGGTTCATACATATCCTCGACCGTTTCACGGTCTTCGGCAATATTTACCGCCAAAGTTCCAATCCCAACAGGACCACCGTGGTACATTTCAATCATTGTGCGGAGAATTTTTTGGTCAATATAATCCAAACCAGCGGCATCAACATCAAGAATAGACAAGGCCTTATCGGTAATTGCTTTATCCACTCGGCCATCCCCCATTATTTGAGCAAAATCACGCACTCGTTTAAGTAACCGATTGGCAATCCGCGGAGTCCCTCGACTACGTAAAGCAATCTCTAAAGCGGCATTATCAATAACTTCGACTTCAAAAATATCAGCTGTTCTTTTAACAATTTCTTCTAAATCACGCTCTTGATAATACTCCATATGACTTGAAATCCCAAAACGGGCACGCAATGGATTCGAAAGCATTCCAGCTCTTGTTGTTGCCCCAACTAGAGTAAATGGCGGCAAATCTAAATGAACCGAGCGTGAACCATCACCAGAACCAAGCATAATATCAATGTAGAAATCTTCCATAGCGCTATAAAGAACTTCTTCAACTTGCATTGGCATCCGATGAATTTCATCAATAAATAGCACATCGCCAGGTTCCAATTCATTCAAAATCGCAACTAAATCTCCTGGCTTTTCAATGGCAGGACCCGCTGTTTGTTTAATATTAACTCCCAACTCATTGGCAATGACAAATGCCATTGTTGTCTTACCAAGTCCCGGAGGACCAAAAAGTAGTACGTGGTCCAAAACTTCTTCACGCATTTTTGCTGCTTTAATAAAGATTTCTAATTGTTCTTTGACTTTATCTTGACCAATATATTGATTAAAAAATTGCGGACGTAGAGATTTTTCAATACCGTAATCTTCTTCCATTGGCTCTTTGTTTAATATATCGTTCATCTTATCTTGTAATTCTCCTTTTAGAGATGATTTTTGATGACTTATGAGAAGCTGTCAGTAAATTTTACTGACAGAAAGACTTGCATGATTGTTTTTGATGTCTGTCAGTTCTTTCTTCAAACTTTTTTATTTCATCATAAGTTTTAAGGCTGATTTGATATATTCTTCGCTGGTCAGACCTGTTTCTTGAGCTAATTTTTTCTCAATTTTCTTCAATTCTGTTGCTTTATAACCCAAAGCTTGCAGCGCTTCAATCGCTTCTTCCAAAGCAAGATTGCCAGCAGGTCCAGCATCAAGAAGAGAAATACCTACAGTTCCTGTCGCATCAAATTTCCCAGCCAAATCAAGCACCATCTGCATGGCTGTTTTTTTACCAACTCCTGGGAATTTAGTTAAATACTTGATATCACTATTGTCAATAGCAGTGATTAAACCTTCGTTATCAGCCGCCGCAATGATGGCCAGAGCTGATTTCGGCCCAATCCCAGAAACGCTGATCAGACGTAAGAATAAAGCTTTTTCGGCCTCGTTAACAAAACCATAGAGACTGTGGGCATCTTCACGAATGACTTGATGAACATAAATTTTTACTTCTGTGTTCATCAAAGCCGACCAAGCGTAAGGGTTAGCTACACTGATAAGATAGCCAATTCCTGCTACATCAATTACAATATTTGTTGGGGAAATTTTTACTAATTTTCCATTAAGATATTCAAACATTTTTTTACTTTTCTAATTTTTTGATTGACAAACTCCCTTATTCAAGTCTGTCAGTAGTTTTTATCTGTTTTTTTACTGACCAACTTCATCATTAATCTGTTTAGTCACTTTTTACTCAAAATCTTTCCACGAAGCTGCTTTTGAACGATGCGTTTCTTGGATTCTCCGGAACATTTTTTGAATGTCATCCCCTGAAAAATGAACAATCGTTGGCCGTCCATGCGCACAACTATAAGGATTTTTACAAGTTGCTAATTCTGCGAGTAAAGCTCTAGCTGACTCGGCGTCAAGGGGATGATTAGCTTTAATTGAACTTTTACAAGCAACCATTGCAGCTAAATCATGACGATATTTTTGGAGTGAAAATTCTTTTGATGAGAGAATAATATCAATCATTTCATTAATTGATTTCTCTATCTCGGTTTCTTTTAACCAGATTGGATGTTCTCTTAAAATGAATTGATTTTCTCCGTATTCTTCTAAGAAAACACCGGCTTCATGCAACAAATCTTTCTTCTCGGCTAAAACAATAAAATCATTTTTGGCTAAAGTGAACAAATATGGTGCAAGTAAAATTTGTTGCTCCATACTGACCTCACCAATTTTATCTTTCCAATACTCATATTTTATTCGCTCTTGAGCCGCATGTTGGTCAACCAAGTAAAGTCCTTCTTTGGACTGACAAAGTAAATAAGTCGCATGCAATTGCGCCAAGTATTCAAGCTGCGGAAAAGTTGATGACTGACTTATCTTTGCTTCATTATCAAAATCAATTTCAAAGTTGCTGACAGTATTTTCTAGACTGTTGTCAGTAATTTCAGTTGTTCTTTCAACAGTGCTGTCAGTAATTTTTTCACTGACAGCATCTGTATTAAGTTGATTTTCTGTAAAATTATCAAAAGTTTGTTCAGACGAATCATTTGAAGCTTGATTTTTATTGATTTTAAAAGTTGCCTCTTCTCTGACATAAAAATCTTGGCGAACATTATCATAATATAAAGGATTATTTTGCAAAGGAAGTTCCGTTTGAACAGAAAGGCTCTCCTTTTCTTTAGCTCTTCCTTGCAAATTTTCCAAAGCTTCTGGAATCAAAACACCTTCTGATAAAGCCTCATCAATTGCTTTAGAAATTAAAGCCATCAATTCACGCTCTTTAGACAAACGCACCTCTTGTTTTGTCGGATGAACATTAACATCAGCAAGTGTTGGGTCAATTTTAATCGATAAAATAGCAAAAGGGAACCGTCCCACCATCAATCGATTGCCATACCCTTCTAAAATTGCCCGATTCAATAAAAAGTTTTTGATAAATCGACCATTTATTAAAATCGTAATATAATTACGATTAGCCCTTGTCAGCTCTGGTAAGCTGACATAACCTGTTAGTTCAAAATCTAAGTCGGAGCCCTTGATTTGACGCATTTTTTTCGCTGTCCCTATGCCATAAATTGCAGCAATAACCTGACGTAAATCACCATTTCCAGCCGTTTTCAAAAATTCTTTACCCTCATTAACTAAAGTAAAGGAAATCTCTGGATGAGCCAGACTCAATCGGTTGATGATGTCTGTGATATGAGAAAGTTCAGCCTGCAAGGACTTGATATACTTGAGTCTTGCTGGTGTGTTATAAAAAAGATTAGCAACAGAAATTTTCGTCCCCACGCGCTTAGCAAGCGGTTCTAAAGTTTCGATATTTCCGCCTTTAGCAACTAGTTTTGTTCCTGATTCTTCCTCAGCCGTACTTGTTTCAATGGTCATCTGGCTGACAGAAGCGATTGATGGCAGAGCCTCACCCCGAAAACCGAGTGTTCTAATCCGAAACAAATCTGCCGAATCCTTGATTTTACTTGTCGCATGACGACGTAAAGCCAAAGCCACATCTTCTTTTTCCAAACCCAAACCATTATCAATGACTTCAATTAATCGCAAACCTGCTTCTTCAACATTGATAATAATTTTACTGCTTCCAGCATCAATTGAGTTTTCGACTAATTCTTTGACAACACTAGCAGGCCGCTCAACCACCTCCCCAGCAGCAATTTGATTGGCGAGCGCTTCATTTAGTTCAATAATTTTTCCCACAATAATCTCGCTCTCTTGTTTTTTAAAATTAATTCTAATTATAACACAAAAAGCAAGGGCTCGCTTTTCATTTTTTACTGACAAAAAAAATGATAGACAAGATGAAAATTGTCTATCATTTTTACATTAATTAGTAGTTTCCAAAATTGTGGTAACCATTATCAAAATTATTATAGTTGTTAAAAGCAAAGACTAATACGAAAATAAGAATCAAAATTGCAATCACAAATAATACAATTCCAATGATGAATGCAACGAAACCTGCTCGATTCCAACCGTCCATGACCTTACGGAACTCTTCCTCATCACGATATTTATTATCTCGGTTTTCAAGTGCCCATTTTTCGCCATTAAAACCAAAAACGATCATCCATACAATCCCAAAAATCCAACCTATCCATGGGATTAATCCAATCAAAATCAAGAGTCCCAAATAAGCACGGTTGGCAATCCCAAACCACATTGGAAAAGAGAAAGCTCCCCAGTTCCATTTAGTTCTAATTCCTTCTTGACTTTCTAATGAGGGATTCTGAGGAATATCTGCATAAGCTGATTGTTCGCTCGTTTTCTCTTCGACTTTTGAATCAAGTGGTTCACTAGCAACAATTACTGGTTCTGCAATTACTGGTTCACTTACAAAACCTTCTGAAACTTCAGCCTTGGCAACTACTGGCTCATCAAGTACAGGCTCTGAGGCATCCCATTCACTAATATCACTCTTAGTTGTTTCTTCTTGAGAAGCAAGATTCTCAGAATTTAATTCTTCAGTTGGTTCCACTTGAGTCTCAGGAATTTCTTGCCCTTTTAGTTCTTTTTCATTTTCCATGTTTAGCTCCTTTTTATGTTAGCTTCTACTCAATTCACCTTTCAATGAATCTCTTTTAAGTAATTATATCCTTTTTCCTTAGCTTATTTACAGAATAAGCTTCGATACCAAGTTCAAAGTGAATCTTTAAGTTCCCACAAGAAATTCAAAGCCTCTCTTGCAGTCATATTATCAACATTTTGCCTTTTTATCTTTTCAATAATTTCTGAAGAATTTTCGGCAAAATCAAATAAACTAAGTTGTTCTTGTTCATCAGCAACTTTTTTAGCAGACAAAGGTTTATTTTCTAACTTCTGCAAAATCAAATCTGCTCGCTCTAACAAAGGCTGTGGTAAACCTGCAATTTTCGCCACATGAATCCCATAGGATTTATCAGCTGGCCCCTCTGTTATTTTATGCAAAAAAGTCACATTCCCATTTTGCTCCAAGGTAGCGACATGGACATTATCGAGATGATCGAGCGCTTCATCTAAGTCTGTCAATTCATGATAATGCGTAGCAAACAAGGTTTTTGCCCCAATATGGTCATGAACATATTCAATAATTGCTTGAGCTAGAGCCATCCCATCATAAGTTGCTGTTCCTCGCCCTAATTCATCAAAAATAATCAGGCTGCGACTGCTTGCCTTTTGAATGGCATGATTGGCCTCAGACATTTCAACCATAAAGGTCGATTCCCCTGAAATCAAGTTATCACTGGCACCAATCCGTGTAAAGATGGCATCAAAAATTGGTAAATTAGCTGTTTCGGCTGGAACAAAAGATCCAATTTGAGCCATAATCACCGTCAAAGCAAATTGACGCATGTAGGTTGATTTACCTGACATATTCGGTCCTGTGATGAGTTGAATATCTGTTTGTTCAGGCAGTTCAATATCATTTGGCACATATTCTTGAGCACCCATGACCGCTTCAACGACCGCATGACGACCGCCTTTAATTTCAACAATTCTTGAACCGTCTGTAAGCGTCGGACGGATATATCCTTGTTTTTCGGCAACGACAGATAGACTTTGTAAACAGTCAATTTCAGCAATTGTTTTGGCTAGAGCTTGTAGTCTGCCAATGTATTGCTCCGTTTCAGTCCGAAGGCCCATGAATAAATCATATTCTAGAGATGATGATTTTTCACGCGCTTCCAACATAATTTCTTCAATTTCAGTTAATTCCTGAGAACCAAAACGCTCAGAATTTTTCAAAGTTGCCTTCCGATAAAAATGTTCAGGAACACTATTCAGCTGACTTTGGGTAATATGAAAATAATAACCATCCTTACGATTATAATCAATTCGCAGTGTGGAAATTCCTGTCTTGGCTTTTTCATCTGCTTCCAATTTTGCAATCCAAGAAGTTCCATTTTCAAGCGCCTCCCGATATTTATCTAATTGAGCATTGTAGCCTTTTTTAATAATGCCCCCTTCAGTAATCGTTCTTGAGGCATTCTCGCTAATAGCTGAATTAATTAAACCAGATAATTCAGGAATTTCGTCTAATTGGCTTTTTAACTCTTCTAATGGAGCTTCATTAAGCATTCCCAAAATATTTTTGATAGCAGGAACATTGGATAAAGAATTAGCCAGCTGCAAAAAATCAACTGGAACAGCCTTACCAAAAGAAACACGTGAAGCCAAACGTTCTAAATCATAGACCCCTTTTAAGGCTTCTATCAAATCGGAACGCTCAAAGAAATGGTCTAAGAAAATTTGAACAATTTCCATTCGTTTTTGAATGGCTGAATTTGAAACCAAAGGACGGTCAATCCACGACCGTAACATTCTGGTTCCCATCGCTGTTTTCGTCTCATCAAGCAACCAATAAAGTGTGCCATGTTTTTTATTTTCTCTTTTATTTGCCGTCAGCTCTAAAGATGATTTTGTCGCAAAGTCCATTTGCAAAAAGTCTTTAATTTCATAATGTTCAACTTCTTGTAAGTGACTCAAATCACGCATTTGTGTTTCTTTAACATAAGCCAACAATTTTGAAGCCACTTGATTTTCTAAGGCGGTCAATCCTGACAAATCTATCAGTAAATTTTCAGGAATTTCAATTTGTTCTGAAATCAAAAGATTCATTTGTCTTTCAAAAACTTTTAATTGACTTTCATCTAAAGTAAAACCAGCTACAATTTCCCGCGCCTTGAGTGAAGCAATTTCTCCTACCACCGCTGAAAATTCGCTGAGCTCTGTCACCTTGAATTCCCCAGTTGATAAGTCCATATAGGAAAGAGCATAATGTTTATCTTTGAAGTCAATTGCTACCAAGAAATTATTATCAACCGAATTTGCAGTGTCAATCGTTGTCCCTGGTGTAATCACCTGTGTCACTGCTCGTTTGACAATTCCGACCGCTTTTTTCGGGTCTTCCATTTGTTCAGCAACAGCCACTTTGTAGCCTAAACTAACCAATTTATCAATGTATTCAGCTGCTGCATGGTGGGGAACACCAGCCATTGGAATTGGATTTTCTGAATTTTTATTTCTTGAAGTCAGGGTTAATTCTAATATTTGGGCAGCATTCACTGCATCATCATAAAAAAGCTCATAAAAATCACCCATCCGAAAGAGCAAGAAAGCATCGGGATAATCTTGTTTGATGTCTAAATATTGTTGCATTCCTGGTGAAATTTTTTCAGCCATTTTTTCTTCCTATCCCATCTAAATTTTACTGACGAAATTCTTAGCATATCCGTAAGAAAATTTAACACTAGATATCCTAAAACAGAAATTCTGTCAGTATTTTTTTATTATATTTTTACTGACAAAAATTCTAGCTTCTCCATAAGCAAGCTTACATGGCCTATCCTACGCCAGAATTTCTTGTCAGTACTTTTTATTCACCAGTTTCCAACAAAAGATTAACTTTTTCTTCTAATTCACCAGTGATATATTGAACTAAATCATTGACATCCTCTAATTTTGTAGCATAATCTTCTACCAAAGGATGATGCTTAATCCGTTTTTCAATGACTTGAGCCGACTGTGAAGTCTTTTTGTAAGCTTGTATTTTATCAATTTTTTGATATAAAACAGCCTCTTTTTGTAGAGCTTTCATTTCTTCTTGAGCTTTAAAAAGTTCTTGATTAGCCATTAGTGCTGTTTCAGCTTGTTGAAAATCTTTAACATAATCAAGACTTTTTATTTTTTCAACAAGCAAATCCACTAAGTCATCATAGTGCATCTCAAGCCCTCCTTAAAATTTCATTAATTACTAATTATTTCTTTCATTAAAACTCTTAGACTTTATAAAATAATTATAACATTTTTTCAATCAATCCATGGCTTGTTTTTTTATCTTCAAAAAATAAAAGCCTAAATATTTTAGGCTTTCTAATTCTTACTTTTGATTCATTCGCTTAAATTCCGCAACCATTTCTTTAATTAATTCTCTTTGTGAGGCTGTTAAATCTGTAATATCAATCATTTTTTTACCCATGATGAATTCTCCTTTCATCATAGGACTTGTAAAACTTGCGATTTTCAAACAAAAATTACTGACAGAGTTTTTGTCAGTAATTTTAATTATTTTTCTTTAAGTACATTAAACTGCTCAAACTCATTAATCAGCCTCAAAACAATCTGTAACTGTTCATCTGTCAAAGTGGATGTATTAAAGTTTTTGTCATCAGACAAGCCAAGCAAATAATCCGCTGACACGTCAAAAATTTGACAAAGTTGAATCAATACCTCAACAGATGGGTACTGTTTGCTTTTCTCATAAGAAGAGACCGAAGCCCCAACAATGCCTAGTCGAGCGGCTAAATCATTCTGTGTGAGTTTTTTTTCCATACGTAAAGCACGAAGTTTATCTCCAAAGTATTCCATCCCCATTTATTTACCTCTTTTTTGGATTTTAACAAAGAGAAATCAATTTTAATTTTATTTATTAGATTAAAATTGACTTTTGGATTAAGTTTAGTTACAATTAAGAAAATAACTAAACTCAAGGAGAAAACTCTTATGAAATCTAAAGCACTCGCCCTTACCAATGGAATCGTTGGACTTGCCGGGGGAATCCTTCTCGTTCTATGGCCACTTTTAGTCGCTTTTGGTACAAATTTTAATATCGTTCTTCGATTAGCTTTGATTGTACTAGCTATTATCGCCATCATCTATTACAAAGAAACAAAACTAGTCAAAATAGCTGCTCATGTCTTACTTATCGTTGGTGGAGCCGTTGCCTTTATTCCATTTTCGGGCTGGGTTGGAGGAATCATTGCGATTGTTGGTGGTTCACTTTATTTAGCGAGTCTAAAAAATTTCAAAAATGAATAGATAATTTGCACATGAAAAAAATAATTTTACCTTTACTTAGTCTTTTTTCACTTCTAATTCTTGTCGGATGCACCCCCTTGACTAAAACTAGTCAAAATTCAGAAAGTGAGAATTCCACTAGTCAATCTAGCCAAAAAACCTTGACCTCTACTTCTGAAACTTCAACTGACCCTGAACTAAAAGACTGGTTAGCAAGTTATAGTACTTTCGTTGACACTTACTCTGATTTCGTTGACCACTATAAAGCAAACCCTAATGACCCCGACCTTTTAAACAAACTCTCCGAAATGACAACCCAAGAAACCCAATGGGTGACCGACTCTTCCAAATACAAAAATCAACTCTCTGGAAAAGATTTAGTAGAATACACCAACATCTCTACCAGACTTTTGCAAGCTGTCGAAAAACTAAGTCAATCATAAAAATAAAACTCGTAGCCAACTAGACTATGAGTTTTTATTTTTATTATTTTGGAAGTTTTCCATCTTCCCACCAAAGTTTAATCAAAGCTTGAGTGCCGTCATTTTCAAAGCCTTTATCAGCTAGTTTTTCATAAAGTTCCTTTGCTCCTCTAGTTGCCGGAAGTTCAAGATTCATTTTTTCTGCCTCAGAAAGAGCAATTCCTAAGTCTTTGATGAAATGCTTAACAAAAAATCCTGCACTATAATCTTCACGGAGAATCCGAGGCCCGTAATTAGCCAAAGACCAAGTGGCACCAGAACCTCCCCCAACAGTATTTAAAACTTTATCCAAATCCAAACCAGCCTTTTGGGCATAAGCTAAAAGCTCTGTCATTCCAGTCATTGTACCCGCAATACAAATTTGGTTAGCCATTTTGGTGTGTTGTCCACTTCCAGCTCCCCCTTGATGAGTAATAGTTTTTCCCATTTTTTCAAATAAAGGCAAAGCTTTCTCATAAGTTTCTGAATCACCACCAACCATAATGGTCAGTGTCGCATTTTTCGCACCCAAATCTCCTCCAGAAACAGGAGCATCAAGTGCGAAAGCTCCAACTTTTTTAGCTTCTTGATAAATTTCTTGTGCTAAAGTTGGCTCAGTCGTCGTCATATCAATAAGAACTTTTCCTGAACAATCATTTTTGAAAATTCCTTCTGCACCAAAATAAACTTCGCGGACGTCCTTAGGATAACCAACAATTGTAATCACAAACTCAGCTTGAGCCGCAGCCTTCTGTGGATTTTCAGCATAAGTTGCACCACGTGCCACAAGACCGTCCGTTTTTGATTTTGTCCGATTATAAACAATTAAATCATGTCCAGCGTCCATAAGATGGCCAGCCATTGCGGCTCCCATCACACCCGTACCAATAAATGCTATTTTTGACATTTCTTCTCCTTTATTTAGCAGATTTATAAAATCTGTTTTGTCTAATTTTGGTAATCACGACGTTTACGGGCTTTATCTCCCCGCAACCGTTTGATTTTTCGGTTACGATATTCATCCAATTGATAAGTTTTCAACCATTTTTCAATAGCCACTCGTGAATTTCCTGTTTCTTCGCCAATGCTTGATAAAGAGCGTAAAGGATTTTCATCAATGATTTTCTCTAGTTCTTCTCTTGTTAATCTAGTCATATTTCTCCATCTCTCAAAATGCTCAAAAGAGCAAAAAACGGTCAGCTTCCAGCCAACCGTCCACTTAATCATGGGGAAGAAGGGATTTGAACCCTCACGCGATTTCTCGCACATGCACCTGAAGCATGCGTGTCTGCCATTCCACCACTTCCCCTACGGATCATAACCTTGTCCTTTTACGTAAGTCGCTAAAGCAACTACTTCAAAGGCACTTCCCCTACGGGTCATAACACTTTTCTATAATATCAGTTTAATAGAAAAAATGCAAGTTGAAAATCCGCTATGACGCCCTATTTAAGCACCTCCGTGCCCTACAAACATTGCAACAATTAATATAATCAAAACCAAAGTTGTAATTGCCACATAGAGTTTATCTCCTTCTTTTGCAAAAGCCACAATTGAAGCAACTACTCGCAAAACAGGAGTCAAAATTAAGAGGAATAATCCAGTCATCAACCAAGCCAATGCTTTAAATTCAACTAAACCACTTAAAATTTCATTAAATTTATCTGGCCAAACCCCTTCAGCATAACCAGAATGGCCGCTTAGGAGAAACATCAAAATTCCAATAATAATGACTGTAGTACTAACAAATACACCAATCCTAAGAATTTTTCCGATATTTCGCTCTATTTTGAGTAACTCTTCTTTTGTTAATTCTTTATTTACCATTAGAGCGATACCCCCAATCCTTTAAGCAACATTTGCAATGCCATAATCAAAATAACTGGAATGAAAATCAATCGAATTGTTTTTGCTGGTAACTTAGGCATAATTTTTGAGCCCAAAGCTGCGCCGGCAACAATCCCAATAGCAAGCGGACCTGCTAAACTTGGATTAACATAGCCATTGAAAAAATAAACCGTTGCAGAAGCCGCTGCTGTTACCCCAATCATCAAATTTGAAGTCGCTGTTGAAGCTTTTAAAGGCATTTTCATCATTGAATCCATTGCCATGACCTTAAAGACCCCAGAACCAATTCCCAAAAGACCTGACGCAACACCAGCACCAAGCATTACAGCAGCACCACCTGGAACCTTTTCTACTTGATAAGGAATTTCTTTGCCAAGTTGTTTATCGTAATAGCTTGAGTTTAATTTTAATTTCTCAGCTATCTTATCTGACTCCACTTTTTGAACAACTTCCTCACCTTTATGCATTTTCCGCCACATATTGTAGCCTTGGAAAATCAAAAGACAACCAAATAAAATATTTAAAATCGTAGCATCAAAAAATCCCGCTAAAATTGCACCAACTAACCCACCAATTGTGGTAAATATTTCCAAAAACATAGCAGTACGAACATTAATCATATCATCTTTCAAATAAGAAATGGCCGCACCAGAACTTGTTGCAATAACGGCAACAATACTTGCTCCAATGGCATATTTAATATCAACACCAAAAAATGTCGTAATAATAGGCGTGATAATAATTCCACCCCCAAGACCCAAAATTGAGCCAAATACCCCTGCGACGAAACCAAGAAGTAACATCAGCAGAGTAAATACTAATAAAGACATGTGTTTCTCCAATCTAATAACCCTATTCTACCAAAAACTTTTTAAAGCTGCTTGTTCCTTTGATTAAGATACTTTATCAAGAACATTTAAATCCTATTCTATTTTTTACAACCCCAATTTATGATATAATTCTTATAAGATTAATGCTTCACAAGAGTTTTTGAGGCAACTTATTGGAGGTTAAAATGAATAGACAAGAACTTGAGACACGACTTCGTCAAGAGCTAGCAATTCCCTTTTATAATGCTAAAATAGCCGAGCGCGATTATAGCGAGTCCGAATTTCAAGAAATGAAAGCTGAACTCAAAGCCGATATTGAACAGTACGCTCATGATTACGTCAATGAAACTAATACAAATGGTTAAATTTTACTGACAGAAATCCTAAATCAATCTGTCAGTAAATTAATTATTGTTTTTTAAAAAAGGAAAAAATATGACCGAACAAAAACAAGCACTTTTCACCATCTTCGGAGCAACTGGTGACCTCGCTAAAAGAAAGCTCTACCCTTCACTCTTTCGCCTCTTCAAAAAAGGTGAACTAGCTGACAATTTTGCAGTCATTGGTACCGCTCGCCGTCCATGGACAAACGAATATTATCGTGAAGTTGTTTTAGAGTCTATCAAAGATTTAATGAACTCAAAAACAGAAGCCGAAAATTTCGCCAGTCATTTTTATTATCAAAGTCACGATGTTAGCGACAGCTCACATTACGTTAACTTAAAAGATTTGGGTGAAAATTTGCGTAAACAGTATAAAACTGCTGGCAATCAAGTCTTCTTTTTAGCAATGGCTCCTCAATTTTTTGGCACTATCGCTGAACACCTTAAATCAGAAAATATTTTGACAGGTGAGGGTTTTGAAAGAATCGTCATTGAAAAACCATTTGGAACAAGCTACGATACGGCAAAATCACTTAATGACAGCCTCGCAAAAGTATTTAGTGAAGAACAAATTTTCCGAATTGACCACTACCTTGGAAAAGAAATGATCCAGGCCGTTTCTGCCGTTCGTTTTGCCAATCCAATCTTTGAATCACTTTGGAATAATCAACACATTGATAACGTTCAGATTACTTTTGCCGAATTTATCGGTGTTGAAGACCGTGGCGGTTACTACGAAACTTCTGGTGCTTTAAAAGATATGATTCAAAACCATGTCTTACAAGTACTCAGTCTCATTGCCATGGAAAAACCTGAAAAATTTGATGAATCTTATATTGTAAAAGAAAAAGTTAAAGCCCTTAATGCAATCCGTCAATATTCTTCTGAGGAAGCTTTAGAAAACTTCGTTCGTGGTCAATATATTGCAGGACGTTTTGACGGTGAAGATTACCTAGGTTATCGCGAAGAAGATTCTGTTGCAGCAGACAGTCGAACTGAAACTTTCGCTGCTGGAAAATTTGTCATTGATAATGAGCGTTGGTCAGGCGTTCCTTTCTATGTTCGCTCAGGAAAACGTATGACTGAAAAAGGAACTCGTATTAATATCGTTTTCAAAAAAGATAAAGACAATCTCTTTGCAGAAAATTGCGATGACCAATCCGTTCAAAATGTTTTGACCATTTATATTCAACCAACTGAAGGTTTTTCACTTTCAGTAAATGGAAAAGCGGCCGGTCAAGGCTTCCATTTAGAACCTTTGCGTTTAAATTTCCGACACGATAGTGAATTTCTTGGAAATTCTCCTGAAGCATATGAAAAACTTTTCCTAGATGTCCTTAATGGAGACGGAACAAATTTCTCACATTGGGAAGAAGCGGCTCGCGCCTGGGAACTTATTGATGTTATTCGAGAAGCTTGGGATAAAGAAACTTCTGAGCTCCCAACTTATGCGGCTCGCACAATGGGACCGAAAGCTGCATTTGACTTACTAGAAAAAAATGGTCACGAATGGGCTTGGCAACCTGATTTATGGTATCAAGAACGTGGTTACTACAATAAATAAAGAAAAAAACCTGTCTTAACGATAGGTTTTTTATCTTTTCCACAAACTTTTACACAGTTTTCCACATATTTGTGGAAAGACTTCACAATTTTGTGGAAAACTTTTCGTTTTTGTCAGTAAAATAAGATAAAAAAAGGATTTTACTTGTGAATTTATTTTTCCACAGGTAAAATTCTTTTTTTAATCTATTTTTATAAACTTGTTTTCCACACAGGTTCACCATCTCGAGCAATCAATTTTTTCCAAACGCGTCGTTCACGCCAACGGTTAACTTGTGTACTCCAAGAATCTGATGCAACTAAAGGTTTGACTAAAATACTTCTGACGCCGGCACGATGAGCAGCTCTAATATCCGTCATCAATTGATCACCAACCATAATCACATTTTCAGGACGCTCTTCAAGCAATCTCAACGCTTTTTTTATTCCCCAAGCAAAAGGTTTCATTGCTCGCCAAATATATTGAACACCAAACTTTTCCACAGCACGAGCAACTCTTGCTTGTTTATTATTTGATACAACCACCACTTTTAAACCATTTTCTCGCATATCCAAAAGCCAAGCCAAAAGCTCTGGAGTTCCATCAGGATTATCCCAGGCAATTAAAGTATTGTCCAAATCCACCATTACGGCACGAACATTCAAGGCTTGCAGACGTTTAGGGTCTAGTTGATAGACAGCTTCCACTAAATAATCAGGCTTATAATTATCAATTTTCATGCCCCTATTATATCAAAAACTTACAGAAATTCCTGTTTTCTTCCCTAAAATTACTGACAAACTTGTCAGCAAAAAAATAGAGAACAAAATTACTGATAGAACAAAAAAAGTCGCCAAAAGCGACTTTTACTTTTATTTAAACTTATCAAAGAAACCTTTTTTTCCTGAACCAGAAACTTCAACACCACTTGCTTTAGCAAAAGCTTGGAGCGCTTCTTTTTGAGCTTGATTCAAATTCTTAGGAGTGACAATATTGATAATAACATATTGGTCACCATTACCAGAACCACGGAGTTTTGGCGCACCTTTACCTTTTAGACGGAAATTAGCCCCCGTTTGTGTTCCAGCAGGAATTTTCAACTTCACATTTCCATGGACAGTCGGAACCTCAATTTCATCACCTAAAGCAGCTTGAACAAAGTTCATTGGCATCTTGTAGTAAATTTCTGCACCATCACGCTCAAACTTGTCTGAAGCTTCTACTTGGAAAACAACATACAAATCACCATAAGGTCCACCATTCACACCAGCATCACCTTGTCCTTGCAAACGCATTTTTTGTCCAGTTTCAACACCAGCGGGTACAGTAACCTTAACAGTATGCGCCACTTTTTCATGACCTGAACCATGACAAGTTTCACATTTCTCTTTGATTTCTTTACCTGTTCCGTTACAAACATCACATGTTACTTGTGTTTGCATCCGTCCAAGCGGTGTATCACGAACAACATTAATTTGTCCACGACCACCACATTTATGACAAGTTTCTGGATGTGTGCCAGCTTTCGCTCCAGAACCTCCACAAGTGTGACAGAGTTCTTCACGATTATATTTGACTTGTTTTTCCACACCAAAAATAGCTTCTTCAAATTTTAAGTTTATCCGATACTGTAAGTCATCTCCTTGACGGGGTGCATTAGGGTTAACTTGTGCACCTCCTCCTCCAAAGAAACTTGAAAATATATCTTCAAAACCACCAAAGCCACCTGAGCCTCCACCAAAACCAGAGAAACCAGAAGCTCCGCCGAAGCCGCCGCCACCAAAGCCACCGTTGGCTCCAGCTTCACCATATTGGTCATAAGCAGCACGCTTTTGTTCATCCGAAAGCGTTTCGTATGCTTCTTGAACTTCTTTATACTTTTCTTCAGCACCCTCTTCTTTATTTAAATCGGGGTGATATTTTTTGGACATTTTACGATAAGCTTTTTTTATTTCATCTTGACTGGCATTTTTATCGACACCTAGTCGTTCATAATATTCAGTATTATTCATTTCTAAATTACTCACTTCCTTTACTAAATCAATTTTTCAATAGCACTATTTTACCACGTTTTTTCATTTTTGGCAAAAAAATTAGCACTCTTTTTATAAGAGTGCTAATTACACTATAAAAATTCTATCTCAAATTGATTTGTTCCACTATAAACCGAATCAACTGTAGGTTCAGCCAACCAATATTTTCCTTTTATTGGATCAGTAACATGAAACTCTTTTTTCTTTTCGTTATAGCCATCTAAAATAACTGCATGAGTATTGGACACAACCTTATAACCATAATAATCATCATAAGTAATATCAGGTTCAGCGAAATCAATCGTTACCCACATTTCAACTAAATGTTCTGATAAAACAGCATCTTTAATCTCGCTAATACTTTTTCCAGATAAGTCAGCAACTTGGATATTATTTTCTTGAGCAAAACTCATCAAAGCTGTGGGCCAAATCGTTGGAAAACCACCATCCGGAATTTCTTCATCAGACGTCCAAGGATTCCCAGCATAACCACTTCCTGGATCACCTCCCCAACCTACATAAGGCAAAGATTCAATCCAATCAGTGACCGTCCTACCCTGAGTTTTATCCAAATAGACCAATGCATTGTAAAAAGAAACAATTTCACATCCCTGGTAGGCTCCGATTGTCATTTGATTAACATCACCAGTTTTCATCAAAACATAATCATACTTACCCTGACGATCAGTCTGGACAAAAGTTTTTGATGCAGATGTTAATTTTTTATCTTCTTGATTCTTAGGATTTACAATTAAAGTAAAAATAAGTAGACAGGCCACAAGAACAAATAAAATTACGATTCTTTTTTTAAAAAGTTTTTTCTTTTTAATAGTCATCTAATAAATCTTTTTTTCCCATCATAGATATTGTTCGATGTACAGTTTCAGCTTGTGCATCTATTATATTGTACTCTTTTGTCAAATCATAGGCTTCATATAAGACTGACAATTCTGTACAACCTAAAATGGTTACTTCACAATTCATTTCTGACGCGACATCAGATAAAATTTCCTTATAAAGTTCAAAATTAAGATTTCTATTTTCCTTAACTTCTTGATAAATCAAGCGATTTACCTTTTCTTGCAATTGATCATCTGGAATTACCGCTTCATATCCTTGTTCTTCCAAGGCCTCACGATAAACTCCTGTCAAAATTGTTCCTTCAGTCGCTAGCACGGCCACCCTCTTAGCTTTTGGAAAGTGATGGCTAATACTATCAACGGCTATGCGTGGCATATGTAGAATCGGAATTTCTGTTGCTTTTTGCATCTCATCAAAATAATAATGAGCCGTGTTACAAGGAACAACAAAAAATTTTGGTGAAAGTTGACTGTGAATCTTAATATCATCAATCAACTTTTCTTCTGGATTTTCCAATGAAGGATTCTTGATATAATCTGTTCGGTCAGGAATTGTCGCATGATTAACTACGATATAATTCAAATAATCTTGGTCACGATAAGCCTCTGTTCGTTCATTCAGCGTATGAATAAAACTTTCAGTCGCAAGAGTACCCATTCCCCCCAAGATTGTAAAGAAGTTTTCCATTATATCCCCCTGTCCTTCTTATTTAATTTTTATTTGTGAAAGTACGTTTTAAATGCCCCAATATAGCGATGGAATGCATATTTCATCAAAAGATAACGTTTTGGTGAGTTATCCTTAGAATAAAATAGAGTTGTCCCATAGTTTCCTGAATTAATAAAACGACGAATTTCTTCTTTAAAACTAGGATTTACATATTTGAGCAATACTTTTTTAGGAACCCCTAACCAAAGTTTTGAACCTTTTCCATAAATTGTCTCAGTAAAAGGTTCATTGTTAATACGGTCAGCAACTAAATAACGTGTCAAATTGTAACCATTTAAAGTAACATAAAAGGAGCTACGTCCTTGACGTAAGTTAATTTCAAAAAGTTTATAAGAGCCATCACGTGGGTCATATTTCATATCAAAATTAGCAAAGCCTGTGTATTCAATTTTTTCAAGAAAATCCTGAATTTGTTGATAAACTTGTTGACTATAATCAGGCAAAATCGCCACATAATTCCCAATCGCTTTTGGACTTGGATCCTCAAGTAATGGATGACCCAAACACATCATGCGAACTTTATGATTTTTATCTACATAAGCGTTAAGAACACGCATATTTTCATCCCCTCCAGGAATGAAATCTTGAATAATCATCTCATCAGGATAACCAGCTTCATAACAACGATGCAGCATCAACTTCATTTCTTCGTTAGATGCAATCGTGAACGCTTTTTTCTGCCCTTCAAAGTGCACATCTAAATAAGAAATAGAATTCCCTGGTTTTAAAATCATTGGATAAGGGAAAGTTAACTCATCTACTAAAGTATCTATTTCTGATTTTGGATTAACTAATACCGTTTTTGGATAAGGTAAATTATATTGTTCACAGATATTGTAAAAATCAGGCTTATTTTCTAATTGACGATAAAGCGCGTAGTCAATATAAGGCACTTCAAAAAATTTCGAAAGTTCCTCACGATATTTTGAAGCAAGTAGGGCATAACCGTCCCCACAAGCTACTAAAAGATATTTTTTCTTACTGTCTTTATGTTTACTTGCAAAATCACGAAGCACCTGAATAAAAGTTTCTTCATGGTCAAAATTTTCATGAGTTTGTACTTCAACAATTTTTGAATACTTTGTTGGAGCTAATCCAGAAGCACTTAAAGCCAGAGAAGTAATTCCAAATTCTTCATGAAATGAACGAGCCATTCCATAGACGTTGATATCAGAACCTAACAAGATAGGTTGAAATTCATTTGTTTGTGACACAAAAACCTCCCTTAAAAATTAACCACAGCAGGTTTTTCACCATTATTGATGAAGTAAACATCATACCAAGTCAAGAATGAATAAATTGTCCAGAGTTTACGACGTGCATCATTTTTATCTGCAAAGTTATCATCCAACATCTTCAAGAGTTTTTCTTGATCGAAGAATTCAGCAACAAAATCTTGTTCAAATAATTGACGAACAACTTTATAATATTTTTCTTCTCGCAACCAGTCTTTAATTGGCACTGGGAAACCTAATTTTTTACGATTTGACCATTCTTCTGGTAAATGACGACGAGCTGCTTGACGGAAAGCATACTTTGTATTATGTTCATTCAAAAGATATTTTGTAGGAATTTGTTCCGCTGTATGCATCAATTCAATATCAAGTAGTGGAACACGCAATTCAAGTGAGTGTGCCATTGCCATTTTATCAGCTTTAAGTAGGATATCTCCTGGCATCCATTGGTGCATATCAAGATATTGCATTTTACGAAGTTCAGAACCTTCTGGGGCCTTTTTGTAAGTTTTTCCAACAATATCTTTAACAGTTGGAGCTGCTTTAAATTCTTCTTTCAAAAGCTCTACTGATTCAGACTCATCAAATACTTTCGCTTGACCGATAAAGAAATCTTCAGCAGGCGCAAGTGATTCATAAAGATGTTTTTGACCTTTGAAATGTTTATTTTCAATACCACGAGCAATTGAGAAACGTAAAGATTTTGGTAATTTCTTCAAACCTTCTGCGAAAACACGAACCGCACGAGAATTTGTACTAAATCCATAAGACTCATAACCAGCAAACAGCTCATCTGCACCTTCACCGCTCATTACAACACGTACATCACGTGCTGCTAATTCTGCGAGGAAAAAGAGTGGCACACAAGAAGGATTTGAATCTGGTTCATCCAAATAATATTGAATTTGTGGGAAATACTTGAACGCTTCATCTCCATGGATTTCACGAGAAGTATTGTTCAAACCAATCATATCAGTCAATTGTTTGGCTTGTTTAGATTCATTGAAAGTTCCTTGACCAAAACCAATAGAATAAGTATGTTCAGGACGAAGCGTTGAAGCAACATAACTAGAATCGACACCACTTGATACAAAAGCTCCAACTTCTACGTCAGCAAATTTATGAGCGTCAACAGAACCCAAAACAGTCTTATCAATCAAATCAATTGATTCTTCCAAGCTCATATCTTTTTCATCAACTTTCATATCCCAATAAGGTTTGATATCCAAGACCCCATCTTTGTAAGTAAAGTAATGACCTTCTTTGATACGAAAAACATTTTTAAAGAAAGTTTCATCAAGAGCAGAGTATTGGAAAGTCATGTAAGGTTTTAAAGCTTCTTTATTTAATTCTTTTTTGAAGTTTGGATGTTTCAAAAAACTTTTAATTTCTGAACCATACATGAAAGTTCCACCCATTTGAGTATAGTAAAGTGGTTTGATACCAAAATGATCACGAGCACCAAACAATTCTTGTTTTTCTCTATCCCAAATAACAAAAGCGAACATTCCACGAAGCTTTTGAAGAAGTTCTACACCATATTCTTCATAACCATGCAAAAGAACTTCTGTATCAGCATGAGTTGTAAAATCATGACCTTTAGCGATAAGGTCCTCACGTAATTCGCGGAAGTTATATATTTCACCGTTAAAAGTAATCAATTTACTTTTATCTTCATTGAAAATGGGTTGGTCTCCACCTTCAAGGTCAATAATACTCAAACGACGAAAGCCAATTGCGGCACCTTCATCAATAAATTCACCTGAACTACTTGGACCACGGTGAACAATAGTATTCATCATTTCTTCTAAAGTTTTTGATTTATCGTTTTGATTCATCCGGTCAATAAAGCCGACAATTCCACACATTTGTATCTATCCCCTTATCATTTTTCCTTATTATTATACCACAATAATAAAAAATGATTTGACAGAAGGAAAATTATTCCCCACTATCAAATCACTATTTTTTTATTTATTAAGGCTTTTCTCTAGTTTGGCATCAAGAAAGTTACACCAGACGCACTTACAGTACGCTCATGTCCCCACCAAGTTGTGCCATATCCACCTTCTTTAATAGTAATTGTACCATTTGAATTCACAGATTTTACAATAGCTACGTGACCGTAAGGTGAGTTTGCGTATCCAACAAAATCAGCTGAAAAGCTTGATGCGATTACACCAGGAGCTGCTCCTACAACATGGAGTACACCTTGTGCAGGTCCGTTAGTTGCCCATTGACCACCATTACCTGGCATGATATTTCTGATGTAAATCCCTTGTGCAGCAAAGTATTGCCATACATAGTCAGTACATCCACCACCAGCATACGGATTAGCAATTGGTGTGCTATTAATGCCTGATGAACTTGAACCACCGCCAGTGTTATTACCAGTATTTCCACCAGTATTTGAATTTCCACCGCCAGTGTTAGAACTGCTTGAACCTGATGAACCATTAGAGCTTGATGAATTGCTACTTGAGCTGTTTGAACTTGATTGTGAAGCTTGACTAGATGAAACAGTTGAAGTTGCTTCTTCTACTGCTTTAGTTGTTGCTGCTGTAGAAGCTGCTTGAGCTTGAGCGGCCTCTTTTTGTTGTGCTTCATAAGCTGCTTGTTTTTTAGCTGCTTCTTGAGCTGCTTTTTCTGCGGCTGCTTTTTCATCTAATAAAGATTGTTTTTTATCTTGTGCAGTAGCAATTGTTGCTTGGTAATTCAAAGTAGCAACTTTAAGTTCAGCTTGTTGTGAAGTCAACTCTTGAGCTTGAGAATCTAAACTTTGTGAAAGAGAAACGAACTGGTTATAGTTCTTTTTAACAGTTTCTGACTTTTGACTAAGTTCTTTTTGCTCTTTTTCTTGTTGTTCCAACATTTGTTTGTTGGCACTAGAAACAGTAGCAATCGCTGTTACTTTTTGAATAACATCTGTCAAAGATTTTGAATTAACAACAGCATCCATATAGTTTGTTGCTGAGCTGTTAACTTGAGCACTACGTGCTTGAGCTTCCAATGTCTTTGTACGTTCTGCGATACTTTCATTCAATGTTGCAATTTGTGCGTTAAGCGCTTTTGCTTCACTTTCGATTTTAGCAATTTGAGCTTTTGTACTTGCTTGTTTTTGTTGTAAGCTATCAACTTTTGATTGTAAGCTATCAACTTGTGCTTGGGCTTGAGCCTTTGCAGACTGCGCACTTGAAATAGTCGCATCTTGTTTAGCAATATCTGAATTTGTGTCAGCGTAAACCCCTGACAACGGTGCTGCAGCAGAAAGTACCACTGTAGACATTAAAATAGCTGAGATAATCTTTTTTTTCATAACTGTAATTTTTTAATTTTTCCTCCCATTAAGTTCGGTTGAATAAACATATTATACTATTCTTACCCCGGCGAAATATTTCTTTACGGTTACAAAACACTTTCTAATTGTATCTTCCATGACTTTTTTTTAATCTGTAGAAGATTTCTAAAGGAATTTGCAAGGCTGTAGCCAAGATAATATTGAGCAAAAGTGTAGGCGCTAACTGGTAAACAACAAAATTAATAAAGTTTAAATGTGCAAATCCAAAAGCTGCCATAATGATTGCACTAAAAACTTCAAAAGCCGTCACAATAATAATTGTTGTAAATAACCGTGTCCAGCGATTAGTAAATATGGTTATCTGTATATTATATATAAAAAGAGCAATAAGTGGGAACAATAAGGTCGCAATTCCATAAATTCCTAGATAATAACTATCATATATTGCCCCCAAAACTGCCGCTAAGATGATAATATAGCTTGGTCTGTGCTGAGTGACACTGTACATCAGAAATATCAAAAACAAATGACTCACTGGTACCCATGTCCCGCTGCTAACCCCCGTTAATATATGGGTAATTTGACCGTCCAAAATCATTAGTAAAAAAAGAATAATTGGACTAAAAAATTGAAATGTAAATCGACTCACTACTTAATTCCTTATATTCTAGTTGGTTTTAACAAATTAATGCTTTATTTTGCATAAGTAAAATAATAATTAATACTTATCTAGCAAAAACTACTGACCGTCAATTTTGCTTTTGACCACAAAGACGAATCTAATATCATAGAGATTTGTTTCTGGTTTGATATAAACCATTTTACCAAGGCCATCACTATCTTGCTTTTCACCGATAACCTTTCCTATAAGTAAACCACTTGGGGTTCCACCTTGACTACCAGAATTCGCTCCAAGACCACTAGTAAAGACGGAATCTCCATTTTTAAATTCCCCTTGTGAGTCGATATTTTTAACTACATAAGCCTCTTGTTGGGAATCATAGCTACTCAAAATGCCATAAATAGGTGAGCCATCACTTTCAATTCTTACAGGAATTTTATTATCAATTCCTTTAGAAGAACTCAAAAGTGCAACTTTTGAACTATTTTTATTCACTTGAGTTACTCGACCAACAACGCCACCATTTGCCATAACAATCATACCTGTTGTCAAGCCATCCTTACTACCGCTATCAATCACTAGTGTATCATTCCATGAAGAAGGCTCACGAGTAATCACATTTGCAGCAACCGTTTGATAATCAGTTAAAGTTTCTTGGAGTTTCAAAGCTTTTTTCAACTCTTTATTTTCTGACTCAAGGCCGCTTAATTTATTATCATCATCTTTTGACTTTGCCAATTGTGTTTTTAAACTTTGGTTTTGTTGGTAGGTATCCATCAGATTCGACAATTCATTAGCCTTGTCTTGAACAAAGTGGATAGGTGCCACAAGTACTCTGTCAACAAAACTTGTCCCATCATTAATGGTTTGAGTCATTGCTGACGGATTACGATTAGACTTAAAATTTTTGGCAGAGATAAAAATTGCTGACATCGCTGCAATAATGATAATGAGTGCAATAATAATAAGCTTACTTAAGTTAATTTTTTTCACTATTCTATGTTCCCTTCGGTAATATGTTTCAAACTCTCTAAATTAAATTTGAAAGCTCTGTGATTTCACATAGCCCTTTGCATAAGCAAAAGCAATTCTTATATCGTTTATCTCTTTGAACTAATCTTCACTTTCAATCCGATAGTCGTATAAGTTCTTCTTACTCGTACCTTATTTTATCAAATTTGACAGAATTTTGATAGAATAGTAGTAATAAATTTCTGTAAGCGGTTTTTAACTATTTCAAAACAGTTATGTTTATCATAATAATCAGTATTGGGGAGAATTTTTTATGAATCATATTCCAGTTTTCGGTGAAAAAAATGAAGAGAAAAATTATCAGGCAAGATATGGTGTCTATTCGATTGTCGCAAGAGAGAATAAAGAAATTTGTCTCGTTCAGGCACCCAATGGAGCTTATTTTCTTCCTGGAGGGGAAATTGAAGCGGGTGAAAATCAAGAAAAAGCACTTCATCGTGAACTCATGGAAGAGTTAGGAGCTACCGCTGAAATTGGAGAATTTTTAGGGCAAGCAGATGAATATTTTTATAGTTCGCATCGTGATAAATATTTTTATAATCCCGCCTATATTTATAATACTAAGAATGTCCGCTTTGATTCCAAACCTCTCGAAGATTTTAACCATATTAGCTGGTTTGACCCAGAAACAGCTATTAGTAAACTCAAACGTGGCTCTCATAAATGGGGAGTTCAAGAGTGGTTAAAGAAATAAAAAAATCGTCTGATTGACGATTTTTTATTTACTTATTTATTATTCTTACGCCTTCGTTGCCAGCAACAATCACTTTTTTAACCATATTATTAAAGAGGCCGTGTTCAACAACTCCAACCATTAAATCAAGCTCTTCAGCAAGTTTTTCTGGTTCTTTAATTTGAGAGATATGAAGGTCAATAATAAAGTGATGCATATCCGTTATCAATCTCTCGTTTTCCTCATTTAGACGCCAAGTTGGAGCATAGCCAACCGCTTCGAATTTTTTAAAAACTTGTTGTGAGCCATAAGGAATAACTTCTACAGGAATTTTAAAGGATCCTAGATTTTCTGATAATTTACTTTCATCAACAATCCAAATATAGTCTTTTGAGTAGGTTGCAACAATTTTTTCCATTAGAAGTGCTGCTCCACCACCTTTAATACCATTTAGTGAAGAATCAATTTCATCTGCGCCATCAACTGTTAAATCAACATAATCTACTTCGTCAATAGAGGCTAAAGGAATTCCAAGAGCTCTGGCTTGGCTACTTGTTACATTAGACGTTGTTACACCCGTAATTTCCAATTGTTCTTCGGCAATTCTTCGACCCAATTCTTCGACAAAATAGGCTGCTGTTGACCCAGTTCCTAAACCAACGACCATTCCCGATTTAACAAATTCAGCCGCTTTTATGCCGACTTGTTTTTTTAAATTATCCATTTTACCTCCTTGAATACTTTGATATCATGCTGACCTAATTATAACAAAAAAGCTACCTAAAGTAGCTTTTTTATCTGTTTATATTAACTAATATATTCTTCCAAATATTGAGGATTATAAATCATGATCTTTTTATCAATCACATCAATTACTTTCTCATCCTTTAAATCGTGGAGAATACGATTGACACTGTTTCTTGTAGAAATACCACAGAAGCCTGCAATATCTTCATTAGTAACTGTGAAATCAATCAAAATTCCATCTTTCTTACGAATGCCAAAATCATCAATTAAACTATGGAGACAAGCACAAACTGCTCCTTTTTTACCATTAATTGTCATTTTTTGAAGAATTTCTAAATTAAGTGCTAATCTTCTTTTATAAAAATCATCAACAACTCTAAATAAATTTAAATCTTCGCGTACCCAATCCCAAAAATCGCTCCGCGAAATTTTATAAAAATTAGCCGTTGGAGATTCCACTCTGACATTAAATAATGCTGAGATTCCATCATTTTGTTTTTCTTCCAATAAAGAAACAAAATCTGGCTGCGCAACATACGCGATATTAAATTCACGACCATCTCTTAAAATATTGCTAATCTTCGCTACACCATCTTTAAGGACATAGATATATTCTGACTCAATTCCTTGATACATAATATAGCTATGCTTTTTACGTGTTACGACACTGACTTTTTTTTGCTCTAGTGTATTGATTAGATATTCAATGTTTACGTTTGCCATTTCTTCCATCTTATTAAAACTCATCTACTCGCTAATTTGTTCATTTATTCGCCTATATAAGGCTGTAGCCATTTCATTATATCATTTTTTATGTAAATCATTAAAATCAAACTTTAGAACTTGATTTTTGATGTTTACCATGAATGAGATAGTATATAATCCAAACAATTACAACTGCGGGAGCACTGTAAAGATACAAATTTCTGAAACCAAGCATACCATTTCCAAGCATTGGAATAATTGCTCCAAGAACAATAGGTCCTCCACCAACACCTAAATCTAAAAATCCAAAGAAGGTAGAAGTTGCAACACCGATACGATCTTTACTTGAATCACGAATAGCAATTGCTTGACCAAATGGTGCAACACCACCGTAACCAAGACCGAAGGCTCCACCAGCAATTAATAAGACAACAAAGCCAATAGCTGGGCTGAAGAAACCGGCTAAGCCAACAAGAAGCATTGCCACTGCAAAGAAAATAAATGTTGGATTGAAAATCCAGTTGTCCCCTTTAGTATCGAATAAACGACCTGTGAATGGACGTGAAACAAAGATTAACACGGCATACATCGTGAAGAATAATGATCCCGCAAGTGGAATTTTAAGATCTGTTGAAAATGAACCCATTCCTGTTAAAATAGCTGAGTCAATAAATCCGGCTAAAAAGGCAATAATTGAAATAGGAAGAGCTGATTTTTCAATATATCGTTCAACACCTTTAGGTTCATGCGCCAGGGCATAGGCACGCTCTTCTGCAGAAAATTCTTTGACACGAACAAAGAAAATTAATATGAAGGTAATAACCAACAAACCAAGAGCAATTCCAAGTAAAGAACCAAAACCAAGTGAAGAGTAAATCATGATTGAAAGGGCTGGACCAACTGCAGCTGCCAAGGTAACAGATAAAGCGTAGTAGCCAATTCCTTCACCACGACGTGAAGCAGGGACAACGTGACCTGCAATTGTTCCTGAGGCTGTTGCACCAATCCCAAAACCTGCGCCTTGAATCACTCGAATCAAAAAGAGTAAGGGAATATTAGTTGTCAAATAATAACCAAAAGTTAAAACAAGAAAAATAAGTCCACCAATATAGAGCAATCGCTTCATTCCGATACGTGTGATATTAATACCTGTCCAAACCCGACCAATCAGGGCTCCAATAACAAAAACGCTTGATAAAGAAAGACTAACAACTGTTGATTGATGAAGTTGTTGAAGCGCATAAGTCCCTATTGAGGAGGTTAAGACGTAAAAAACAATATAAAATAAAAAACTAATAAGCGTGTTAATAACGAAAGTAGGAGTAAAAATACTTTCTTTTTTCATGATTTTTTCCATTTCTAAGTAAAAGAGACTCTGCTCTTTTTATGAGTGACTAAGTAAGACTATTATTTTCTAACGATGAGTGTATTGCAAGTGGCATGATTAACAATATAAGATGCAACTGAACCAACAACTACACGCTCTATATAACTAATCCCTGTTGCGCCAATTACAATCAAATCAACATTTTCTTGCTTAGGAATTTTTGTTGCCATTGCTACTTTAGGTGAACCATATTCCAAAAGTGTTCTAACATTTGTTAGTCCTTCATCCAATGCTTCCTTAGCAAATTGTTGCAATAAAAGTTTTGTTCCATTTTCATGCTGTTCTTCGGCAATTGTGTCGTAAGTATTCACGGCAAGAAATGAACGTTTTTCAATAACGTTGGCTAAGATGAGCTCAGCATCATTGCGTTTAGCAACTCTGACTGCTTCATCAAATGCTTTAAGTGATTCTGCTGAACCATCCATACCAACTAAAATTCTTGAATATTTTTGTTCCATGCTAACTGTCCTTATCTAATTAACCGATAGCTGAGATATTTCTTACTTCAAAAGCAAATTTTCCATCTTCAGTTTTTATAAAACCGTGGTGATTTGAAACAAATTCAATTGCTTCATCCATGTTAACGAAGTCTTGAATGACACTGCGTACTTTAGTATCGCCTACATAGTTTGGTGTTGAATTTTCTTCATATGAAGAAAGTCCTTTAAATTCAAATTTCATTTCGAAATTCCTTTCTTAAATAACAATAATTTCTATTTTTGAGAAACGGGAATCTTGTTGTTCTCAAATGTTTTTAAGTTACTCAATTATTTTAAACAAAAGCGATACGAAGCGCGACCACATTTTTTGATACCAAGCATTGATATCCAGTATTGATATTAAGCATTGATACCCATCATTGATAACATTTATTACTCTTTATATAAAAAAATACTGACAGATTTGTCAGTATTTAATCTTTATTTTTTAATAAGCTTGAGCAGTTTCCATTTCTGACTCTCTTTCTGATTCTTCGACTAAATTGGAAGTAGTGTTCATTCTCTTTTTAGCCGTGGTCATCATTAAGCGGATCCGATTCAATTGATTGACCGCAGAAACTCCTGGGTCATAATCAATGGGAGCGAGATTGGCTCCTGGGTACTGACGACGAAGTTCTTTCATCATTCCTTTACCAACGATATGGTTAGGAAGACAACCAAATGGTTGAAGACAAATGATATTGTTCACCCCTTTTTGCAAGAGTTCAATCATTTCGCCAGTGAGGAACCAACCCTCACCAGTATGATTCCCAATTGAAATCACTTCTTCAGTTGATGCTGCAATATCATAAATTGATTCAATAGAATCAAAGCGTTTTGAGGCTTTCAAGGCTTTATTCATTGGTTTTTCTAACATATTAATAATACCAATGAAAGTTTTAGCCATGAGTTTATTTTTCTTACTAAAGCCAATCTCATCTGCTTTCCAGATTTGATTGTACAAGCTATAGTTCATGAAGCCAATTAAATCAAGAACAACTGCTTCGCCGCCCTCTTCTTCAATTATTGACACAATATCATCATTTGCTGTTTTACTATATTTAACCAAAATTTCACCGACAACACCCACTCGTGGTTTTTGAATATCCAAAAGTTCAATTTGGTCAAATTCGGCAACAATTTTTTTCATGTTACGATTAAATTCAAAAATTGATCCAGATTCTACATTTTTCCGAGCTTTTTCTAACCATTTCGCATGTAATTCATTGACAGAACCTTCAGTGGCTTCATATGGTCGAGTACGATAAACGACTCTTTCAAATAAATCTCCATAAAGAACTGCAATCATAAAGCGCGTTAAAAGTGGAACTGTGAATTTAAATCCTTTTTCTGTTCCTTGATTCCCCATTGATAGGGAAACGACAGGTACTTGTGGGAAACCTGCATCAATTAGAGCTTTACGCAATAAAGGAATATAGTTTGTTGCGCGACATCCCCCACCTGTTTGAGTCATCATGACCGAAGTATTATCAAGGTCATACTCTCCTGACTGGAGAGCTTCAATGAGCTGACCTATTGTAATAATCGCTGGATAACATGAGTCATTATTAACAAATTTCAACCCATTATTGACAGAAGTATTGCTTTCTGGTAGAGAAACGACATTATATCCCGCAGCGGCAAAAGCTGTATCTAATAGCCCTTCTTGGTGAATTGGTGACAGCATTGGTAAAAGAAGAGTGTGTTTTTTTGCCATTTCTTTTGTGAAAGCTGGTGTTTCTTGTACTAATTCGTGAACTTCGGTGCTTGCTTCAATATTATGACGCACGCGCTCTGAAACTGCTGCTTTCAGACTACGTAAACGAATCCGAACAGCTCCCATGTTTGATCCTTCGTCAATTTTCAAGACGGTATAAAGCTTATTGTGTCCACGCATGATTTCTTCTACTTGGTCTGTCGTTACGGCATCAAGACCACAACCAAAGGAATTAAGTTGAACAAGTTCTAGATTTTTATTTTTACAAACAACATTTGCAGCTGCATAAAGGCGGCTATGGTAAACCCATTGATTGACCACACGCAGACCAGAAACTTCGGCTAAATGGCTAATAGAATCCTCAGTCAAAACGTGGAAACCTTCTTGAGTGATGATGTCAGCAATTCCATGATTGATTTCTGGGTCCAAATGATAAGGACGTCCAGCGAGAACAATGGCTTTTTCATTATTTAAATTAATTTGCATGAGCAGCTCTTCTGCTTTAAGGCGCAAATCTTCTTTAAATTTATCCATTTCTTCAAAGCCATGTTGGACGGCAGCTTGTACTTCCGTAAGATTGACAGAAATCCCTTGGGCGGTTAAAGCCTTATGAACATTAACAGCTACTCCTTCCGGATTGGCTAGATTAATGAAAGGATGAAGATAATTAACTTGCCCTTCACGAATTTCATCGATATTATTTTTAAGAACTTCAGGGTAAGATTGCACAATCGGGCAGTTGAAATGGTTTTGAGCATTTTTTTGTTCTTCTTGTTCAAAAAGGACAGATGGATAGAAGATATTTGGAACGCCCTGCTTAATCAAAGCCATAATATGTCCGTGACTCATTTTTGCCGGATAGCATACCGTATCTGAAGGAATGGTTTCAATTCCCTCTTCAAAGAGTTCTTTATCAGAGCGAGGGCTTAAAACAACACGGAATCCAAGGTCTGTCAGCATCGTGTGCCAAAGCGGATAGTTTTCATACATATTGAGTACACGTGGTATCCCAATTTCTCCTCTGGTTTGTTTTTTCTTGCTTAAGCTATGGTAACGGAAAAGTTTTTTATACTTGTAATCAACTAAGTTAACTTTTTTATCTTTTTTAGCGACTTTAACTTTTGTAGCTTTTTCGGCACCGCGTTCGCAACGGTTCCCAGTTACAAACTTATTCCCATCATTGAAGACCGTTAGGGTCATTTTACAGTTATTTTCGCAAAGACCACAGACCATAAATTCTTTATGAGTTGTGAATTTTTCTAATTCATCAAGTTTTAGAATTTCTGATTCTTTATTTGCTTCTTGGTTATCTAAGGAAATCAAAGCACAACCGTAAGCTCCCATTAATCCAGCGATACTTGGACGAACCACTTCGCGCTCAGAAATTTTTTCAAAAGCACGTAGAACGGCTTCATTGTAAAAAGTTCCCCCTTGAACAACGATTTTCTTACCAAGTTCTTCTGGACGTTTTACTTTTATAACTTTATAGAGAGCATTTTTAATGACACTGTATGAAAGACCTGCGGAAATATCTCCAACAGTCGCTCCTTCTTTTTGAACTTGTTTTACTTTTGAGTTCATGAAGACGGTACAACGAGAACCCAAGTTAACTGGATGCTCAGCCAAAAGTGCTTTTTGTGAAAATTCACGAACATCATGTTTTAGTGAATGGGAAAAGGTTTCAATGAATGAACCACAACCTGATGAACAAGCTTCATTAAGTTGAATACTTGATAGAGCACCATCACGAATTCGCATAGCTTTCATATCTTGTCCACCAATATCAAGAATGAAATCTACTCCTGGATTGAAATAATCAGCGGCCTTATAATGAGCCATTGTTTCAACTTCACCATAATCAACATGAAGTCCTGCTTTAATCAGGTGTTCTCCATAACCAGTCACTGTTGATTTTGCAATATAGACGTCTGCTGGAAGTTTAGCATAGACATCTTTTAAAATATTAATGACAGATTCAAGCGGTTCTCCATTGTTGGAACCATAATGGTCATAAAGAATATTTCCTTCATCATCAATAAGAACAACTTTTGTTGTGGTTGAGCCGGCGTCAATTCCGAAGAAGGCAGCTCCATGATGTTCAGACAGGTTCTTATAGTTAGCTGTTGCTTTGGCATGACGCATCCGAAATTCATCAAGTTCTGCTTGATTTTCAAAAAGTTTATCCATTGTATCTTGTGGAATTAAGCTGTCTGAATCATCATTTTCTAAACTATGAATTAATTCAGTTGCTGTTTTCTGACTTGTTTCTTCATAGAGCGCAGCTCCCATTGCAACAAAAAGTTGTGGATTTTCTGGGAAAATAATATTTTCCTCTTTTAAATCCAAGGTTTCGATGAAACGTTTGCGTAATTCACTCATAAAGAAAAGCGGACCGCCTAGAAAGGCTACATTTCCTTTGATTTTTCGTCCACTTGCTAAACCTGCAATGGTTTGATTGACAACGGCTTGAAAAATACTAGCAGCAATATCTTCACGACGCACTCCTTCATTTAACAGCGGTTGAACGTCGGTCTTGGCAAAAACGCCACAGCGTGATGCTATCGGATAGAGTTTTTCGTAGTTTTTAGCTAACTCATTGACACCATTGGCATCAACTTTCAAAAGAGCTGCCATTTGGTCAATGAAAGCACCTGTCCCACCGGCACATGTTCCGTTCATACGTAATTCTTGAGTTCCGTTATCAAAAAAGGTCATCTTGGCATCTTCACCACCAAGCTCAATCATCACGTCTGTTTGGGGAATGAATTTTTCAATGGTAATTGATGAAGCGATAACTTCTTGAACAAAAGGAACATCAATGACTTCCGCAAGTCCCATTCCTCCTGAGCCGGTAATGGCTAGTTCTAGATTTAAATCTCCATGTTCTTCTATAAAATCTTTGAATACTTTGATGGTTGCTGCTTTCACATCTGAAAAATGGCGCTCATAGCGTGAGAAAATGAGCTTAAAATTTTCGTCAAAAACGACGAGTTTTACTGTGGTTGACCCAACGTCAATCCCTGTTTTATAAATTTGTGTCAAGATGGTCTCCTAGTTATGTGAGAAATATCACTTGAACAAGTCCGCTAAGCTCTTAATATTTTTTTCGGCAAGTTAAATTTGAAATCTAACTTATCTTTTGGACGCAGAATTTTGATAAAAAGTAATTTAGACGGTCTGTTGCTTATCTTATTATATGTTCATTTTATCATTTGTCATAAGAAAAGCAACCAGCAAAAAGGGCGTGGTTGTCACATAAACGACAATTCAAAACAAGCTGTTGATTATGTTAAAAGACTTTGACATCGAATGACAAAATGTTTTGACTAAATTCTTTAATGACTTTAGTCTATTTTTTGATTATAATGGAGTTAAATAATACAATGTGAAAAATTAGACAAAACAGTTTATCGGGACTGAGTCTTTTTGAAACTGGAAAGATGGTTTTTTATGGTTAAATCAGATGATTTACGTGTGAAACGAACAAGAAAATTGATTAGTCAGGCTTTTTTTGGTTTGTTACGCAAGAAAAAATTTGAAAAAATTTCAATTCAAGAAATTGCCGATTCAGCCATGATTAATCGGGCAACTTTTTATGCTCATTATGCTGACAAACAAGATTTATATGATAGTTTGATTGACCAATTTTTAGCTAGCTTCACTGGCATTTTAGATGAACAAAATTTGGTCGATGGTAACAATGTTCATGTCAAAGAAATTGAAACTGTTCTGAGTCGCTTTTATGAATTTGTTCAGGACAAACCAGAGGTTGCACAAATGATTACTGACAGAGCGCATGATCAACGGTTAAAAAATCGATTTCTGGAGATTTTATCTGAACGCTATACCGAGTTATTTGAAAAACTGGAAGTTAGAGAAAAAGATGTTGTGGTTCCCAATGATTTTGTAATTTCTTATATTAGCTCGATTTTGGTGGGAACTTTAGACTGGTGGGTTAGCACTTCTACACAAATGTCTGCTCGAGATTTTGCTCATTTGATTATCAAATTAATTTCTAATGGTCATTTAACCGTCCTTGGGGTCAATATTAATCGCGAAAATTAAAAAAGTTACTGATGAAACTTCTAGGATAGCCGTTGTTTTTTAGCTTACGGATACCTTCGAATTTTTATCAGTAACTTTTTATTTTTTCAAATTTTCTATTTCTTCGGTTGTTAAAGGACGATAGGCTCCTAGCGCTAAATCTGAATCTAATGCTAAATTGCCCATCCGAATGCGTTTGAGATAGAGAACGTACATTTCAACAGCTTCAAACATCCGTTTGACTTGATGAAATTTTCCTTCATGAATAATCACACGAATTTCACTAATCCAGCCAGATTGACTCTCTCCTTCGTAAATATTTTCGATGAACAATTCTCCTGGTCGTGCTTTTTCTCCATTTTTTAGAGTCAAGCCCTCAGCAAATTTATTGACAATTTCGTCAGTAACTTTTCCATCAATTCGCGCAAAGTATTCTTTTTCAACATGCTTTTTGGGTTGAGTTAAATCATGTCCCAATGCTCCGTCATTCGTTAAAATTAAAAGTCCCTCAGTATTTTTATCTAAACGTCCGACTGGAAAAATATCCTCACGAAAATCTTTTTCCGTTAATAATTGAACAACTGTCTTAAAAAGATTATCTTTTGTTGCAGAAACAAGACCTTGCGGTTTATTTAATAAGTAATAATAATATTCTTGGTAATCTAAAATCTCACCATCAAAGGCGACTTGTCTAGAATTCTTATCTACTTGAAACCTGCCGTCTCGCTGAACTTCCCCAGCAACCGTCACGCGCCCTTTTTTCAATAGAATTTTGACTTCACTACGGCTTCCGAGGCCACTTTCTGCTAAAAATTTATCTAGTCTCATGTCTTTTATTATATCAGATTTTGCTGACAGGTCTGTCAGTAATTTTTCTCATTCTTATTCTCCATAAATATCTGCATCTGTCAGCTTAAAAATAATCATTGTTTCTGGTGGATAAGCTGCCAATTGATTGGCAAAACTGTCATCATCATCTTTTTTGACTTTTGCTTTGATATTAATGGTCACTTTTTGATGTTCTTCAACAAGCGCGTCATAAAGTGTTTTTAAATCGGCAATATCTTGGCTGCTGGCTTTGGGTAAAATCGTATATTTGGTGTAATCTTTATCAAACCAAGAACCTTCTTTTTCAAAATCAACTGATGAATTTTCACGAATTTGCAATTTAGCTGAGATATCATAATCATAATCTTGCTGTTCAATCATTTTAGCAATTTTTACCATTGATTCATAATCACCACGTGCTTTTAATTTCAAAGTGGCTTTATAAGGAATCCCAGCAAGCTCTAAGCGCCCCGCAATCATAAATGGGTCTGGCTCAGTTCCCTTGTCATCAAGTTGAGGTGGAGCAAAATTGACTGAGATTGAATAACCTTTTGTCAGTAATTGCTCATATTGCGTGATGACTTCTTCTAATTCGAGTCCATCAATAAACTCATTAAATGTACGCTCAGTGAGTTTGTTATTTTCAGCGGCTTCTTCTTTTGGATAGATAATTTTTACTTGATAGGTCATGTCTACTATTATATCATGTTAATAGTATTTTTATTTTTTATAAAAAAATAAATTAAATAGGCTAGGAAATTCAGCCTTTTTGCGTTAAAATAGTCTTTATGACATTAACACAAGAATTTGATACGATTGCGGCGATTTCGACACCGCTTGGTGAAGGAGCAATTGCCATTGTTCGTTTATCAGGGACAGATGCCCTAAAAATTGCTCAATCTGTCTATAAAGGAAAAAATTTAACTCAAGTTGCTAGCCATACGATTAATTATGGCCATATTTTTGAAGAAGAACGTCTCGTTGACGAAGTCATGGTTTCAGTCATGCGTGCGCCTAAAACATTTACACGCGAGGATATTGTTGAAATAAATACGCATGGTGGAATTGCAGTCACACAAGAAATTTTGCAATTACTTTTACGTAATGGCGCAAGACTCGCTGAACCTGGCGAATTTACCAAACGTGCCTTTTTAAATGGACGAATTGACTTGGCTCAGGCTGAGTCTGTCATGGATTTAATTCGAGCTAAAACTGACAAAGCTGCCAACATTGCGGTAAAACAACTTGACGGTAGTCTTTCAAAAATGATTAATAACATTCGTCAAGAGATTCTCGAAAGTTTGGCACAAGTCGAGGTCAATATTGACTATCCAGAGTATGATGATGTGGAAACAATGACTTCACAAATGCTCCTTGAAAAAACGGCTCATTTTGAACAGCTTTTGGAAAATCTTTTATCAACAGCTAAACGTGGAAAAATTTTAAGAGAAGGTTTAAAAACGGCGATTATTGGTCGGCCAAACGTTGGAAAATCAAGTTTACTTAATCAATTGCTCCGTGAAGAAAAAGCCATTGTCACTGATATTGCCGGAACAACGCGCGATGTCATTACTGAATTTGCCAATATTGGCGGTGTTCCTCTTGAACTAGTGGATACTGCTGGTATTCGTGAAACAGATGATTTAGTCGAAGCGATTGGGGTTGAACGTTCTAAAAAAGCTTTGGCTGAAGCTGATTTAGTTTTACTCGTTTTAGATGCCTCAAATGAATTGACTGACAAAGATTTAGAGCTCTTAGAACTGTCTAAAAATTCAAATCGCATTGTTCTACTCAACAAAACTGACCTGCCAGAAAAAATTGATAGCACTCAAATTTCTGGTGATTATATCCGAATTTCAGCTCTTAAAAATGAAAACTTAAATGCTGTTGAAGAAAAAATCAATCAAATTTTCTTTGCCGGTGAAATTGAAGCCAAAGATGCAACGGTATTATCTAATGCCCGCCACATTTCAATTGTTGAAGAAGCTTTGAAGGCTCTTAAAGAAGCAAACTATGGGCTTGCTCTGGGCTTACCTGTTGATTTAATTCAAGTGGATGTCACACATTGTTGGCAATTACTTGGAGAAATCACAGGGGAAGCTGCCCCAGATGAATTGATTACACAACTTTTTTCACAATTTTGTTTGGGAAAATAAAAAGAGTTCAAATGAACTCTTTTTTTACTGACAGAAATTGGTCAATCATCAAATCATCCCTTTAATTTCTGTCAGACATTTTCTAACAAACTGGTCAGTCATTCCACCAAAATAAGTCCCTTGAAAGTTTCGACCGTTAATCACGATTAATTTTTTATCGACACGATAAGCTCGAACATATTTGGCAGCTTTTCCCGTTTCTTCTTTATCAAATATTTCTTCGATTTCAGTTCCAGCATTTTTAAGTAAAATTTTTAAATTACTTACTGACAGACTTGTCAGTAAAATATCTGGTTCTAAAAGTTGCAAAAGTTGCGGAAATTTCATCTTAAATTGTTCTTGCTGACTCTTAGTTAAACCTGGCCAAACTGGATGTGTCGCAATTGGGGTAAACAAATCAATATGTAAGGCTCGATTAATTTGATTTTCAGATTCTTTATAAGCTGAATCAAAAACAGGTAAAAATTTTGCTAACTGATTGAACCAAGGACTAGGATTGTATTCAAAATACCGATTGAGATGTGACTTGTAAGTTTCCAAATTTACTGACGAAAATTCTGTCAGTAATTTTTCATAACGTTGATTTTCACCAAATTCTGCATAAGAGGCATTTTTACTGACCGTCAGTATTTTTAAGTCTGATTTTTCATATTTGACTAAGTCACCAAACCACAACAGAGGCATACTATTTGGAATCAAAACTTCTGACAGCTCAGCCTTATTTTTTAAGTCGATAAAATCTGTCCACGTTTCTAAAATCAAGCGGTCTAATTTTTCATTATCCATTTTACTCATCAATCAAAGCCCCCATCAACATTAACTTGAGCAATCAAATCAGGAAACTCATCTGTATTTTTAAAAATTTCAACTGCTTCTTTTCTAGCCACTTCTAAAATATTATAATCATTGACTAAATCAGCCGCAATAAATTCTGGAAGTCCTGACTGACGAAGTCCAAAAATCTCTCCAGAACCACGCATTTTCAAATCTTCTTCGGCTAAAATAAAACCATTTTGTGTTTCTGTCATAATTTTCATCCGTTGTTTTCCTGAATCGGACTTAGGATTTGCTACTAAAATAGCATAAGATTTTTTTGTTCCCCGACCAACACGACCACGCAATTGGTGAAGCTGCGAAAGTCCAAAGCGGTCAGCATCCATAATCACCATAATGGTAGCATTAGGAACGTCAACTCCCACTTCAATCACTGTTGTTGAAACCAAAATATCTAATTTTTTAGCCTTAAATTCTTGCATGATTTGGTCTTTTTCATCATTTTTCATTTTTCCATGTAAAAGACCAATTTTGGCAAATAATCCAAAGTATTCATTTAATTCCGCAAAAAGAGCTTCCGCGTTTTTCAGGTCCAACGTTTCACTTTCCTCAATTAAAGGTGAAATAAAATAAACCTGTGAATCTTTAGCAACCTCTGCTTTTATCCAACTTAAAACTTCGGAAAATTGTTCATGTTTAACCCACCTTGTAGTAATGGGTTGACGTCCCTTTGGTAGTTCATCAATAATTGAAACATCCATATCCCCAAAAGCCGTAATCGCAAGCGTTCTTGGAATGGGTGTAGCTGTCATCATTAGAACATCTGGATTTTGCCCTTTTTCTCGTAAAATTTTTCGCTGATTAACTCCGAAACGGTGTTGTTCGTCTGTAATCACCAGACCCAAATTATAAAAATCGACCCCTTCTTGAATCAGCGCATGAGTTCCAACTACCATATGTGTATGACCACTAACTAAATCAGCCAAAATCTCGCGGCGCTCTGCCACTTTCAAACCTGAAACCAAAAGTGAAATTTGCAATTCTGGAAAAAGAGCTTTCAAGTTTGCAAAATGCTGACGGGCAAGGATTTCTGTTGGTACCATAATTGCTGCTTGAAAATTCGCCAAACAAGCCGCGTACATGGCAAGGGAAGCAACAACTGTTTTACCAGAACCCACATCACCTTGCAAAAGTCGATTCATGTGATAAGGAGATTTCATATCCGTCAGAATCTCGCGCAAAGCGCTTAATTGAGCACCTGTCAGTTCAAAAGGTAATTCAGAAATCTTCTGATCAATTTCTCCTTGCTCAAAAACAACTTCTAATCCTGCTCGGCCTGATTTTTCTTTATTTTTTAAGGCCTGTAATTTCAACTGAAACATGAATAATTCTTCAAATTTTACACGACGTAAAGCCTGCTTATGAGCTTCCATATCTTCAGGAAAATGCATAGCCAAAACGGCTTCTTGCCGGTTCATCAGACGATATTTTTTAATCAAAAATTCTGGTAAGTTCTCAGGTAATTCTGATAGAAGATCTGATTCAAAAACCTGATGAATTACTTTGACCAATTGGCTTTGTTTCATACCCGCTGTTAAATGATAAACAGGTTCTAAGCCATCGTCCACCTGAGCCACAACTTTCATTCCCATCAGTTGTTGCTTTGCCTGCTCCCATTTTCCGTAAACTGCAATTTCCTTACCAACTTCCACTTTGTCAGCCAAATAAGGTTGATTAAAAAAGCTGACAGCAACCACGGCCTCACCTTCTTTAATTTTAAATGAAAGTCGATTACGTTTAAATCCGTAATACTGGACATTAGCTGGTGTCACTACCGTTCCAATAATTGTTGCTTTTTCTCCGTCAACAAGTTCAAAAACCGAACGACTTGCGAAATCTTCATAACGAAAAGGGAAATAAAGCAATAAATCTTGAACCGTGAAAATTCCTAACTTATGGAAATTTTCCACAGATTTCGGTCCCACACCTTTTAAAAATTGCACTGAATCTGTTAATTTCATACTTTTATTATACCAATATATAAGGTTAAATGCTTCAAAAATCAAATATAATTTGCTGACAGAGAATTTATCAGCAAAATTTACTGACAGAAAACTCTGTCAGTAAAAAAATAATCAGAAATTACTCTGATTACTTTTTATGCTTTCTTAACAACTGAACCCTTCAAAGCAATTGCTCCAAATCCCGGAATTTTTGAATCAATAAAATGTTCATTTTTTCCTTCTGGATTAATGCGAATGTTTTTCACTTTTGTTCCCTGCTTAATTGGTTTTGGCATTCCCTTAACTGGCAAATCTTGCACAATAACAAGGTCATCTCCAGTTTCTAACTCATTTCCTAAACTATCAAGGACAATAAATTTTTCAGCTGCCTCAATTTCCTCAAGAGTAAATTCATTTCCACATTCAGAACAGCCAAAGCTCGTATCTGATAATTCATAAGTATATTCACTTGAACAATGAATACATTTTGGTGTTTCCATCTTCTCTCCTTTATTAAATCAAAAAAAACCAGCCCGAAGACTGGTTTTTATACCGTTAAAATCGGAAAATTATTTAGCGATTTTAGCGAAGTATGCAAGTGTACGAACAAGGTTTGAAGTGTATGACATTTCGTTATCGTACCAAGATACAGTTTTAACAAGTTGAGCTCCATCAGCTGAAGTAACTTCAGTTTGAGTAGCATCAAAGAGTGAAGAGTTTGAGATACCAACGATATCAGATGAAACGATTTGGTCTTCGTTGTAACCAAATGATTCATTTGAAGCAGCTTTCATAGCTGCGTTGATTTCGTCAACTGTAACTTCTTTGTTAAGGATAGTAACAAGTTCAGTCAATGAACCAGTTGGAACTGGTACACGTTGAGCATGTCCTTGAAGTTTACCTTGAAGTTCTGGCAATACAAGACCGATAGCTTTAGCAGCACCTGTTGAGTTAGGTACGATGTTTTCAGCTGCAGCACGTGCGCGACGGAAGTCTCCACCACGGTGTGGGCCATCAAGAGTCATTTGGTCACCAGTGTAACCGTGAACTGTAGTCATTGTACCAACTTTGATACCGAATTGTTTGTTCAAAGTATCAGCCATTGGAGCAAGACAGTTAGTTGTACATGAACCAGCTGAAATTACTGTTTCAGTTCCATCAAGTACTTCGTGGTTAGTGTTGAAAACGATTGTTTTAACATCAGATCCACCAGGTGCAGTGATAACAACTTTTTTAGCACCGTTAGCGTGCAAGTGTTGTTCAGCTTTTTCTTTAGTTGCGAAGAAACCAGTTGCTTCAAGAACGATTTCTGCACCAACTTCAGCCCAGTTGATGTTAGCTGGGTTAGATTCAGCAGTAACTTTAACGAATTTACCGTTAACTTCAAAACCACCATCTTTAACTTCAACTTTACCATCAAAACGACCTTGAGTTGTATCGTATTTAAGCAAGTGAGCAAGCATTGCTGGATCTGTCAAGTCGTTGATTGCAACAACTTCAACACCTTCAACATTTTGAATACGACGGAAAGCAAGACGACCGATACGACCGAAACCGTTAATACCAACTTTAACTACCATTAGTAGTTTCCTCCTTATAGGGATTAGATTTTATAAAAGGCAAACCTTTTAAATTGACTAAGTTAACAATTTAACTTACTTCTTTATTTTAACACTTTTTTTGAAATTTGCAAACATAAACTCCCTTAGAAAGCGCTCTACAAAAGCAAAAGAAGTCCACTTTTCTTGAAAGCGTTTAACATTAAAAATGCTCGTACTTTTAAGAATAATTTCTTCTTCCACCCCTATAAAAAAGCAATAAAAAAATTTACTGATAAAACGCTCAGCAAATTTATGATTTATTTCTTACCAAATAAACGCCCAAAAAAGCCCTTATTGTCAGTGGTTTTTAGCTGTTCTTGCAAATCCGTAAAAAATTGTTTTTGATCTGTCAAAGCTTTTTCCATTAACTCTTGCTGTTTTTTAATCTGTACATCTTTTTCAGCAATTTGAGCATCTTTTACGTTTAATTGTTGGTCTTTGGAGATAAGTTGACTGTTTAAACGTTCAATCTCAGCGTTTTTATCTTTCATCAAAGCGCTAATCATTTCGTAAGCTGCGGATGTTGCATCATCTGTCTTAAGCGCAACCTCAGAACCTTTGTCAGCATTTTCTTCCAAAACCTCTGCCTTGGCAGTCACCACTTTTCCGTATAATCCCTCAAGTTCATGAATTCCCTCAGCATTAACGACTGTTACATTCTTCTCATTTTTTTCAACAAATTTAGTATCTAGCGACTTAACACGTTTATTCATCGCTTGGCGAGTCACTCCAAAAAGCTCTGCCAATTCACTTACTGTTTTAGTTTTCATATCATCCATAATACCATATTTTCGGCTAATTATACAGACTTTTGTAAAAATTTTATTTGCATATCGTTCTAGGAATTATTAAAAATATATTATAATTATATTATAATGTAAATTTCCAAAAGAAAGGACTAAAAATATGAAATATAAAACAGAATCCATTGATAATATAAAAAAATTCTATGATATTAATAGTAAAACTGGTCTCAGTCCAACTCAAGTCACAAATTCTCGAATAAAATACGGTCATAATAACTTTGAAGAACAAAGTGGCCCAAATATTTTTCAAAAACTTCTTCATCACCTCTTAGAAGTCATGAATATCATTCTTATTTTAGTTGGTGTTCTCTCAGCCTATTTGGCTTATATCAGTAATGGAAACTATACTAAAACAATTGTTGTTTTACTTATCGTTGCCATCAACGTTTTCGTTTCAATCTTCCAAGAAAATAGGGCGGAAAATGCACTTGCTGCACTCAAAGAGCTTTCATCCCCAACGTCAACTGTTCTTCGTTCTGGAAAACGCCAAACTATTCCTTCAAGTGAATTAGTCTGCGGTGACCTCATTGAGCTGACAGCCGGCGTACAAGTTGGAGCTGATATTCGCTTACTCACAAGTAATAGCCTGCAAGTTGATGAATCTTCACTGACAGGTGAATCAGAACCCATTGACAAGAATGCTGACCTTGATATTACTGACGAAGTTCCTCTTGGAGATCAACTGAACATGGTTTTCTCAGGAACAAATATCCTTAACGGAACAGCCGAAGGAATCGTTGTCGCAGTTGGTTCCGAATCTCAAATGGGACAAATTGCCACACTTATTGGCGAACAAATAAAAGGAAAAACTCCTCTTCAAAAAAGAATCGATAAACTTGCCAAACGCTTAGCAATCATTGCCTTTGCCGCTGGAATCTTAATCTTTGTCATTAACCTTTTGTACGGAAACGTTCCTTTTGTTGATAATTTAATGACCGCCGTTGTTTTAGGAGTCGCTGCCGTTCCAGAAACACTTCCAGTTATTGTTACCCTCAGTTTGATTTACGGTGTAGAAAATATGGCTCAGAAAAAAGCCATTATCCGAAATGTCCCTGCCGTTGAAACTCTTGGAAACGCAACAGTCATCGCTTCTGACAAAACCGGAACACTCACACAAAATCAGATGACCATTCAAAAACTTTGGCTATCTGGACAAGATAGTTGGTCAGGAGGTCAATTATCAAGCTCTGAAGTTTCCTTAATACAAAATTTTGCTTATGCCTCAAACGCCAGTGCACAACTCATTGACGGTGATTGGGAAATCCATGGTGACCCAACCGAAGCAGCAATCATTCGCTTCTTAATTACTCATGACCTCTATGAACCCGAAAAAAATCCAAAACGACTTGCCGAACTCCCTTTTGATAGTTCACGCAAAAAAATGACCGTTGTCATTCCACATCCGCAAGATAATGAAAAATATCTTGTACTGACCAAGGGTGCTTTTGATAGACTTGCACCAAGCAGTCAACATCAAGCACAGCATCCACAGCTCCTTTCTTCAAATAACGAGGAGACTTCCACTCACTTATCAAATGATTTATTGAGCCAAGCCCAAAAAATACATGATATTTTTGCTGACCAAGCCCTACGTGTTCTAGCTCTTTCTTACAAAATCATTGATAAAGTCCCAGAAGATTTAACTGAATTAGAAAATAATCTTACCTTTCTTGGAATCGTGGGAATGATTGACCCTCCACGCTTAGAATCAAAAGCCGCTGTTCAAGAAGCAAGGGCTGCTGGTATTAAACCAATCATGATTACAGGGGACCACGCGCTTACAGCAAAAGCAATCGCTCAACAAATTGACATCTATCGTGATGGAGATAAAGTTATTGATGGCTTAACGCTCAAATCAATGACAGATGATGAACTTAGCCAAATGATTGAACAAATTTCGGTCTATGCCCGAGTAAGTCCTGAAGACAAACTTCGTATTGTAAAAATCTGGCAAGAAAAAGAACAAATCGTCGCCATGACAGGAGACGGGGTCAATGACGCACCCAGCTTAAGAGCAGCCGATGTCGGAACTGCAATGGGAATAGCTGGAACAGAAGTTGCAAAATCCGCTTCTGATATCATTCTTGCTGACGACAATTTTGCGACCATCGTCGCTGCCATTCGCGAAGGCCGTCGCGTTTACACCAATATCAAAAAAACAATTTATTACCTTCTCTCAGCAAACGTAGCTGAAATTCTAACAATGCTCATTGGAGCAATTGTCGGTTGGGGAATGCCTTTTACAGGAATTCAACTCCTTTACATCAACGTTCTTGCTGATGGAATTCCTGGATTTGGACTTTCACGTGAAAAAGCTGACAGTCATATCATGGAACAGCCACCTGTTGGAGTCAAAGAAAGTATCTTCTCAAGAGGAGTCAGCTGGCGTATCGCCATTTGTTCCACTGCATTCATCATTACTGCTCTAGTTGGTTTTTATCTCGGACGATTTATTGAAATCGCTGGATTGACACCCAACCATCAACTCGGACAAACAATGGCCTTTGTGATATTAACCCTTGCTTCTACGATTAATGTCTATAACGCTAGAAGTAATGAATCTCTCTTTACAAGAGGAATTACCACTAATAAAATGATTTTTGGTACCACCTTATTATCACTAGGAATAACCGTTCTCTTTACAAATGTTCCTATTTTGATGAACATCTTAGAAGTTGCTCCTTTATCAATGACACACTGGCTAATAGCTATCATCTTAGCTTTAATCCCAACCCTTGTCATTGAAATTACAAAAGTGATTCTTAATAAACAAGGGAAAAAATTTATTGGCTAAAAGAAAGGCTCAAAATAATTTGAGCCTTTTTATCTGTTCACTTATTCATGGAATTCTACAACCATCTTCACCACTTCATCATAAGGCTCTTGACAGCCATTTTTCACCCAATTTCCTAAAACATAAAATAAACCAGCAGCCATAAAATCGTTCCAAAATTTTTGCTTTGTCCCTAAATAATCAGCCCAAGTCGTTGTTTCATTATAAAAAATAGTCATCTTTTGAGCAAATACCTGAAAAACCAGCGAATAATAATTCCCCTTGACAGCTTTTTCTATTTCTTCTTCTTGCTCAACAAATAGTCCCACCAACTTCTCACTTAAAATAAGTGAGTTAATACTTTCTAGCTCCAAAAGTTCTTTAAGAAATTTATCATAGATTAGCTCAAAATACTCTAATACGACTTCTTCCTTATTTTTGAAGTGCCGATAGAAAGTCATCCGACTCACCCCGGCTTTTTTGCAAACTTCTGTCAATGGCAATTCATTGATTGTATATTTCTCTAAACACAACATCGTTCCTTCAATAATAAAGTCATGAAAATCTTGATATTGCTCTTTTCGCTTCATTTCTGTTACACTTTCATTTTGTTGTCACTTTTAAAGACAAACCGTCCAAAGTTAATTGTAAAAGTTCTTTTTTGCTGTTACACTTGTATCACATAAATATTATAACACAAAGGAAAATTTTATTATGTCAAATCAAGAACCAATAGCAAACTACAAATTTAATTATAAAACAACAGCAAATAAAGTTATGAAAAATATTAATCTTTCAGGAAAAACAATCATCATCACTGGTGGGTATTCCGGTATTGGTTTAGAGATGACCAAACAACTTTCACGTGCTGGAGCAAAAATTATTATCCCCGCCCGAAGAATGGAGGTAGCCAAGAAAAATTTATCTAAAATAAAAAATATTGACATTCTTCCCCTTGAGCTCACCAATCCAAAAAGTATTCATCAATTTGCCGAAAGTTTTTTGCAAAATAATTCAAAACTAGATATTCTTATTAATTCCGCTGGATTAATGTACCTTCCTTTAAAAAGAGATTCCCGAGGAATAGAATATCACTTTGCCACAAACCATCTAGGCCACTATCAATTAACAATGGAACTTTTACCCGCTTTAAAAAATGCAAAAAACTCAAGAGTTATAAATTTATCCAGTCGTGCTCAACAAATGACACCATTACTAGAAGATTGGAATTTTGAAAAAATAGAAAACTATAATCCCCAAATAGGCTACCAACAATCTAAAACTGCCAACGTTTTATTTTCAATAAAACTAGACGAACTAGGAAAAAAATATGGAATTAGAAGTTTTGCCGTCCACCCTGGTATGATTCCAATGACAAATATTGGTCGTCAAAATTCACCTATTACCCCTTGTCTCCGCTACCTAGCCGACTATTTTAAATTAATTCATATCCCCGTATTTTTTAATGCACTTAAATCCGGCTTTGACCGAAGTAAATATCGCTATTTAAAAACAATAGCTCAAGGTGCCGCAACACCTCTTTGGGCCTCAACAAGCCCTGATTTAGAAGGTAAGGGTGGTCTTTATTGTGAAGACCTTAATATTGCCAGACTTATGACATCAGAAGAAGCTAATAATTTTTCTGGAGGCTTACGTCAGCATGCAGTAGACCACAATGACGCAGATAGACTTTGGCAGATTTCAAAAAATATAACAGGTCTGGATTTTGAATAAACCCTTACTATAAAATAGAACTGACCTATTATAAATAGGTCAGTTTATCTATTTTTTCATTAGATGAAACTTATTATACATACTACTTTTGATTAAATAATGGCATTTATATTAAAAATACACAAACTTCTTTGACATGTTATTGATCAAGTGCTAATATTATGCTATATATTCGAAATAGTTTGAATATATAGTTTTTTATAATTAAGGAGAACTATGAAAAATTTTATAAACAAACCAAATATTATTAAAAGATGGATCTTATTACTATATTCTATCCTTTCACTAATTATTACCATCACTTATATTATTTTTAACCACACATTTTTTAAAGTAGATTGGCAAAGGTATGATATAGATGGGACTTACCGAGGAAAGGTGGATGAGATACTAAAACATGGTGTCTTCTGGATAAATGGGAATTTAACAGCAATCAACTCTACACTACTGATTTTACTTCTAGCTGTGGGGACGATTCTTTCACTATTAATTTTCTATTTAGCCTGGCATAATCTAGCAACTAGAACATGGACCCCAATTCTGTGCTTAGCAGGATTTTTGATTCCTCTAATCGTTCATGGCGACGGAAATATTCTCAAATCCTTGATTATTGGCTATATTTTTATCATTGCTGGAGCAAGCTTCTCAGTTCAGGCTTTACGGTTCTCCTGATTTCAAAAACGTATTTAATATAATAAAAAAACTACCGAATTCAATAGTTTTCAGTAGTTTTTATTAACTATAAAATAATCTAATTAATTATATAAAAAAAGCTAACAATAGGCATGTTAGCTTTTATGTTATGCCGAAGGCCGGGGTCGAACCGGCACTCCCGTGAAGGAACCAGATTTTGAGTCTGGCGCGTCTGCCTATTCCGCCACTTCGGCGAAACATAACAACTGGGGTAGCTGGATTCGAACCAACGCATGAGGGAGTCAAAGTCCCTTGCCTTACCGCTTGGCTATACCCCATTAAAAAGGCGGATGACGAGGATCGAACTCGCGAGTGCCGGCGCCACAAGCCGGTGTGTTAACCACTTCACCACATCCGCCATAATGAAACACGGGCAGCAGGAATTGAACCCACACTAAAGGTTTTGGAGACCTTTGTACTACCTTTATACGATGCCCGTTTTCTATGGAAGGGGAGGGATTCGAACCCCCGAACCCGAAGGAGCGGATTTACAGTCCGCCGCGTTTAGCCTCTTCGCTACCCTTCCAAACTCTTTATTCACTTAATGGCTGAAACAACCAATGGGAGTTAACGGGATCGAACCGCTGACCCTCTGCTTGTAAGGCAGATGCTCTCCCAGCTGAGCTAAACTCCCAAAACTTGGCCACTCGCCTATCTCCCAGGGGGCAACCCCCAAGTACTTCCGCCGTAGATGGACTTAACTTCTGTGTTCGACATGGGAACAGGTGTATCTCCATCGCAATGATGACCAAATCATTAAATGTTACCTTGAACATTCAAAACTAAATAACAATTCTTCTAACTTTTAAACCATAAGCATTTTATATTTGACTCTTTTGGTAAAGTCCTCGAGCGATTAGTACTGGTCCGCTCCAAGTCTCGCAACTCTTCCACTTCCAGCCTATCTACCAGATCATCTCTCTGGGCTCTTAATTCTTACGAATGGGTAATCTCATCTTGAGGTGGGCTTCGCACTTAGATGCTTTCAGCGCTTATCCCTTCCCTACATAGCTATCCAGCCGTGCTCCTGGCGGAACAACTGGTACACCAGCGGTAAGTCCATCCCGGTCCTCTCGTACTAAGGACAGATCCTCTCAAATTACCTACGCCCGCGACGGATAGGGACCGAACTGTCTCACGACGTTCTGAACCCAGCTCGCGTGCCGCTTTAATGGGCGAACAGCCCAACCCTTGGGACCGACTACAGCCCCAGGATGCGACGAGCCGACATCGAGGTGCCAAACCTCCCCGTCGATGTGAACTCTTGGGGGAGATAAGCCTGTTATCCCCAGGGTAGCTTTTATCCGTTGAGCGATGGCCCTTCCATGCGGTACCACCGGATCACTAAGTCCTAGTTTCCTACCTGCTCGAGTTGTAGCTCTCGCAGTCAAGCTGGCTTTTACCTTTACACTCTACGATTGATTTCCAACCAATCTGAGCCAACCTTTGAGCGCCTCCGTTACTCTTTAGGAGGCGACCGCCCCAGTCAAACTGTCCGTCAGACACTGTCTCCCTGGCCGATTATGCCAGCGGGTTAGAGTAACCATAAGTCAAGGGTAGTATCCCAACAACGCCTCAATAGAAACTAGCGTCCCTATTTCAATGGCTCCTACCTATCCTGTACATGACTTACAGGTACTCAATATCAAACTACAGTAAAGCTCCATGGGGTCTTTCCGTCCTGTCGCGGGTAACCTGCATCTTCACAGGTACTAAAATTTCACCGAGTCTCTCGTTGAGACAGTGCCCAAATCATTACGCCTTTCGTGCGGGTCGGAACTTACCCGACAAGGAATTTCGCTACCTTAGGACCGTTATAGTTACGGCCGCCGTTTACTGGGGCTTCAATTCATACCTTCGACTTACGTCTAAGCACTCCTCTTAACCTTCCAGCACCGGGCAGGCGTCACCCCCTATACATCACCTTGCGGTTTAGCAGAGAGCTGTGTTTTTGATAAACAGTTGCTTGGGCCTATTCACTGCGGCTGGCTTTTACACCAGCACCCCTTCTCCCGAAGTTACGGGGCTATTTTGCCGAGTTCCTTAACGAGAGTTCTCTCGATCACCTGAGGCTACTCGCCTCGACTACCTGTGTCGGTTTGCGGTACGGGTAGATATGACTTTACGCTAGAAGCTTTTCTTGGCAGTGTGACATCAGAGAGTTCGCAACCGTAGTTGCTTCCCCATCACAGCTCAATGTTAAAGAGAAATGCATTTGACACATCTCACACCTCACTGCTTAGACCAGAATCCATTAACTGGCATCTCTTAGCCTACTGCGTCCCTCCATCACGATCATATCTAGTACTGGAATATCAACCAGTTGTCCATCGACTACGCCTTTCGGCCTCGCCTTAGGTCCCGACTAACCCAGGGCGGACGAGCCTTCCCCTGGAAACCTTAGTCTTACGGTGGATAAGATTCTCACTTATCTTGCGCTACTCATACCGGCATTCTCACTTCTTAACGCTCCAGCACTCCTCACGGTATACCTTCATCGCGGTTAAGAACGCTCTCCTACCATTGATAAAATATCAATCCAAAGCTTCGGTAATATGTTTAGCCCCGGTACATTTTCGGCGCAGGGTCACTCGACTAGTGAGCTATTACGCACTCTTTGAATGATAGCTGCTTCTGAGCTAACATCCTAGTTGTCTGTGCAACCCCACATCCTTTTCCACTTAACATATATTTTGGGACCTTAGCTGTTGGTCTGGGCTGTTTCCCTTTCGACTACGGATCTTAGCACTCGCAGTCTGACTGCCGAACATGTGTATTAGCATTCGGAGTTTATCTGAGATTGGTAATCCTAGACGGACCCCTCACCCAAACAGTGCTCTACCTCCAATACACTTACATTTCGACGCTAGCCCTAAAGCTATTTCGGAGAGAACCAGCTATCTCCCAGTTCGTTTGGAATTTCTCCGCTATCCACAAGTCATCCAAACACTTTTCAACGTGTCCTGGTTCGGGCCTCCAGTGCGTCTTACCACACCTTCACCCTGCTCATGGATAGGTCACTAGGTTTCGGGTCTACATCATGATACTAAGTCGCCCTATTCAGACTCGGTTTCCCTACGGCTCCGTCTCTTCAACTTAACCTCGCATCATAACGTAACTCGCCGGTTCATTCTACAAAAGGCACGCTCTCACCCATTAACGGGCTCGAACTTCTTGTAGGCACACGGTTTCAGGTGCTATTTCACTCCCCTCTCGGGGTTCTTTTCACCTTTCCCTCACGGTACTGGTTCACTATCGGTCACTAAGGAGTATTTAGGGTTGGGAGATGGTCCTCCCGGATTCAAACTGGATTTCGCGTGTCCAGCCCTACTCAGGATACTGCTAGGTATAAGCGCTATTTCGTCTACGGGATTATTACCCTCTTTGATTAACCTTCCCAGGTTATTCGACTATAATGCTTAAGTCCACGTTGCAGTCCTACAACCCCAAGAAGCAAGCTTCTTGGTTTGCCCTTCTTCGCGTTCGCTCGCCGCTACTTACGAAATCGTTTTTACTTTCTCTTCCTGCAGGTACTTAGATGTTTCAGTTCTCTGCGTTACCTTTACATGAGCTATGTATTCACTCATGAATAACTGCTAGTAGCAGCTGGGTTTCCCCATTCGGAGACCTAGGGATCAATGCGTACTTACTGCTCCCCCTAGAATATCGTCGTTAGTCACGTCCTTCATCGGCTCTTAGTGCCAAGGCATCCACCGTGCGCCCTTATTAACTTTGCCATGATGATTTATAATCATCGTTTTTCAAGTATAAGTTTGTAAATTCTTTAAAATTCACAGCTTTTGGTTTATTTATCGTTATTAGATATTGTTATTTAGTTTTCAATGTTCAAGTGATTTTAACGTCTTGTCTGACAATGGAGCCTAGCGGGATCGAACCGCTGACCTCCTGCGTGCAAAGCAGGCGCTCTCCCAGCTGAGCTAAGGCCCCACAATCAAGAATTTGATTCTTGCTTAGGTTTATGACTAAACCCCTCAAAACTGAATAAAGTTGAATGCTCACGTCTTTGTATATATTCCTTAGAAAGGAGGTGATCCAGCCGCACCTTCCGATACGGCTACCTTGTTACGACTTCACCCCAGTCATCGGTCTTACCTTAGGAAGCGCCCTCCTTGCGGTTAGGCAACCTACTTCGGGTACTCCCAACTCCCGTGGTGTGACGGGCGGTGTGTACAAGGCCCGGGAACGTATTCACCGCGGCGTGCTGATCCGCGATTACTAGCGATTCCGACTTCATGTAGGCGAGTTGCAGCCTACAATCCGAACTGAGAATGGTTTTAAGAGATTAGCTAAACATCACTGTCTCGCGACTCGTTGTACCATCCATTGTAGCACGTGTGTAGCCCAGGTCATAAGGGGCATGATGATTTGACGTCATCCCCACCTTCCTCCGGTTTATCACCGGCAGTCTCGTTAGAGTGCCCAACTTAATGATGGCAACTAACAATAGGGGTTGCGCTCGTTGCGGGACTTAACCCAACATCTCACGACACGAGCTGACGACAACCATGCACCACCTGTATCCCGTGTCCCGAAGGAACTTCCTATCTCTAGGAATAGCACGAGTATGTCAAGACCTGGTAAGGTTCTTCGCGTTGCTTCGAATTAAACCACATGCTCCACCGCTTGTGCGGGCCCCCGTCAATTCCTTTGAGTTTCAACCTTGCGGTCGTACTCCCCAGGCGGAGTGCTTATTGCGTTAGCTGCGATACAGAGAACTTATAGCTCCCTACATCTAGCACTCATCGTTTACGGCGTGGACTACCAGGGTATCTAATCCTGTTTGCTCCCCACGCTTTCGAGCCTCAGTGTCAGTTACAGGCCAGAGAGCCGCTTTCGCCACCGGTGTTCCTCCATATATCTACGCATTTCACCGCTACACATGGAATTCCACTCTCCTCTCCTGCACTCAAGTCTACCAGTTTCCAATGCATACAATGGTTGAGCCACTGCCTTTTACACCAGACTTAATAAACCACCTGCGCTCGCTTTACGCCCAATAAATCCGGACAACGCTCGGGACCTACGTATTACCGCGGCTGCTGGCACGTAGTTAGCCGTCCCTTTCTGGGTAGTTACCGTCACTTGATGAGCTTTCCACTCTCACCAACGTTCTTCTCTACCAACAGAGTTTTACGATCCGAAAACCTTCTTCACTCACGCGGCGTTGCTCGGTCAGACTTTCGTCCATTGCCGAAGATTCCCTACTGCTGCCTCCCGTAGGAGTTTGGGCCGTGTCTCAGTCCCAATGTGGCCGATCACCCTCTCAGGTCGGCTATGTATCATCGCCTTGGTGAGCCTTT
>SKEH01000037.1_pt1 | contig 88658 bp, 96 predicted proteins | sample 4826571 | NCBI WGS metagenome assembly SKEH01 (sample SAMN11008814, study PRJNA524170) | human gut metagenome | biome: Human fecal sample; material: Feces; isolation source: fecal sample from pouch patient p29 | host: Homo sapiens | place: Israel: Tel-Aviv | collected 2016-09-14 | reverse complement strand
TTCTTATACACTTTTGATAACTCTTTGCTTACTGTTGTTTTTAGAACAGCTTCATAAAAATTTTTTATGATAAGTACCTCCTAATATTTTTCTGAATATGATCGTCTTTCCAATAGCCATGACCGCAATAAACGAGTTTGCACGCGTCAATCTCATCAGGTTCTGCTTCTCTAGTCATCTCAACAATAGAATACTTGCTTTTCATTTGGACCGATTGGACAACTCTCGGTGGATCATTTGTATTTGGTTGCGGATATCTGTTAGATAATGATACATACCAGTAGTTTCTCATTTGACCTTTCTCCTTCTGCGAAAAGGAATAACTTCATTGCTTTCCTTTCGTTTATATGTATCGCTCTTTATTGGTCTTCTATACTTTAGTACTATCTCACCGTTACCATTTTGCACAATAATTACTTCATGCTTACGTTCTAAGTATTGCGGTCTATACATTGTTGTTACCTCCTTTGCGCAAAATAAAAAGATCACTCATGGAGTGATCTAATCTGTAAAAACTACACCTCATAAACGAGATGCAGTTATAGCTCTATCAAGCAACCTACGCCGATTCCATCGATTACTATCGACCTCGCCTTGCTCGTGTACTTTGAGCGCCCATTTCCAACCCTCAGTTGCTAATAAAGTCACTGGAGTGGAATCGCACCACACACGAGAACTTACTAGGCTCTCACGAGGCTACTCGCCATTTACCGTTGCGTCTACCTTCCGCCACAACGACAAATTGACATTGTGAAATTTTATACATAGTGTATAATTTTATTTATCAGCGAGTGGTCCGCTGAAATAAATTAAAAGGTGGTGAACCTATGAAAATTACTGCTGCTATCACTAAAGAGCAAGGCGTCACATTTACAGTTGTTCTTGTTAAAACTGGTGTAATTTCTTCTTCTAATAGAGAACAAGTTAGAACTAGTGCTCCAAGCAATTTCCCGCGACCTATTATTTTAGCTGAACAATCACATGGGAAAATGAAATATCATGGTAGAACAGATATCGTAAGATTCCTTTCTAATGTTCCTTATCAGGCTTTGCCGTGGAAGGACTATACTTTATAGATTCTGCTATTGGAACATTGATATCCCCTTCTGGTAAATCAATGTTCCAATTTGCTCTTACAAAAAAACTTGAGTTCTCACTTTCATCGTTAGATACAAGATTTGCTTTATCATATTTTGATTCCATCAGCTTTCCCTCCAATACATAAATTAATAGACAGCAACGGTTGATAGATAATAAGAACAATTTAGAAGGAGTTGAAATTCACATCCTTATTCTTAATATTTCCGCTACTGTCTATCGAAGCTTAATTGTGAAACAACAATAAAACGATGTTCCTTTTATTATTATTTTGTCTCAGACCTATCACTAATCTTTCGACACTATCATAATACAACGTCGGTTAGGTAAGTGATTGGTATAAAAAAGGTATAAAATGGAAACCAAATGGGTAATAAAAGGGTATAAAAAGTGTAAAAACTGGCTACTTAAAAGCAACCAGTTCTAACGATGAAGCAAATTGGATGATAATTCTGTTTGATTCTACTTTAACCGATTCTTCGCTAGTATTATTCCTTTGAGCAGTTACATAAATGGGCAGACCATTGATATAACGATCATAGAATATCTTCTTGCGCCTTTCTGTTACATCAGGTTTATGCGGATGCTGAATTGCTGAATAGCCACGAACAAATAATTTGTGCAAGTACTCAAATTCTTCTTGCGCTTCCTCTCTCTCAATCATCATTCGTTCTGCTTCAAATGTATTATTTGCTGTAGAAGGTGGAACCAAGGAGTAAGATGCCGTTACTTTAGGCTCCCGAGGTTGACCTATCCTACATCTAGCTGACAGATATGCTGAAAGAAAAACACCAACATTATGTTTTGTGCGATCCATATCCACATCTTTTGCCTCTGGTGTCTCATACTTCTTTACATCGAAAAGTACCATCCATTGATTCCTCCATTTATGATATAATAATTGTGTCAGAATTATTAATTAAGGTCGGAGGAATCCGGCTTTTTTTATACCCATGCTTATGCTAAGCTTTTCAAGTAGCGAGGTTGCACTCGTTACCCATATACATGTTGAGCTATCTGGCGGAAAACAGATGGCTCACTATTTCAATATTCTGCTAAGGACAGCCAGTGGTCGGCTGTCTTTTTTATATTTTAATGAGAAGACTTACTTATTTTTTTATCTTTATTACGAAAAATGATATTATCTATTGATAATAAAGCGTATAGGAGATGGTTGAGTGACTATGTGGAGCATGCTGTTATTTTGGATTCCCGTTTGTATTGGTATCGTCGCATTTTGTTACTTTGTCAAACACTCTAGAACAAATAAGCTCCTCATGTTATCTTTTTTACCTATAGTATTTTTTATTGTACAAATTGTTAAATATACCTATATTGAATCGCAAGAAATATTCATTTTTTATGTGGTAGGTTTATTTATCTCTGTGGTCTTTTTCATAATGATACTTTCCTATTTTTATAAAAAATAAATTTTTCTCTTAGAAGTACATTTTTTCGCTGTTTATATAGCCTTCATATCCACCAATCTCGCTACAGCTAAATTCTCTTTGCTTTTCGCTAACCACTTATCACATTCCATCGTGTTTTCAATACGAATGATCGCTGAGTGATTATAGACGTGTTCTACATATCCACGAAATGGATAGATGAACCCTTCTGCTTCGCAGCGAACCATGTCACCGACTTTGAATTTTGGTTTCTTACGTGTTTTAGGGTTCTTTGTCGGCATATCTAGCATTAAACCGCCGATACCATGACTACTAGCGTAAAATCCGTCTTTTAGTTTCATTCTTTTTCCTCCAATTTTATAGATAATGTTTTCGCAGATGGTGATTCTGCTTTTTTTAACTGCACTATATCTTTATTTGCTGATCTTTCATCAAAATACTCCTGAGCTCTCCTCTTGTTTTTTGTAAAAACTGGCTTGCTATCATTCCAGTGATGGAAATAAACTTTCTTAAACGAATCATCTGTGTAATCGAACAGATAAAATGCTATTTTGAACATTTAGCATTCACACCCCGTTTTAAACCTCTCTTTCATGCGAGAAATATCTTGTTCCACTTCTTTAAGAACCAACTTTTCTTGTTTAATGTCTTTTTCCGATGCACCTTCACGCTGGATGTACATTTCTAGAGCATGCTTGATAATGTGCTGGCGTTTATATTCTTTCATTCCTCTTCCTCCAACACGATAACTAGCTCATCAGTATCTTCGCAACGTATTTCAAAAACATCTCTATGTGAAAAACGTCCAAAAACCTCTTCACGAGAATAATTAATGCACTCACCTTGATTAGCTGTACGAATCCAAAAAGCCGTTCCAGCACCAACTACATCTAGCAACTCTTTTACTGTTATAATCATCCCGCTTCCTCCTGTTCTAATCCCCATTGAGCGAATGCTGCTAGGACTTCGAATTGCTCTTTGTCTGTTAATTCCATCAAAGGATCCCTTAATTCGTCTAAATGCCCCCATGCTGCATTATTCATCATCCAAAATACAACTTGCATTGGCTTTCCTGCTGGCGCAGTTTGTTTCAACCACTCCAGCACGATTTTCTGGTTGTCGTTGAGATGGATTGATTTTTCTATTTGTCTTAAATCTTCCAATTCAAGTTGTAGATGACTGATTTGAGTCATTTTAGCTTGTTCAACAATTGGAAACCCAAGTCCCAAACTCTCTTCTAAACTTTGCAATTCCTTTTCTTTCTCAGCTATGAGTTGTTTCAGCCCTTTCATTCTTCTACCACCTCATACGTTTTCTCAAAAATATCCGGTTTACATGGATAAATCTCACCTTCTACCCCTCTAATAATGTAGTCACCTGTTTTAGCAACCATTATCCCTTCTAAAGTTTTTATTTCACACCATGCATCTTGCGGATAATTTTTACCGAAATTATAGGTAATAATTCTGTTTTCTGATACAGCATCCCAAAACCATTCTTCCCCTATAAGCCCTCTTGAATTTAATTTAAAAGCTTCAATAACTACTGGTTTCTTTCTATATTTCATCCTTCTACTACCTCTTCCACTGTTCCACCAATTGTCTGAGCAGTACGTTCGGCATCTGATTTCGAATCAAATATCTTAATCTCTTTATTACAGTCAGGCATAATCAACGCGCCTCTTCCTTGATACTCAACGAAATAGCCCTCGCCTATTTTAACTCTGTACAACGGCTCTTTCTCGACCTCGTAGTCTAACGACATAAGCGCTCTAGCAAATCTGTGAGAATTGAATCCAATTTTCATCCACGATCTAACCTCAGATCCAGCATCGTTTATAGCGTTGTATAGTGAATAGTGATATTCCGTCGTGTGATCAAGCCATTCCACAACGAATTTTTCATCGTGGTTAAATACTTCTGTTTTTGGCTTCTGCGGTTCGTCTAGTTGTTTTAAGTCCTTTAGAATTTCAGTACGTGCTACACCATACCCTGCAATGTACATTTCATTTTTAGATGGATTAATTGGAAAGTCACTTATTTCATATGAAGGCGCTCCTGTCTTACTTTCCCATTTATCAATCAATTCCTGTTTATTCATCGCTGTTCCTCCAATAACTCGCTATTCTCGTATATATTTCCGATGACTTCATGAGCAGTTGCTACATCGTAACTTTCGCCAGTATTCCTATGGCCTAATCTATAATCACTTTTCTTTAGTACAACTACAAAGCCAGCTTCTTGTTGAAGATACGCAACATATCCAATCGCTCCTTTTGATGTAATTACTATATCCCCATCAAATATCCCCACACCATTCTTGTCTTTCAGTCCTGTGGATTGCATGAGCGCATATTTATCTGGAGCCATTTCAGCATGAGTGATCAACCTTCCTGCTTGCCCATATTTCATTTCTTGTCCAAATGTTTCACCTTTAAATGGTGTGTACCACGCTCTAAACTTCGGTATCATTCGCTGTCCTCCTCGTATTTTTCAATCAATTCCATTACTTTTTTCACTATTTCAAACTCAACAGCTTTTGATTCTTCGAAATCATGAACGATTTCTGGAAACAGTACATCATCAACTACCCACAAAATAATCTGGCGCTTTCCACCAAAATTTATAATTATATGATCCGATTCCACAGATACTGTTGCTCCTGATTCGATATCATATAAATCCATGCTGAATTGAATGAGCTTTTTTATCATTTGCTTTCCTCCAAATCACTTGACTTCACGAATACACCATCTACCATTTTACCTGTGCGTCCTTTGATTTCGTTGTACGCCATTTCTAAACACTCTTGTACGTTTGTCCCTTTTTGCATGGAAAGGATAATCAGCGTGATGATTACGTCTCCTACGCTATCTTTAAATAGCTCATCATTACTTCTTGCCATTGCCGAAGCGATTTCTCCGAATTCCTCGGCTACTTTCAAAAACTGTGCTTTTGGATCTGCCTGGTTCAATCCCTTATCTTTTGCCCACTGCTCTACTTTTGTGATTAGTTCGTCCATTTTTTCTCCTCCACATACCTAAATTGTCGTCCTTTTGAATCGATATCCATATTCTTCGCTCTATCCCAGATGGTGTTTTTGCTCAGACCAGTAATTTCAGATAACTGTTCAGCGGTACCTGTTACTAGAATTCGGTCACCATGCCAGATTGCAATCTTTCTCGGCGTTCTCCGTTTGGTTTTTTCAGCCCACATTGGTTTGCCAAGCTTTTGGACTTCTGCAACTATTTCTTTGTCTTCTTGCCAATTCTCAGAATGCGTCAGTTCGATGATTCGTTTCATTGCTGCTTTCTTATCCACGCTCATTCCTCCAATCTACGAATTTCCCTTCTTAAATTCTCTATGTGCAAATCAATTGCCTTTTTCGCCGTTTCATTGACCATTACTGCCTTTGTCCGCTCCAGTTCGTCAATTTCACGTTGAATGCTTCGAATTCGCATTTGAATCACTTCTTCTGTTGTCATGATGGACCACCTCGTTAAAAATGCTCTTCCTTGAACGTATTCCGATATTTTTTAGCTAATATCAACGGCACTTGATATTTATGACAAAACAATTTCGCCTTGATCTTAAAGTCTTTTGTCTGCATCCCTTTAACATCTACGACTTTGACCAGCTTGCCGCTTTTATAAAATGTGAAGTCGGGAATATACTCGATCTTGCGATACTTCTTGCCCTCTAGTTCAAACTTCGGCATCAGCTCAAACCTTTCCTGGAGCTTCACTTTCCAACCATTCGCCTGTGCTTGCCACAGTGCCAAATCGTAGTACTCTGCTTCTGCTTTTGAATCGAACTTGATACCACGATAGAGAGTTTTCTTATTGCCATATTTTGTTGTGATCAATTGCTTGCGCCTTCCTTCTCATCACTTGTCCGAGAAAAATAGGCTTCGAATCTAGCATCGATTTCCGCTTTTTTCTCAGGATCAATCTTTTGTTCTTTTTGAGGTTTATCAACCCAATCAGGCAATTTTTCTCGACGGACGTTTTTTTGATATTTCGGAGCGCAAGACTGTTTCTTCTTACGATTTTTATAGTCTTCTTGAGCTTTCAGAGCATCGTCCAATGTTTTGATATTTTGCTTATTCCACGATTCCAATATTGCCTCAACGTATTTTTTTAGACCGGGCATTTCAACGCTATTCTCAAATGCTAGTCTAAACGCAAACAGGATGATGTCTGATCCCCATTTTTTGATCATTGGGCCTAATGCACCTTGCAAAAGACCTGTTGGTGGTTTACCCCAACTGACCTGAATAAATTCGTACACGCCTAAGTCGTCTTCATCTTCTTTATTTGTATTGTCTTGTTTTGTATTGTTTATATAAGCTGAAGGATTTACTGTAGAATCTACTGAAGGATTTACTTCCCTATTTACTTTCGGATTTACTTTACTATTTACTGTAATATTTCCAGTAGTGGAATTTTCTACTGTATCAATTACTTTCTTTTTTGCTGTAAAATTTCCAGTTAAATCAGTAATAAGATAAATACCTGCTTTAGTGCGACCTCTCTTTTTATATTGAAGGAGTCCGTTTTGGATCAATTGATTACGATTGTTAATCAATGTTTTTTCAGACGTTTTAGTCATTGCTTGTAGCCTTGTATTGGCAATCGATAATTCGCTCTGCCATCCACTTTTGTTTGCTATAGCCATTAGCTTATACCAAAGCAGTTGGGGACCAGCGCCAAGCTCGTTATATTCAAGCCAATTGTCAAAAGCATTAAGCTGTCCGATGTAATCCAATTGTATTCCTCCTTTCGTTTTGATGTTAAGAGGGAGATAACTCCCTCACTATTTATTTAATGGTGGATTCGATGCATCGAACAGCGATTCTTGTGCTTCATCTGTCTGAACTGATTCTGCATATTCTTCAAATGCTGTTGAGCCATTGTCAGTATTTATTTCCACTTTTTCTGCTTCTTTTCTTTCAGGGATATCCTCTTCGACTTCTGTTTCAGAAATGATGCTCCCATCTTCTTGGACTTTTTGTACTTTTTCGTCTGAGGTGGTGGCTTCTTGCATTTCAACGGATAGAATTCCCCATTTAGAAAGGAGATTTCTAAGAACGGTTTTTCGAGCCATCGCATTGTAATCTGATGCCCACACACCGCTTAATTTGGTTTTGTCACGATCTTTGCTGTTCGCGATACGATGTGCTTCTATTTCTTGCTTGGTCCAATAGACAGTTTTCTTAAAGCCGTTTAGCAGTTCAAAGTAACCCACGTACCCAATAACTTCATCTGACTTCCGTCCGTTTGGATCGAAATCAAACTCTTCAGTAAGACGATTCCAGCTTTTTAATTCGCCTTCATATACTTCAATGACATTCAATGCTTTATATTTACCTGACCGTTGAGCCAACTGGATGTACCCTTTGTAGCCGAGTAAGAACTGAGCTTTCTTTTCCCATTTTCCTGTTTTCTTGTTTTTGCTATTAAATGGAACGAGATAGGCATAGCCAAGATTCTTATCTAGTCCAAGATTTAACGTTGCAGCAGTCAGTGCGCCGCTCATGATGGACATTGGTTCGCTGTCAGCAAGATAGCTATCATTTGATACCAGTGTCATCACATTCGACATAAAAGCATTAGCGTTATCATGAAGCACCTCTTCGAACTTCTTTCTCATTGTTGGTGTATTCATCAAAGCTTTAAGTCCTAATTGACCTGGTGCAACTTGTTTCTGTGGCTTTGCTGCCAATTGTTTTTTTAACGATTCATTTGTTGCCATATTATTTGATCTCCTTTTCGGTTAGCCTTCTTGATTCAGTAACGTTATAAATCTCTTCATCATTTGCGATATCTGGATATTTCTCTGCTAGTTTCTTCGAGTTCATACGTCTCGTACGGACAAGTTTCCAACTGATGATGTTTTTCTGAGTGATCCCGATACTAGCTTCACGTTTACCTAATTCACTGATGATCTCGTTGTCCACCTGTCGAATAGCCGATTCAATTTCTTTCTTAGTCCGTTTGAGTTCGTTTTTCTGTTCAACTAGTTCATCAAAACGAATTGGCAACGCCGTTTGAACGTCTTCAACATCTGCATACTTTTCTTTCAAGAAATCAGCTGTCGCTTGACTACCGTCAATAACTGGCTCGATGCCTCCAAGAACATTCGTTTCCCAAAACTCTACTAATTGTTCAGTGATTGTATCGATCAACTCTTGATCTCGTTCAATCCGCTTCCAGATAAATTTTTGACCACCGATTAAGACAGCGATGTAACAATAGTCTTTGTTTAGAACGTTCATGTAATGTTGAACTTGGCAGAGATAACTGAGTGGTACTTCTTCACCTCCCCACTCTTTGCCGAGAAATTGATTGGCTGTTTTGCATTCCAGAATGGCATTTTCTCCCACTACATCACGATCAATATTCGCTCTTAGAAACGGATGCAATGGATGTTCAAAGACTTGGTTTCTTCTGCGAACCTTTTTACCTGTACGTTCTTGAAACTCTTTAGCAACTACTTCTTCTAAGATATTGCCCCAATAAGCTGGCTCGCTTGCTATTTCTTCAAGTACGACTTGCCCTGTTTTTTCAAGCCATAATTGATAAGGTGATTTCCATTTGTTCAATCCTAAAATCGTTCCAACATCAGAACCACCAATACCTTTTTGACGATCCTCAAGCCATTCTTGATGGCTCATTTCTAAAGTAGACTTACTCATCATCTTCCTCCTCTTCGTGTGGTGTGCCCCATTCTGGAGTAGTTAAATACTGATCTAATGTTTGTCCAAAATCATTCATGAAACATCATCTCCCTTGTTGCTCGACATACTGGACAATTACAGTGGTTCGTTCGCATACTGTCCTTGAAATGATCATTTACAAGTGTTAGTAAAATAGATTGCAAAGCATAGGTTCCAGCGAATACAATTGCCGCATCCTCATGTTCAGGATCGATTGCTCCTAATACGAGTGCTAAATCGTTTTTGCGGCATTCCTCTTGTAATTCTTCAATAAGATTTTTAATTTTTTCATTCATATGGTAAAATCTCCTTAGATATATTTTGATATGTTGCCGATTAGCGATGGCCGTCGCTAGTCGGTCTTTTTTGTGGATGTTCTTTCATTGATTCGCGGACTAGATACGTTACCACTAATGTTCCAAATGAAATTGCAGCGAAACGCCAGTTCCAAGCTGAAAGAACGCTACCTATCAGCATCAGTAGCAGTCCTGCTCTGACGTTCATCCTAAAATTTGATTTCATACTTTTTTCCCCTTTCTAAAATTTGAAATTTCACTAGCCAAATCTTGGTTCATATAATTGTTTAAAAAACGGTTAACTTCAGCTTTGGGTATCCGTATCTCTCCAATCTTTAAGCAACCCAAGTACCCCATATCGATCAAAGCTTTTACGTTTTGTGGATTTGTTGTTATGGCCAATGCTGCTTCTGTAACTGAGTATGTTAATTTTTCAATGTTTCTTTTATTGTTGCGCTTCAAGACAACTTTTTTTGGAAAAATATTTTCCAATGTTTCCATTTCCATCATCCTTTCATATATCCTTGTACCACCCAGTACGATAGCCGTTCCTCACTAAGCTTGCGAATATCGATTCCGAGTATTTCGCACAACGCACTTATTAATGTCACTTCCACCATAATCTCGTCTAAAAATTCATAAGCATATGCAATGATTTGTTGACGATCATCAACAGTTAAGTAATTTACTTGTTTAAGAAGAATTTTTTCTACTTCTTGCTTCTTCTGTTTCCGCTCATCTGATTCAATCATTTGCAACTTATCAAGTGAAGATGGATCTCTTCTATAAACGTCTCCATCAATTGATTTGAATAAACCGAAAAATTCATGGATCACTTGAAGCGTAAAGTCAGTATCTCTAAAGTAATCAGTTAACGCTTGAGCATTTTCAAGTGTGACTGGCTTTGTATCACGTGGCGTTGTCCAGTCGCTTAACGATTGCTGCGATACTTTGATGTCTCTCGCTATTTCTTTTTTTGTTGCACCATTCTTACGAATCGCTTCGGTTAACGATTTACGCATGACAGCTGATTGTTTTGCCATTTATTTCATCCCCTTTTTCTTATTCGCTCATATATCAATATGAATAAAATCCATATAGAATTAAGCTAATGAATCAAACGAAAGCTGCTTCGCTTAATTCGCGATCAAGTTCTTTTTGAACTTCTTCAACTAGACGATCAAGTTGATCATCATTCGCACATTTGATGATGTGTACTAGTCTAGGTCTAGCATCAAGTACGATGTTTATTTTTTCTTGTCGTGTCATTTGACAGCCTCCTTTGTTTTTAACTCATTTTTGTAGTTAAAAGCCATAAAAAAAATTTTTTCTTTAGGAACATGAAAAATATCTTCTAGATGTTGCATCTGGGAAGGTTTAGGCAAGGTACGCCCCACCTCCCAAGAACTGATTGTTTTTTGGGATACCTTTAATAAAGATGCTAATTGTGATTGAGAAATTCCTTTTCTAGTTCTTATTTGTCCCATTTTGTTTTCCATAAATTTCCACCTCTCTTTTACTACCTTATGTAGTTATAATATACTACAAATTTTAGTAAGTCAATTATTTTTACTACTTTTTTTTGTATTAACTAAATTTCGTTGTACTGACTACGCTTTGTAGTATATAATTTTATTAAAAGGAGGACTTGCTGTGTTAAAAGACCGAATAAAAGAACTGAGAAAGCAACATGGCTGGACCCAAGCAGAACTAGCAAAAAAAATGAGTGTATCTCAACAAACTATAGGGAGTTGGGAAGTAGGTCGAGCAGAACCTAATTCAGAAGCTCTAACTAAATTAGCTCATCTATTTAATGTTAGTACTGACTATCTATTAAGTAATCATAAAGCTCCAGAGTGGGCGACTAAAGAAGATATGATCGAACTTGATAAACTACTTGAATCAAATGCTAACATGGCTTATGGGGGCGAAACGTTAACACCCGAACAGCTTCAAAGAGTCAGAGATGTTTTAGCGGGCATGTTTTGGAAATTCAAAAAAGAAGACAAGGACAAAGAGAAGTGATTGGGTATGGAATTGGATGTTATCAATTTAGTTGAGAACCTAAAGCGGAAGTATCAATCCGCTAATCCATTTTATATTTGTGAAAAAATGGACATTCAAATTGAATACGTTCCTTTTATTGATGATCCTAAAGGTCAGTTCCAAGAGATTTTAGGTCGTGCTGTCATCCTACTGAATGATGAATTAAAGGATTCTGAGGAAAGATTTTATATTTGTGCTCATGAACTTGGTCACGCCATCTTTCATCGTGGGTTATCTAGCTATTATGTATCCACTAGAACATCCAGAAGTAAATCAGAAAGCGAAGCGAATTGCTTTGCTGCTAATCTCATTGTTTCTCTTTATAAAGAAGATAACGATCGATATCCAAGGCAAGTTGAAGAATTGAGAATTTCATATGGACTTCCAGAAAGCGCTTATCGTTTTCTTGTATAAAAAAGCCCGCGCTTCAACACGGATTTGTGAGAACGACTTTATTTCAAAAAACAATATATTTAATCATAGAATGGAGAATTAAAAATGAGAAAAGCGTTTCTTAGTGTTGTTTCTTTAGGGTTTATTACGTTGTTAGTTGGTTGTAGCAACCCTACCAATTCTGTGTCTAAACAAACCAGTAGTAATACCTCAATAAAGACTACTAAAACAAGCTCGAAAAAAAACTCAGTAACTACTACTGAAACAACTTCTGAATCTAGTACACAATCATCTACTGAAAGTTTAACAAGCAACAATACAGAAACGTCAGCAAGTATATCATCAGCAGTGTCTACCGCAGAAAATATCTCAAGGAATTACCAGGCAATATTAGATGAATATACAACGAAAATACAGAGCACTACACCCAGTTTAATACAAGATTTTAAAAATGAAGCTGTAAGTAATACCAGCGGCATTGATGGCCTCGCTGCTATCTCAAATAACAAAGTCGAGAAACTAGCCATTATTTCCAATGAAGGTATAAGCAAAATGGCTGATTTACATTATTCACTCTCTGACGAATATTCAATATATGAAAGTTGGGCAACAAAACTGACTGATGTTTACACTGCCGAATCACAGAAAATTATAGGAGAATATCTTGCTTATTCTTCCAGTCAGAGTAATACGCCAGTATCAACTCCAAACAGTACTACACCTCAAGATTCTATACCAGCTGAGGCATCGAATTCAACACCGTCCACATCATCATCTACAACAACGGTGCAAAGCGGAGAAGGCCCAAAAGAAGTGGCGCAACGTGCAGGAATTTCAATTGATCAACTGTTTGAATTAAATGGGATTGATCCAAATAACTATTTCCTATATCCAGGACAAGAGCTTAGAATAAAATAGACTTTTCTCAAGAGGATTAGGGCGACTATCACTACCTGCCATTAAGTGGGAGTAAATCATTTAATTTTTGGAGGAAAAAATGAGCAAGAAAAAAGTTACAGGGGAAGATGGAAAAACTTACGTAATGAAGGAGAAAAAACCTTTTTATAAAAGAGTGTGGTTTTGGATATTAGCAGTGATTGTTGTAGTAATTATAGGATCTGCTCTTAATGGTGGATCTGATGATAACAAAGCTAGTGACAATGGTGGAGAAAAAGTATCAAAAGCCTCTGCCTCAACTTCATCATCAAAAGAAGAAAAAAGCGAAAGTTTCTATAAAATTGGTGATACAGTTAAGGTTGGTGATGCTGAGTATACTTTAAATAGTGTCGAACTAACCGATGAACGAAATCAATTTGAAGAAACTCAACCAGCACAAGTAGTGAAAATTACTTATACTATTAAGAACGATGGAGATAGCGACTTGCCTGTAGGTGCAGATGTGGAAGTTTATGGTTCTGATAATAAAAAATCTGATTCTTATGCAAATGATAATACTATGGGATCTGTTGCGCCTGGAAAGGAAATGGATTGTACAGCTCACTTCGCTCTAAATCAGACTGGCGAGATAGAGATTCACTTTAGCCCTTTAGTTTCATTTGAGAAAGCTGCAAAATTTAAAGCTACAGTTTAGAGATCAGCCTTCGGGCTTTTCTTTTTAAATACAAAAGAACATAAGTTCGTATGTTTTATTTATGAATACGATTTTTGCTCTATCCCCTATCAGATTAAAAATAAATATTATAAAATTTCTTACTATTACAAATCATCTACGAAAGGATTGATAACATGCGTGGCGGTGTGAGAAAACGTGGAAAACGTTGGTATTATTATTTTGAAGATATCAATGATGATGGCTCAAGAAAAAAAGTGGAGAAAGTTGGTGGAGACACCCGACCAGAGGCCGAAGCTGCTTTACGAAAAGTTTTATCAGATATTGACGAAACAGGACAGTACTTTTTAGGTACGGATACTCGAGTAAAACAATACCTTGATTTTTGGATGGAGGAATACGTTAAACTAAATCTAAAATACAATACCTATGAAAACTACCGATTTACCATCAAAAATCATATAAACGGTTATTTAGGAAAGAAAAAACTTACGGATCTCTCCCCTGCTCTTTTACAAAATTTCATCAATGCTGAATTTAAAAAGGGTTACTCGAAGAAAACAATGACTATTACTCACTCTGTCCTTAAGAATGCGCTGAATATGGCGGTTTATCCTTGGGGGTTAATCAAGCAAAATCCTATGCTGTATGTAAAGATACCAAAATACGAAGAACGACCAACGACTAAAAAAGATCTAAAAATCATTTCTCTTGAGGACTTTGATCATATGCTAGAAATCACTCCTGAAGGCCATCCTTTCTATATTCCTTTGAATATTGGATTTTATACGGGAATGCGCGTTGGCGAAGTTTGTGGTCTGACGTGGGATAATGTCGATTTTTCAAATGGAACAATTACTGTAGAGAAACAAATGGTAAAGAATGATGGCGAATGGGTATATGGTACACCAAAGACAAGCAGTTCCAATCGAACGATTTTTATTGGACAAACCTTGCTAGCAATTCTGAAAAAACATAAGAAACAACAATTAGAAAATCGAATGAAGTATGGAAAGCTCTACATTGATTCAAATGCAGTATGTACGAAGGAAGACGGTGAGCTAGTTACGCCAAGTGTGGTGAAATGGAACACAAGAAGGATATCGAATGCACTCTCCCTCTCTTTTAACTTCCATTCTCTCAGACATACTCATGCTACACTTCTTCTCGAAAATGGCGCAAAAATGAAAGAAATCTCTGAACGATTGGGCCACAGCAGAATTTCAATTACGATGGATACTTACTCGCATGTGACAGATAAGATGAGAAATGAAACGGTCGATATCATGGAGAATCTGAGAAAGAATTCGTAAGTTTTGCCATCGAAAAAAACCACCGGTGGCAAACCGGTGGCAAATCCATGTAAACATGGGTTATTTTTTACACTGTTTTCAAACAAACCCTTGCTATTTCTTCGGTTCGTCCTCATCCATTTTCAGAACAGCCATGAAGGCTTCTTGTGGGACTTCTACTGAGCCGATTTGTTTCATGCGTTTCTTACCTTCTTTTTGTTTTTCAAGAAGTTTTCGTTTACGCGAAACATCTCCGCCATAACATTTTGCCAAAACGTTCTTACGCAACGCTTTGATGTCTGAACGGGCGACGATTTTTTGACCGATAGCGGCTTGGATCGGTACTTCGAATTGTTGTCGTGGAATCAGTTTTTTCAATTTTTCAACGATTGCTTTTCCTCGTTCATAGGCAAAGTCACGATGGACGATGAAGCTTAAGGCATCGACTGTTTCGCCGTTCAATAAAATATCCATTTTCACTAGCTTGCTCTTTTGATAGCCTGACATGTCATAATCAAGTGAGGCGTAGCCCTTCGTACTTGATTTTAGTTTATCAAAGAAGTCAAAAACGATTTCAGAAAGTGGAATATTATAAACGACATTTACGCGGTAATCATCTAAGTAATCCATGGTGATAAAATCTCCACGTTTTCTTTGTGAAAGTTCCATTACAGCTCCGACATACTCATTTGGTACCATGATTTGTGCCTTGACGAAAGGTTCTTCAACATCTTGGATGGTTACTGGTTCAGGAAAATCTGCTGGGTTGTCTACGACTGTCATAGAGCCGTCTGTTTTATTGACATGGTAGATTACGGATGGTGCAGTCGTGATCAGTTCTAAATTGAATTCACGTTCTAACCGTTCTTGAACGACATCCATGTGTAGCAATCCCAAGAATCCACAACGGAAACCGAAACCTAGTGCTTGAGAAGTTTCTGGTTCGAATTGGAGCGCAGCATCATTTAATTGTAACTTATCCAATGCGTCACGCAGATCATTGTAACGGGAAGTATCGATAGGATATAGTCCACAATAAACCATTGGATTCATTTTTCGATAACCTGGCAGTGCTTCTTTTGCTGGATTGTTAGCTAGAGTAACCGTATCCCCTACTCGTGTGTCTTGGACTGTTTTGATACTTGCAGTGATATAACCGACATCACCGACCATCAAAAAGTCTCTTGCAACAGCTTTAGGTGAAAAAACACCTACTTCCGTTACATCAAATGTTTTGCCGTTGCTCATCAACTGGATCTTATCTCCTGGTTTTACCACGCCATCTGTGATGCGGACATTTAATACGACCCCGCGATAGCTATCGTAGACTGAATCAAAGATCAGTGCTTTCAATGGTGCTTCTAAATCTCCAGATGGTGCAGGAACATATTCGACGATTTGTTCTAGGATCTCTTCAATACCGATCCCTGCTTTGGCACTGGCTAAAACTGCTTCGCTTGCATCGAGTCCAATGACATCTTCGATTTCTTGACGTACTCTTTCAGGGTCTGCTGCTGGTAGATCGATCTTATTGATGACTGGCAAGATCTCCAGATCATTATCTAAAGCCAAGTAAACATTTGCTAGTGTTTGTGCTTCGATTCCTTGGGCAGCATCGACGACTAAAACAGCTCCTTCACACGCAGCTAAACTTCGTGATACTTCATAGGTAAAATCGACATGTCCTGGGGTGTCGATGAGATGAAAAATATATAATTCTCCATTTTTAGCTGTATAGTTTAGTTCTACAGCATTTAATTTAATCGTGATCCCACGTTCACGCTCTAGATCCATTGAGTCTAATAGCTGATCTTGCATTTCACGAGACGTCACAGTGTTCGTCTTTTCCAAAATACGATCGGCCAATGTAGATTTCCCATGGTCGATATGAGCGATGATCGAGAAATTCCGAATTTGCTCTTGGCGTTGTTTCATTTTTTTTATATCCATAGCGTCTCCTCTTTTCTTATAATCAGCACTTTCCATTATATCAATGAAAAGAATGAATTTAAAGACTTTTTACCTAGTCGGCTTTAGAAGTTTTTTTGCTGAAATTTTGCTATACTAGTAACAAGTAAATAATTGGAGATGAAAGAATGGATCAAAGAGATTTCAGAGAAAATCTTGAATTAAAACCTGTTACAGAAGAACATGTGGATCAGTTCAATGAATTGCTCTCTTATGTCTTTCAAGTAACTGAAGCGGATATTGAAGAGAGCGGATTTGAAAGCAAGCGTGCCTTTATCCGCTCAAAACGACCAATCCTGGAGTTATCTGAAGTATTTGGTTGGTTCCACGAAGAAAAACTGATTTCACAGATTGCCATCTATCCCTGTGAAGTGAATATCCATGGTACGCCTTATAAAATGGGGGGTGTAACTGGTGTGGGAACTTATCCCGAATACGCAAATCATGGGTTGATGCAAGACTTGATCATCGTAGCATTAGATAATATGCGTAAAAACAAGCAATGGATTTCCTATCTTTACCCTTATAGTATTCCTTACTACCGTCGTAAGGGCTGGGAGATCATGTCTGATAAACTGTCTTTCAAGATACGTGATACCCAGTTACCAAAGCAAGTGCCGGTGAGTGGTATGGTGGAACGATTGCCTGTTGATCATCCGGATGTCTATAAAGTTTATCAAAAATTTGCTGGTCAAAATCATGGTGCATTGTTCCGAAGTGATTTCCACTGGGAAGAATACTGGCGTTTTGAGAATGAGGATGAACGGACGGCTGCTGTTTATTACAATTCTGCTCAAGAGCCGATTGGTGTTCTTTTTTATTGGGTAGCGGAAGAAATTTTCCATGTGAAGGAAATGTTCTATTTGAATCAAGAGGCGCGCAATGGTCTGTGGAATTTCATTTCTGCCCACTTCTCTATGATCTACTGGGTTCATGGCGATATCTATAAAAATGAACCATTAGCCTTTTTGATTGAAGATAGCCAGATCAAAGAACAGATCGAACCTTATTTTATGGCAAGAATCGTTGATGTGAAAGAATTCCTTGCACGTTTTCCTTTTGCCGCTTCTGCCAAACCTTTCCATTTTATCGTGGAAGATCCGGTAGCTCCTTGGAACAATGGTATCTTTGGCTTGGTTTGGGATGAGAATGAACACTTAAAAATAGTCAACGAACCTGTTGGCCAACCTGTTCGTCTTTCTGTTCAAACATTGACTTGTTTGATGATGAATTATCGCAGAGCTTCTTATTTGGCCAGGATCGAACGGATCGAAACAGATAAAGAAACATTAAAGACACTGGAATTGATTATTCCGAATATGGAAGCTTACTTCAGTGATTATTTCTAAATAAAGGATGATAAAAATGAATATATATTTTGCTGCCCCATTATTTGCTAAAAGTGATTTACTCTATAACGCCATGCTTGTAAAGAAGATCCGCGCTGTCTCAGAAGATCTGACTGTTTATTTGCCTCAGGAAAATGAAGCTATCAATGATAAAACAGCTTATGCAGATAGCAAAATGATTGCTTTAGCTGATACGGAAAAAGTTTTAGAAAGTGACTTGATGATTGCTTTACTTGATGGATTGACGATTGACGCTGGCGTTGCTTCAGAAATTGGTGTGGCTTACGCAAAAGGTATCCCGGTCATCGGTCTGTATACCGACAGCCGTCAACAAGGTGGTTCACACCCTAAGAAACTTGAGGCGTTGCAACAAGTCGCGGAAAATCAATTCCATTACCTTAATCTCTATACAGTTGGCCTGATCAAATTAAACGGATCGATCGTTTCTGATGAAACAGAACTGCTAGAAGCGTTGAAGGTCTATTTAAAAGGAGGACAATTGAATGAGTAAAACAGTAAAAAAGGTGCAGATTGCCCTTGTTGTTTTCGGTCTTTTTGTAGTTTGCTACAACATTTTTGAATTTATCACCAATAAATATTCGACGACTCAAGGGATTACATTTATTATTGAATCTTTAGCAGGAATCGTATTGATTTTTCTCCCTCAGATCATGAAGAAATTATTTCATTTGCATATTCCAGATGCTATCGTGCTATTTTATTGGTTTTTCTTGTTTATCTCGGTCTTTTTAGGAACTGGGATGCATTTGATTAGTATCATTTCTTTTTGGGATAAAATCTTACATGCGGTGAGTCCGATGGTGCTGACAGCATTGGGCTATGGACTGATCGGGTTGCTTCTCAAAAAAGCGCCTATTGCTAAAACAAGTCCTTGGTTGTTCTTGCTTTTCGGTTTTGCCTTTGCTGGTCTATGTGGTGTCTTTTGGGAATTCTGGGAATTTCTCTGCGATCAATTCTTAGGAATGAATCTGCAACGATTCGCGGCTTCTGATGGTACACTATTCGTTGGTCGGACTGCTTTGATGGACACGATGGGGGACTTACTGACGAACACAGTTGGTGCCTTGCTCATGGGGATTTTTGCTTGGGTACAAGGAAAAAATGATCCGGCTTATTTTGAAAGCTACCGTTTAGAGATCATAAAAAGCAAATAGCTGAATGCACCTTACAGTTGTATGACATCTTAAGAAATTAAGTCGAGATTCGCGAAAACTTTTTTTAGTTTTTGAGAATTTCGACTTATTTTTTTCAAAAAGATCAACTTTTCGATGGTTATTCGATTTAATAGGTGTGATAAAAATACCACTTGCTTCCCTATCCCCTTTTTCTCTTCATTAGCTGTAGGTTAGTTTGATGGAGATCTTGTAAACTGAAGCTAATTTACTTTATCTTTCTACTGGATAAAAAAAAGCTTCCTGTTACCTATCCAATACGCGTGGAACAAAAGTAAGGAATACTTCTGTCCCGCCTCATTTTGGAATGTGCTTCAGGAAGCTATTTTCAACTATCTATTTTATTGGTCAATGTTTCGTATCATACTTCTTCAACTAATTCTTCTGCTTTGAAATGAAGTTTTTCATCAAGTAAAGTGATCGTTACTTTTGATTTTGGTGTAATACGACCTGACACGATTTCTTTTGCCAAAGGTGTTTCCACTTCTTTCGTGATGAAGCGTTTCAATGGACGTGCACCATAAGCTGGCTCATACGCATTTTCAGCGATCCATGTTTTGGCTTCGTCGCTGATCGTCAAGAAGATTTCTTGATGTTCTAGTCGTTTGGCTAATTGTGCCACCATCTTATCGACGATGCCTTTTACATTGTCTAAACTTAACGGTGTGAAGAGGATCGTATCATCGATTCGATTCAAGAATTCGGGTTTGAAATTGCCACGAAGGATCGTTCGCACTTGTTCTTCGACTTCTTCTGGGATCGTACCTTCCGCTGTCACGCCTTCTAGTAATAATTGTGAACCAATATTACTTGTCATGATTAATACGGTATTTTTGAAATCTACGACACGTCCTTTAGAGTCAGTCAAACGCCCATCATCCAACACTTGCAATAAAATATTGAAGACATCAGGATGTGCTTTTTCGATTTCATCGAGTAAAACGATGGTATAAGGATTTCTTCTTACCGCTTCCGTTAGCTGACCGCCTTCTTCATAACCAACATAGCCTGGAGGAGCTCCTACTAAACGAGAGACGGCATGTTTTTCCATATACTCACTCATGTCGATCCGTACCATATGCTCTTCAGAATCAAATAAGTTTTCGGCTAATGCTTTGACTAGTTCCGTTTTACCGACACCAGTTGGCCCTAAGAACAAGAATGAACCTAACGGACGGTTTGGATCTTGTAACCCAGCACGAGAGCGGATCACTGCATCACTGACTGCATCTACTGCTTCATCTTGTCCGATTACTCGTTTATGCAAGGTTTCGTTCAACTTCATTAGTTTTTCTCTTTCACCTTCAACTAATTTCGTCACAGGAATCCCTGTCAAACGACCGACTACTTGAGCAATCTCATTTTCAGTCACTGATTCTTGCACCATTTTGATGTCACTATCTTTAGCTTTTGCTTCTAATTCTTTTAATTCTTTTTCTAATTGTGGGATCGTTCCATGACGCAAAACAGCGGCACGTTCAAGATCATAATTGTTTTCTGCATCTTCTAGTTCATGTTTTGCTTTATCGATTTCTGCACGTTTAGAAGAAACTGTATTGACTTCTTCTTTTTCTGTTTCCCACTGCATTTTCATTGCATTTGCTTCTTCGCGCAAGTCCGCTAATTCTTCTTGCAAGTTCTTCAATCGCTTCTTGCTAGCATCATCTGATTCTTTCTTTAATGCCGCTTCTTCGATTTCCAATTGCATCAATCGGCGTGTGACTTGGTCCAACTCTGTTGGCATAGAATTCATTTCTACACGAATGGTTGCACTGGCTTCATCGATCAAATCGATTGCCTTATCTGGCAAGAATCGATCTGTGATATAGCGATCAGAAAGTGTAGCAGCAGCAACTAGTGCATTGTCATGGATATTGACTCCATGATGGATCTCAAAGCGTTCTTTTAAGCCACGTAAAATACTGATCGTATCTTCTACTGTTGGTTCCTTGACTAGTACTTTTTGGAAACGACGTTCCAATGCTTTGTCTTTTTCCATATATTGTCGATATTCATCCAACGTGGTTGCTCCGATCAAATGAAGCTCACCACGTGCTAGCATTGGTTTTAGCAAATTACCAGCATCCATGCTTCCTTCGGTCTTGCCTGCGCCGACGATGTTATGGATTTCATCGATAAATAGAATGATTCGACCATCGCTTTTCGTTACTTCTTTAAGAACAGCTTTTAGTCGTTCTTCAAATTCACCACGGAATTTTGCTCCCGCAACCAATGCGCCCATATCTAAAGAAAAAATCGTTTTGTCCTTTAGATTTTCTGGTACATCTTTGCGCACGATTCGTTGTGCTAATCCTTCAACGATCGCTGTTTTACCTACCCCTGGTTCCCCAATCAACACAGGGTTGTTTTTTGTTTTTCGAGAAAGGATGCGGATTACATCACGAATTTCTTCGTCACGGCCAATAATTGGGTCCATTTTACCTGAACGTACTTGTTGGACCAGATCCACTCCGTATTTTTCTAACGCTTTGTATTGTTCTTCTTGATTTTTTGAGGTCACTTTTTCTCCACCTCTCATTTCTTCAATATTGTTTCTAAGTTCTTTTTCCGATAATCCGTTTTTCGTTAAGTACACAGTCAACGGATAATTTTTCAATTTCATCAATGCCAAAATAACCACTTCAGTTGAAAGATATTCGTCACCGAAACTTTCTCTGATTTGGTCAGCTTCATTTAACAAATGAAATAGATTTTGGCTGAGATTTTGACCATATTGGACATTTCCTCCTGATACGGTCGGGTATTCGTCAAGCACACGGTCAACTTCTCTTTCAAAGCCCTCGACGTCTAAGCCGGCATCTGTGTATAGATTACGGCCAAAATGATTTGGTTGTAAAAAAATCTTCCATAAATGGGCAATGTCGATTTCTTGATGTTTCCGAGTGACAGCAATTTGTTGTGCTTCGGCAATCGCTTCTTGTAGCGTAGTTGTCATTTTTTCAATATTCATCTTCTTACCTCCTGAATAAAGAGTATGAATTGTTTTTCATCAATTCTTTACGATTATTATTATACTCGTTTGGTCAATATTGGTCAAAGAATAACGTTGCTTTTCTACCTTTTATCTTACACTTCTTTACCTATTTTTAAAAAAGAAACAGGCTGAAACAAAAAGTGATCTTCTGCTTCCACCTGTTACTATGTTTAGAGAATGTGGACAAATCTAAACGTCAGTTTTGTTACAGACTCTCGAATAAAGGGCGTCCAAAAGTCAGTTTTTTCGGAAATGTCAAAAAAAGTGAGGTTGGGACAAAACTAAAAATCAGTTTTGCCACAGACTCTAACTCCGAATGAACGGTGGGATCAGAAGTAACTCCTTCGGAAATAAGCCGAAATTCACAAAAATTTGAAAAGCAATTTTCGTTCATTTCTTCTTATTTCTCGGAGTTAAACACTTCTGTCTCAACCTCCTCTCTTATTTGATCAATGATTTTGCTCTTTTTCTCTTTTTACTTCTTTGATCTCTTTTTTTAGTACTTTTCTGCGATCAGCTACGACATAAAAGAACCCGTAGATAAATGGCAAAATAAATGAACTGAAACGATAGAGAAGTAAGGATGAAACTGCATCGACAGTCCCGACTAAAGGTTTGAATAATAACAGATAGACAAATTCAAATGAACCGATTCCCGCAGGAGTCGGGATCACGCCAGACAATACTACCGCAAAGCTAATAAATGAAAAGGTCAGTAAGAAATCAATATTCGGATGATTTTCAACCAAGAAGATATATGGCATCACATACCAGAACAAGAGCTTGAGCATATTCCAAAAATAGATTCGGAGCAATGCTGTTCGATCTTTTACGATCATCTGAACTGTTTCTCTTAGTGAATAGATTTGTGTATTGCAAGTATCGACCCATTTTCGCAATCTTTGACTTTTGAATAATTTATTTGACACACTGACAAAGAAAATTTGAAGGTTCAAACTTATTGAGATCAATAACAGAAAAGCAATAATGAGCCCCGTCAAGACGATCCCCGCAATAATGAACCAGATCATGGATGGTCCTTTAGAATAGAATAACGAGAACTGGACAATCAAACCGATGATGGCATACGTGATCACAGCCAGTTTGTACATGATCATGTGCAATGCAGTTACACCAGCGCCTTGAGAGAATTTCATTCCTTTTTTATTGTAGAAATAAATCTCCGAGATCAACGTTCCTGTACCGAACGATACGATCCGATAAAATGCAATATAACAGGATGTCCAGAAGCCGTCAATCGTAGAAAAATCATTGGCGAAAGGTTCTGCAATTTCTTTGATGGAGCGTCCTTCTACAAGTTGATAAAGTGTTCCTAATACTAATGCTGCAACAATAACAACTAAACTTGTCGATAGTAATTCAGCAAATATATCTGCAAATGATTGATTGATCAAATAATAAATAATGGCTAGTATTCCTATCAATAAAAGCAGATTTAAGGCTATTTTTGTTTTTGTTCCTTTAGTTGACATTGACTACTCCTTAATGAAAAAAATAAATCAAAATCAAATCAACGAGTACACCCGCCATAAATCCAATTGTAAATTTCTTTTTTCTCGTTTTATGATGAAAGACTTTTCGTGAAAGCAAGCCACCAATACCGCCGCCTAGTAAACTAACAAAGATCAAATTACTTTCTGGTACGCGCCATTTTCCTTTTTTTGCCTGACGTTTATCATACCCCATCAAACAAAACAAATAAATATTTACAAGTACCAGATAAAACCACAAAGGGTTATATAAAATTGCATTCATGTTTTTTCCTCCAACTAGTCAGAAAAATTATTTTGTTTCTTTTGGAACAAATACAGATAGTCCCTTGGGAACAACGACTAATTCAATTGGTAGATCATCGGTGGTATCACCATCTGTACGAGTGCCAACCTTTTTTTCCTGCGCTTGGATATTGATTTGGCTTGCTGTCAAATAAGTGATCCCAGGGACTGAATAGATTTTTCCTTTGATTATACGAGGAAGATAAAAGATAAATCGGAAAATATCAAGAGATGGAATGATCGTTATGTGGAATTTTCCATCATCTGGACTAGCAGAATCATCAAAATTCGTATACCCGCCAACAGAATTCGTCATCGTAACTGTCAGTAACTGCGTTTTTCCTTTCCAGTGTTCGTTCTCTGTTTTGATATCTAGATGATATTTTTTCTTTTTCAGCAATAGATTGACAAAACGCTTCATAAATATCCAAGATCCATATCGTTGTTTTTCTTTTTGGCTGATCCAAACAGCTGTATCAGCGAGTATCCCGATCGTTAATGTGGAAATGATCACTTCATCATTTACTTTTCCATAATCGATTTTACGAATGGCTTCCCCTAAAATAACATCTGCCGCTTCTTCTTTGTCTATAGGGATTCCAAGTACCTTTGCTAGATTATTGACTGTTCCACCGGGTAATAATCCTACTTGATAATGTTCTAGTTTCTTCTGGAAAGCTTGGACGATATGATGGATCGTTCCGTCTCCCCCAATGATGATCAAGGTATCTGCTTCGTGTTCTTCTGCTTTTTTTACAAGTGTCTTGTGTTTCACCGAGGGACCGGTTTCCGTTAAATAAACGGTTAGCTCTGGTCGCTTTTCACTCACGTAATCTTTGAACCATTTTGCTAATTTTTCGCCTTCGTCATTTCCTGAGCTTTCATTATAAAAGACCAGCAATTTTTCCATACTCTTTTACCTCCTAATTTCACACAAAAATCAAGGGGATAGACGGTTCCACTTGGAATTCGTCCTCCCCCCGACGTTTATCGAACCGCTCGACTAGCTGACTGATCCGACATCCTATTCAATTTTGAACGTTTGTGTTCAATTCCGCAATTTTTACAATTACATCTGCCGCTTTTTCCATTACTTGAAGAGAAACAAACTCGAAGCGTCCATGCATGTTTTCTCCACCAGCAAATAGGTTAGGGGTCGGAATACCTAGATATGAAATTTTTGAACCATCCGTTCCGCCACGGACTGGTTCAATGATCGGTTCGATTTCTAAATCGATCATTGCTTGTTTTGCTAGTTCGACGATACTCATGTCTTTTTCAATGATTTCACGCATATTGTAGTATTGATCGTACATATTGACTTTTACTCGTTCTTGGTCAAATCGACGGTTCAATTTTTCTTGGATCTCCGTGATCAATGCTTTGCGAGCTTCAAAATTTTCACGATTATGGTCGCGGATGATATAACTCATCGTTGCTTCTTCTGTATTTCCATTCAAGGCCATCAAATGGAAGAAGCCTTCATAACCTTCTGTTTTTTCCGGTACTTCATCTGCTGGCAGTTGGTTATGGAAATCAATCGCTAATTGCAGCGCATTGATCATCGTGTCTTTTGCTGTACCAGGATGGACATTTTTTCCTTGGATCGAAATCTCTGCTTGAGCTGCGCTAAATGTCTCATATTGCAATTCGCCTAATGGACCGCCATCGACAGTATATGCAAAATCAACATTGAATGCTTCAACATCAAACTTATCCGCCCCTACACCGATCTCTTCATCTGGACCAAATGCTACTTTGATTTCACCATGTGGAATCGTTGGGTTTTTGATCAAGATTTCCATTGCTGTCATGATTTCAGCGATCCCTGCTTTATCATCTGCTCCCAGTAGCGTACTGCCGTCTGTCGTAATCAATGTGTGGCCTTCATAATTCTTTAAATTAGGAAAGTCTTTAGTATTTAGCGTATAGCGTTCTTCGCTATCCAGTACGATCACTGATTCCCCATCATAATTCTCAATAATCTGAGGATTGACCCCTTCCGCATTGAAGTCAGCTGTATCCATATGGGAGATGAAACCGATCGAACGCACAGGACGATCCACATTGCTTGGTAATGTACCGATCACAAAACCATTTTCTTCATTGTAGAAAACATCCGACAATCCAAGTTCTTCTAGTTCTTTTTTTAGAACTTGTGCAAAAGCGACTTGTGTTTGAGTAGATGGTGTCGTTTGACTTGTTGCATCTGAGCGTGTTTCTGTTTTAACATAGCGTAAAAAACGAGGTAAAAGATTTTCGTACATAAAATTCTCTCCTTTTAGTTAAATTGAAATGGGTTGGTATCTGTTTCAGAAACAAAGAAGTCAATAGACCAATCCTCTTCTTTTTTCCAAGATTCAAATTTTTCGATAAACTTCTCTTTGCACAATGATTCGATATAATGTCCCGGATCAATGGCTGCAAGACCTGCGCTCTGCATGTCCTGTGCTGTATGGTAATAAATATCGCCAGTAATATAAACATCAGCTTTTTGAGACAGTGCATGAGGATAAAATTTTTCCCCACTGCCACCACAGATTGCCACTCGCTTGACCATTACTTCTTTTTCTGTGGGACGTACGACGCGAAGTCCGTCTAATTGGAACGCTTCTTTCACTTTGGCTACAAAAGTGTCGAGAGGCATTTCTTCTGATAATTCTCCGATACGGCCAAGTCCCCATGTTTTAGTTGGCTCATCGATTTTAAACAAATCATAAGCCACTTCTTCATATGGATGGACCGCGTACATCGCTCGAAGAATTTTTTGCTCAAGATGTTCAGGAAAAATGACTTCTACTTTCGCTTCTTGGACCTTCTCCAGTTGACCAGCTTCACCGATTGCAGGGTGAGCAGAATCATTTGGTCGAAAACGTCCTTGGCCGATCGTAGTAAAGCTGGTGGAGTCATAGTTTCCTTGTTGGCCTGCACCAGCTTGAGCCAATGCTTTACGTAATTCTTCAGCTTGTTCCACAGGTATATATACAGCTAGTTTTTTATAATGACGTTCATGTGTTTTGACTAAGTAGTTTTCGACCTTGACACCGAGCAATTCACAAAACCAATCATTTAACCCATCTTCAATGATATCCATATTGGTATGTGCAGCATACACAGCGATATCATGTTTCAATAGATCCGCATACATCTTTTCTTGCGGAACATCTGTATTTAAACGTTTCACTGGTCGAAAGATAGGCGGGTGTTTTGCAATCAATAGATCGATCTTTTTATCAATGGCTTCTTTTACGACTTCCGGTCGAACATCAAGCGTCATCATCACTCGTTGGATCGGTTTATTCAACGTCCCAATGTGTAGACCTACAGGATCGCCGTCTTCTGCCAGCCATTGAGGGCAGTATTCTTCAAATTTGCGAATGAACACATTGCCGTTGACTGTCATCAGCCCAGCACCTCCTCAATCATTTTGATTTCACTTTCCATTCGTTCTTTTCTGGCTTGCTGATTTGTTGCATGAGCCAGCTGTTGCAGAATCGTTTGTCGCTGTTTCAGTTCTCGTTGCCACTTATTGAGAAACACTTCATTGGACTCGTTCAATAAGTGGGGACCAAACATCAATTCTTTTTCACTATAGGTGACTTTCTCTTGTGTCTTTTCCGCCACAAGGATCTCATAGATTTTTTTATTTTCTTCTAAAATCGTTTCTGCAATGAGTTGATAATTGTTCTCTTGCAACCAGCTTCTCAATGTTCGTTCACCGATATTTGGCTGAAGAATCAGGCGTTCGTTCCCAGATAAGCGTTTTTTTTGTTTGCCAGCTTCTAGAATCTCCCGAATCAATGAACCACCCATTCCAGCAATCGTGATTGCATCAATCTGATCTTCTGGTTTGATTGCATCTAAGCCATTTGCCAGACGTACAGTGATCTGCTTTTCTAAGCCGTCCTTTCGCACTTGTTTCCTCGCTGATTCATAAGGACCTTTTACTACTTCGCCAGCAACTGCAAATTGGATTTTTCCTTTTAACATTAATGCCACTGGTAAATAAGCATGGTCAGAGCCAATATCTGCTAAACGAGCATTTTCTGGAACAAATTCTCCCACCTTCGCTAAACGTTTAGATAATTCCAAATGGTTCATACCTTCACTCCTTCCACGCCATTATAACATTTTCATTATAATTTAAGGAGATTCGAAAAGAAAAAATTTCAAATCTCCTTCATTTTTTTATTTTTTTCTAAAATCCTACTGTCTACGATTCAATACGTGCTATTTCGATCAAAGAATCAAGAAAGACTATCGGAGGATCCGACTTGGTCATTCGCAAATCCTTCAGTACAAACTTGATTTGATCACCAACATGTATTGAGTCTTTGCCATCTTTCAATTTTTCAGCAGTCGCTTTCAAAACCATATCACCAGCACGATCCTTTGATTCTTCTATGTTTTTTATATTCGTTACTATGATAGTAAATATCGATTTTTCACTTTCCGAAATACTGAAAATTTCTCCAGTGTAGACATACCGTTCTTTTTTTTCTGAGAGATAATCGTTCTCTTGGTTTCCGCAACCAGTCAAAGAAAGGAATACGATAGCGATTATCGATGAAAAAATACGTTTCATGAATACCTCCTTCAAATCATTGTCGTTCACTTATTTGACGATCGTGTCTAGCTATTTGCCTTTAGCAACTGCATTGGTTGTTCTTTGGTCCATGTAGATTCATTTATGTAAAAGAAGCTCGGACAAAGTGTTATGTCACAAGAAAAAAGCAAACATTCCAAAAATTTGTTTTTCAAATTCTTAAAAATCTGCTTTTTATGCTTCGGATTTGTTACTTTTGTTCCCGCTGCTTATTCTGTTTCGTTAGGAAGCGAATATGAGTTTTTTCTCACTACTTCCCTAACTTTGCGGTACTTATGTGGACTAGCAAACTATTAATTCAAGTTGATTTTTTAATAAGTGGTCCTATTCTTCGATCCGCGCTATTTCGACAATCGAATTACCAGGGATCTGCGGTGGGATCGACATTGTCATTATGGAATTTTCTACTAATATGATCTCAATCTGATCACCTTTCTCGAATGCCTCTTTTCCATCTTTTAGTTGCTCCTCAGACGCATTCAAAATGACACCATCATTTGTAAAAGAGCTTCCGATATTTTCCGGGTCTTTTATTTCTTTTACGTTGATCACTTTGATTTGGATCGTCGAATCATCCGGTTCTGAGATACTTTCGATTTCGCCATTAAAAATACTTTGACCTTGCGTTGCAGAGTTGCTTACTTCCGTCGATGTTTCCGCACTGATCGAATCGATCGATGCTTTACTTGAGTCTTCGTTTCCGCAGCCTGTTAATGTAAAAAGTAAACCAGCCGCAATCATTGTTGAAAATAAAATCTTCATAAAATTTCCTCCAGCTCATTTTTAGTTGACTTATTTTGATGGTTGCGCCCGACTACTATATGTTTGCCTAATAGATGGATTCGCTTCCCTTTAGGTAGTGCATATAATTATGTAAAGAGGGTGTGACAAAAATTGTCACACTCTCTTTTTTGAATACATGATGTTTCAAAAAATAGTTTTTCAAACGAAAATCCTACAAAATTTTAGCAGTATTTTACGGAAAACCTTTTTTCTTGAAGCTGAATACTTCTGTTCTATTTACTTTGATACTATCGTATATGGTGTAATGATTTCTGAACAAAACATCTTTCACAATTTTGTATGTTTTATTAAAGGCTCGGGAGAATTATTCAACCATTCCTTCGATTACGTCCAGTCATTTCGATTTCTTTGGTCAAATAACGGATCCGTTCCATGATCCTTTTGGCTTTTAATGGCTCTTCATCGCCACGCTGCGTGACAGATAAATGTTGTTCCAATTCATCCATCGTGAAGTTTGAAGAAAAAAATGTCGGAAGCTGTTCTTGCATCCGATATTGTAGGATCACACCGAATACTTCATCTCTGATCCAACTGCTCATTGCATCGGCGCCGATATCATCCATCATGAGGATTGGTGAACGCTTGACTGCGTCTAATTTCTCCGCCACTTGGTCTTTCCCGATCGCCTGTTTCATTTCTACCGCAAAAGTCGGGAAGTGTACGAGCGTGGTCGTGAACCCTTTGATAGCCAATTCTCTTGCTGTTGCACCTAGTAAGTACGTTTTTCCGATCCCAAAACTACCGACTAGATATAGTCCCTTGTGGTACCCCTTAGGATCAGCACTATAGTGTTCGACAAAATCAAGCGCCTCGAAGCTGGCATAGCTCCGACCATCTGTACGTTCGAAATTTTTGAATGAGGCATCTTGGATATCTTTTGGCATATCCACTGCTTTGATCCGACTTTTGATCTCTTCTTGTCTTTTTTTCGCAAGCAAAGCTTCTGTTGGTACATACGTCACATCGACATAGTGAAAGTTCAGAGTCAATTTGGGCTCATAGCCTGGTGCGATCATCGTAGGATCATTTTTTTGATACTTCCGTTTTTCTTGAACAAATTCATACAGTTTAGCATAACTTTTTTCAATATCTGCTTGTGTCAAATCTTCTTGATGTTCTGATAAGAAACTTTGAACATCTGGATCGTTCAAGACTTCTTGGATCATCTCAGTAAATTTCTGCTGATAATCTCTTCTGCTAATGATTTTCTTTAGCTCTTTTCCGACATCTTCCACTAGCTATCGCCCTCCTTTTTTGCAAAATATTCTTTAAACCTACGTTCGATCTCTGCCTTTTTCTCACTACTGATTTTTTGTTCCTCTTTGGGTTTGTTTACCCAATCAGGGAGTTTTTCACGGCGTACATTGCGCCGCGTAGATGCGTATGACTGTGTTGTCTTTTTTTTCGTTTGTTTTGCTTGATTACTGATCGTACGGATATGCTCGATTGCCTCTTCTGGAGTAGTAATCTTATTTTGGGCCCATTCATTCGCAATCGTGTTGACGAAGCTTGCATTTAAGCTTGCTTGATTTCTTATGACCAACACATAGTTGACTAAAATATTGATCACACTACTTGATAAGCCTGAACGAGAAACTAAGTCTTGCATCAACCATGTTTCTTGTTTTGAGACAAAACCGCCTTTTTCTTGTTTTAATGCTTCAAGATACTTCATTGGTGGGATACTTTGGGCTTCTTTGATCAACTCTACTATGGCGTTCGGTAACGAACTATCAGCAGTAACCGTTTCTTCTATACCTGTTTCTGGACTTGTTGGATCACTTTTTTTTGGTTTTTGTGCTTGACTTGTCAAAACGATTCTTTGCAGTTCTTTTGTCGAGACTTTTTGTTCAGAAAAATCATAGGCTAGAACGATCCATTCACCGATAGTCAATTCATCCACGCCGTACAGCTGATGGTACATCTCGATTTGTTCTTTTAACGGATCTTCAAGAACTGGGATATGTTTTTTTGTCAGCCACTCTGTCAAAAAGGCCCAATCAAGTTTAGGTTGGTCTGAATCAGATACCAATGAACCTGGTTTTTCTTGTTGAAATCCTGCTTGCACATTTTCGATCTTGTCCTGATTAGCAGCATAAGCAGCTTCACTGAACCGATAAACGTCCAAAAATTTTTTCGTGATTTTCTGGTAGCTTTGAGACGAAAATGTCTTTGGTTGGAATAATTGGACTAACTGTTCATAGCGGCGTTCTCCCACCTTTTCTAAAAGCAAGAAGGAAAGTACGCTATCTTTGAAAAAAGCAAAGGCATCCATTGGTTCTAATAATTCATAAATAAAACAAGCTCCTAAGCTGGCGTCTTCTTTGTAAAAAACATCTAGAAGACCGATTCCTTCTAATCGCTTACGGGCTTCATAAAATTGGGGCAATCCACAACTCAAACTACTCAAGAGATCTGCATGCAATCCTTCTGGTGATTGACCATTTTCAGCTGATATTTCTGATAAGAGGGTCAAGTACAGACTTAGAGCTTCTCCACCGATCAATGGCTGATACAGGTACAACAAGGCGGATCTTCCATCTTCTTTTAGAGGATGACTTTTTCTTCCTTGGTAGATATTTTTGGGTTGAAGCTCTTTCCATGCATTATCCAAGGAAATAGGCCTCCTTACTTCTTATTTTTCTTTATTGTTTTCTTTTGCTTTATCAACGATATCTTGCAATTCCTTTAAGAAAACAGACATATCTTTAAACTGGCGGTAGACGCTTGCAAAACGAATATAGGCTATTTCATCAAGATTGACTAAATCTTCCATGACATATTCCCCGATCAATGTGGTCGATACTTCGTTTTCACCAAGGCTTCTGACCCGGTTTTCTACGTGGTTTACGATTTGTTCCATCTGCTCCATCGCAACTGGTCGTTTTTCTGCTGAGCGGATCAACCCACGCAAGATTTTGTCGCGATTGAATTCCTCACGTTCACCATTCTTTTTGATGACTAATAATGGTGCCGCTTCGATTCTTTCAAATGTAGTAAAACGAAAAGAACAACTTTCGCACTCTCTTCTTCTTCGGATTGCTCGTCCATCATCTGCCTGTCGGCTGTCAATGACGCGAGAATTATTATGTTGGCATCTAGGACATCTCATTTTCTTCACCTCTTCTTGTGAGTGTTTCTATCAAACTACTATTTTCATATCAAATACCCAAATCTTGAAAGTAGAAATGGCTGATTTGATGGACTTCGATTAAATGATCGTTGCTTACAATAGTAAATACGTTTTTTCTTATAAATATTTACATTTTTTACAAATTGCAACTAGTTGTATTATAACACGAAACGTGTGTTCAACGCGACTTTCCTGTACAAAAAAACGCGAATACAAGAACATTTTTTTCCAATTTTGTACGTAATTTGTTCGATTTCTATATTCACATTGGACGTGTGAAATAGAGTCCTAAACAACTAGCCTTGCCCCACTATCGAACATTAAGGCTGCTTATTTTGCATCGAGCACACTCGGTGTAAGATCGACAGGTATATTGTCTTATTTCTCTTTGTCCACCGAGAGCAATCGTATCAGCCCAACTGTACTATTTTATCATGTACGACTAAGATGATTATTTTCCCGCTCTCATTCAACTGGGGCGATATTTCTAAAAATTGTATCGCTATTCTTGGCTAGTTGATCCATCAGTAAGTCTAGCTTAGTTTGATTTTATTAGCACAATTACTTCAATCGTTCATCAAACAGATAAACACCGATCAGAACATTTTTGAGATTGACTGAACTTCTGGGCTATCTTTAGAAAATAAAAAATAAACCAAGATCCTCGGGTGTTACCAAGGATTTGGTTTATTCGTGTATTCATTCAACTCATTTTTTGCATGTAGATCGATCAAAGTTTTTCTTCGATACCCGTATAATGCTTCATACGTTGTTCGTCGATTTTTTGCTGATTAGGGATATGTTCTGCTTCAGGAAGCGGTGCTTTTTTGCGTTCATTTTTTGCTGTTCGTTCTTTCGTTAAATCTTGATTTTTCGCTTCTGCCTCTGCTTGCTCATCTTCAATTTCATTTATTCTGGCTTGATACTTTTCTTCATTTTCTTTCGCAATTTCTGCTTGAGTACGGCCTTCATCTTTTAATTCTTCCTTATTGATGAGTTCACCGATCTTTTCTTTTGCTGAGCCAACCACTTTATCTTTTTGATTTTTAAAAGTCCCCATAGCAATCCTCCTCTTCGATTTATATTCAGCATAGCAAAATTACTGGATATACTCAAAGAAATCGATTGCGAGGTTCCGCTAACCAATTTTTGATCTGTGCTTCGAGCATCTCTTTACTCCCGCTATTATCAAAAACGATATCAGCGAGTGCTTTTTTTTCTTCAATGGACAGCTGGCTGCTGACTCGCTGTTTTGCTTCTTCAAGGCTTAGATGATTTCTTTTCATCAGTCGCCGTATTTGGATGTTTTCAGGCAGATAAACCACTGCCACTGCATCCATGAGTTGCTCATAATGCCCCTCATAAAGAAGCGGGATGTCTGCCACAACTAACGGATATTCAGTTTTCAATTGTTCGATTTTTTCTGTGATCGCTGTACGGATGAACGGATCAAGTAGCCGATCCATCTTTTTTCGTTCCTCGGCAGAATTGAAAACGATTTGTCCCAACGCCTTCCGATCAAGGGTGCCATTTTTTTGGAGGATCACATCTCCAAATACACTGACTAGTGCCAATAAGCCTTCGCTTTTCGGTGCGACTACCTCACGAGCGATAATGTCCCCGTCAACAATTGGTATACCATGATTGCTAAAAATAGCCGCTGCTGTACTTTTTCCTGTAGCAATTCCACCTGTCAACCCTAATACAAACCCTATTTTATTTTCAGTCTTTGGCAATTTGGACAATAGTGCGTCCCCCTTTGCGCTACTTTAGTCTTAACAATTGGTGTATGACAGCGAACGCAAGGGTGGCCAGTTTGTCCATAGACATGTAGTGCTACTTGAAAACTACCCGCTTCACCTAATGCATTGAGGTAACTTCTGATCGTAGTTCCACCTGCTTCTATTGCACGTGACAATACATCAATGATTGCTTTTCTTAATAATTCGATTTCTTTTGGCTTCAATGTGTTGGCTGGTTGCTCTGGGTGTATTTTCGCTTCCCAGAGCGCTTCATCCACGTAGATATTTCCTAATCCTGTAACTAATTTTTGATCAAGTAATAAAGGCTTGATTGCCTTATGGGACTTACCAAGACCCAGAATAAACTGATCAAGCAAAAATTGATCTGGTAAAGGTTCCGGCCCTAATTTCAAAATACCTTTATACGTGTCACTCGCTCCCTTATCAACGAGTGTCATACGTCCAAACTTACGTACGTCATTGTATCTCAGCTGACTTCCATCTTCAAAGAAGAATAGGACGTGGGTATGCTTATCAATAGGCTGATTTGTTTCAACAAATTGATACTTCCCTTCCATTCGCAAATGGGAGATCAACTCATAATGGCTTAAATGGAAAATCAAAAATTTCCCTCTTCGTCCTATTGACTCGATTCGTTCACCAATCAATGTCGCTTCAAAAATCGGTGTTTCTGGCTGTTCAATGATTTTAGGCCACAATACTTGTACTTTTTTGATTGTTTTTCCAGCGACTAACCGCTCCAAGCCTTTTCGAACAGTTTCAACTTCTGGTAACTCTGGCATTATTTCACCTTCGATTCTTTCGCTCTTTCTTCACTTATTTTGCTTCATACCATGTTTTTCCCCAACTACTATCTGTAATCAACGGTACATGGAGGGAAACAGCGTGTTCCATTACTTCACTGACTAGGTGATCAAGTGTTTCTAATTCTTTTTCAGGTACTTCAAATACAAGTTCATCGTGCACTTGTAACAACATCGTTGCTTCCAATTTCTCTTCCTTCAAACGCTTGTCTAGTTCGATCATTGCGATTTTTAGAATGTCAGCGGCGCTTCCTTGTATCGGTGTGTTGATCGCCGTTCTTTCTGCAAATGAACGGATATTGTAATTTCGTGAGTTGATGTCTGGTAAATAGCGACGGCGATGGTACAACGTCTCAACAAATCCTTGATCTTTTGCTTCTCGAACGATACGTTCCATATACTCTTTGACCCCGGGATATTTTTCGAAATACGTATCAATGTACTGTTGTGCCGCTTTCCTAGTGATCCCCAAATTTTGCGATAATCCATAATCGGAGATACCATACACAATCCCAAAATTGACTGCTTTTGCCTGACGACGCATGTTTGGTGTCACATCTTCTGCTTTTTCGATTCCAAATACCCGCATTGCTGTACTTGCGTGGATGTCTTGCCCTTCAAGAAAGGCAGCTTTTAAATGTTCATCATTTGAGATATGGGCAAGGACACGCAATTCGATTTGAGAGTAATCTGATGAATAAATCAACCAATCTTTCTTTCTTGGTACAAACGCCTGACGGATTTTCCGTCCTTCGTCTAAACGAATCGGAATATTTTGCAGATTCGGATCAACTGAACTTAGACGTCCTGTCTGTGTCAAGGTTTGGACATATCTAGTATGGACCTTTCCGTCTGATTGGATCACTTTAAGTAACCCTTCAACATAAGTAGACTGGATTTTGGCGATTTGGCGATAGGTTAGGATATCATCAACGATTGGCGCTTGTTCTCTTAGTTGTTCCAATACATCGACGGCTGTGGAATAACCTGTTTTCGTTTTTTTGATAACTGGCAGTCCCATTTTCTCAAACAAGATGACTCCAAGTTGTTTAGGTGAATTCAAATTGAATTCTTCACCTGCTTCTTGGTAGATTTTTTGTTCGATTTCTCTCAAACGATCAGAAAACTCAACTTTCATTTCTTGTAAACGAGTCGCATCGACTTTGATCCCACTGATTTCCATTTCAGCCAAGATGATCGATAACGGCAATTCCATTTTTCTGAAAAGATCTTCTTGATTCTTTTCTGCTAATTCTTTGGTTAATTGAGGCGTTAGCACATTGATAGCAGAGACTTTTCGAGCTAAATGTGCAAAAAAGACTTCTTCATCTTCAGGTAATCCTTTTTTTGCTCCCTTGCCATAGACAGCTTCATCCGATTGCACTTCATGATAGCCGTAATGAGCGGCGATTCCTTCGATATCTGTACTTTTTTCGTTGGTATCCAGTAAATAGGCTCCCAATAACACATCAAAATCAATGCCCTTTGTTTTCGTTGTGTAACGATTCAAGGCAACATATGTGCGTTTTGCATCATACACTTTCTTCAACCGAGTAGGATCAGCTAACCAAGAATGGAAAGATTCGTTTTCAAAGATAGCCAGATCATTCGTCACATAGATTTTTTCCTTCGTTCCCCAAGCAACACCAACGATATCCTCAGTATGATAGTTGTCTCCCATCATTTCGACATATAGCGCCATATCTGTAGTGAACATGTCTTCATGGAACTCATGAACGACTTCAAATAAGATATCGGTCATTGGCGTTTCTTCTTCTACGATAGCCAGTTTAGAAAGAAACTGTTTGAATTCCATTTCCTTGTAGAATGGAACCAATTTATCCAAGTCTTTTCCTTCATATTTCAAAGAATCGATAGAGATTTCGACAGGCGCTTGCGTATTGATGGTCGCTAGTTCTTTGGATAAGAAGGCTTGATCTTTGTCATTTATAAGATTTTCTTTCATCTTGCTTTGTTTCATTTCATCGATATGTTCATAGATTCCTTCGACTGAACCATATTGTTTCAATAATTTGATTGCTGTTTTTTCACCGATCTTCGTTACTCCTGGTATATTGTCCGAGGCATCGCCAGCGAGTCCTTTCATATCGATGATCTGTTTTGGGGTCAATCCATCATATTTTTCAGCCACATGTTCAGGTGTATAACTTTCAATATCACTCACACCTTTGACAGTGATATCCACTTTGATTTCTTTACTAGCTAGCTGTGTCAAGTCACGGTCACCAGATAAAACGACCACATCAAATTCATCTTTATTGGCTTTTTCTGCTAGTGTACCGATGATATCATCTGCTTCATAATTCGGCAGTTCATAATATTTCACACCTAGACCAGTTAGTAATTCACGGATATAAGGCATCTGTTCTTTGAATTCTCCAGGAGTTTTGGAACGGCCACCCTTATATTCTGCGTACATCTCTGTTCTAAAAGTTGTTTTTCCCGCATCAAAGGCGACTAAAACATGGGTAGGTTGTTCTTTTTGCATCACATTCTCAAACATGTTATGGAACGCATAGATGGCATTTGTATGGAGACCGTTTCTATTTTTGAAGCGTTCTAATGAATTGTGGAGCGCAAAAAATGCCCGAAAGGCTACACTATTCCCATCAACGAGTAATAATTTATGTTTTGTCATTTGTTTAACTCCTTACTGTAAAGTTCTTCTTCATTCTAACAAAGAATACGTAGGAAAGCGAAAAGAAAAACGTGAGAAATTTTCTTCTATAAATAAAAAATACGGTTATTGCAGAAGTGCTTCTGCACCATTTATTCAAAAAAAGAGTGTGACAAGATTTTTGTCACACCCCTGTTAAATACGTTTTTTCTATTGTTAATTGTTTTTACCAAAAATTCTTAAAAAGGCTAAGAACAAGTTGATAAAATCAAGATACAATTGTAGTGCCAAGAAGACGGCGATCCCACTGTGGGCTGTTCCATTGCTTTGCACATAGATACTACGGATCTTTTGATTGTCATAAGCCGTGATCCCTGCAAAAATCAACACAAGCAGAAGCGAGATGAATAATTCAACTGCACTGCTTCGCAAAATGAAGATGTTCAATACCATTGCGATGATCACGCCGATCAATGCAGCCATTCCCGCACGACCAACGCCGCTTAGGTCTTTCTTCGTGACCATCCCGACAACTGACATCCCTAAAAACATACCTGTAGCAGAGATGAATGCTTTGGTAATGCTGCCGATATCATAATAGGATAATGTAACAGCCAATGTCAGCCCATTTAACAATGAGTAAGCGACAAAGCCACCGATTGCTAAGCTAGGATTCTTTTGTGCTTTCACTCCGAGAACCATGACTAAAATCAACTCTACGATCCACAGCCCCATAAATCCTAACGGGAAGTTGTTGATGAATGAAGCGATTTGGTAAGGGAAAACTTGAAGTGTCAAATAAGACACGATGGCACTCAATGCAAGCCCTCCACCTAGAAAAGCATAAACCTTGGCATAAAATCGATTGATTCCTGCTGCCATAGTATTTTGATTGTTCATATTATTCACCTTCACTTTCAAGTGTAATTTCTAATTCTGGTTCTTCTGCTGGTTGAACCATTACTACAGCATCTAATACTCGATTTTCGACACTGTTGGTTGCTTCCACAGAAATTGTTACTACATTTTTCATTTTGTCTACTTTGATGACCTCAAACTGAAAAGTCAATGTTTCGTAATGGAAAACTGGTTCAATAAAATTCACAGAAAAATTTACGACATGTGAACCTGGTCCAGGCAGATGTTTCGAGATTGCACTGGTAATGATCCCCATCAACATCACCGATGGAACGATTGGTTGGTGGTATTCTGTTTTTTGAGCAAAATCATGTTGGATATACAAAGGATTGGCATCATTTGTCAAACCTAGATATAACAATAACTGGTTATCTTCGATCGATTCTGTTAAAGATAACGAGTCTCCTTCCTCGATTTCATTGATTGTTTTTCCTAATTTACGCGGTTTACCTGTGTTCAAGATAAAAACCCTCCAGTTTATATATTAATCATTACTCATTGTACCAAAACAAACAGAAAAGGCAAGTTCCACTAACTAAACACTAGATATACTTAAGAATCCTGCTGGTCCGAAAATGATTCGCTTTTTCTTAGACTGCAGTTCTAAAAAAACGAGTGACTCGTTGGATATCTTTCCCCTTCATATAGCGTAATTTGACATTTAGACGCCCATTTCCTTCTCTCAACTGCAAACTAAGATGGGCTAAATCTTTACGGTAAAGAAAAGGCGTACTGGTTTCTTCGATCGATTGGACTTTTGCTCGGTCAATAAATGTTTGGACTTTTGTAAAATATTGGTAATTTTGGATACAAAGTCGCGACTCTGAAAGAAAAGCCAATCCTTGATTATGGCTATTCAGTAAGTCCGTTGCTATGCCAAAGAGCAGCCCCAACAATAGGATCGTTCCCAACCACCAGTAAAAGAAAAAAGAAATAATTGCTAGTGGCAATAGCACAGCGATGGACCAGCGGGAAAAATAAAACCAGCGTCCTCGTGAAACAGCTTGTATGGTTGGTTTTGCCATTTGCCAATCAGCATAGATCATTTGTAACACCGGATATAGTTCGCTTTCACTGATTATTGGTAGGAGCAGGACTTTAGCTGTGTTATCTGCATTTTCTTTTTGTTCTTGTCCACCTGCTAAAATCAATTCCACTGATGAGATCCCAAGTAATCTTCTCAATATATTTTGCTTGATTCGAATCCCTTGCACTTTGTTGAGTGGAATCTTTTGAACATGCTTTTCAAGTAATCCTCGTTCGATCGTCAATGTTTTCTCGAAATAGCTCACTTTGAAATGATAGTACGTAATCATGCTTTTGATCATTGCAAAAAGCATCGCAGCGATCATAAATAAAATTCCGAATGCCACAACGAACAGTCCACCAGTTTGGACAGCCGAGATCGTCACATCTGCAACCTCATCGACCCACTCTTTTGACATAAACCGTTCGATTGTCAATAACACAACGAAAATCCCCATAAACACACTTAGATCCGTGATGCCAAACAGAAAGATCTGACGATTTGTTAATTGGTATTTAACAGCTTGTTCTTCGTAAAGCGGACTCTTCTCAATAACCGCTTCATCTGCTTGCTGTTCAGGAAAGTTTTTTTCTTGTTTGTCGTTTGCATGCTGCCGGTAATGTTCGATTTCATTGAACACCCGGATCGGTATGGCTGGAATATTGACTTCTGGTTTGCTCTCTCCTCCAGCAGTCTCGATCTGTAGACTTACGACATGAAAGGGAACCAAAAAGAACCATTGGCGTTGCTTGATTGCCTGCATTCGTTCATACGTTACCTCGATTTCCTTTTTTCGGATGATCCCTTCATAGATGACCATTTTATCTGCATCGATCGTATAAGACTCAAAGAAGTATTTTACGCAGGCCCACATACTAAGCAACATGGCGGCTCCTCCAAAAATCAAAAGCGTCTCCCAACCATCTTTGAACCCATTCCTGATAATTCCGATGACTATAAATGGTATCCACGCTTTTAATGCAGATAAAATATGGAGAAGAATGGTCAACGGGTGATAATGAACCTTTTTAGACATCTTCCTTCGCCACCTTCACTAATTCGATGATCTGCTGACGCAAAGCTTGTGCTTCCTCCATATCTAAACCAGCTAATCGGTGGGTGGTGGCAGCCGTGTGGATTGCAATTTGAATCAGGTTTTGTTGGCGTAGGAAAGGTCCTTGCTCCGTTTCGACATGTTGGATTCGATTGATTGGGACATAGGTCGTTGAGCGAAAAATAAACCCTTTTTGAAAGACCAAGTCTTCTGGGGTGATCTCATAGCGATGAAATTCATAACGATAAGGAACAAGGTTGAATTTCAGAATAGTCACAATCAATACGATGAGAAAATAGCCAATGAGTATGCTACCCCACAGTGCTGACAGTTGATGTAAATAACGGAGTATCCCAAACATGATGATACCCAATAATAAGAAAATAACGCTAGTTAAGAATATGCTTTTTTGCCAAACTTTTTTGATGCGCTGTGGCATTTTTTGTGCTAATAATGGATAATTCATTCTTTCCCTCACCTTCATTCTAAGGAACAAAAAACATTTATTTCTACCAAGCAAACCGATTCTTATTCCATTAGTTATAGTTATTTGAAACCATTTTATTTAGTTAAGAATACTACTAGTTATCCCCTTTGCCAATGGATTTTTTTCAATAAATCGCTTATTTGTGCATTAGTTAACTAATTGCACAAAAAAGGGATGCGACGAAATATCGTCACATCCCTTCTCGCATCGAATGACCCATGTTCCAGAAATTTTTTCAAAAAACAAATCGAAATGTTTTAAAATCGCAACCAGCAATTTCCCAAAGATTTCTTTTCTTAGTTTCACTATTCCTGTCACATGCTATTCTTACGTATATTTAGTTCAACAAGAAATTACAAAACATTCTTTGTTGTACTGCTTAATAATTTTTCGTAGGCTTGTTCAAATTTTTGGACATCTCCCGCACCCATGAAAATAATCACTGCATCATGATAATCTAATAAAGGAGAGACATTGTCTTCTTTGATGACTTGTCCGCCTTTTTTGATCTTATCTCCTAAGTCTTCGATTTTTACATCGCCTTGTTTTTCACGTGCTGAACCAAAAATATCGCAAAGATATACTTTATCTGCAAGATCAAGTGCTTCAGCAAATTCATCCATCAACGCAATCGTACGTGTAAATGTATGTGGTTGGAAAACTGCAATGATTTCTTTGTCAGGATATTTTTGACGTGCACCATCGATCGTAGCTTTGATTTCTGCTGGGTGATGCGCATAGTCATCAACTACAGTCATATCGGCAACGATTTTTTCACTAAAACGACGTTTCACGCCTGGGAAAGTCAACATTTCTTTTGCGACTTCTTCAATATCTAAGTTTTCAAAGTAAGCGACCGCAATCACACCTAGTGCATTTAGAATGTTGTGTTTTCCAAAAGCTGGTACGACGAAATGTCCAACAAATTCCTCGCCATGATACACATCAAAAGCAGAACCAGTTGTTGTTCGTTCGATATTACGTGCTTGGATATCATCATTTTCAGATACACCATAATAATAGATCGGCACATCAGCTTCCAATTTTCTCAAGTACGCATCATCACCATAGGCAAAAATTGCTTTTTTGACTTGTTTAGCCATTGATTGGAACGCAGTGAACACATCATCGATACTTGTGTAGTAATCAGGATGATCAAAGTCGATATTTGTCATGATGACATAATCAGGTGAATAAGCCAAAAAGTGACGGCGATATTCACATGCTTCAAACGCAAAAAATTCGGCTTGAGGATCCCCATGACCTGTACCATCTCCGATCAAATAGCTCGTTGGACGGATACCTGTCAACATGTGGGAAAGTAGACCAGTCGTACTAGTTTTCCCATGTGAGCCAGTAACAGCGATACTGGTGTAATTTTGGATGAAATCTCCAATGAAATCATGGTAGCGAACAACTTCTAACCCTAGTTCCTTCGCTCTTTGGATTTCTTCATGTGTATCTGGAAAAGCATTACCAGCAATGATCGTCATCCCTGGTTTTACGTTATCCGCATTAAAAGGTAAAATTTTGATATTTGCTTTTTCTAAATCTCTTTGAGTAAAGAAATATTTTTCAATGTCTGATCCTTGCACGTTTAAACCTTGTTCATGTAAAACAAGAGCCAAGGAACTCATTCCTGATCCTTTGATACCAACGAAATGATACAATTTATTTTGATTTTCCATTTGAATCCTCTTCTCTTAACTATCATCCATTTTTTTCACTATATTCAACACGACACCCATTATCTTATAAACCTTTGAAAATTTCAACCAAATTTATTCGAAGAGGATCAAATCGTATTGGCTGTCAAAAAACAGAAATAAATGACGGAACTTTTCATTCTTTGACTAACCTTCGTTACTATGACCTACCGAACGAATCGCTCATCGAATTGAGCAGTGATCCGCCGATAAGCTGACCAAATGGTTTCAGGCATTTCTACGTGATTCATATAGCCCTTGCCATTTGGTCCATAGCCATTTTCATCGTCTTTCAAGCGAACCATTTCCCCTAGAACCAGTGCATAAAAGTATTCTTTTGACCATTGGCCATCCAACTCAGGCTGAGTAAACTGGATTTTTTCCCCAATAGCGACCACTTGAGGCACAAAAGGAACATAATTGATAAATTTGACATTTTCTGTTTGCCATACTTTTTCAAAAGTCGCTTTTGTCCTTCTTTGCAAAGTAGGATCGTTCATCAGTAAGATTTGGCGAGGAAGTTCTCCCTCTCGACGCAATATTGCTAAGGCGTTGCGGGCGTTCTCACCTGAATTGGTAGATGCAGTTTCTAAAAGGAATGCCTCGTTTGGGAGCCGATATTTTTCTTTGAGATACTGAAAGCACATCTCACTTTCACTCAATGTTGGATCTAAAAAAATCCCCTGCTTCTCAAAATTACGATGAAGTCTTGCCGTAGCATGTCCGATGCCACCAACAAGAAAGATTTTCTTCACTTGCCCTTTTTGATAAAGTTCTGCTGCTTTATCCGCTAACATGGGTAAGCAGTTACCCGCTAGAATCACTAAAGAAGCCTCATCTATTTGGCTAGAACTCTTGTCAGCTAAAAAAGTTAACAGCTGGTTCCAGTCTTGATAGTTTTCTGCCTGTTTATCCATTCTTTTCCCCCATCAGCATGACTTTTCTGCTACATTTTTTGTTTCTTTCCATACTAATTTTCCGTGACATTTTCCACAGACATAACGTTCTGTATTTATTTTTCGTTTGCGGTAAATGAGTGCTGAACAATTTTGACATTCGTAACATTCGATTTTTTTGACCTGATTGGTAGATACTCTCGGCGCATAACGTATACCGCCAGTTTTTTTCAAAAGGTTCTTAAAATCGGCATCTTGATGCCGATAGCCTTTGTTCCCTAAGTGTAAATGATAATGGCACAATTCATGTTTGATGATCCCAATCTTTGTCTTTTCATCTACCTCTTTGAACATCTTGAGATTAAAGTCTAGATGATGATCGCTTAAATGGTAACGGCCACCAGTGGACCTTAACCGAGCATTAAAAACAGCGCGATGCCTAAAAGGTAAATGGAAACTTTCGATTGAGATCTTTTCAACCAACTGTTGCAATTCTTCTTGAGTCACTGTTTATTCCTCATAAGGAGAAAGCATCGTCAAGCTGATTCGTCCTTTGTTCGTGTCGACTTGATCGATCCAAACAGTGACTACATCACCTACAGAAACGATATCAGTTGGATGTTTGACGAACTTTTTACTTAATTTGGAGATATGGACCAACCCATCTTGTTTGACCCCGATATCGACGAAAGCACCAAAATCGATTACGTTACGAACTGTCCCTTTCAATTCCATGCCAGGTTTTAGATCTTCCATGCTTAAAACATCTGAACGAAGCAATGGTGCTGGCATTTCATCACGCATGTCTCTTCCTGGTCTAGTCAGTCCATCTAATATATCAGCTAAGGTTTCTTCGCCTACAGTCAGTGTTTCAGCTAAACGAGTAGCGGATAAATGCGAAAGTATCTCAATGGCTTCTGCTTTCCCTAACTCTTTCTCAGACAACCCATTTGTTTTTAGAATCTCTTTGGCTACACTATAGCTTTCAGGATGGATGGCTGTATTATCCAATACATTTTTCCCACCAGGCACACGGATAAATCCGATTGCTTGCTCATAAGCTTTCGGTCCTAATCTTGGCACCTTCTTCAATTGTGTTCGCGTATCGAAAGCACCATTTTCCTCACGGTAAGTCACGATGTTTTGAGCTGTTGTTTTGTTCAATCCAGAAATGTGCTGCAATAATTGCGGGCTCGCTGTATTGACATCGACACCCACTTGGTTCACCGCTGTTTCAACCACGAAATCCAATTGTTCGGCTAATCGTTTTTGAGAGACGTCATGTTGGTATTGCCCTACTCCAACAGCTTTTGGATCGATCTTCACTAGTTCTGCTAGTGGATCTTGTAAGCGTCGAGCAATCGAGACAGCACTACGTTCTTCTACTTGTAGATTGGGAAACTCTTGACGGGCAATGTCACTGGCTGAATAGACCGATGCACCAGCTTCGTTGACAATCGCATAATATGCCTTGTGGTCAGCTGCTTTTAACTGTTCTGCGACGAACAACTCAGATTCACGACTAGCTGTGCCATTTCCTATCGCTACCATATCTACCTTGTACTGATTGATCAATTTGACAAAAGCCGGTCCTGCCGCTTCTCTTTTTGCTTGTGCTGCTGGTTTATGTGGGTAGATCACTTCGATTGCCAAAACCTTACCTGTGGCATCTACTACTGCCAACTTGCAGCCTGTACGATAAGCAGGATCAAACCCTAAAACAACTTTGCCTTTCAACGGTGGCTGTAACAACAAGTTACGGAGATTTTCGCCAAAAATCGCAATGGCTTGTTCATCTGCTTTTTCTGTCAGTTCATTACGTACTTCACGCTCGATGGCAGGCTGGATAAAACGTTTGTAACTATCTTGGTATGCTTCCCTTACCGCAACAGCTGCAGGTGAATCTGGATCTTTGATCATTTGGCGTTCTAAATAAGACAACACCGCCGATTCATCCACTTGTAACGATACTTTCAAGATATCCTCTTTTTCTCCTCGATTAGTTGCTAAAATACGGTGAGAAACAATTTTATGGATAGGCTCGGAAAATGCATAGTACATTTCATATACGCCTTTTTCATCGAGTTCTTTTTTCTTGACGGCACTGACATACAGTCCTTTGTTGTAAGTGTATGAGCGGATCCACGTTCTGAATTTTGCGTCATCACTGACTTGCTCAGCAATGATTTCATGCGCACCTTGTAGTGCCTCTTCTACGCTTTGTACTTCTTTTTCTTCACTTAGATACTTTTTCGCTTCTTCGCGAATATCCCCTTGCGTGAATTGGAGCAACCATTGTGCAAAAGGTTCGAGGCCTTTTTCTTTTGCAATCGTTGCTTTGGTACGACGCTTTTGTTTGTAAGGACGATAAAGATCTTCCACTTGCTGCATCTTCACTGCCAAAGTGATTGCCTTTTCCAACTCTGGTGTTAGTTTTTCCTGTTCATCAATCAATCGAATAACTTCTGTTTTACGTTTTTCTAGATTTTCCAAATACGCATATCGTTCTTCGATTTCTCGAATTTGGACTTCATCGAGACTGCCCGTCATTTCCTTACGATAACGTGCAATGAACGGCACTGTGTTTCCTTCATTTAATAAATTCAAGACCGTTACTAACTGTTTTGAATGATAATCAGCCAGTTCTTTTTGAACAAGCTGAACAATTGTTTGATTTAATTTCTCCGTCATTAAAAAACTCCTTTGCAAATAGAGACATCCTTACTCGTGACCGTCATCAAGAATGCCAAATAAATATAGTTCCTTTCTATTTTATCATATTTTATAGGAACTGATCACAAAACAAAAAAGCGACACAAAACAACTGTCACTTTTCTAGTTTTCTAGCCTCTCCAACCGCCTTCATTATTCTGATATTCGATATCTTGGACGATCCCTGATCGATCAAAAACAACGCCATGCAATGAACCACCAAAGACTGCCCCACCATCAATACCGATCAGATTGTCACCATACCATAGATCAGTCGTCTGCATATCACCATGCAACATAGGTGTGATGGTATGTCCAAAGACGATCGTTTTCCCTGTATTGTTTTTTCCTGTATGAAAAGGTTCTCGAATCCATAGAAAATCCCGATCACTTGTTTGTCGCCAATCTTTTTTTGTTAAATCAACGCCTGCATGAACAAATAAGTACTCTTCCCACTCATAATATAGCGGACGCTCACACAAAAAATCGATCAACTCAGGATATCTCGAACGGATCATCATGGCAATCTCGGTTGGGGAATATTCTTCTGTAGCTCCTGGGTGCAACAGACTTTCAAACGTTTCTTTGCCCCCATTGCGTACGTAGGGAGCGTACCAATCTTCCGGTGCTTGGAGAAACTGTAAAAAGTATTCTTCATGATTGCCACGAAGATAGACCGCATTCGTTTCCTTTACCAATTTCATTCCTAATAAAAAGCACTCTTTTGTACGTGGACCGCGATCATTTAAATCACCCAGCAGAACCAGTTGATGGATTGAGGGATCATAGTGTGCAACAAGTTTTTGAAAAAGATCATACTCTCCATGGACATCACCGATTGCATAAATATAAGGTTTCATTTCATTCCCCTCCTTTGCTCCTCAGTATAGCTCATATTTTTATCAGAGAACAGAAAAAAGAGGAAGATTCAAAAGTAAAAAAATACTTTTTCTCCTCCTCTTAAACTGACTAAACACTAGAACGAATATCCCTTTTTAGATGTCGAGATCCTCGAAAATCCAAAAAGTGAAATCCATGATTTTTCTCTTGTTTCTTACAGCTTTGTTCTCCGTTTTTCTAATAAATGATTTTAAGCAAAAACAGATAGCTTCGCTTCAATTTCTTCGCTCGTTAGTTGATGTTCTTTGATATAACGATTTTGAGGATGTTGTGCACAGGCAACAGAACAAGAACCCAAGTGTTTTTCTTCATTCTCTACAGATGTGAGGAACTGCCGATTGCATTCGGGATTGCCACAATTGATATAGCGCTCGCATGGCGTACCATCAAACCAATCTTTCCCAACGATCTGCTTGTCGACCTGATTGATATCTACTGCGATCCGTTCATCAAAGACATACATTTTTCCATCCCACAATTCTCCTTGGACTTCAGGATCTTTACCATATGTTGCAATGCCGCCGTGAAGTTGACCAACGTTCTTGAAGCCTTCTCTGACAAGCCAGCCAGAGAATTTTTCACAACGAATCCCTCCGGTACAATAAGTGACCACACGCTTTTCCATAAATTCTTCTTTATGTGCTTGCATCCACTCTGGCAATTCTCTAAAGCTGCGGATATCTGGGCGAACAGCACCGCGGAAATGACCAAGATCATATTCGTAGTCGTTTCTTGCGTCGATCACTACTGTATCTTCGTCCAAGATTGCCTCTTTGAATTCTGTAGGTGAAAGATACGCACCCGTTATTTCTTTGGGATCGACATCTTCTTCCAATTTAAGTGAAACAAGTTCCGGACGTGCTCGAACAAACATCTTTTTAAACGCATGCCCTTCACTAGGATCGATTTTGAAAAAGGTATCTGAGAAACGGGCATCCGCCTTCATCGCTTCCATATATTTTTCTGTATCTTCGATCGTTCCAGAAAGAGTGCCATTGATTCCTTCATGCGCAACTAAGATTCTGCCTTTTAGATTCAATGACTTGCAAAAAGCAAGATGGTCTTTCGCAAATTCTTCGGGATCAGTAATTGTCGTATAATTATAGTAGAGTAATACTTGGTAGTTCATTTTTTTCTTCCTTCCTTCTATTCCTTCCAAAATAGTATAAAAAAGGAAGTGTGCTTTGACGATTTTTATGCTTGTGTATTACTGTTCAAACCCAAAGTTTACATAATATAATTATTGTTTTTTATTTGGTAGTTGGTCACAAAATTTTACGCTATATGCTAGATTGTAACCCGTACACTCAATCACGGTTTGTCTTTGGAAAACAGGAAAAAAAAGACCACCAACATATATCCTTGGCAGTCTACTTTTCACAAATAGAGCGATCGTTTATTCTTTTCCTGTCACAGCAAAGTAATTACCGTCAGGGTCAGCAAAATTAAAGACATACTCTTCACCAATACGAACAAGGTCACCTAATGTAACACCGTATTCTTGCATCTTTTTATATAAGCCGAAAATATCTTGACTATAAAACATCAAAGAAGGTGAACTTCCAGCCGTTTCAGGTGAATGCTGTTCGATGAACGCACGATCATACAACACGAAAGATGTCGAAGCACCTTCTGTGGCAGCCACCTCAACGATCAATGTGCCATCCATTTCTTGACGATCTATTTCTTTAAAGCCGACAGCTGTCCAAAACGCTGTATTTTTTTCTACATCATCGACATACAACATGATTTTCAATTCATTGGTAAACATACTTTCCCTCCACATTACTCTAAAAAAGAGCCATAATCTCATCCAGTTTAGCATACAGCCTATTAAAAATCTATGTTTACCAATTCCTTCAAACTTTATCCTAAAACGTAAGAAAACCTTATCTCAAAAACCAGTCATCCATGTTGATTCTCTTTCCTCGAAATGTGTTATTGATAAAGATAAAGAACTTCGCCTTACTTTAAAAAGAGCGTGGGACAAAACTAAAAATCAGTTTTGCCACAGACTCTCGAATAAACGGTGGGAGCAGAAGTAGCTCCTTCTTAAATAAGCCGAAATTCACAAAAATTTGAAAAGCAATTTTCGTTAATTTCTTCTTATTTCTCGGAGTTAAACACTTCTGTCCCAACCTCTTTGCATAATTTTGTTCGTACATATACAGCTTACTTGCAAGACTCAACAATCTAAGCTAATATAAAGAAAAGGGACTATGCTCGAACATAGCCCCAATGTAGACCCGTTAAAAAGACGGTAGCTTTTGTTTTAATGGTTTAACCATCTACGCCTGCTAAAGTGTTAGATGGTTATTTTTTTGGTCTTTAGAGTCAATGATCAGCAAAACCAATGTCGCAAAAGCAATCATCAGTTGAATTGCTTCAAAAGTTGACACTTGTTTACTCCCTTCTGGGGATAAAGCGATGAACCATAGGCATCACCCCTTTTTCAAGAGATTAGCCACCACCTTTTCACTTTTCGGAATAATTAAAATGATTCTATCAATAGATCGAGATATGATAAACCTCGATGCGCTGAAATTGATCAAAGGGTTCATAAAAAAGCATGACTCGAACGGACAGTTTCTGTCTCACTCAGTCATGCTTTTCTTTTAATATTTAAGCATTTACGTCGATTACTTTTGAATCATCTTTAATTGCATCTCGATCTAGATCTTTGATCCTTGCACTTGTAACGATTCCGGCAACCATACTACCACTGACATTTGTTGCTGTTCGGGCCATATCGATCAATGGTTCTACGGAGATCACTAAGCCAACGATTGCAACTGGTAAGTTCATCGCACCTAATACGATCAATGAAGCAAATGTTGCTCCACCACCGACACCAGCAACACCAAATGAGCTGATCGTTACAATTGCTACCAACATCAAAATGAATTCTAAACTAAAGACATTGATTCCCGCAGCTGGTGCAACGATGGTTGCTAACATAGCTGGATAGACACCGGCACAGCCGTTCTGACCAATAGATAACCCAAAACTAGCAGAAAAGTTTGCAGTGGCTTCATCTACACCTAGCGCTTTTGTCTGCGTTTCAATATTCAATGGCAAAGCGCCTGCACTTGAACGGGATGTAAATGCAAAACTTAAGACAGGGAATGCTTTTTTGAAATAATCGATCGGATTCACTTTTACAGAAATCAAAATCAGTGAATGAACGATCAAAACAGCTAATAACGCAACATACGATGCCAATACAAATTTCCCTAAGTTGACGATCGCAACGAAATCGCTAGTTGCTAATACGTTCGTCATCAATGCAAAAACTCCATAAGGTGTCAAACGCAAGACTAATGTGACGATTCGCATCACGATTTTATATAAGCTATCAATCAAATTTGAAAAGAATTCTGCTTCTTTCGGTGCTTTTCTTTTTACTCCTAAGTAGGCGATCCCTACAAAGGCAGCAAAGATAACGACGCCGATCGTACTTGTTGCACGAGTCCCAGCTAGATCGGCAAAAACATTCTTAGGAATAAAAGATAGGATCTGTTGGGGAATCGTCAAGCCGCTTACCGCTTCTTGTCTTGTGGCTAATTCAGAGATACGAGCGGTTTCCGCAGCACCTTCTGTGAATTTTGCTCCTTGAAGGCCAAAAAGCATCGTTGTACCGATCCCAATCAACGCTGCGATGGCAGTCGTCGCTAATAACGAAGTTAAAACAGTTGCACTGATTTTCCCTAATTTTTCAGAGACTTTCATTTTAGTAAATGCGCCAACGATCGACACGAACACTAATGGCATGATCAACATTTGTAAGAAGCCCACATAGCCTTCCCCTACGATATTGATCCATTGCATCGATTGACTCACAACTGGGTCATCTACTCCGAAAATCAATTGTAATAAGCCACCAAAAACGATCCCGATAGCTAGTGCCGTATAGACACGTGTTGAAAATTTTGTATGGCGCTTTTGCATTCGATAAAACACATATAATAATGCCGCAAAAACTAGAACCACTAAAACTGTGATGAGTGTTGTCATTTTTCTCCTCCTCTAATTTTGAATGACAAGTCCATCGAAGGAAGTAAAGGTTCCCGAAAATGACTCTTCAGACATTTTCCTGAAAAAAATTTTTTCAGTGACTTAACCATTTTAGACTATTCGAGAAGAAATAACAGTTATTTTGCTTACAATTAGTAATAGAAAAAATGATCAGTGATAGCTTTTAACTATCACCGATCATTTTACGCTTCTTTTTCAGATTGAAAATTCAGTTTCACGCCTGGTTGGTCCAAGGCAATCTCAGTCACTTCATATGCTAATCGTTTAACGATATCAAATAACGGAGCGACCAATTGATCGACCTCTTCTTGTGTTACATCACTTTGACCCTCGATTTTACGATTGAGGACATGGTTGATTTGACTTACACTTCCAGATAAAACATATGTATCGAAAACCAATCGAAACTCTAACCGAGCTCCTACGATACTGTGCTCTTTCGGATAGTTTTCAATGGTTTCCTTTAACGGTGAAAATCCTACCTTCAAGTCTGTTTCTACCTCTTGATCTTTTGGCTTCATATCATAATGAAATGACTCCACTACTTCTTTTTGTCTTCTGATTTCCATGTAATCACTCCTTTCCCAAATTATAACATACCTGTGATTGAAGAGGGATACTTATTTGTGAGCTCCCTCTAAATCGCAAGGATTTTCCTCAAGTCATCAATAACATAATCTGCAGGGATTTCTCCGAGAAAATGATCGATATCATATAGACAAGTGAGGACCCCCGCCCGTTTTCCAGCCTCGATATCTAAACGCCGATCACCGATCATCATCGTTTCTGATTTTTTCATCTCGAAACGTTCGATCAGATAATTCAAGGAGTCAGGGGAAGGCTTGCGGGGAAAATTCTGATCGATCCCGACAACTTCTTCAATCAGATCTGTCAGTCCGTATTTTCCAAGCAATTCCCATGTTGATTCCGTGAGACGATGGGTCAGAATAAAATGTCTAGCCCCATGATTTTTCAATGAACGCAAGACTTCTTCAGTTGCCGCAAATGGTTGTGGTTTCAAAGAACTTTCACGTTCATATTGATGGAATAACGGAGTGAATTCCTCTTCTTCAAGCTGATATTCCTCTCTAAGCTGACGGGTAGAAAATTTCTTCATTGTTTGGTAAATCTCTCCGGGATCTTTGATGATTCCAAAATCTTGAAGCGCTTTTGCTGCTCCTTCAACCATTGCTGGATAACTATCATATAATGTTCCGTCAAAATCCCAGATGTAATTCTTGATTTCCATGTGATTCTTTCCTTTATACAGTATTTTTTCGCTCAGTTTTTATAAAAGAGACTTCTCGATGATTTCCAACTGATCATTGAACGTGTACTGGATGGGTTGCGCATTTGGGATATCGATCGTATCCATCTGGTCTTCTGGCACATTTTCCAGATACTTCGTCAACGCCCGCAAGCTATTGCCATGTCCAACGACTAAAATGTTTTGCTGATCCAATAACCGCGGCGCCAAATTGTCTTGCCATAATGGGATCACCCGTTCAACGGTCATCTCTAAACTTTCACCGTGGGAGATCAATCGTGGATCAAGCTGGTCGTATCTGCGATCAAAGTGGTTTTCGGCTGCTAATGGAGGGACTTCTTTATACCCTCTGCGCCACTTTTTCACTTGTTCTGCACCAAACTCGGCTTTCATTTCCTCTTTGTTTTTCCCAACTAAAGCACCATAATGACGTTCATTCAATCGCCAAGTCTTATCAACAGGAAGATACAGTTGCCCCATTTCCTCTAATGCCACTTGGGAAGTTTTGATAGCTCTTTTTAACACAGACGTATAGACGTGATCGAAAAGCAATTCATTTTCTTTCATCTTATGACCAGCAGTTCTTGCTTGTTCCATTCCTTTTTCAGTCAGCGCGACATCAAGCCAACCTGTCCAGTAATTTTCAAAATTTGCTTCACTTTCACCATGTCTTAACAATACTAGTTTCATCACATTCCCACCTAAACTTTCGTTTCAAATTGAGTACCGCATTTTTTACAAGTCACACGTATCCGCCCTTTTCCTTTAGGTGCTCTTTGATTTTGATGACAAGTTGGACAAGCAAAGAATGTGTAGTGACTCACAGTCGCTTTCTTTGGTTGTTTGCTTGAAACCCGGTGTGCCTTCTCTTTTATCTGTTCAGCAAACTTCAAGAAACGCTGATTTTCATTCAGCCTTGGATAGATTTTCGTTGAAAGGAAACGATAAAGGATTACGCCTATCAAAAGAGCAAAAACGAAATAGCCGATAAAAAAAGGTAGCCATCTACGGAATAAACTGAACAACAATGCCCCAATCAGCAATAATCGATTCAGCGCATCGAACTTCCCATATCTCCCTTGCATCAGTCGATTGTAATTCCTTCTTAATTTTATTATACGTTCAAACCAAATTTGTGCCATAAGAATTCCTCCTATTCCTGTCTATTATGTCAAAAAAAGCAAAAAAGGAAAAGGCTCAATTAGCCTTTTCCAATGTCAAACGATGAAGAGCATTTCGATTTTTGGTAAAATCAATGACGATGACTTTCTTCTCATCTTCTCTTTTCACCACACGAAACGTGTCGTTTAGAGGAAGCGTCAGTTTTTTCGAAGGCACTTCTTTCAAGCGTAAAAAGCGTCTAATCAGTGAGATCAGTTGAGGAAACTGTATAGAGGTGTGCAGTAGTTCTGAATGTTTCTTTAGCAATTGTGTTGTTTTCAATAGATTTCGTTTTTTTCCGATTTCTTTTAGGAAACTTTTTAAAATCTTCTGCTGTCTTTGAAAGATGGAAAAAGAATTTTTTTCGTCCACCTGATAACGCATCTGATCTTGTAATTCTTGATCTGTCAGATGGATTTGCTGTTGGTTCTCTTCTATTGTCATCCCATTAGGAAACAATTCAAATACGACCTGATCCCAGCTCTCTAATGAAAGCTCAAGGTAATCTTTGACTGGCAACTCCAGTTCTTTATTGAAAAAAGCTAAGATAGCATCCAGTCCTTCTGATCGATAAATTTCTCCCAAAGTCAAGCCTTCTAAATGGAATTCTGGCGAAAAATGCAACAGCGTTTTATCTTCAGTTAATTGAACATAAAGAAAGGTTGAACGTTCAATGGCTTTGTCCTTTAAAACAACTAAAAAATTCATTTTACTCCTCCTTTATCTACTTTAAAATAGCATATTCAAAGGAAGTTGTCTGGAAAAAAGAGAGGGATTTCATAAAAATTTAGTAATTTACTTGTTTGTGCTTTTTGCCTGAAATTAGAATATTTTACTTATGAATCATCTTCTAGTAATTCTTTCATGCCGATCGTCTCACGGTATTGATGGATCTTCGTGATCCCGATCACTTTGTCGACGTCGATACTAAAACAGATCCCATTACCTGGTACATCGATATGTATCCCTTTGCCAATAGCATCCATCACTTCATTTGTGATACTGTCAGGAACAAGGGTCAAAACGATATCTTTTTCTGGTGAGATCTCCAACCCTAAAAACTTGCCCGTATCATGCACGCCAGATCCCCGACCATGTAGGATCGTCCCGCCTGCCGCTCCAGCAGCTTTGGAATAGTCGATCACATCTTCTCCTATTCCGCCGTCAACGATCGTGACGATCATATGCAAATTCAAAGCGACTAAATCTTTCATTGTGTTTCCTCCAACTGTTGTAATTTTAGTTTTTCTTTCTGATCTTTTTCATCTTTTCGCTTATAGATATAGCCCAAAACTAAAGTGGACAAGATTGGCGTCAGTGCAATCATCGCCACAACTCCGAATCCGTCGATAATCGGATCTCTACCTTCGATTTGCGCTGCAATAGACACACACATGGATAAAAGAAAGGTCGAACACATCGGCCCTGTAGCTACTCCGCCATTGTCGAATGCCATAGCTAAAAAAAGTTTGTCTACTTTTCTACCTAAAATAAAGGCTAGACCGTAACCTGGAATCAGGAAGTAATAAAGAGAAAAACCGGCTAGTAATCGCCACATAGATAAACCTACAGCTAGTCCAATGCCAATCGATATCACTGCCAACATGACTTTTGCTCGAATCCTTCCTTCACTTAGTTCTTCCACCTGTTTTACCATGACATGGATCGCCGGTTCAGCAAAACCCACTAGAAAACCCATGATAAAACCTAACGGAATCAATAGATGATTGTGTTCAATTGCAGCAATCGCGCTTCCTAAATGCTGTCCCACCGGAACATAGGCCATATTGACACCATGCAAAAACAAAACCAATCCAATCGTCGTGATCAAAAAACCTTTAAGAATGTTCCAGAATCGTTTTCTGCGTATACGGAAACTAAAAAAATTCAGCAAAATAAATAGCAGAACAATTGGTAAAACTGCTAAGACCACTTCGTACAGGATCACTTCGATCCCAGCGAATAATTGTTGGATCGTACTCATTGGAAAATCACCCCCAAGATCATCACCGCTAGTATCGGACCTAAAGAAGCAATACCGACCATACCGAAACTATCATTTTCGTTTTTGCTTTGCCGGATCATACTCGTCATCCCTCCAGCTAATGCCAAAATAAAAGGAACTGTGACAGGGCCAGTCGTCACACCACCAGAATCGAATGCAATCGGCATGAATTCAGTAGTGGTAAAAAAAGATGCAATCAACACACCTAAATAACCGATTGCCATCAAGCGATAATAAGATACTTTGAATACGACACGTAATAGAGCAAAAGCTAAAAAGACCCCCGTTCCGATACTCACGATCCCAATCAAAAGCAATCGGCCAATCTCACCATCTGAGATCTCATACACCTGCTGTCCCAATACTTGAACAGAAGGCTCCGCAATAGTGATAACGATTCCAATAATGAAGCCTAAACTGATCAAAATCGGTAGATTCCGTTTCTTGATCAGGTATTTACCAACCAAGTCGCCAACTTCCATCATTGAATAGTCCGCACCAAACAAGAATAATGTCATACCGATCATCATAATCGCCGCTCCAAATAGAAACGAACCCATCTCTTCTGAAGTGAGTGGAGCGAATATAACCGTTAAAATAACTATCAACACGGTCATCGGTACTATTGCTGTGATAACTTCTTTAAAGTTTTTTAGCATGTATCCCCCTCCTTTATTCCATTTTACCTGATATTCATCCAATTATCGAGCATAAACAGAAAACGTTCACATTTTATTTGGGAATTTCTGATCGATTTTTTTATAACAAAAATTTTAGTGGAGTGACAAATTTTGATGACGACACATTAGGATCAAAAGATTTATTAGACACTGGCATACTCGTCTACTCGCAAAATAAGTCGAATAATCCTGAAAATAGAAAAAGATATCCTCAGATTATTCGACTTATTCATTGACGTGTCCATGCTCTTTTCATTGACACTTATTTCACAGAACCGATCATCCCTTGCACGAACTGCTTTTGTAAGACAAAGAATACGATAGCTGTCGGTAACGTTGCAATCACTAGACCAGCCATGATCATGCCGTAATCTGGTGTATAAGAAGCACCCATTGCTGACAATACTAACGGAACTGTACGTTTGTCTGGTGATTGCAAAGCAACCAAAGGCCATAAATAATTGTTCCAACTACTCATAAAGGTAATGATCGCCGCAGCTGCGTATGTGTTCTTAGCCGTTGGCAAATAGACTCGAAAGAAGATACTTAACTCTTTTAGTCCATCCAATCGTGCAGCTTCGACTAGGTCTTTCGGAAAGGACTTTGCATTTTGACGGAAAAAGAAAATCAAAAACGCTGTACTCACGGAAGGAAGAATCACTACTAAGAAACTGTTGATACCTAAAACTGTGCCATTCAATTGTGAAAACATCCGATAGAGCGGGATCATCAACGCCGCAAAAGGCACCATCATCGATAAAAGCAAAATATTGAATACTTTTTCTTTTCGCTTACTTTTATAAATCTCAAATCCATACCCTGCCATAGAAGAGATCAACAGCGCAAAAACTGTTGTGACGACTGCGATCATCGCAGAATTTCCCAAGGAGCGCATAAAATTCAAGTCATTTGAAAAAAGGTTTTGAAAATTGACGATCAGATTGTCGCCGATTTTTAATTTTCCTCCCGAAATATCGATCGCTGTATTGGTCATTCCCAAAATCATCCATACAAAGGGAAAGATGGAAATAAACGAGATGATACTTAAAGCAGTGTATTTGAACAAATCAAGAAAACGAAAAGAACTGGTTTTCTTTTTTTCAACGGTTTTTACTACTTCATTCCTTTGAACGACTTCTTTCATCGACTTTCCCCTCCAACCTTAGTTTGTATAACTGATAGAGGTACGATAAAAATCACGATGACAAACGAAACTGCCGCCGCATAGCCAAAATTTGGAGTGAATTTATAGCTTAGATTATAGATGTATTGTGAAAGCGTGGTAGTTGCATTTGCAGGACCACCACCAGTGATGTTTTGTACTTCATCAAACAGTTGGAGTGTACCGATCGTCGAAGTGATCGATGTAAATAAAATGATCGGTTTTAAATTAGGGATCGTTACTTTAATGAATTGTTGCCACTTTGAAGCTCCATCGATTTCCGCCGCTTCATAGATCTCTGGATTGATATTTTGCATTCCAGATAAAAAGAAAATCATATTATACCCTGTCCATCGCCAAGTGATTGAAATAATAATCAAGACCTTAGCCCAAACCGGATGAGTCAACCAGCCAATTGGATCATCGATCAATCCAATCGATACAAGCATATTGTTGACCAGACCAGATTGTGAAAAGAGACTTTTCATAATTAGAGAATAACTGACCATTGAAGTGATACAAGGTAAAAAAATAGCTGTTCGGAACAATCCCTTCATCTTCAATTTCTTATCATTCAATAAATTGGATACAAAAAGTGCCAAAAACAACATGATTGGAACTTGTACCAGTAGATATAAAAAAGTATTAAAAAATGCTTTTTTGAATGTCGTATCGTTCAACATCCGCTGATAATTCCCCAACCCATTGAAGGTCATATTGACTGGGGGACCGCTTTGAAAAGATGTGATCAGCGCGAGAATCATAGGAATAAATACCATGATCGAAATCATTAGGACTGGTAGGATCAAAAAAGCATTCCCATTCTTAAATAAATCTTTTCCTCTCATTCTATTACCCACTTTCATTATACCGATTCTAACTTTCTTGCTACGAGGCTCCCGACAAAACAGTTAGAATTTTTTTGTAGGAGCTATACACGAAGCAGTTTGCTTAGACCTCGCTGATCTTCGCAGCGCTTCGTGCTAGCTACCTATCTACTTATTTAACAACCATTCATTTCATCAACGTCTTGACTAGACGAATCGTCCACTCAGTTGGATCATTTCCTTAATTTGCTAATTGTGCTTCTACTTGTTTTTGTGTATCTGCTAATACTTTATCTGTGTCTTCTCCATTGATGATCCGGTGCAACGATTCTGCTACAACCGCTTCGATCGCATACGTTTCTTGTCCATAATTCACTTCTGGTATCTCAGCTGTCCATTTAGAAAAATCATCGAATACTTTTTGGCCACTATAAAATTCAGAAGGTTCTTGATACACTTTTTGATCCTTAGCACTTAACATCGTTGAGACTAACCCGATTTCATTCGCTAAAGTTCCCATCAAGTCGGCATTAGTAGCAAACGTCTCTTTTAAGAAATCCTTGGCATTCTTTTCTCCAGAAACACCTTTGATCAGGTACCAGCCCGCACCACCTAAGTTTGACGCTTGTGCTTTTTGCATGTCAGCAGGAAGTGAAGGTGTTGGTGCAATTGCCCATTTTCCTGATTGATCTTTTGCTCCTTGGATCGTTGATGAATACCAAGCACCCGTAGGACTTGATGCTACAGCCCCAGACTGGATAGCTGTTACACCCGCATTCCAATCAGACGTTTGTTCCACTAAGTCTTCTTTCAACAATGTTGCAAAGAGATTCAATCCATATTTCAAAGATTGATTATTTTCGATAGTGACAGTTTTCCCGTCTTCTGCTGTATACCATTCACCAGCCTCTTGCATGATCATTCGAACTCTTCCAAGGTCAGATGGGTTGACTTCAGTGATTTTCTTGCCCGTCTTCTCTTTGACATCTCTCGCTACTTTTACATAATCATCCCAACTTAGATTTTGCATATCTTCTTGACTATACCCTGCTTCTTCAAGAAGGTCCGTACGATAAAAATTAGCAGTCACTCCTGAATCAAAAGGAACACCATAGATTTTATCGCCCACTTTGTTCACTGCGAATTTATAAGCCGCAAAATTATCTTCATCAACAATATCTGTTAGGTCCGCAAAGGCATCCGGATAGGAATTCAAATAGCCTTGAATACGATAATCTTCGATCAGGACGATGTTCGGTAAGCCATCGGTATTTCCACTCGCCAATGCCGTATTCAATTTTTGCACGATATCATCTTGTGACATAGTCACCACTTCCACATCAACGTCTTCATTCTCATAGACTTTCTTTGCTTCATTGACCGCCTTGATATTAAAAGTTTCATCCCAAGCCCACACTGTTACTTTGTCATCATTACTTGCTGCTGAATCAGAAGAATTCCCACATCCCGCAAATAAAGTTGCAGCAGCAGTTAAAATCGCGGCACTTGCTAAAATCTTTTTGAAATTCATAGTCAACCCGTCCTTTTTCATTTATTGTTTAGGTACAGTTTGTATATTACCAAACATTGTAACCGTTTTCTCTCATTTTCGTGTTCCTCCAAAAAAAGTCCTAAAATAAGAAAAAAATCCAAATATCCATTTGGTCAAAATGAACTACTTCGTTGAAATGTACTTGCATTTCTTTTTAAATCCACGTATTTTAAAATTAGCATTATTTAAAGGAGGTACTTTCTTGACAAATTTAATGTTCATCGATGATGAAAAAACCATTTTACACGGCTTGACGAATCTAGTTGATTGGTCTAGCCATGACATCAATATAGTAGGTGCCTTTTCCAATTCTTTGGAAGCGCTTGATTTTTTTGACCATCAACCTGTGGATATCGTAGTGACTGATCTGATCATGCCAGAATTGGATGGCATTGAACTTTCTCGCTTATTCAAAAAGAAACAACCAGATGTCCAAATCCTTGTTCTTTCAAGTCATGATGATTTTCAACTTGTAAAAGATTCTTTTGTTGGTGGCGTTTCGGACTATTTACTTAAACCAAAATTGAACCCGGAGAATCTACTTTCAGCAATCACGAAGTTAGTGCACAAGAAACAGAAACTCCCTTCCACAACGGAGTCTTTGAAGCAGGATTTAGCGAATTATTTTTCCGGACAAACAACTGCTTTATCCCCAAAAAAATTTTCCTATCCCATTTTTTATCTTGTTTATAACGAAATGAAAGAGCTGACTTATCTGAAAGAAAAATCTCTAACCAGTGAATGGCCGCTTGAATTTTTCCCTTTCACGACCCTCAATCGTGGATTCGGCTGCTTGATCAATACGGCTAGCACCGAGATTTACCCTCAACTTATCGACTATCTATCAGAAACCAGTAAGACGAAGGATACCCTTTGTATCCTCTCCAAGGAACTTGATTTTTCTGAACTTTATACTGAGTTTACGCTCCTCAAAAAGAATGGTAAGGGGCAGTTATTTTATCATTTGCACAAAGGATCACTGGTAGCAGATCAACTAACTCCGCTTGTTCCTCATTATGAAACGAGTACGAAAAGCTACCTCACAAAAATCGTGAACAAAGATTATTTGTCAGCAATCAGAGAATTGAGCGCTATAGTTGAAACGATGATCATCCTAAGAATCGATCCTTTATTTTTGAAACATGAAACAATGAATCGACTCTATGCGCTGATCCATGCAATGGACGATGAAGAAGAGAAACATTACGAATTGACCAAATTAAAAATGACTTTGACGGCACAATTTGCTGATGCCTTCGCTATTGAGCGTTTTGTACAAATATTTACCAACATCATTCAACAGTTGATGGTCTGGGTCGTTCCTGAAAAAAAAGAGAATTCTGCTATTTTAACATTGATTTATGAATACGTTCAGAAAAATTACCACGAAGACCTGTCTTTACAATCTATTTCAGAAAAATTCCACTTTTCTTATAGTTATCTTTCGACTATTTTCACGGAAAAATACGGCATCAACTTTACAAAATATCTAAAAAAAGTGCGTATCCAACATGCAAAACGACTCTTAACAGAAACAACTGACCCTCTTTCAGAAATCTGTTCTCAAGTGGGTTATACCGACTTAGGCTACTTTTCACGAGTCTTTAAAGAAGAAACAGGGATGAGTCCTTCCCATTACCGCAAAGGAAGCATGGTGAAATGAAAGCAAAACTCAAAGAATACGAATTATTTACAAAATTATTCATCATTTTGTTTATTGCACTGTTCACTCAAGCAATCATCATTTCACTTTTTATTTATCACCAATCAAAAGAGGCTTATATCAACCTATTTGATAAATCGAATGAACAAAGTTTAGTAAAGATCCAACGAGATTTTGAAATGCTGAATGATAATATCGAAAAGACATTATCTTCGATTGCCGAAAATTCAGGGGTAGAAAGTTACTTTTCTACGGAAAACCAGCCTGCGTTATCAAAGCTTTCAGATTTAAAGGAGATCCATCAGATGACACTCGGCTTCACCGCTATTTCTCCTTATATCGATTATGACCTGATGATTTTCGGAGAAAACGGGCGTACCTTTGTTGGAAATGACCTCATCGCTAGCATGGATGCGAACGCTTTTTTTCAATTGGAGATCCGCAATAAGATCGATCAGGTATCTGCGTCAACTCAAATGGTCTTTGTTGATTTTGGACTTACACAGAAAAATCAAGCAGAAAAAAGTATTCTTTTTGTCAAAAAATTGCAGACTTCGCTGAATCGAGTTTATGGCTATGCTGTCATTGCTATCTCTTCCAAACAAATGGCGCATCTCTTCAGCACCATGATCAATCCAGATATCTCAAAAATCTATTTGCTTAATGAAGAACAAACCGTTTTTTCATCAAACGAAGCTGCTATGATTGGTACGACTTCCGACTTGTTTACTGATTTGACAAGCAATGGAACAAAAACGTTCGGCTCTGCGCGCTTGACCAGGCTTCCCCTGTATCGACAAAATTCAACACTTATCAGTAAAGTCGATAGCAATTTAGTGACCAATCAGATGGGGATCCTCTTCCCAATCATTTTCTTCAATTTGATCATTCTTATCCTCGTGGGAGGCGTCGTTTTTAGCTACATGAACCGCCAGACGAAGTCGATCTATGCCTTGATCCATTCGATCAAACAAAACAAAGAAACGGCACCGAATGCCCATGTATCGATCCAAGGAACTTACGAAACAAAAGTACTAGGTTCTACGATCAATCAGTTACTTGATACGATCGAAGAGAGCCACGAGCGATCGATTAAAGCTGAAAAGAAAAAGCGTATCTTGGAGATACAGACGATGCAAGCGCAGATCCAGCCTCATTTTATTTACAACACATTGACAAGTTTGAAGTTCCTGATTTGGCAAGGAAAAAATGAAGAGACCATTACTGGGATCGATCATTTTATAGATTTGTTAAGAAGTACGATCGGGAAAAAGGAGGAACTGATCACAGTCGGTGAAGAATTGAACAGTGTGCAAAGTTATATCCACATTCTTGCACTTCGTTATGGGGACGAAATTTCTACCCGGATCATGGTACCTGAGGAATTATTTTCTTTCAAGGTCCCGAATATGATGATCCAACCAATCATTGAGAATGCCTATCTCCATGCTTTTCAATCGAAAAAAACAGGATTTATCACGTTATTTGGCAAGCTTCATGACGATTCTTTGATCTTTGAGGTAGTGGATAGCGGAGATGGATTCGATACTAGTTTAACGAAAAAAACGACTGATTTCTTTTCGGGAATAGGGATCAAAAACGTTGATGAACGCATCCGCTTATCCTTTGGTGAAGCATATGGTCTCACGATCGAATCTTTTATTGGCGTCGGTACGACCGTCAGGATCACTTTGCCGATCATAGAATAACTCTGAATTTCTGTAAAAAAATCCATTACCAACGTACGATTTTTCCGCTACAGTTTGCCCTCAGACTTCTTTTAGACAACAAATAGCAACCAAATCTCTCGATGGAGAAACTTGGTTGCTATTTGTTAGCTTTTTTAATTACTTTTTTGAATACGGCGGTCAGGTTACTTTATCACAAAAGAGAATTCATGATCTTCTTCTCCACTGATATGATAGTCGTCTTCCACATCTGCACCCCAACTGTTGATTCCACCTACACCTCGAACTTTCCCCAACATCGTCAAAACAGTTCTTCTTGCTGGTGGCAATTCTTCTCTATGGGTCGCGTTTTCCAATTCCTCTGCTGTATACGGCAATGCGGAAAAAGCGAAATCTCCTGTTACTTGTTCAAATCGCAAAGAAAATTTTTCCTTTTCTTTTTCTACATTGCTCAATGTAGTGTCTCTCGTTATCTCTACCCATTTTGTTTTCATATGGACACCGCAATCTTGTGGTACCAGATAAGGAGTCACTGGCAACCCAGTTATTTTGTAGATACCTTCTACTCCACCAGCCATTCGGTCAGGATACGTTTCCCCAGACAATCCTTCATAGGTAAAACTCGTCGCCTGCGTTGGCATGATAAACCGTATTCCTAAAAGAGGTAATTCTGGTACCCCTTTTTGGCCATGGTACACTACATTGACCTTGATTTCCCCAAGCGCATTGATCCGGTAGCTGACAACTACTTCCGTTTTTGGTACTGTATTGTATTCTAGTGTGAATAAGATCTCTGCAGAAGATACGTATTCTGTATTTGAATACTGATTATTGACCGGCGCGATCGGCAATTCGATGGCTGCATCTTCTATCTTTACCTGGATCTGTTTGACTTTTGGATACTTTCCTGCCCCCAACCATACAGATGAACGATAGCCAAACCCATTGCCGCGATCATTGTCTGTCAACGCTCGCCAAAAAGTAGGCAAGGTCTCACGATAAAGCCATTCTTTTCCATTTTTGTTCAATGATTCCATGCCACCTCTTGTATAAGAAAAAATATAATGGAATCCTTGCCCTTTCAGCCCCAGTGTACAATCCCCGTAAATGACCCTTAACTTAGTTGCTGTATTTTCCATAATAATATCTTACCTCCTGTAAAGCTGGCTTCTCTTCTCCATCTGCAAAGACGATCCCATTTCCAGAAAATTCATAATCACTAGGACGATCATCAAAATCTCCCCCATAACGCATCACCTTTTGATTCGTGATTGGATCGATCATTTGGATTGCTTGATCTTTAAAATCCCAAATGTATCCACCTTGATACATCGGATACTGTTCTAACAATTCCATGTACGAGGCCATACCCCCTAATGAATTGCCCATATCATGCATATATTCGCATAAAATAAAAGGTTTTTGCGCTTCTTTTTCAAGATAGGCACGAACATCTTCTGGGGAGGCATACATACAACTTTTCATATCTGAAATCGTTTCTTCAAATCGGGGGTTAGGGAAGTTCCCTTCATAATGCACCAACCGATCCGGGTCTTTTTCTTTGTAATAGTCATTCATCAAACGAATATTTTCTTCTGCATAGGATTCATTTCCGAGAGACCAAAATAAAATACTTGTATGATTCTTCAACGTCTCGAAATTTGTTTTTGCCCGATCCAATACATTTTCACGCCACTGGGGAATATTTCCAGGAACATTATAGGAGGGTTCGAATGCCCCCATCTTCTGCCAGGAGCCATGGGATTCTAAATTGGTTTCTGCCATAACATGGATACCTGCTTGATCACAAAGATAATACCAGGCGATCTGGTTAGGGTAATGGGAGGTTCGAACACCATTGATATGTGCGTTCTTAATGATCTTTACATCCCGTTCCATATCTTCAAGTGTGATTGCCCGTCCTTTTTCCGGATGCCATTCATGTCGGTTGACACCATTGATGATCAACCGTTTTCCATTTAGATACATGATCTTATCTTTGATCTCGATTTTACGGAAACCAAAAGGATAGTGGGTATATTCGGTTACTTCTCCGTCCTTACGGGTCTCCAGTTCGATCCGATACAAGCGTGGTTGGAAATGTCCCCAAAGTTCAACCTTTCCTAGATCGACACGATGAGAAAGTGAAGCAGTCAACACTAATTTTTCTTCATAGATTTTTCTTTCTGTCGGATCAAAGATACGAAGATGCACTTCACTGTCAGGAAGGATATTTTCAATCTGGATATCCATTTCCAACTGTCCATGTTGCAATGTTTCATCTAATTTAGGGCGCAACCAGATATCTGCTAAATGATTTTTTCCTTTTGCAATCAGTGTAACATCGCGAAATATCCCAAAGAAACGGAAGAAATCCTGATCCTCGATAAATGCTGCTGTACTTCGCTTATGGACTTCTACAGCCAGCTGGTTTTCTTCTTCCAGATAAGGTGTCAAATCAAATTCTGCAGGGGTAAAGGAGTCTTCTGCGTAACCAATAAAATGACCGTTCAGCCAAATATACATCGCCTGTTCTACACCTGCAAAATGGATCGAGACCTTTTCTTGTTTCATCTTCTCATCTAAACGAAATGTTGTGATATAGGAACCAACAGGATTATATTCTGCCTGAGAGAACAGTCCTTTCGTTTGTGCTATGCTAGCCGTTGTAAATGGTGGGCGACGAAACTCATGGCCTTCCCAAGGATACATCGTATTGATATAGTGGATCTTGTCATAGCCAGCTAACTCGATATGACCAGGAACAGCTATTTCGTCAAAATCACTGCTATCAAAATCCTTTTTATAGAAATCTACTGGACGACTCTGTGCATTTTTTGAGTACTTGAACTTCCATATCCCATTCAAGGATTGGATACGTGAGCTAGCTGTATTGATTTCTGATTTTGAGCCATAGATCACATGGTCACTGTGTGCTTCTAACTGATTTACTCGAAATACTTCTGGATCATCTAGCCAATCAATTGTTGCGTTCATTTGCGTTCTCTCCTTCTTCCACTTTGATAAAATGAATGAGCGATGTTTGAAAATCGCCATAAAAATCCGGATAATAAAGCCCTGCTGTCATCAATTCAGAACCAGAATAGATCTGCCCAGTTTCTTGATCACGGTAAAAATCTTCCTCCGCCAAACCAGCTAAACGGATTTCGTGGAAGTCCGGCTGCGCATTTGCTAATTTTCTGCTTAAAAACAATACCGCTTCTTCCTGATCTTTTGCGACAAAAATCCAAGAAGCAGTTGCTTGCTCAAAAGGATCATGCAAACGATAGAAATCGCCATACTGAACGGTTTGCCTGATTTCTTTATAAAAAGCGACTTGTTCCTTCACTTCGTTCTTTTCTTCCTCGGATAAGTGTGTCAGATCTAGTTCGTACCCAAACACGCCACCCATCGCAACATCACCACGTGTTTTCAAACTAGTCACACGCCCAGTCTGGTGATTTGGTACAGCAGAAACATGTGCAGTCATGGCAGAAATAGGATAGCCTAGACTTGTCCCATACTGGATATTGATCCGCTCCACAGCATCGGTATTGTCACTCGTCCATGACTGCGGCATATAGTACAACAAACCAGCATCAAATCTCCCGCCACCACCAGAGCACCCTTCCCAAAGGATCTCTGGATAATCCGTCGTAAGCCGTTCCATCAGTTCATATAAGCCTAAAACATAGCGATGGAGCACCTCTCCTTGATTCTCTTTTCCCAAAGAAGCAGAGTAAGCATCCGACAATGAGCGGTTCATATCCCATTTGACATAGTCGATGTCAACCGTATCCAGCAGTTTGCGTAATTGCGTTTCGATTGCCGCACGTACCTCTTCACGTGTAAAATCAAGCACATACTGAGAACGTGAAACAGCAGGTGTTCGATCAGGTTCAGACATCAAATAATCTGGATGATGCCGATAAAGTTTTGAATCAAGAGAAATCATTTCCGGTTCTACCCATATCCCAAACTGCAAGCCAGCTTGGTGGGTGTAATCAGCAAGCCCTTTTAATCCATTTGCTAACTTTCCCCGATATTCATACCAATCCCCCAAAGAAGAATTATCCGCATCCCTTTTGCCAAACCATCCATCATCTAAAACGAACATCTCAAGTCCAAGTTCTTTTGCCTCATCGATGATGGCTTCCAATTTTTTACTCGTAAAGTCAAAATAAGTCGCTTCCCAATTATTGACTAGAATCGGGCGCTGTTGGTATTGATGTTTTCCTCTGGCAACTCGTTCTTGTAACAACTGATGTGTGACTTGACTCATTTTGTTCAGTCCTTGATCAGAATAAGAAAGGAGGATCTCAGGAGTTTGAAAACTTTGATTTGCGGCTAATAGCCAATGGAAATTATAGGGATTGATACCCCCGATCACTCTGGTCTGATTGATTTGATCCTTTTCGATCTCAAAAGAATGGTTTCCTGAATACACAAGGTGTATACCGATGGCTTCGCCTGCAAACTCTGTCGTATGCTTATTCGTCAATGCAATAAACGAGTTCATCTGGTGACTGCTTGACCCTCGCCGGCTTTCAAAGGATTTGATTCCATCCAAAATTGGCTGTCTTGAGATTTGCCGTTCTTTTACGTGGGCGCCTGGTAATGCAATCACCTCATCAAATCTACCTGAATGAGTAAAATCGATCTGGAAAGAAGCTGCTTTCTCAATAGCGATCGTTTCTGTTGTTTGATTTCTGATATTCACACAGCGAGTGATCACCGAGCGATGGCGATAGATCGTATACATCAAATCAACATACACACCTAACTCACGATCCTTTAGCGTGATCACCAACGTTTCCGCTTCATTTGCTTGTAAAACATAGGCATGGGGCAATCCTGATAAAGCAGGTTTCCCCTCACTTATTTGATAATCATGGTATCTAAGATCCAGTAGATTAGAGCCATTTTCTCTACGAATCACCAGAGCAGGCAAGCGGTAATCCATCCCGCCGTGGCTAGAGTATTCTTGTGGCAGCGTATCTTTTGAAAAAGAACGATCATCATTTAACGGTGTATTCCCGGAGAATCCACGATCTCTTCTAGGATAGTTTTTATGATGTCGGTACCCCTTGATCCTCTTCCCAAAATAAACATGGGCTAAGACATCCGATTCTTCGATTTGGATAATGTAGGAAATCGTGTCATTCGCCAAATGAAATATTCGGTCTTTTTCATCGTATGTTACTAATTCAGCAAGCTCTATATCTTTTACTGTTTCCATCTCTTCACCTCTCCACAAATAGTAACCGTTTACTTTTCTTACATTTCCTGTATACTGTTTACTAAACAAATTTGTCAATAACAATTCAAAAAATTTTTTTCGAGGTGGTCATATGGTTGGTATTAGAGATGTAGCCAGAAAAGCGAATGTTTCCCCTACGACAGTTTCACGGGTCTTGAATGAGGATAAAACGATCAATGTAGCAGATCAAACAAGGGACCGGATTTTTGCAGTCGCTGCCAGTTTGAACTACGATATCAATAAACGAAAATATGTAAAAAAACGATTACCTTCAATTGGAGTCATTTCAACGATTAGTAAAGCCAGTGAAGAACAAGATAGTTACTATAAAGAATTACGTGCTGGATTGGAAGAAGAAGCCAGCCGTCTGCATATCGGCATGAATCGAATCTATAATCTATCCGATAATCCCACAGAATGGAAAGATTTGGATCAGTTAGGTGCGATCATCGTCGTTGGCACTGTGACGAAACAATCCATCTCTGATCTCCTAAAACAAAACAAACATTTAGTTGTAGTCGATAATCCAGACATCCAGCAAGAAGTTGATATGGTTTACGCAGATTTAGAACGAATGACTAACTCCGTATTAGAACTTTTTTTAGAAAATGGCCATCAGAGGATTGCCTATATTGGCGGATATCAAGTAGATATGGATGAATTCGGTGGGAAAACAATCACAGAAAATGAAAAAAGAAGTCGTGCCTATCTTCATTTTATGCGAGACCATCATTTAGAAAACCACACCACTCATTATTTGGGTGAATGGACGGAAGAATCAGGGGAACGACTTGCCAGTGAACTACTAGCTGACAATAAAACAAATTTACCCACAGCGATTCTTATCGGAAGTGATCCAATCGCACTTGGCGTTTACAAAGCACTAGAAAAACAAGAGATCCAAATCGGAAAAGACATCGTGCTTGTGAGTTTTGACAATATCGAAGCAATTTCGACTCTCTCCCCTGGGTTAACAAGTGTTGCCATCAGTGCAAAAGCGATTGGTAAATCGGCTGTTCGATTGGCTGTAGAACGAATCGACCACCTTAGGGAAGAACCAATCATCGTCACCTATCCGACACGACTGATCGTAAGAGAAAGTTTCATTCCACAAACGAAACAAACTTAAGGACAATAAAAAAGCGTTGGTTCGCTACCTGTTCAACACGTGAGAACAAGTAGCGTGCCAATGCTTTAATTGAGCGTGAGACAAAAGTAAGAAACGCTTTTGTCTCATTCTTTAAAAACGGATAAACGGTGGGAGCAGAAGCAACTCCTTCTTAAATAAGCCAAAATTCACAAAAATTTGAAAAGCAATTTTCATTGATTTCTTCTTATTTCTAGGAGTTAAACACTTCTGTCCCCGCCTCTTTTTCGATCAACTAAACAAATCATTTCCAGACTTCTTCTGCAATACTTTTGACGAATGCCAGCTTTTCCCATTGTTCCTCTTCAGTCAATATATTGCCTTCTTCAGTGGACGCAAAGCCACATTGTGGGCTAAGGCATAATCGATCTAAAGGCAGATATCGAGTTGCTTCGTAAATGCGTTCGATGATTTTCTGGCGATCTTCTAGTTCCCCACTTTTAGTAGTGATTAGTCCTAAAACCACTAATTTATCCTCGGATACTTTGGCAAGTGGTTCAAAGCCACCTGAACGTTCACTATCGTATTCCAAATAATACGCTTGGACATTTTCTTGCGTGAACAAAGGATCTGCCACATCCTCATACCCACCAGCTGCAGCCCATGTCGAGTGATAATTTCCGCGACAAACATGCGTGTTCAGCGTCAAATCGTCTGGCTGATCTGCTAAAACAGCGTTGTTGATCGTTAGGTACAGTTGCGCTAACTCCTTGCGCACTTCTCGTTCATCCTGTTGCGTTTCTGCTAAAAAGCCTTTAGGTAAAGGAGCAACTAATACGCCCCACGTACAATCATCCAATTGGATCGTGCGGGCTCCGGCTTGATAAAGGTCCGCGATTACTTGGCGGTAAGCTGCAACGATGTCTTTGATCAATTCGTCATTTTCTGGATTGATTTCTCGAATCTTTGGTAAAATATCCGGACGAAGCAGTTCCACTAAAATTTGAGCAGGAGCAGGAATCGTTTGTTTTACTTCGATCCCGGCGCTAGTATGCTCACGAGTAAATCGAAAATGGTCAATAAACGGATGTTCTTCTCCTGAAATCTTGCCAGTGACAGTAATCGTCCCAGGACGTGTTTCTTCTCCATGGAAAAAGTAGCCGTGTTCTGGCACAAAAAACTCGATCCCATTTAGTCCATAGAAGAAATCCAAATGCCACCAACTTCTGCGGAATTCCCCATCTGTCACAGCCTTCAAGCCAAGAGCCTCTTGTTTTTTGATCAAGTCGATGATGGCTTCATCTTCTACTTTCGTCAATTCTGCTTGACTGATTTTTTGTTTGTTAAAGTCCTCTCTTGCTTGTTTCAATTTTTCTGGTCTTAAAAAACTCCCTACAATATCATAACGAAATGGTGATGTTCTACGTGTTGTCATGTGTTTTCCTCCTCTTTAACAAATGCGCGTGAAGTTTCACGGAGCAAAATGAAAAAAGCACCCGTCCCTTTTATCCATTACAGATAAAAGGGACGAATGCTTCGTGTTACCACCCTGATTCACATTATTCTCACAAACAATGTCTCAACAGTACCTAAGATACTCGGCAAGATAACGGTCACAGTCCGTTTGATTTGCGTGAACAAATCAAAATGCTCAGAGTTCATCTTCACTGACGAAAGGATCTCCTTTTCCACCCACCGGAGTCTCTTTGTTCCTTCACCATTCAGCTACTCTTCTCTTCAACGCTTCATTATTTGCTAATTAATATCCCACTTTCTTATCAGATTGTCAATGTTTTTTTCATTTTTCATAAAAGAAAACATCCCTATCACATAATCTCCAGCCATGCTTGGTAGTATTCCTCGAACACATCTTTCTTCGTTGTATTCGTCAATAGATATTGACCGATTACTCGTCCAGATTTTAGTCCCCGTTTTTCTAATTCATTTTTCACCTGATCAATATTGTTATTTTTAGTGTTCCCGACTTCGACTTTCAGCAAAAAACGACGATATTTTTTGGCTTGATCTTTTCGCCAAACGGTTTTAGACATGGGTAGAGCATTCGTCTGTTCATCTGTACAAAAACCATAGATCATTTCATCACTGATCGAAAAATCAAAGACACTGCCAAAACTGGCATACGTTTCTAAATAAGCTTTCGAATCTAAAATATCGTCAGAATCAACGGCAACGATGGCCTCAAAAGGTGGCGTTTCTTCTGGAAAGTCACTGTTTTCGTGTGCAAGCATGAGTTTCAATTGCTCTTTTCGTTTCAGGATTTCCTCATGCTTCTTTTGCAACTCTACTTTTTCCAGATAGATCCTTTGTTCTGTTTGAGCAATCGTTTCATAGTGTTCTTCCAGCGTTTTTCCATATAAATTTTGCATTTGTTTGATTGGAACATCAAGCTTTCGGTAAAAATCAATGTCATAGATTTGGAAAATAGCATCAATATCAAATAGTCGATAATCATTTTCCTCATGTCGGCTCGAATGGATCAAGCCTTGCTCGTCCCAATACCGAATCGTCGATTTTGGCACATTCAACAATTTGGATACTTCCCCGATCGTATACAGTTTTTCCATATTCTCACCCCATTTGCAGTTTAACTTTTTTTCCATTGACCTTCAAGCAACTTGAAGGTGTAGAATTCATATTTGTCAGAAAAAAAGGGTGTAGAATTCATATTTGTCAGAAAAAAAGGAGGAACATATATGCAATTACTAAAACAATTTTTACAGAAGAATAAAAAAATCGTTTTTTTCACTTTTTTATTTATCTGTTTGCAGATCATCGGGACCCTTGGCGTTCCCAAGCTAGTCGCAACACTGATCGATGTCGGCATTGCCAGTGGTGAGAAAACGAAAATCTATGCGATTGGCGGGCAAATGCTGATCGTCGCATTATTCGGTTCACTGGCAGCAATTGCTTCCAGCTACTTTTCCGCACTAGTATCCGCTAAGTTTGGCTACCAAACACGTGAAAGATATTTTGCTAAGTTCCAGCAATTATCCATCAAAGATGCCGATCGCTTTGGTACTGGTTCTCTGTTAACGCGAATGACAAATGACGTGGACAACGTCCAACAGATGCTTGTCTTATTTTGTCAATTGATCTTGCCTGCACCGATCATTGCGGTCTTTACTTTGGTGATGATGTTCCAATACTCGTTTACCTTAACAATAATCACGTTGACTTCTGTGGTGGTTTATGCTGGGGTCATTTATTTTTTAATGAAAAAAGGTACGCCTCTTTCATTAAAGATCCAACCTAAAATGGACCGGATCACGATCACTTTAAGGGAGTTTTTTACTGGAGTCACCATGATCCGTGCATTCAACAATCAAGAGTATGAGGAACGACGGACAAATCAAACATTTGAAGAGTATGCAGACCAGATGATCAAAGTCAATCGGATATTCGCTTGGGTGACTCCAATTGCTTTCTTACTCATGGGGATCGTTTATAGTGCTATTTTGTGGTTTGGTGGCACATTGGTAAGTAATGGTTCGCTCCAGATCGGGATCGTTACAGCAATCGTTGAATATTCGATGTTGACCCTAGCTTATTTGATGACAGCGGCGATGGTCTTAGTTGTCATCCCTAAATCTATTTCTTCTCTGAAAAGAATAGAAGAAATACTTGAGGCACCGATTGAAATCAAAGAACCACAACAGCCAAAGAATGAGTTATTGTCTCTAACTGAGGAGCCAATTTTGTCTTTTAAGCATGTTTCATTTAGTTATTCAAAAGATTCTGAACCTGTACTAGAAGATCTACATTTTGATATTCTTAGAGGAAAAACAACTGCAATCGTAGGCGGTACTGGTTCCGGAAAAAGCACGATTGCTAAACTACTTCTACGTTTAAATGATACAACCAGTGGCGAAATCCTGCTTGGCGGGCAACCACTTCAAGAATTGGAACAAACAATGATCCGTCAAATAATCAGTTATGTGCCTCAAAAAGCTTTCTTGTTCAGCGGGACCATTCGTTCAAACCTTGCCATGGGAAATGAAGAAGCATCAAGCGAGCAACTAAACCAAGCGCTGCGCATCTCTCAATTGGAAGAAGTCTTAGCTAAATTACCCGCTGGTCTAGATAGTTTTGTGGCTCAAGGCGGCGACAACTATTCGGGCGGACAAAAACAAAGAATGTGTATTGCCAGAGCATTGATCAAGCCGGCTGAGATTTATGTGTTTGATGATAGTTTTTCAGCACTAGATTACAAAACTGACGCTACTTTAAGACAGGCTTTACAAGATGAGATGTCGGATAAAACGCTCGTCATTGTCGCACAAAGACTCAGCACGATCATGCACGCAGATACTATCATCGTTTTGGATAACGGTAAGATCGTCGGGGAAGGTACGCACGAACAACTACTCGCCAATTGCGATTCTTATCAGGAATTTGCGAAATCACAAGGAATAGTGAAGGAAGGGATAGCATGACGAAAAACAAAATGAATAGCAAAAAACAAAGTTTGATGCGTTTTTGGAAAATGATCCAAGCAGATCACCCTATTTTTTACGGCTTGCTTCTTTGCAGTTTGATCGGTAATTTATTAGTCGTCGCAATGCCGATGATCATGGGTATCGGCATCGACCAATTACTACAGCGAATCAGTGAAGTCGGCATGATGGATATGTCGCTCTCAGACATAAAAGATACCCTTTTGATGCCAGTCATATTACTGATTACCTTTTCTTTTCTCAGCAGTATCACTTCATTTATCCAAGAGCGGACAATGGCCACTTTAAGTGAAAAAATCGCCCTTACTGTTCGAAAAGAAATCACAAAAAAATTCAAAACACTACCGATGGCTTTCTTTGATCAACACCAGGTGGGCGAGATCATCAGTCGAACAACGACTGGATTGAATCAGGTATCTCAAGTCTTACTCACTGGGATCAACCAATTTCTCACGTCATTGGCGACGATAACATTTTCTATTGTAATGTTATTTTACATCAATACAAAGTTGACATTACTCGTTATCCTATTGATTATTGGGAGTGCCTACGTAACCCACCGATTTGCAAATAAAAACAAACAGATCTCAGATAAAAATCAAGCAGAACTTGGCTCTTTGAACAATAAAATGGAAGAATATCTTGCAGGAAATCTAGTGATCAAAACTTTTAATCAGCAGGATCAGGCCATCGAGTCGATACGCAAGATCAATCAAACGCACTATCAAGCCTTTAAAAAAGCACAATTTATGAATTTTGCGATTTATCCAGTCATTCGTCTAATGAATCAACTTGCTTTTATCGTTAGTGCCATTCTTGGAGGAATTCTGGTTTTATCTGGTGGCATCACCCTCGGCCTACTACAAGCATATCTCCAATGCATCAATCAGATTTCAGAACCGATCTCCACTGCTTCTTACGTTATCAATGCTATCCAATCTGCGATGGCTGCGATCGACCGGATATTTGAGATCATGGATGAACCAAATGAACTACCTGATAGTCAAGAACAATACCTCTCTTCGCCTAAAGGAGCCATCGAATTTAAAGAGGTGCGCTTTAGCTATACTCCAGATAAACAATTGATGGAAAATGTAACTATTTCGGTCAAACCTAAACAGACGATTGCGATCGTTGGCCCTACTGGAGCAGGAAAAACAACACTCGTGAACCTATTGATGCGTTTTTACGAATTAACAAAAGGGAAAATCGAGTTTGACCAGATCGACATCACCAAGTTATCAAGAAATGAGTTGCGAAAGCATTTTGGGATGGTCTTACAGCATACTTGGTTGTTTGAAGGAACTGTTGCCGAGAATATCGCCTACGGGAAACGCCAAGCGACAAGAGCGCAGATCATCCATGCAGCTGAAATAGCGCAATGTGACCATTTCATCCGAACCTTACCAAACGGTTATGATACAATCATCTCAAGTGAAAACGGCACTCTCTCACAAGGCCAGCAGCAGCTTCTAACTATCGCTCGTGTCGTATTAGCTGATCCTGCTGTCGTAATCTTGGATGAAGCTACTTCTAGTGTAGATACACGAACAGAAGCATTGATCCAGCAAGCAATGAGTGCCTTGACAGAAAACCGTACTAGCTTTGTGATCGCACATCGACTGTCTACCATTGAAAATGCGGATTTGATCCTCGTCATGGAAAACGGTGATATCGTGGAACAAGGCACTCATACAGAACTATTGAGCAAACCCACGCTCTATGCTAGCTTGTATAACAGCCAATTTCAAATAACGTAAAAACGGTAAAGACTGTTCATGGTTCTTAGTGAAATCGTTCTTTCTTCAAACAAAAAAGCAAAAACATCTTCTGGACAGATCCCTTCTTTTTGGATCTGTCCATTGATGTTTTTACTTTCTTTAATAGTGTGCCTCACCGTTTAGTTCACTAATCATTGATATCTACTTGGGATAACTGCTGCTCAAATTGCCACGTCTCGCCATTATCAGTCGAGGTAAACAGACAAGCAAACATTTTCCCAATATCGATCGAATTTGCCTTCAAAAGATAAAATTTTGCTTCTAACTTATTTGCGCTGACTTGGGTCACCTCATTCGGCGATTGGAACAAGTCCAATCCTCCTGTTTGATAATCCGCAGGAATGGTCACAATAGATTCTTTGAACGACCTTCCGCCATTTGCTGTATAGTAGAGTTTTTCTCTGGTAGAAACAAAGCCGAGAGAAGTTGTTACAAAACTAACATTTTGGATTGGTTGGTCGATCACTGTGCCACCAGTTGATGTCCAAGACTTTCCTTTATCGTTTGTTGTATAGATCTGTAAATTTTCTGCAGACATCCCATTGTCAGTAGACAACATGACGATTCCTTGATCACTGTTCAAAAAAGTTGCTTTTCTATACCTCACTCGTTCTCCATGATTCATAATTAGATTTTTGCCCCAATTCTTCCCAGCGTCAGTCGAAGTCAGCATATATACATCTTGCTGATCAGGTGAATAGAGAAACCAAGAAAAATCAGGAGATAGATCAAATGTTTTATCCATCCAGTAACCAACTGGAACAGTTCCAGAAGTCAGTGTATAGTCTCCAAAGCGGACCCAGTCAAGCGCCAGCGGTACAAATCGCCACTGTTTACCTTGATCTGTTGTCATATATAATTTTTTCGTCTCCTGATCAATCTTCAAGTCATTCGTTTGACTTGCCACCAATTGAACTTCTTTTTTTGGATCTTTCAAGAGATCCCCATCATCGGACCGTTCTGAAGAATGTGTCACTGCGACTTTAGCGATCGTTGATCCATGTATCCCACTGATTGGACCTCCTGAAGCGTAGAAAAAAGCCCCGCCTAGACCTAACAGCAACAACCCTGCTCCTAGTGCAAAATGCCGACTGAACACAGTTCTTATTTCAGGAACAGTTTCCATTATTTCATCCGTTTCTATAAAAATAGCGTACCGATCCATGCCATACCACTTGTAAATACCCAAAAACAAGGACACATCATCAATCGTTTTGGAAAGAAAAAAACAATCCTTTTTTGCTACGATCATTTTCAATTCATTCTTTTCAAACAAAAAAATAGAAGGAAGATCTTGTATAGGGGCTTTGGCATAGAAATGATTTTCTACTCGTTTTTCGATCCACTGGTCAAAGTGCCGGGAAATATAGTGATATCTTCCCCATAAAAAAGAAAACAATAAGAACAAAATCAATATGACAAAAAACCCACATGCTTTGGAAAATCCATAGAGATTCGTTACACGATCAATCGAAGAATAAGAAATCCCTCTATTTAGTAGATACTGATGGACGACTCCCGCAAGTCCATAAAAAAAGAACAGCGCTCCGATAAAATAAAACCCCAACATTACACTCATTTTTTTCGTTTGCTTCTTGATAATCATCATTATTTTTTGTTTGGTGGAAAGTAATTCAATAATCAATAGTTCATTGTCCATAAAAGTCAGACTCCTTTTTTACAGTATGCCGTAAAAAAAGGAGTCTGACTAGTCTATTAAAAATCTATTTACCGTTTATTTACTTTTTTGTCTTTTTTTATAAATCAGTGTCAACGCTACAGCCAATATGCCAAACCCTAAAGCTGTTGCAAAAGAATGACGTTCACCTGTTTTAGGAAGGTTTTTTCCTTCATTAGCAATAGAACTTGCTGGCTTAGTTGTGGCTTTTGGCGTTGTGGTCTGCTGATTGTTCGTGTTGTCTGTTGGCGTTTGACCATTTTGATTAGGCGGTTTAGGTTTACTATTGGTTTCTTTCTTGACGACATGGATAAACACTGAAACAGATTTTCTACCATTTTTGTAAGTGACTGGGTAAATCCCGACTTTCGACGTGTCGACTGATCCGTCAACCATGTTCATCTCAAAAGGAACACTTTTTCCTTCTTTGTCTGTTGCCGAAAGAAAATTATCGATCGGATCCCACGAATCTCCTACGCTGAGTGTCGAATCCTTCGCATGGATCGTTTCTTTGTTTTCTTTGACCGTTACTGTTGTCTGTTGTTCAGCTTGTCCATTTCTAAATACCACTTTATAAGTTCCGATTTTCTTACTATCTACTACTCCACTCACCATCTCTTTTATAAAGAACAACGGACTCCCCGCCTTGTCTGTCGCTGAAATAAATTGATCCGCCGGGTTCCAAGTATCCCCTACATAAATCGTCAAATCTTTTACTACGATCGTTTCTTTATTTTCCTTAACAGTAACCTCTGCAAGCTGGCTCGCACTTCCATTCGTATAAGTTACCTGATAGTTGCCAGGGACTTTAACATTTACATCGCCAGTGACCATAGTAGGATCAAATGCAAGACTATTCCCATCTTTGTCTGTTGCCGAAACAAAATTTGCAGCCGGATCCCACTTATCTCCCACATACAATAATGAATTTCTGATGACGATACTTTCCATATTTTCTTTCACTGTGACAGTGCTTACTTGACTTGCGCTTCCATTCGTATAAGTGATCGGTGTTATGCCCGCCACAGAAGTATCTACTGTTCCAGTGACCATGCTAGGATCAAAATCCATCGCATTGCCGTCTTTATCAGTCGCAGAAATAAAGTTGTCTGCTGGGTCCCATAAGTCATTAACATAGAGAGTCGCATCTTTTACAGAAATCGATTCTAGGTTGAGCGTTTTTTGCCAAACATAGGTGTCCGCCATCGTACCAGTATAAGTAGCCATCAATTGATCCGAGGTCAGTATATGGTCTCCTTTTGGTATCGCTACTGTCCCTGCTCCGACATTTTGCCAATAGCCTGTATTAGGTTCAACTGTAGGAATAGCCGGAAGATTGGCCTCAGGCAGAAATTGAAAATTAGGTCCAAGTGTCAGAGTCGATAATTGTGACATTCCCGAAAATGATTGGTTCATTTCCTCTAATGCTCCTGTAGATACTGCGGAAATATCTAGTGCTTTTAATTTTGAACAATTTGTGAACATATAATTCATAAATTTGATTTTTGGTGTGGCAAAATTAGACACATCTACCACTGCAAGGGCACTACATCCATAAAACATATAGCTCATAGTCGTGACATTACGCGTATCAAAATTAGACACATCCACATCTGTCAGGTTGTTACAGCCATAAAACATGTAGCGCATTGAGGTTACTCGACTTGTGTCAAACCCCTCAACAGGCAAAGACGTCAGCGCGGCGCAGTTATAAAACATGTAATGCATGTTGAGGACCTTGGCTGTATCAAAATTCTGAAGTGACAGTGCCCTTAGTCCTGAACACCCATAAAACATAAATGACATATCCGTGACTTGGTGTGTATCGAGGCCCGACACATCCAGTTGGGTCAGCTTACTACAACTGCGAAACATATGGCTCATGTCATCGACATTTCTCGTATCAAAATTGGAGATATCCAATGTAGTGAGCTCTGAACAGTTGTAAAACATGTAGCTCATATTCGTCATTCCGCTCGTATCAAAGGAAGATACATTTAGTGAAGTGAGCGAATGGCAGTCATAAAAAATACTGCCCATCTGTGTCACATTGCTTGTGTTGAAAGTCGATAGATCCAGTGAGACAAGCTGTGAACAGCCATAGAACATATAGCTCATATTTGTCACATTCGTCGTGTCAAACCCAGATACATCCAGATTGGTCAATTTAGAACACCAGTAAAAGAAATACCTCATATCCCCTACATGACTCGTATCTAAATACTCTAGATTCTCAATCATCGTCACTTGGTTCATATCAAAAAACAGGCCAAGAGAGTGGGCATTTGCCAGCGTAGGTGCCGTAAAAATAATCTTAGTGATCGAAGAGCGATAAATATACCACGGTGCTCTGACACTCATTGTAGCTTCACCTAATTCGCCACCGTCTATGTATAATATCCCTTACGCATCAATACGCCAAGGACTCGTTCCATATGTACCGCTTGCTAGATCTGTATCTTTTGCTATGTCAGTTGATTCCGTCGCTTTTTCTTTTTGCTCGTTTATTGCCGTTTTTTCTTGCTCATCCATCAGTACATTTTCGGGTGGGGAGGCTTCGGTAACCTCTTCCGCAATAGGGATATCTATCGTCTCATCGACAGGGGATTCTTCGCTAGGCTCAACTGGTTCCAATGGCTTCGTAGTTGCTTCCTCAGGTATTTTTTCAGGTAGTTGTTCTTCATTATTTTCTGGAGATGAAGTAACTGTATCATCTATCTTCCCATCATCTTTCTTCTCTTCATCTTGTGGAACGCTCATTTCTTGTTCAGCAACTTCTTCTGCGTAATGATTTGCCGCTGTAGAAATAAAAGTGTTGCCAGCAAGCATCAAAGCAAGCGAGACTTTAAAAAATTTCTGTCTGAACATTGGTCTTTTCCTCCTCATCCATAATCATGCACTTTAAATTTTACTGTTTATTTGCGACAAAAGATTTCTCTTTTTTTCTTTCAAAGAAAAAAAAGGACAAAATTTCATCTAAAAAATAAAAAGATAAATAAAAAAATACGTATATAAAAAGTAGTGATTACATGATCTAGGAGGTCTCTATGGATAATTTATTTTTTAGGCTACAGGAGAACAAACAATTCCAACGTCAGATACTGATCCTTCAATATTTAAATAAGAAAGACCACCCTTCTACATCGAAGGAACTAAGCAACGTAACAAAAACATCGTCACCGACTTTACGCTCTGATATTGAAGCTTTACGACAGATTCTCCCAAAAGAAATGGCGATCACATTTCAAAAAAGAATAGGTTACCAACTTATGGTACCTCGTTCTCCAAAAATCGAGACCATCATTTTAGATCTAGCAAAACACACGCCTGTCTTTCAATTGATCGATCAGTATTTCCGTGGACGGATACGCTCACTACAATCAGCAGCTGCCACCCTTTACTCATCGCAATCACGCATTCGAAAAATCATCAAACAACTGAACAAAGAACTGCAGACCTATCACTTGCAATGGCAGACATCTCCTATGAAAATCCAAGGAAGTGAGGCAGATATCCGTTGCTTTCTTTTTGATTTTTATCAAAGTTTCAATATTGATTTTACGGCAGAAGGCATTCCTGTTGATTCAAATTTTATGAAATTTGTTCAAACACTTATCGGCCTACCGATCGATCCTCTAAAAGCACAGCTCTGGCTGATTATTTTAACGAAACGATTATCTCATAAATATCCCATTGTACTTGACCTTGCATTAAAAGAAGACATTACTTTTCGAGAAAGCTTCACTCAGTTCAAGAAAAGAGTCAGGTACCTATTCAAAGCAACTTTCAGAACTCAGACGATTCCTCATGAGGAGTTGATTTGGCTGTACATAGTCTTTCTAAATTGTGTCGTCTATTCAAGCGATGCTGACCAATTCTGCTACCCTGAAGACCGTGAACACTACGATACATATCATCAGTTTTTTCTACCAATGATTCCCTCTGTTGAAAATACTGATGAACTATATGCTTTTTCCGTTAATCTAAGGCTTTTGTCTCATGTTTCTAGCCATTATCAAAAAAATCCCTTAAAAGACTCCTTTGATTTGCCGTTACATTTAAAAAAACTTTATGAAGACTGGTATATCTATTTAAAAACACCCAATGTACAGCAATTTTTCCCCATTCTTCATCCTGAACATGTTGCTTTGTCCTTTACCATGTTCCATTATTCTTTACTAAAGGCAGCTAACACGACCCAGATCAAGGTATTCTTTTCTTTTCATGGTAATGCCGGTCTCTCCTCTTACTTGCTGAAATTAGTGGAACAGATCATTCCTCGATCCATCCAGCCATTATTTGCAACAGGCACACATGCTTATAGAAAGGACCTTCCCTCTGACGTGTCATTGATCGTCTGCAATCATCTTTGGGAGGATTGGAAAAATTGCCCTGTTTTTACACTTTCTTCTCTGCCACAAGAAAAAGAGTGGTTGGACCTTCACCAACTACTTTTAAATCTGAGTGCGTTCAACTAAAAAGGGTGTGGGACAAATCTAAAAATCAGGTCTTTCGGCAATTTCAAAAAAAGAGGCTAGGACAAAGTAAGAAACACTTTTATCCCAACCTCTTTTCTCTCCAATTTCTCAAACCTAAACGACTTTTGTCTCGACCTCTTTTGCACAAATCGTTCCAACATAACTAGTTATTTCAAAAAATAAGTAAAAATATCCAAGAATATTGAAAATCACATGAATCTTTTCATACTCTTGACATTCAACCACTCTCTTCTTTAAACCTACTTGTTATATATTTTTGGTCCTTTACGCATATTGCTGCGATCATTTTTTGGTTCTTGCATTTTTTTTGAACGACCACCGCCTTGTTTCTTTTTGATCAATTCAAGCATTTTCTCTTTTGTGTCCACTGATTTTACACCTCTTTTGATTATCCTATTGATTTTCATTATTTTTTTCGCTAACCATTACAGGAAGACTGATATAGTATACCAATATTACTTCCTCTTTAGTAGTCTTCAAGAAGAAAATTAGCTATTTCTCTAAAATATACCCTACTTTAACGAAAAGATCCCTAAAAATTAGATTTTTCATCTAACCTTTAGAGATCCTTAGACTTTCGACATACCTATTTTTTTACGTTTGTCAGCATTGCTTCTAATACAGTATAGCCCTCTGCTTCCAAAAATTCTTTCAACTCTTTGACCTCTTGTGTAGAGATTTGGAATTCGATGATCGTTTCTGTTTCATTACGATTCACTACAACTGTTGCAATGTTATAGCCATGGGATGAAAGCACTTGGCAGACTTCAGCTAATACGCCTCGTTGGTCTTTTTCGATTCGAAGCTGGATTCTTGTGCCCCCATCTGTATAACCGGTGATTTTCAAAAAAGCGTCAAATATATCATTATTTGTGATGATTCCTACCAAGTTTTCTCTCATGTCTACGACTGGTAAGACCCCAATATTCTTCTTTCTCATCAGATAGATCGCATCTTCTAATAAATCATTCGGTGCAATAGTTTGTACGTCACGGATCATTACATCATTGACTGTGGTTTTATTCAATAGGTAATTTATTTCAAACACACTCAGACTGGTTGCTTGTGAAGGCATTGCTGCTTGGATCGTCCCTTCAGTGATCAAGCCAATTAAACTATTATTTTCAACGACAGGTAACCGATGGATCTCGTACTTTTTCATCAAATCAACTGCATCAAATATTTTTGTTTGAGGATCTACCACGACCAACTCTTTCGTCATAAAATCTTTTACGCTCATCCTTTATCCTCCCAAATATGCTTTTTTCACTTCTTCACTCGCTAGTAATTCCGCGCCAGTTCCTTGTAAAACAATTTTCCCCGTTTCGATTACATACCCGCGATCTGCAATTGACAAAGCCATTTTTGCATTTTGTTCAATCAATAAAACGGTGGTTCCTTGTTGTTGGATTTCCTGAATGATATTGAAAATCTCTTTAATGAAAATCGGTGCCAACCCCATTGATGGCTCATCAAGTAACAATAGACGTGGTTTAGACATCAATGCGCGCCCCATCGCAAGCATTTGCTGTTCTCCCCCCGACAAAGTGGAAGCATCCTGATTTTTACGTTCCTTTAGAATCGGAAAACGTTCGTAGATTTCAGAAAAACTTTTTTTGATTCCTTCATTATCTTTTCGTAAAAAGGCACCCATTTCTAAATTTTCTTGAACAGTCAATCCTGGAAACACATGACGCCCTTCTGGTACTTGCGAGATACCATGGGTCACGATTTTTTGTGGAGAGACCTTTTGGATTGGCTTTCCTTCAAATTCGATCGTTCCAGATGAAGGCTTAACGAGCCCTGAAATCGTCCGTAAAGCAGTCGTCTTACCTGCTCCATTTGCGCCAATCAATGTCACGATTTCCCCTTCATTAACTTCCAAACTGATTCCTCTCACTGCTTGGATCACACCATAATGGACAGATAGATCATTTACTTTCAACATTATAGGTCACCTCCAAGATATGCTTCGATCACTCGTTGGTTACTCCTGATTTCTTCAGGAAGTCCTTCCGCAATGATCTGTCCATATTCGAGTACATAGATTCGTTCACAAACTTCCATGACTAAACTCATATCATGTTCGATCAGCAAAATCGTGATATGGAATTCTTCTTGGATTTTTCGAATCAATTTGGTCAATTCAGCAGTTTCTTGTGGATTCATCCCCGCTGCAGGTTCATCTAAAAAGAGGATTTGCGGATCCGTCGCTAATGCACGGACAATCTCTAATCGTCGTTGTTCCCCATAAGGAAGGTTACTAGCTAAAGTTTCAGTTTTTTCAGCCAGATCGAATATTTCTAACAGTTGGCGTGCTTTGCTTTCCATCTTTTCTTCCTGTTTATAAAATGATGGTAAGCGGAAGATACTGCTAAGGAATCCCTCTTTATTTTTGGCATTCATCGCAATTAATACATTGTCCATAACTGTCAGTTCTTTGAAAAGTCGGATATTCTGAAATGTTCGGCTAAGGCCCAATGTAGCAATCTTATAAGGGGCTAATTTATTCAATAGTTCCGACTTTCCATCTTTTTCTAAACGAATTTCTCCTTCACTTGGTTCATATACACCAGTCAGTAAATTGAACAGCGTCGTTTTCCCTGCACCATTGGGGCCAATCAGCCCGACCAATTCATTTTTTTCTAAGGAAAGATTCACATTTGAGACCGCAGATAAGCCACCAAAATTTTTAGTAAGATGATCAACCTTTAGTAACGTCATTTACTGATCCTCCTTTTTTTCTAAAAATTTTTTTAGCAGACAATTCCCAAGTTCCTAACAAGCCACCTGGTTTGAAAATCATGATGATGATCAATGCCAAAGAATAAATGATCATTCGCAAAGAACCAAAATCCTGTAGATACATATTCAATACGCCTAGAACAATTGCGGCTACGATTGAACCGGTCACACTGCCTATTCCACCAAATACCACGATGATCAAGATATCGATGGACTTTTGAAACGCAAAGTTTTTCGGCGCAATTGATCCAATATAGCTTGCAGATAATGCACCTGCGATACTTGCAGTTGCCGCACCAATCACAAAAGCGATAACTTTGTATTTTGTTGTGTTGACTCCCATAGATTCTGCAGCAATCTCATCGTCACGAATCCCCATTGTTACCCGACCAGCACCACTATGGATATAGTTAACCGTGATCAGCGTTGTAACAATCACAAATCCATAGACTAAAGGCCAGTTGACGAAAGACGGAATCCCGAATAGTCCAGAAGGTCCGTTTGTTATACTTTCCATATTAACGATCGCAATACGAATGATTTCTGCAACCCCTAAAGTCGCAATCGCTAAATAATCTCCCTTTAGTCGTAAAGTTGGAATCCCTACAACAAGTGCAACCACTGAAGATAATAAAATTCCTACGACTATTCCTGTAAAGAAGCCACCCATCGTTGGATTGTTCATCGCAAATAGCGAACCACAATAGGCGCCGATCGCCATAAATCCTGCGTGGCCTAATGAGAACTGACCAGAAAAGCCAATAACCAAATTCAATCCAACGGCTAAAATAATATTGATGCCGATCGTTACGATAATATTATCGATAAATAAATTGACTAACCCACTGCTGTAAGCGGCGTACAGTACGCCATATATAGCCAGCAACAAAACTAGCCAAAAAATATTGAGTTTCAATCGTTTTTTCATGGCGTTCACCTACACTTTCTCTTTAACATTTTTCCCTAGTATTCCTGCAGGGAGAACCAGTAAAATCAAAATCAGTACAGCATACACAACAGCATCTTTATACATGGATAACCCGAGTGCATTCGCAATCGTTTCGATCATCCCAATCAAAAAGCCACCTAGAGCCGCTCCTGGAATACTGCCGATTCCACCTAATACTGCTGCGACAAATGCTTTCAACCCTGGCACAGTTCCCATCGTCGGATCGATCGAATTGTAATAAAGACCGATCAAGACACCAGCAGCAGCGGCTAAAGCTGATCCTAATGCAAAAGTAAAGGAAATCGTACGGTTGACATTGATCCCCATCAGTTGGGCTGCATCACTATCGACACTAACTGCCCGCATCGCCTTCCCCATCTTTGTCTTCTTGATGATCAACTGTAATAAAATCATCAAGATCAAGGCAATTGCTAAGATCAACAATTGGATATTACTGATCGTGATGAATCCTAAATGATATTCGACTCTTTTGATCACTTGAGGAAACGCCCGATTATTCGAACCGAAGAAATAGATCATGATATTTTGAAGAAAATACGAGACACCTATCGCTGTAATCAATGCAGCGATCCTCGTTGATTTTCTCAAAGGACGATAAGCTAAAAATTCGACTACTACCCCTAATATTGCCGCTCCGATCATTGAAATGATCATTGCGATAAAAAAGTTCAAGTGTAATTGGTTAATTAAGTAAAAACCAATGAAACTTCCAATCATATATACTTCACCATGAGCAAAGTTGATCAAGCCAATAATGCCATAAACCATTGTATAGCCTAATGCCAATAAGGCGTAAATGCTTCCTAGAAAAAGGCCATTTACTAACTGTTGAAGAATGACTTCCATATACTCACTTCCAATATCATTTATTTAAAAAGCAAACAACTCATGCTTTCGTACCAGATCCATATAAAACAAAAAAAATCATGGAACGATTTTTTATCCCATACCCGTTGCTTTTTTTTCAAAAAAGAAAGGGCAAGACAACCTTCATTGTCTCTGCCCTTCTTCCATTATTCTGGGTTTACTGCATCAGCTGAACTTTCTTTTCCGTTCGTCAAGCCAAGAACAACAGCAGATTTTTCAGGGTTATGATTTTTATCAATAGAGATCGACCCTGTTACGCCTTTAAAGTCTTTCAAATTCGCTAGACCTTTTTGGATAGAAGCGGAATCAGTTCCTTCTTTTTCTGCTGCTTGTTTAACCATATAAACAGCATCATACGCTAATGCGGCAAATTGAGAAGGTGCCGTATTGTATTTCTTTTGGAAAGCATCAACAAAGGCTGGGACTTTGTCGCTTGCAGGAGCACTTGTTGAAAAGTGAGCTGTGTAATAAATGTTCGATGCATTTGCTGCACCGGCAGTTTCAACGAATTTTTCATCCCCAAAACCGTCTGCGCCGACAATCGCTTGTTTGATACCCATTTCACGTGCTTGTTTAACAATCAAGCCTGCTTCTGTATAATAAGCTGGGATATAAAGAACATCGAAATCTTTATCTTTGATATTTGTCAAAATTGCTTGGAAGTCTTTATCGCCTGCTACAAAGTTTTCTTCATCAACGATTTGGCCTTTGTATTCATCTTTGAATGCTTTTGAAAGACCTTTTGCATAATCACTTGAACTATCACTTAGAATAACTGCTTTTTTCGAATTTAGTTTATTGCTAGCATATTGTGCTAAGATCGTTCCTTGGAAACTATCTTGGAAACAAGAACGGAAAGCATATTTTTGAACCTTGTCTCCGTCAACTGTGATCGAATCATCTGTACCTGATGGTGTGATCATCGGAACGCCTGCTTTTGTTAGGTTAGCCAATGAAGATTTAGAGGCACCGGAAGTCGCAGGTCCGATCTGGGCTACTACTTTCTCATTGGTTGCCAAGTTAGCTGAAACAGAAGCTGCTTCATCATTATCTGATTTATTGTCTTTATCGACGATTTCAATCTTCTTGCCGTCAATCCCTCCATCTTTATTGATTTCATCAACAGCCAGTTTGATACCGTCTGATTCTACATCTCCATATGCTGCTACGGCTCCAGATAATTCCAGATTCACACCTAACTTAAAGGTCTTCGCATCCGCGCTGTTCCCCTCTTTTTTTACGGAAGTCCCGCTTCCACAGCCGGCAAGTGCCAATGCAGCCGCTGCTACTAGAAATATCATTCTTTTTTTCATTTTTGTGTCCCCCTAATTAAGTTAAAGCTGAATATGTATTAAAATATACTCAAAAAGAAAACAGTTGTCAATGAATTTTCTGAAAATTTTGTTAATCTTCCAAAACTATGGTAAAATGGGAAGTGAATTTTTGGAAGACGGGAGTTTAATTTTGGGACGATTTCGCTTTAATCCTCATGAATTTCGCTTAGGCATGCGGACTTTTAAGACAGGTCTAGCTGTTTTCTTGGTTTTAGCTTTATTTTCTCTTTTAGGATTTGAGGGTCTGCAAATTGGTTGTCTGACAGCAGTCTTTAGTCTGAGAGAGAATTTTGATAAGAGTCTCCATTTTGGCACCTCGCAGATTGTCGGAAATACTATTGGGGGTGTCTATT